>Ga0209802_1000029_pt1 | contig 86092 bp, 96 predicted proteins | sample GraSoiAngelo_129_FD_185886 | JGI IMG/M metagenome (GOLD analysis project Ga0209802, IMG submission 185886) | Grasslands soil microbial communities from the Angelo Coastal Reserve, California, USA - 14_0927_12_40cm (SPAdes) (version 2) | ecosystem: Environmental > Terrestrial > Soil > Grasslands ...
GGTCGAGCGTCCCGTTCTGGATCTCCGCCAGCCGGGCCGTCACCGTCTCGAAGCCGTCGTTCTCGAGGGCCGAGCGAATGGCCTCGATCACCTCGTCACGCGAGTTGAAGATTGCGACCAGGGGCGCAGACGTACGAGGAACCACGGCGGTCGTCCTCTCCCCTCTGCACGCAGGTCATGCGCAGAGGGTGCGGGCCAGCAGAGGGCCCTACGCAGCACGGGAGGAGCAAGGAGAGGAACTGACGCGAGCGGCGGCTCTACGGGAGAGCCGCCCATGCACCAGAGAGGCGCAGCCTCAGTGCACCTCGCGACGTGCGTCGCGATGCTCAAGCAGGCGCGCCATCGATCGTCCCGCTTCGACGGCGCACCGACAGCGGTACCGCAGCAGAACGATGGACCTCGCCGTGGTCGCTGTCAAGAATTAAAAATATCTTTTATTATTCTTATATAAGATGTCTAAAAACCCTTCCTTCGCATGCAGACGCGATAGCCCGCTCGATAGGCGGCGTCCTTGGCTCCCCTCGCGTCCATTCCCTCGATTTGAGGATCCGGGGATTGGGTGATCGTTCCGGTCGCGTCCGTACGTTCCGTCGTGTTCCGACCACCCTTTCGGGCGTCCTCGGCACGCGCCTCGTCCTTCGCATTGGGAGACGTCGTTCGGCCTCGCACCGCCTCTCGCGCCTCCTCGTTGCAAGCGATCATGTCGGCAACGGTCGGAACATCGGCGGAGGCAAGCTCGCCGACGACGCATAGCACGGCCATGAGCCCACATGCGGTCAGCGTCTTCGTCATTGGTCATCCTTTCGCATGCGAGTCCTCAGGGCCACGCCACGCCGAAGCTCCGGCTTGCCCATGATGCAGGAAGGCCCTCACGTGGACGCTCCCGCCCACACCGGGGACATCCCCATGCGCGCCAGCGTCGCCATGACCCGTCGAGGCTCCCCCAGATCGCTCCAGGTCACGCCTTTGACGGGAAGGACCGCGAGGTCCGCCGCGCGCGGTGTCAGCACGTCCTTCGAGAAGTCCGCTGGTGGCAGTGCTGAATAGAGCCGCCGAATGCTCTCGGCCTCCCAGGGCGTGCTCACTCGCGACTCGACAGTGACGAAGGCGTCGAAGAGTGTGGGAATCGCCCGCCTGATCAGGGAGATCAGCAGGGACGGGTAGGCCGCGATCACGAAGCTGTTCCAGAAACAGCCGCCGGCCCGCAACGTGTCGGCGAAGGCTCGCAGAGGCTTTTCCCAGAAACTACGCACTTTGAACAGTGGCCAGGCCGATGCCCCCCCGATCATCTCTCCCGCTTCGATCCACCCGTACTCCACCTCGTCGGTGTCAGGCGCAATTCCGAGCACGATCGCCAGCTCCGGCCGGGACACCACCATGGCCAAGGCACCGTCGACGTGCGCCATGAACACGCGGTCGTCGGACACATAGTGATCGGATGGAAAGATCGCGACAGGTCCCTCGGGAGCCATGGTCAGGAGGCGAAGCAACGCGTAGAGAATGGCGGGAGCGCTGCCGCGGTTCTCCGGCTGGATCACCATGCACCGCGGCGAGATGTCAGCCAGCAGCGGCGTGTAGAAGCGTTCGTGGGCACGGACCACCGCGACGAGAATCTGGTCCGACGGGATCACCATTTCGGCCCGTGTGATCGTCTGCTCGAGGACCGTCGCTTGACCCAGGATATCGCAGAACTGCTTCGGCCGTTCATCGCCCGCGATCCGGCGCGTGAGTGCGCGCAGTCTGACGCCGTCTCCGCCGGCAAGAACGAGCGCCCACCAAGACTTCGCACCCGATCCCATCACGTCTGATCCGGCGCCCGCTGGGAGGGCCGCCGCCATTCTCCCCACACGATCATCGACAGGCCCAGCAGGTTCAGCCCGATCGGCAAGATCGTTCTGTCGATCGGAAGTCCTGACATCCAGGACGCGAGGGTCCCGACGACCAGGAGTGGAACGACGACGATGACGGCGGGCGGCCAGACGCGCCGCCACCGCGAAGGAGATGGGCCCCAAAATCGCCCTCCAGTCGATTGTGGAGCAGGATCCACACCAGGAACGCCGCGACGGAGAGCGCCGGTAACCACTGATGCAACCACAGAAGCAACGTGATGATCAATAGCACGCCGGCACGGTGACGAGCGAGTTCACGGCCGACGTCAAGCCGCGCCGCCGTTCTTCCGTTAGGGATCACGGTCCGCGCTCGGGCCTTCGATGCCCTTGACGGCCTCTCCGTCGACGGTAATGAAGATGATTGCCCGCGGCCAGGCCGCACGATTCACCCAGATCGCGGACGCGACCGACCCCGTGCGCGTGTTGAGCCCCTGCCACACGCCGCCGGCCGGGCGACGATCGCGTCGGCTCGTCGTCACCTCACGCTTGCATTCCTCGAAGCCTTCTCGGGCGAGCGCCGTGACGATTTCCTCGGGAGCGGCGATCCATCCGCTCTCGGCTTCCCTCCAGGTCATCCGGCCATCGATGCGAAGCTCCGCGAGCCCGCCTATCGGCAACATCATCGTGTTCTCCTCGGTCGCGGCCGGATCAATCGCGCTGCCGCTCGACCGCCGCGTCGATCCACGCTCTCGCGACGTCGAGCGCGCAACGGTCGGCTTCGTCCCGCGTCGGCCACCGCGCCGCGTTCGTCGCGTAAAGCGGCGTCCGGGGCGACGACCGGTCTTCGGTCCACAGGGACACCACCACTCGGGGAGACCAAGCACCGGTGCTCACGCAGTACGACGCCGGCTCGACTCGATAGCCCTTGTACGTGATTCCATCCTGGAGGGCCTCCGTCGGGGGCGCTTGGGTTCCTCCCGAGGCGACCGTCGCGGTCCGCGGCGCTGCCCGTCGCGTGACGTTCATCGCCTCGCTCCGCTCGACTCCTTCTTCTGGGACAACTCGACCTTGAGGGCACGTCCGTCGAGATCGCTCCCGTGCAGGCGGCTGATCGCGTCCTGAGCCGCCTCAATCGTCTCCATCTCGACGAAGCCGAAGCCGCGCGACTGACCCGCCGGATCCGTGACGACGCGCACGGACGCCACGGTCCCTATCGTCGCGAACGCTTCCCGCAATCGATCCGACGATGTTGCGAAAGCGAGACCGCCGACAAACAGTTTGACAGCCATGATGGGGACTCCTCAGGAAAGCGGGGCGAGGCAGGCCAAGTGTCACTAGGGTCCCGACGCCAGGCGCGTCAGCCAGGGAGACGATGGTGACGGCGACGTGACTTTACCACCTAAACGCGTTTCGATCTATCTTTTATATAATCTATAGCGTGATACCCTTACCGCCGACATGGGCAAGCCTGGTGCCGGCGCGTTCCGACGAACGTGCCCGCCTCGTCCAGGGCGAGGCGCGAAGCGAGCCCGCCTCTGACCATCAGCTTCCCGGTGAACCACCGCGCCCTCGCGTATCTGCTCGGGCAATGGACGGCATTGCGACCGGCCACCCAACGGGCGGTGCTCGAGGCCGAAGACCGTGGATGCATCACCAACGCCTACTACTTCATCGACGTGGACACCTCCATCGCTCGAGAGATGCGGGACTGCTTTCGACGCCGGGCAGACAGGCACGGGATGGAAGGACGACTGTGCACGGTCGCCGCGAGCTCCATCAGCACCCGTCTCTACGTCGCCTGGTGCTCCGCGCCGTGTCCCGTCTGTGGACACCGGATTCGGCCACCCCACCTCGTTCGAGACTCCGGACGCGTCGTCCTGTCGTGTGCCTATTGCCGCTCGCCGGCGCCCGATTGACGCCTCGTCGTCGACCGTCCTTGCTCGAACCGCCCACGTGGTGCCTTCCGTGGCTGCGAGTCCAGCTTCGCATCCGCTTCGCGCTCGGCATCCGATTGAACAGGTCGACCTGGTTCGACGCATCGGACGCCCTGAAAACGGTACTGGTCGAGCGGCGGCGCATCCGCAGCGCTGGCTGGTTCAACTGAAGCTGCCGACTGGTCAGCGCACCGCCCGACGCGTCGACCGACGACCTCTACGGCTCACATCTGATCTAGACACCAGCTCACCGCACGGTAATTAGACGGCCGCCAGATCAAGGGGTCGAGGTTGCGCGCGACTCAGACCGCGGAGGGCACGGGCGAGATTGGTGGCCGCGGCGGCTGGCGTTGGCTGATCCGGCGGCAGCAGCGACTCGTTGCGGCGTCGGCAAAATCTGCGGAGATGCGTCGGTAGAGATCGGGCCGTTCGCGGGAGATGATGTAAAGGAATCTCGCCTCTCTAGCGGCTTCCTCACCGCCCCCGCAGATAGGGCGAACGATGCGGGGTCGGCCGCGAGACATCGGCCACGTTCATTTCGTGAAGGCGCTGCGCACCCTCGGCGACCGCGCTCCTGATGCTCGAAAAGAGGCTGTGCGATTCTTCGATGACCTCGCCGGCGTAGTTCACGATGCGCCAGCGCCAGCCGGCGTCCTGCGGTGTGGAGATTGCGACGACGTCCACGGCAGTCTCTCCCATTGCGACAGGCGGTGTGGGTCGAGGGCCGCCCGGAGAGGAGCTCGGAAGGCGTGCTGGCCGCGGCCGGCGTTCACCAGTGAAAACGACGCCACTCCAGCTTGAACACTGTACACGATACCGCGGTGTCCGTGCGGCGGTTTCCGTTCCAACCGGCCGACGCCCCAGGTCGACGTCCGTTTCTGAACCCATCCTTCTCGCTGGGCACCCAGACGAGCTCACCCACGGACCGTCGTGGAAACCGCTACGGCACCGGTCACCGGCGTCGGTTTGAGAGGGCGATTCGGCGATTCCCCGTCAGGTCGTGGCGTCCAGGTCCCCGCAGCGTACTCGCGCAAGGCTTGCAGGAGCGCCGAGCGCAGCGTGGTCCCCTCGCTCACGGCACGGAGGCGCGCGGCCCTCTGAAGGTCACGCGGGATGCCATGCAGCAGGTAGATGCCTGTGGTGGCCAATCGGGCGAGCACGCGGACCGGCATTGGAGGCCTCCTTCACGCTACGGGTGAGACGCGGCGGCAGAGGCCTCGCGTCCTTGCTGTCTCGTTCCAGGCAAGGTTTGGATAGCCGAGAGCATCCAGAAGTTGAGGCCAGCTGGGCGCGTGAACGTCCAGAATTCTTCGACGTCCTTCGGTTTCACGCTCGAGCCGTTCACGAGGCCGTCAGTCACCTCGTCGACCATGTAATCGACCATCGAGCCGCGGATGTACGACGTCACGTAATCCTGATCACGCTCCTGCCACGCTTCGGTGATCTCGGCGCGAATGTCGATGTCATCGAAGCGATTCAATTGCCGGGCATTCCGCAACCGATCGCACCGCACTTGCAGCTCGCCATACATCTCCGGCGAAAGTCGATCACGGAGAACGCCCATGTCCCGAGTCGTCCACGCGTTCTGCACGTCGCGGAACATCATCCCCGTGTAGCCGGCGAATTTGGCCGGATCAAACCGGGCGTCCGTCCGACGGATGTCGCGAACTCCTCGGTCCAGGCTCGAGTCACCGGGCGGCGACGTATCCGGACTGCTCGGGGCACTCGCGACCACCTGCATCGCCTGCGCAGGGGCGGCTGCGCGACGGCGCAGGAACGTCACCAAGAGAATGATCACACCGCCGATGAACAACGGGTCGAGGGGGCCCCAGGGGACCCCGAAGAGCGAGCTGCCGATCAGGCTACCGGCCGCGGAGCCGGCGAGCATGCCCATCCAGCCACCACAGCGACGCGTCGGGGGTGCTGGCAGCGCAGTCACTGGCGCAGGCGCTGGTTCAGGGCGTTCAGGAACTGGCCGGGCGGGGGCCGATTGCGAGCGTGAGCCGCGACTGCCGAGCGTTCCGGCGTTCGCATCCGGGCGATCGCTGGCGGCCGTCGAATTGCCGTCGGCGGGGATCATGAGCGTCCCGACGAACACGCCGACCCGGGGACGATCAGAACGCACTTCGTCATCGACACCTCTTGGCCGCCACGCTCAACGCATCTATGAACTGTAAAAGCCCGACGCTCTGCTCACTTCCAGGGCCGCGACCGACAGCAGATCGTCAATCCCGGTGGTCCTTCTCAACGTGCTGGCCCTGACGCGTCCTCCTCCGCATGTGAGGGGCAGCCTTGGCCTGCCCCTCGCCGATAAGATCTGAGGAGAGCCCCGGTCATGTCCCTGGGTTATATTATATATTTATAATCTGAAATATAATATAGCAACGACACGCATCCGCGGGGGAACGGCGAAATGGAAGCACCACAGACTCTGAGGCAAGCCGCCAAGCTGTGGCAGAGGAGATCGATCCGGAGCTCGGCCAGCCGCATAACGACCTCGGGATCGACGAGGCCATTCCCGGGCTGCATGGCGCGCTCTACGTCCCCGCCGGACTTTTACAGAAGGCTAACGAAGCACCGCTTGCCGGCGTCCTTACGCACGATCTAGCGCACGACGATCCCGGCCACGTCGCCAAGGCGCCGGGCGCGGGTTTGAACACCGACTTGGTCATCGTCGATCAGATCACTTCCGGCGACAAGACTGGGCCGACCACCAGCGCATTCGGGCCGATCGGTGTCGTGGATTCGGCGGCGGACTCGGGAAGACCACTCAAATTCCGGGTGAATAGCGCCTTTCAGCGCGAGCTCCGGCGGCGAGTCGACGAGTATTTCCGGAGCACCGGCCGTCGGCAACGCGACTGCTGGCAGATGTACTTGAAGACGGCGGTCATCCTCGCCGGCCTGGTGGTCTCCTACCTGCTGCTCGTGTTCGCCGCCCACGCCTGGTGGCAGGGCGTGCCGCTCGCCATCCTGCTCGGATTCGCGGCCGCCGGAATCGGATTCAATGTGCAGCATGACGGCGGGCACCACGCGTATTCCGACTCCCCCTGGGTCAACAAGCTGATGGCGATGATGCTGGACCTGATGGGGGGCAGCTCGTACTTCTGGCGCTGGAAGCACGGCGTCTTCCATCACACATATGTCAATGTCACCGGCCATGACGCGGACATCAACCTCGGCCTGCTCGCCCGGGTGACGCCGTATCAAACGCGGCTCGCCTTTCACCGGTGGCAACACCTCTACGTCTGGCCGTTCTACGGGTTGCTGGCGGTCAAGTGGCAGTTCGTCGACGATCTCCGAAGACTCATGACGGGCCGGATTGGCAGCCACCGAGTCCGCCGCCCCACGGGTTGGGACCTCGTCGTTCTGGTGGCCGGTAAGGCGACCTTCTTCGCCTGGGCGTTCGGGGTTCCGGTGCTCTTCCACTCCGTGCAGGCTGTCCTCGGCTACTATGCGATCGCCGCGGTGGTGCTTGGGGCCACCCTGAGCGTGGTGTTTCAGGTGGCGCACTGCGTAGAACAGGCGGCGTTCCCCCTGCCCTTCGCGGGCACAGGGCGTATCGACCAGGCCTGGGCCATCCATCAAGCGGAAACGACCGTGGACTTCGCCCGGCCCAGCCGGCTCGCGGCGTGGCTCCTCGGCGGTTTGAACTTTCAGATCGAACATCACCTGTTCCCGAGGATCAGTCACGTCAACTACCCGGCGATCTCGAAGGTGGTGGAACAGACATGTCGAGACTTTGGCGTCCCATACACCGAGCACAGGTCGCTCTGGGAAGGCCTGACCTCTCATTTCCGTTGGTTACGGCGCATGGGGATGCAAACACGATGACCGAAAGCTGAGTAGCGCGCAGCGGGATGGCCCCTCCGTCGTCTGACGGGACAAGCTCCTCGAGGGCAAGCGGCCGAGCTCGCGGCCGCGAGCTCGGTCTGGTGACTCCTTCGTGAGCGCGAAGAGCGCCTTCGCATACGGCGCGGCCGCTCGCCGTTGCTTCACCGGCGAGGCCCGCCGGCGCCCGGATTCAGCGCCGGCGGCTCGAGGCTAGAATTCCCCGCCGTGCCCCATCGATGGGTCGGCCTTCGCGGCCTCGGGGATGTCCGTGACGATTGCTTCGGTCGTGAGCAGGAGAGACGCGATCGAGGCTGCGTTCTGCAGGGCAACGCGCTCAACCTTGGTCGGGTCGATGATCCCCGCCTGCATCATGTCGACATACTCGTTGGTCTCGGCGTCGAAGCCGCGCGTGATGGGAATGCCCGCCTTCACTTTTTCCACGACCACGGAGCCCTCGAGCCCGGCGTTCTCCACGATCTGGCGGATCGGCTCCTCGAGCGCGCGCCGTACGATGCTGACACCGGTGGCCTCGTCGCCCGAGAGCTTGAGGCTGCCCAGGGCCTCCGACGCGCGAAGCAGCGCGACGCCGCCCCCCGGCACGATGCCTTCCTCCACGGCCGCCCGCGTGGCGTTGAGCGCATCTTCGACTCGCGCCTTCTTCTCCTTCATCTCGGTCTCGGTGGCCGCCCCGACCTTGATCATGGCGACGCCGCCCGCGAGCTTGGCGAGCCGCTCCTGGAGCTTCTCCCGGTCGTAGTCCGAGGTCGTCTCCTCGATCTGCGCCCGGATCTGCTTGATGCGGGCCTCGATCGCCTTGGAGCTGCCAGCGCCCTCGATAATCGTGGTGTCGTCCTTGTCCACGACCACCTTCTTGGCGCGACCGAGGTCGTCGAGTTTGAGGTTCTCGAGCTTGATCCCGAGGTCTTCCGTGATCGCCTTGCCTCCGGTCACGGTCGCGATGTCCTCGAGCATGGCCTTGCGGCGATCACCGAAGCCCGGCGCCTTGACGGCGCAGACGGCGAGCGTCCCGCGGAGCTTGTTGACGACCAGGGTCGCCAGCGCCTCGCCTTCCAAGTCCTCGGCGATGATCAAAAGCGGCCGGCCGGCCTGGACGACCTGTTCCAGGAGCGGCAGCATGTCCTTCATCACGCTCAGCTTCTTCTCGTGGATCAGGACCCGGGCGTCCTCGAGCACGACTTCCATCCGCTCCGGATCCGTCACGAAGTAGGGTGACAGGTAGCCCCGGTCGAACTGCATGCCCTCGACCACCTCGAGGGTCGTCTCCATCGCCTTGGCCTCTTCGACCGTGATCACGCCGTCCTTGCCGACCTTCTCCATGGCCTCAGCGATCAAGTCGCCGATCGTCCTGTCGTTGTTGGCGGCGATCGTGGCGACCTGGGCGATCTCCTTCTTGTCCTTGGTGGCCTTGGACATGTGCTTGAGCTCTTCGACCACCGTGTCCACCGCCTGCTCGATCCCCCGCTTCAGGCCCATCGGGTTCGCGCCCGCGGTCACGTTCTTGAGCCCCTCGCGGAAGATCGCCTGGGCGAGCACGGTCGCGGTGGTCGTTCCATCACCCGCCACGTCCGAGGTCTTGGCGGCGACCTCCTTGATCATCTGGGCCCCCAGATCCTGGTTGGGGTCTTTCAGCGCGATTTCCTTCGCGACGGTCACGCCGTCCTTGGTGATGGTGGGGCTGCCGAACTTCTTGGCGATGACGACGTTCCGCCCCTTCGGCCCCAGCGTGACCTTGACGGCGTGCGACATGATGTTGACCCCGCGCAAGAGCGCCGCGCGGGCTTCCTGGTCGAACAGGAGCTGCTTAGGCATGGAATTCTCCCTCCCGAGGATGCACGAGTGGTTGCGAACGCGTGAATGAGCGGCTCATCCGCCGAGGATCCCGAGGACGTCTTCCTCCTTCATGATGAGGTACTCTTCGCCGCCCAGCCTGACCTCGTTGCCGGAATACTTGCCGAAGAGGATTCGGTCGCCTTCCTTCACCGCGAGCGGGAGCTTCTTGCCATCGTCGGTCACCTTGCCGGTGCCCACGGCGATGATCGTGCCCTCTTGCGGCTTTTCCTTGGCGGTGTCGGGGATGATGAGGCTGCCGTGCTTCTCATCCTGCTCGTCGAGGCGCTTGACGAGCACGCGGTCATGGAGCGGGCGCAGCGTCGTCTTCATTGCGTGAGCCATCGTGGTTGCTTGAGCCATCGTGGGTGCCTCCCTCGTCCAGGTGGTGTGAGCACGGCTGGGTCGTCCAGCAGCTGAGTGTACCACTGAAATAGTACACATTGACAGAATTGTTCTAGTGTACTAGTGTTGCGATACAGCTATGGGGATCGCGATGAACCTCAAAATCGATGGCCACAGCCCGATCCCGATCCGCCGGCAATTGACGGAGCAGCTCAAGCACGTCATCGAGAGCGGCGGCGTCGCGCGGGACCAGGCCCTGCCCAGCATTCGGGAGCTGGCCGGCTTCCTCGGCATCAACACGAACACGGTCGCGCGTGTCGTCGAGGATCTGAAGCAGAGCGGATACGTGGAGGCTCGGCGGGGGAAGGGCGTGTTCGTGGCCCCGGCGCCGCCCGTTCGCCCCGCCCCTCACCTCCGCGAGGGCTTTTTACAAGATACGGTGATGCGGGCGGCGGCCATCGGGATGACCGCCGACGACCTGGCGGTTGCCGTGCTGAGCGTGGCCAGCGTTCGGCCTGCCGCCGTCCAGGAGACCGTCGAGGTCCTCCTCGTGGAATGCAGCCCGCCGGAGCTCGACTTCTTTGCCGGGCAGCTCGAAGCTCACCTCCCGGTTCGCGTCGACAAGGTGCTCCTCGGCGACCTGGCGACGGTCGCCCGCCAGAAGCAAGCCGGTCGTTGGCGAGCCGCGGTCACGAGCTTTTGCCATCTCCCGGAGGTGGAGCGGCTGCTGAGCGGCCGGGGCGTCCCGGTCATCGCGCTCCTCGCCGAGGCGCATCTCGAGACGCTCCACCGCTTGGCCCAGCTCCCGTCGGGCACGCGGGTGGGCGTCGCCTCCGCCGCCGTCGCGACGGCGCACAACCTGGAACACTCGATCGCCAACGCCGGCCTGCCCAACATCGTGCTGGTCGGGGCGAGTCCCGCCCAGGGGGCGCGCCTGGGTCGTCTGCTGCGACGAGTGGACGTCATCGTGTGCTCCACCGCAGCCGCAGAGTGGGTCCGGGCGCTCGCGGGCCCCGCCGTGCAGGTGATGATCGACGACCGCGCCCTGGACCGGCGAGCGATCGAGATGCTCGCCGCCCTCCTGGTGCGGCAAAACGGCGACAGGCCGGCGGCGGCTCCCCCCGCCGGCCAGAGGCGCCTGAGCCCTCGTGCGTCCAGCGGGCGCAAACGGCGACGAGGCGGAACGCGTGCAACGGTGCGGGGGCAGTGATGCGGGCGCGTCGTAACGGAGTGACGAAGGAGGACGAGTCATGAGTTTCACTATGTTCGTGACGTGGGTTCTCGTCGGAGTGCTGGCAGGCGTGCTGGCCGGACTGGCCATGAAACGCGGAGGCTACGGGCTCAAGAAGGACATCATCCTCGGTCTCGTCGGGGCCATCGGATTGAGTTGGATCTTCCGAGCCGTCGGGCTGTTTCCGCAGGCCGGGATCGTCGCGATGGCCTTCGTGGCGGCCGTCGGAGCGGTCATCCCGATCGGCGCTCAACGCAAGTTCTGGCCGACCGAGAGTGCTGGCGAGGAGAAGGCCGATAAGTGGTGGCGGTGGGGGCTGGGCGCGGCGGTCGTGGCCGTGGTGGTCTGGATGACCCTCGGCCCAGTGCCGCAGCCGGCAGCGACGGCCGCGGTGATAGAAGAACGGACGTACGCCGTGACGCCCGCGTCCGTGAAGGTGCAGGCCGGGATCGTGACGGGCGAGGTCACCGCGATGAAGGTCGCGGAGCGAATCGAGAAGGGATCCGACCGGATCGTCACCCCGGCGAAGCTGACCGCGACGCTCACGCTGAAGAACACGTCGGCCAATCAGACCGTCCGGCTGCTCGACGGAAAGCTCCTCTACATCGACGCCCAGGGGCAGCCGATCAAGCTTGAGGACGGGCGGACCGAACCGACCCTCAAGTTCGCTTCGTACGGCAGCGAGCGGCTCGATCCAGGGCAGGAAGCGACCCAGACCGTGGACGTGGAGTTTCCCGTCGAAGCGCTGAAGGCGAAGAGGCTGAAGGAGATCCGGCTCGCCTTCGCGTATATCCCGTCACCGTACCGGGCGGAGACGGTCAACTTCGCCGTCTCGCTCGGCGCGGGTAAGTGAGCTCCGGGAGGTGGCTCCGCCCAGGAGCCACCTCCGAGGCCCACGATCGGGCACCGAGGGTATCGATGAACGTCAGTGAATACCGTGACGGTGATTCGCAGCGGCTCGCGACCTCCAGCGAGGCACCGGCGAAGTTCATCCAAATCTGTGCATCGCAAAACGACCTCTTCGCCCTCGATAAGCACGGGAACATCTACCAGTATGACTTCAACGCGAAGACGTGGGGCAAGCTCGTCGCGAGCCGCTCGATGGACTCTCGCTAGCCAGCCTGAAACGGCAGAGAGGGGCAGGCTTCATGCTTGAACACGTCCTGCAGATGGGTCCGATGCTGGTCCTCGCCGGGCTCGTGGCCGGGTGGGTGGCTGAAGTGGTCTCACGGGCGGACGGCCACGGCTTCATTCGCGATCTGGCGGTCGGTCTCGTCGGGAGTGTGGTCGGGGGCGCGACGCTCTGGGTCGTCGTCTCCAGCGAAGCTGGAATGCTGGTGATGTTCCTGATCGGGTGCGGAGGCGCAACGCTCGCGATCCTCGCTCAGCGGCGGTTCTGGCGCTCGGTCCGACTCGGGACCGAGCATCATGTCGGCACTGTTCTGATTCCTTCACGACCTGACGGCGGAGGGCGCGCAGGTCACTGATCGGAACGCGGTCCGGCGGGCGTAAGCCGCGGCCGGCGCTCGGGCCCGCGGGGCGGCGTGGCGCTGGAATTCGCTGACCAGGTCGGCGAGGAGGAGAGGCTATGGCACGGTGCGAAACGTGTGGGACGGAACTCCAGGATGCCTCGCAGCGGTTTTGTGGCGGCGACCGGTGTCGCGCTGTGTTCATGAAACGCCTCGGCCCCTGGGGAAGCGCTGCGCATCATGAGCCACTTCGAAGGGAGTACGACATGACCAGGCTGGACAAAGTTGTGACCGTGCTCGCCCTTATTCTTCTCGGTTCGCTCGCGACGACGCGGATGGCCGACGGCGAGGTCCCCTCCAGCGCCGACTTCGCCGCCTGCAATGCCGCAGCGCCCCACACGGTGAAAGCAGGAACCGTTTCACCGACGATGGCCGACCACGCCCGGGCCGATCGCGTACGCGGCGGCGCGTTGGCGACGAACTCGCCAGATTTCCCGGGCACCGTCATCGAGTCGGCCGATCCGCAAATCCACGGCATGGAGGCCGAAGGAGCAAAGAACGCGAGCTATCAGGCCGCCTATCGCGCGTGCATGAGACGGAAGGGATTCTGACGTCCGCCCTGCGCGTGGGTCATGTCCGGCGCTTGGCGTGCGTCGCTCGATCGCGCTGGCGCGCCACCCTCCGGATGTGGCGGACGACGTGGACCTGCCGTTCGATGTTGGCAAGAAGCGTCCCGTTGTTCCCACGCTTCAGCCCCTCCTCGATGAGGGCGCGGAGGACGATCTGCAGGCTCACGGGTAGCTTGAGCGTCGTCGTCGCTCGCCCGGCGGCGACCCGAGCCCGATCCAGAACCTCCTGGGACAGGATGAGGAGAACCCGTGTCTTGTTCGCGAACATCGCACCTCCCGTTCATCTCATGACCTTGGCGAGCACGGCGAGCATCCTCGTCCGGCTCGACCACACTCCACTTGTTATATAAATTATGAATGCCATACGTCAACACGCCAGGAGGCGAGTGATGACTGCCGGGATGTTCGCGACGTGGCTGGTGGTTGGACTTCTCACGGGCTGGCTGGCCGGGGTGGCGATGCCGCAGGGAGGCCACGGGCTCCTTCGCGACATCCTCCTCGCGCTGGTGGGGAGCAGCGCAGCGGGCGCGACCCTCACGGCCCTCGACCTCGCGCCTGACGCCGGACCGTTCACGATGGCGCTCGTCGCGTTCCTGGGTGCCGCCCTCGTGATCGTCGGCCAGCGCAAGATCGGGCATGCGCACTCCTGACGGGCCCGTGGCACCTTCGGCCAGCGTTCACAACGGGAAGGTTCGTCTCTGCGGGATTGGACTGGCATGCCACTGAACGACATCCAGCGAACGCTGGTCGCAAAGAAGTTCGAGATCCTCCGGGAGGTGAGCTTCGGATTCACTGAAGACCGACTCCTGCATCTTCAGGGAGCGGACGTTTCGCGGTGGACCCATGAGTGCACGGCTGAGCTCCGCAGAGAGATCGCCTCGGCCGCACCACCCCGCGTCGACATCTCGCTCCTCGACTTCCCCGAGCTCAGGTGTCTCTCTCTTCAGTGTCGTTCTCTTCCGATAACGAATCCCTGACCGACAGTTCGCGCCCGAGCTTCAAGGTCGGAGCAGGCGCGCCTCGGCGCGCTGGGCGAAGCGGGTCAGCGGGAAGCAGATCACGAAGTAGATCGCCGCCGCCGTCAAGTAGATCTCGAAGGATCGGAACGTCCGCTCGATCGTCTCCTGGGCGGCGCGCGTCAGCTCGAACACCCCGATGATGGCGGCGAGCGAGGTGTCCTTGATCAGGATCGTGCACAGCCCCACGAAGGGCGGGATCATCCGCCGCACCGCCTGCGGGAAGACCACGTAGGCCATCGCCTGGACCTCACTGAGGCCGATCGAGCGGGCGGCTTCGAACTGGCCGCGTGGGATCGACTGGATGCCGCCGCGCACCACCTCGGCTGTGTTCACCGCCATCCACAGGCTCATGGCCAGGACGGCGGCCGGAAAGGTCGGGATCCTGATGGCCAGGGCCGGCAGGCCGAAGAAGATGAAGAACAGCAGGAGCAGCAGCGGCACCGCTCGGACCAGCTCGACCAGCCAGGCCACCACCGCGCCGACCCCGCGCCAGGGCGCGAAGCGGAGCAGGCCGAGCGCCACGCCGCCGGCCGTGCCCACCACGATCACCGCAGCCGCGATGGCAACGGTGCTCAGCGTCCCCCGCAGCAGATAGGGAAGCGTCTGCACGACGACCTGAACACTCATGCGGGCTGACCGCTCACGCGGGCGCGCGCAGCAGGCGGCCCTCGGCCGCTCGCAAGAGCCGGGTCAGGGCCAGCACGATGACGACGTACATGACGGCGGCGGTGCCGTAGATCTCGAACGTGCGGAAGTTGTTGAACGAGATGTCGTTGGCCACGAACATCAGCTCGACCATCCCGATCGTCGACACGAGCGACGAGTTCTTCACGAGCGAGACCAGGTTGTTGCCGAGCGCCGGGAAGCAGATGCGCACGGCCTGGGGCATGATCACGTAGCGCAGGATCTGCAGCTCGCCGAGCCCGGCCGAGCGTGCGGCCTCGAACTGCCCGTGGGGCACCGCCTCCAGCCCCGCCCGAAAGATCTCGGTGTTGTAGGCGGCGGCGTAGAGCACCAGCGCGGCGAGGCCGGACAGGAACGGCGACAGCTTGACGCCGAGCTGGGGCAATCCGAAGTAGACGATGAAGATCTGGATCAGGAGCGGCGTGTTGCGGAAGACCTCGACGTACGCGGCCACCAGGCGGCGCGCCACCGGGCCGGGAGCCTGGGAGATGGCGGCCAGCGCGAGCCCGAGCACCAGGGCGAGCACCATCGCCACGCTCGAGATCATCACCGTGAGGCCGGCCCCCTCGAGGAGGTAGGGCAGCCCTCGCGCAATGGCCGCCCACTCGAAGCCGTAGGCGGTCAAGGCTTGATGAGGAACTGCTCCACGTCCGCGAAGTACTTCTTCCAGAGCCGATCGTACGTCCCGTCCGTGTGCATCTTCTTGAGCTCGGCGTTCACCCAGTTGATGAACTCGGTGTCGCCCTTACGCACGGCGATCCCGTACGGCCTCGGCACGAAGGTCTTGCCGACCGCCTTGAGATCGGCGTTCTCCTTGGCCAGGCTGAGAATCACGATGTCGTCGTGGACGTAGGCGTCGGCGCGCCCGCCCTTCAACGCCAGCACCGCCTCCGACACCTTGCCGAACTTCACGCGGCTGGCCTTCGGCTGGAGCTGCTCGACGTCCTTGTCCTGAATCGCGCCCTGGATGACTGCCACCGTCTTGCCGCCCAGGTCGTCGAGGCTCGTCACGGCGCTCGCCCTGGGCACGAGGATCAGCGAGCCCGACATGAAGTAGGGCTCGGAGAACTCCACCACCTGGCGGCGCTCGTCCGTGATCGTCACCGTCGCGATGATGATGTCGATCTTGCTCGACTGGAGGAACGGAATGCGGTTGCCCGACGTCACCGCGACCAGCTCGACTTGTTGCTCGTCGTTGAAGAGTGCCTTGGCGAAGCGGTGGGCCACGTCGACGTCGAAGCCCACGTTCTTGCCGGCGGCGTCGACGGTGCCGAAGGGCGGAAAGTCGGTCTTCACGCCGGCGATGAGCTTGCCGCGCTTCTTGACCGTCTCGAGCGTGGACTGGGCGCCGGCGGGGGCGGCCACCGTTGCGATCAGCGCGGTGGCCAGCGCAACCAGGATGGAGCGTCGAATGGGGCTCATGCCTGTCCTCCTCGCAGGAAATCGAAGTCGCAGCCGAGATCGGCCTGGAGCACGTGGTCGAGATAGAGGCGCCGGTAGCCCCGCTTCGGCGCCGCTGCCTGCCCTCCGTTCGCGCGGCGCCGCAGCTCGGCGTCGTCCACCAGCAGGTCGAGTTTGCGGGCCTTCACACTCAGCCTGATCCGGTCACCGCTCTTCACGAGGCCGAGCGGGCCGCCGTCGGCAGACTCGGGCGTGACGTGCAGCACGATGGTGCCATAGGCGGTGCCGCTCATGCGCGCGTCGGAGATCCTCACCATGTCCGTGACACCTGCGCGCGAGAGCTTCTGCGGAATCGGCAGATAGCCCGCCTCCGGCATTCCGGGGGCGCCCTTGGGCCCGGCGTTCTGCAGCACGAGGAAGTCATCGGCGGTCACGTCGAGCGCGGGATCGTCGACGCGGTTCGACAGGTCTTCGAGCGACGTGAAGACCACGGCGCGGCCCTCGCGCTCGAAGAGCCGGGCATCAGCCGCGGAGCGCTTCAGGATGGCGCCCCGAGGCGCCAGCGAGCCGAAGAGCGCGACGAGCCCGCCGACCGGCTGGAAGGGTTCGGCCGCGCTTCGGATCACCTGGCGATCCACCCAGGCGCCGTCGCCGTTCAGCCGATCGCCGAGCTTCTGCCCGGTGACCGTCACGCAGTCGAGATGGAGCTTGGGCTTCAGCTCGCGGAGAACGCCACCCATACCGCCCGCGGCGAAGAAGTCCTCCATGTAGTGCTGGCCGGAGGGCTTCAGATCGACCAGCACCGGCGTGTCGTCGCTGAGGCGGTTGACCGTCTCGAGCGAGATCGGAATGCCGAGCCGCCCGGCGATCGCCGTGAGGTGGACGATCGCGTTGGTCGAGCCTCCGATGCAGAGCAGCACGCGCAGCGCGTTCTCGATCGCGTGCGCAGTGACGATGCGGTCGGGCGTCAGTCGCGAGTGGGCCAGCGCCACGGCCGCCTCGCCGGTCGCCTCGGCCGCGCGTAGCCGGTCGGCGTGAACCGCCGGAATGGCCGCCGTCCCCGGCAGCGCCATGCCGAGCGCTTCGGTGATGCACGCCATCGTGCTCGCCGTGCCCATCACCGCGCACGTCCCCGCCGTCGTCGCGAGCCGACCTTCGATCCCGTCGATCTGCTGCGGCGTCAGCTTGCCGGCGCGGTACTGACCCCAGAAGCGGCGGCAGTCGGTGCACGCGCCGAGCCGCTCACCCTCGTGGCGTCCCGTCATCATCGGCCCGGCCAGGAGCTGAATCGCCGGAACGCCCGCCGATGCGGCGCCCATCAACTGGGCGGGGACCGTCTTGTCGCAGCCGCCGACGAGCACGGCCGCGTCCATCGGCTGCGCGCGCACCATCTCCTCGACGTCCATCGACATGAGGTTGCGGTACAGCATGCTCGTCGGGTCGAGAAAGACCTCGCCCAGCGAGATCGTCGGAAACGTGATCGGCGTCCCGCCGGCGGCGAGCACGCCGCGCTTGACGGCCTCGATGAGCTCGGGGAAGTGGCGGTGGCAGTTGTTGAAGCCGCTCGCCGAATCCGCGATGCCCACGATTGGCCGCGCCAGCGCCCGGGTCGAGTAGCCCATCGACCGCGCGAACGACCGCCGCAGGTAGAGCGCGAAGTCGCGATCGCCGTAGTTGGTGAGTCCGCGGGCGAGTCCGGGCAGTCCATGGTCGGCCATCAGGTTCTCCCGTCGCGTCGACGTCGCGTCAGACGCCGTCCAGGCGATGCCACACGAGCCCGTCCAGCATCTTCGGATAGAAGTGCGTCGATTTCTGAGGCATGAGCTCACCCGCGTTCACGACGGCCGACAGCTCGGCGCCGGTCGTCGGCGCGATCAGGAATGCGACCTGACAGCGGCCCTCGCGGGCGGCGCGCACGGCGGCCGCCTGGTCGGCGGTGTAGTCCACGTGGGTGCGGGCGTCGAGCTTGTCGTCGGTGATGCCGAGCAACGGCTTGAGCAGGGCCTCGTGGAGGACGGAGACGGACAGCTCGCGCCACGCCCGGCTCGTCCGGGCCGGCCACGCGATCGTGCGAGCGGCGTCGTCGCGCAACCGGAACACCATCGCCTTGCCCCCCGCCACCACGCCGATCGTGCGGGACGTCGGCGTCATCGTCGTGGGATCGCCGCCGAAGGGCGCCACGTCGAACCAGGCGCGGGCCGCCGTCGCCAACTTGTCGAGCGAGAATCCGGGCACGCCGTGGACGAGTCGATGGTTGGCCAGGATCGTCAGCCCCGGCGCCTCCAGCGTGCAGAACGCCATCATCTTGTCGGTGGCGCCCGGATGGTTCTTCGCGAACGCCACCGCCGTCTCGTACCGGTGGTGGCCGTCGGCGATGATCACGGGCTTGGGCGCCATCAGCCGTCGGATCGTCGCGATCGCCGCGTCATCGGTGATGCGCCACAGACGATGGAGCTCGCCCTTGAGGTCGCGGGCCTCGGCGATGGGCTCGCCCGTCGGCGCCGTCGCGACGAGGATGGCCCGATCGGGATCGCTCACCAGTATGAAGAGCAGACCGGCATCGGCCCCGGTCGCCTCCAGGAGCTGCATGCGATCCTTCTTCGGGCCGCTGTGAGTCCGTTCGTGAGGCAGGACGACGCCCCGGGCGTACTCGCTCACTTCACCGAGCGCGATGAACGAGCTGCGGGTGATGGTCTTGCCGCCGATCGTGTACGTCTGCTGATAGGGATAGATGGCCGGACGGTCGTCGGCGGCCCACACGCGCTGGGTGAGCCAGGCGTCGAGCACGTGCCGCGCCCCCTGATAGCGATCGACGTCGGGCTCGTCGCGCGGCAAGGTGATCCGCACGACGTTGTGCGGGCTCATCGCGAGGAGCGTGTCCTGGGTCGGGGCGTCGATCTGATCGTATGGCGGAGCGACGACCGCGGAGACGTCGGCGCCGGTCGCCTCGGCGTAGCGGTATCCGCCGAAGGGCTTCACGTTCATCGGAACGCGGCCCTTATGACGTCCGGCGCTCCCGGCGTGCCAGACGCCGCTGCACGTCCATGATGTGGGCTTCCATGGCCTCGCCTGCCCGCTCGGGCTGATGCTTGAGGATCGCCTCGAAGATCTCGCGATGGGCGGCCGCCACCTGGGCGCTGTCGTCGGCGGTGAGCGCGGGCTGCGGCCCGACGGCGTCGAACTCCAGATCCATGACCGTATCGACGAGCAGCGAATGCACCGGGTTCCTGGCCGCGCCGCCCACGAGACGGTGGAAGGCGATGTCGTGCAGGCGCGGGTGGACACCGTCGCGGACGACGTCGGCGCGCTCCTCGAGAGCGCCGCGGAGCGTCTTCACGTCCTCCTCGCTCGCGCGCCGCGCGGCCAGCCGCGCGACCTCCGGCTCGATGAACAGCCGCGCCTCGATGAGCTCGGAGACCCCGACCCGGCCGAGCCGGAGCAGCGTGGTGAAGTCGCGGCGGAGGAGGCCGACGTCGACCGCGCGCACGAAGTGGCCGCCACTCGAGCCGTGGCGCACGTCGATCAGGCCACGATGCTCGAGGGTGCGCAGCGCCTCGCGAACGGCCACGCGGCTGGCCCGGAATTGACGCACCAGCTCGCGCTCGGGGGGCAAGCGATCACCGCACCCCAGCCGTCGTTCGAAGATCGCCGCTTCGATCTGCTCGACGATGTGCTCGTAAACGCGTGGCGTACGAACTGAGCTGAACACGGCGCGGCTACTGTCAGACTGCCGAGCGCAGAAGTCAAGCGGAAGCCCGGCGATACACCGGATCGCCCACCGGCATATAATCACGGGCCGATGACGAAACGTGAGCGGATCGTCGCCACGCTCGCGCGGCGGCCTGTGGATCGACCGGCGGTCGCCTTCTGGCGTCACGTCCCGGACTGTGATCACGATCCCAACTTGCTGGCCGACGCGATGCTCGCGTTCCACCGGCGCTTCGACCTCGACCTCATCAAGGTGATGTCGAGCGGCGTCTACTGCGTGGAGGACTGGGGCTGCCGTGTCGCCTACACGGGCTCGCCGAACGGCGCCAAGCGGTGCACCGAGCACGCCGTCACGACGGCCGCTGACTGGGAGCGGATCCGCCCGCTCGATCCCGGCCGCGGCGCGTTCGGCCGTGAGCTGGAGGCGGTGCGCCTGATCGCGCGCGGCCGCGACGACGACGCGCCCGTGCTCCACACGGTGTTCTCGCCTCTGACCATCGCGCGCAAGCTCGCTGGCGATCGGCTGCGCGAGGATCTGAAGGCGGCACCGGCCGCGGTCGGGCCGGCGCTGAGCGCGATTCAGGAGACGGCGACGCGCCACGCGCTGGCCGCCCTCGACGCCGGCGCCGACGGACTCTTCTTCGCGACTCAGACGGCCACGCCGGAAGCGTGCACCGCCGAGGAGTACGCCACCTGGGACGCGCCGTGGATGACGCGCATGCTCGAAGCGCTGCGGTCGCGCTCGTCGTTCACGATCCTCCACGTGCACGGCAGCGACATTTACTTCGACGCCGTCAGCGGGCTGCCCGCTCACGCGCTCAACTGGCACGACCGCCGTACCAAGCCGTCGCTCGCCGACGCCAAGGCGCGTCGCGGCGGCGCCGTGGTCGGCGGCCTCGCCGAATGGGGAACGCTGCGCCACGGACCACGCGACGCGATCGTGGCCGAGGTGAGGGACGCGATTCGTCAGACGGAGGGCGCGGGGCTCATCGTCGCGCCGGGGTGCGTGCTGCCGCTCGATCTTCCCGACACGCATCTCGACGTCGTCGTCGCGGCCGTCAAAGGCGGGGTACACTAGCCCTCCATCCGGGGAGATCCGATGGACGACAAATCAGCGGTCCCGACCACCACCGGCATCGCGCAGGTCTTTGACCTCCACGCGATCAAGGACTTCGCCGCCGACAAGCGCGTGCGCAAGATGCTCTTCAAGACCGATCAGCTCTGGTCGGAGATCGCCTGTTACGAGCCCGGCCAGTCGACGGTCATGCACCATCACCCCAAGGAGGAAGAGGCGATCTTCGTGCTGCAGGGCACCGCCAACATGAGCGTGGCCGGCGAGGAATACGTCGTGCCGGCCGGCGCCATCATCAAGTTCCCGGCCAACGTGCCCCACGACGTGCGCAATCTGCAGTCGGAGCGCTGCGTGATCATGTTCCTCAAGTGCAATCCCAGGGTGCTCAAGTAGTGGGTCACGTCGACCGCACGGACAAGACGCTGCCGCTGAACGAGATGATGTTCTACATCCGCCGCGACGCCCGGCTGCGTGAGCGCTGGAACACGGACCTCGAAGGCATCGCCCGCGAGTTCGGTCTCTCACGCGCGGAGTACGAGGCGCTCCGCGACAAAGACGTGCGGCGCCTCCACGAGATGGGCGTCCATCAATATTACGTGCCGCAGATCCTGCGCCTCTTCTACGGCGCGTCGATGAACACGAACAACCACCCGGCGCTGGAGGCCTACAAGCTCGCCTACCCCGAAGAGGCGGCCCGGGCGCTGGCCGAAGCCGAGCAGCGCGAGCGGCGCGCCGGGCGCTGAGCGATGGCGCAGATCGTCGCCGCCATGGCCATGACGCACTCGCCCGGGCTCACCGGCTGGTTCGAGCGCGCGCCCGAGGAGCAGCAGAAGCACGCGCTGAGGGCCACGGCCGAGATGCGCGAGCGGCTCATCGCCGCCCGGCCCGACGTCATCGTCGCGTTCAGCAACGACCATCTGCTCAACTGGCCGATCAACAACACGCCGGAGTACACGGTCGGCATCGGCGCCGAGCACCTCGGCCCCGCCGACTGGTACGACGAGTGGCTCGGCATGGCGACGAAGTACCGCATCCCCGGCCATCCGGAGCTCGCGCGCTTCATCGTCAACGAGAGCGTGCGCCGGCGGCTGGCCCTCGCTTACTTACGCACGATGGAGTTCGACGACGGCATCTCGGTCCCGATGCACTTCCTGAATCCGGAAGGCACGATCCCGCTCGTGCCGGTCACGATGAATTGCACGGTGCCGCCGGTGCCGACGCCCGAGCGCTCGTATCAGGTCGGCGCGATCCTGCGCGACGTGGTGAAGGCGTTTCCCGGCAACGAGCGCGTCGCGGTCGTGGCGACGGGCGGGCTCAGCCACGAGCCGGGCGGGCCGCGCTATTTCTGGGTGGACGAGGCGTTCGATCTCTGGTTCCTCGATCTGCTCAAGCGCGGCGACCACGAAGCGCTGCTGCGCGAGTGCACGCTCGAGAAGATGGAGGAGGCCGGCTCCGGCGGCACCGCCGAGCTGAACGCCTGGGTCCTCGTCATGGCGTTCACGCGCGGCCCCGCCGACGTGCTGGCCTACATGCCGGCGGTGGCCTGGCGCAGCGGCACCGGCATGGTCGCGTGGAACGAGCTGGCCTGATCGCCGATGGGCGACCATCCGGCGTGGGGCGTGGCGCTGCTGCGCATGATGCTGGGCGTGATCTTCGTCATGCACGGCTGGTACGCGTGGGCGATCATCGGTCCCCGTGACCTGACCGACCTGATGGTGCGCGTCGGCAATCCGCCCGGTATCGCCACCCTCCTCGCCTGGTACACGATCGCCGCGCATCAGATCGGCGGCGCGCTGCTCATCGTCGGCTTTCTCACCCCGTGGGCGGCGCTCGGTCAGGTGCCGATCACGGCCGGTGGCCTGTTCCTCTTTCGCTGGCCCCAGGGTTTTTTCCTGCACGGCACGCTCACCGAACCGGCCTCCGGACTCCCGGTCGTCAGCGGCTACGAGTACTCGCTACTCATCCTGGTCGGGACGCTCGCCCTCGTGATGACCGGCGGCGGAGCGCTCTCGATCGATCACGCCCGCGGCCATCGCATCCACAAGCGGATGGAGGTCCCCTGACATGGCACGCACGCACCGGCTCGATGCCGGACAGGTCCACTACGAGTGGAACAACGCGATCCCGCCCCGCCTCGAGATCGAGCCCGGCGACACCGTGGTGTTCGACACGCGCGACGCCGCCGACGGCTACTACACGAAGCGGTCGACGTCGGCCGACGCCGAGGCGAAGGGGCCGTTCCGCGGCCACCCGCTCACGGGACCGGTCAAGGTCCGGGGCGCTCGTCCCGGCGACACGCTCGCGGTCGAGATCCTCGAGGTGAAACCGCGTGAGGATTTCGGCTGGACCCACATCCGCCCGGGCCGCGGCCTGCTCCCTGAAGAGGACTTCCCGAAGTCGTTCCTCCAGGTGTGGGATCTCTCCGACGGCACCCACGCGCGGATGGGCCACGGTATCGCCGTGCCGCTCGATCCCTTCCCCGGCGTCATGGGGGTCGCGCTCGATCAACCGGGTGGTCACAGCACGATGCCGCCCCGGAAGAACGGCGGCAACATGGACATCAAGCAGCTCACCTCCGGGACCACGCTCTGGTTGCCCGTGTGGACCGAGGGCGCACTGTTCAGCATCGGTGATGCGCACGGTGCTCAGGGCGACGGCGAGGTCTGCGTCACCGCGGTCGAGATGACGGCTCAGATCACGATGCGCTTCGACGTGACCTCCGGCCGGCGACTGCACGAGCCTCAGTTCCGCACTCGTGGCCCCGTCGGCGCCAAAACGAACGTCGGGCCCCACTTCGTGACCACGGCGCACGGCCCCGAGCTCTTCCCGGCCGCCCAGCAATCGATTCGTTACATGATCGACCACCTCGTATCCGCGCGCGGGCTCAGCCGTGAAGAGGCGTACGCCGTGTGCAGCGTGGCCGTGGATCTCAAGATCAGCGAGATCGTGGACGCGCCCAACTGGATCGTGTCGGCGTTCCTGCCCGAGAGCATCTTCTCGTGACCCTCCAGCGCCTCGACCACTTCGTGCTCACCGTCCAGGACATCGCGACCACGTGCGGGTTCTACACGCGGGCACTCGGCATGGAGGTCGTCACCTTCGGCGCCGGGCGCACCGCGCTGCGCTTCGGCCAGCAGAAGATCAACCTCCACGAGGTGGGTAAGGAGTACAAGCCCAATGCGGCGCGGCCGACGCCCGGCTCGGGCGATCTGTGCTTTCTGAGCGACCGGCCGCTCGCCGAGTGGATCAACCACCTGCGCGCGCTCGGCGTCACCATCGAGGAAGGCCCGGTGAAGAAGACGGGCGCGCTCGGCCCCATCGAGTCCATTTACGTGCGTGATCCCGACCGGAATCTCGTCGAGATCTCGAACGCGCTCGACCGCGACGACCTCGAGCCGATCCGGGCCTGGCTGCGCGAGTGGCAGGCGGCGGTACGCGCCGCCGATTTCGCGGCCGGGCGGGCGATGTGCGCGCCCGAGATGCTCGCGTTCGGCACGCGGGCCGAGATGGTCGAGGGCATCGACCACGTGATGGAGCAGCAGTGGCGCCACATCTGGCCCACCATCAAGGACTTCACGATTCCGGCCGAGGCCGCGCGAGGCGCGGTGCTGGGCGACCGCGCGTGGGTGGCGGCGCCGTGGCACTCGCGCGGGACGCGGGCCGACGGATCGACCTTCCATCGGCCCGGCCGGCTGACGATCGTCTTCACCCGTCGCGAAGGCCGCTGGCTCGCGACCCACACCCACTTCTCGCTGTCACCGAGCGGCACCTAACCACCGAGAGGAGTCACCATGGACATCGGCGTCTTCATCTTCGCGACCGAATACTCGATGCGCCTCGACGAGCTGGCCCGAGAGCTGGAGGCCCGCCGCTTCGAGTCGCTGTTCGTGCCCGAGCACACCCACATCCCGACGAGCCGGCGCAGCCCGTTCGCCACGGGCGGCGAGCTGCCCGAGGAATACAAGCACACACACGATCCGTTCGTGTCCCTCGCCTATGCGGCCGCCGTGACCACGCGCCTGAAGATCGGCACCGGCATCTGCCTGATCATCGAGCGCGACACGATCACCACGGCCAAGTCGGTGGCCAGCCTGGATTTAATGTCAGGCGGACGATTCCAGTTCGGGATCGGGGCCGGCTGGAACGCCGAGGAGATGGAGCACCACGGCACCGTTTTCAAGACGCGCTTCAAGAAGCTGCGCGAGCAGATCCGGGCCGTGAAGGAGATCTGGACCAAGGACGTGGCCGAGTTCCACGGTGAGTTCGTGAACTTCGACCCGAGCTGGTGCTGGCCCAAGCCAGCCCAGAAGCCGCACCCGCCGATCCTGCTGGGCGGCGAGGGCCCGAACACGCTGCAGCGCGTGGTCGACCTGTGCAACGGCTGGTTCCCGCGCGGCCGCAATCCCGAGCTGGTGCTCACGGCGCTCGGCGATCTCAAGCAGCGCGCGGCCAAGGCCGGACGCGACATGAAGACGATCTCCGTCTCCGCGTTCGCGGCGCCCGCCGATCGTGCGGTGCTCGATCGCTTTGCTGCCGCTGGGGTGACCCGGTCGATCCTCCGGCTGCCGTCCGAAGGACGCGACAAGATCCTGCCGCTGCTCGACCAGTACGCCAAGCTCCTCTAGTGGCCAGTGACGCGCCGGCCTGGGCGCTCGCGCTCCTGCGCGAGGCCCGGGTCGGCCGCCTGGCGACGGCCGACGCCGACGGTCGCCCACTCGTCGTGCCGGTGTGTTACGCGCTCGACGCCGACGGCCAGCGCCTCTACTCGGCCATCGACGCCAAGCCCAAGCGCACTCGCCAGCTCCGCCGGTTGAGGAACATCAGGGAGAATCCGCAGGTGTCGGTCGTCGTCGACCAGTACGACGAGGACTGGACGCGCCTCTGCTACGTGATCGTGGAGGGCCGTGCCGAGATCGTCGAGGCGGGGCCGCTGCGCGAGCGCGCGATCGACCTGTTGCTCGCGAAGTATCCGCAGTATCTGGCGTTGGGACTGGCCGCCGGCGATGGGCCCGTCATCGTCATCGCCGTCGAGCGGATCGTCGCCTGGCGCTTCGCCTGAGCGACCCGCTGGACCACCTGGCCGAGACGTTTCGTCGCTTCGCCGAGCGCGAGTGCGGTGGCTCGTCGCCGCTCTACGAGGCGCTCGCGCTTACCACTGCCGACGATGCCGAGCTCGGTCGATCGCCGGAGCGGCGCCCGCCGGCCAACCTGTCCCCAATCTCTTCTTCGCCGCCGTGCACTACCTCCTGCTGGCCGGCCCGAGCGACCGTCTCGCGGAGTTCTATCCGACCCTGACCGCGACACCACGACCGCCGGACGAGGCGTTCCCGTCGTTCAGGGCCTTCTGTCTCGATCGGCGGCCAGCGATCGAACGCCTGCTCAGAACCGGACGCGTGCAAACCAACGAGGTCGGTCGCTGCGCGTATCTCTATCCCGCCTTCGCGCTCGTGGCCGAGTGGAGTCGCCGTCCGCTCGTCATCATCGAGCTGGGCGCCAGCGCGGGCCTGAACTTGATGTGGGACCAGTACCGCTACGAGTACGAGGGCGACGCGTCCTGCGGCCCGTCGGACGCCACGGTGGTGATCCGGAGCGCGTTTCGCGGCGATCGTCGTCCACGCTTGCCGGAGCGAGCGCCTGCCGTGGTGGGGCGCGTCGGCGTCGATGTCGTGCCGATCGACGTGCGCGACGAGGATCAGACCTCGTGGCTACGGGCGCTGGTGTGGCCGGAGCACCGAGAGCGGGCGGCGCTCCTGGCGAGCGCGCTGGCGCTCGCGCAGAGGACTCCCCCGCGGGTCGTCCGCGGGGATGCGCTGGCCTGCCTGCCCGATCTCCTGCGTGAGGCTCGTCGCGACGCCGCCGTGTGCGTGACCCACACCCACACTCTCAATCAGATGACCGAGGGGCGTCGGGCTGCCCTCACCGCCGTCCTGAGCGAGTCAAGCCGCGATCTCCCACTCTATCGTCTCTCGGCGGAGTGGCTCACGGGGATCCATCCCCTCGTGGAGCTCACGTCCTGGGCTGGCGCCAACGTCACTACGCGGCGTCTCGCCTTCTCTGATCCGCACGGGCGGTGGATCGAATGGCTCGGGGACAGGACGGCGGCCCGGCCATTCGAGTGAAAGAGCCTAGCGAGGCGTGCACGCGTCTGATCACCCGGCTCCGCACCGACCGCCGGAGCGTGAAGACGGCGCCCTGGACGAGCATCGCCGGATCGCAGCCCGGCAAGAGCACGATCGCCACCAGCGTCGTGGACACGGTGCGGCTCAACGCAGAGGCCTCTCGGGCAGTGCGGCTGGCGATCGTGCAGAGCCGCGCGAGCATGATCTTGTTCGTATCAACGGACGTGCCACGGCATACACGGTGCACGGACGGCCCGGTCGGAACCCCGGGTGGGTGATTCAGTACCCAATTGGGGAGGTGGCGGAAGCAAACAGGGTGGCGCGTTGCAGCGTCACCCTGGCGTGGAGTGATCAGTCGATCTTCGACTCGTCGCGGTACATGACCTTGTGCCGCGTGGTCTTGATCCACTCGTCGATGTCGGCGTCGGTCATGAAGTGCTCGGGAGCGAAGCGATCCCAGCTCATGATCTGGTCGAGCCGCTTCTTCCACCGCTTGTAGGAGGGCTTGAGCGGCGGCCCGAAGCACATGACGTCGATGATGGCCAGCTCGTCGGGCACCCCGAGCAGCGGCTTGATCCTCTGCTGGATCTCCTCCTGGCCGATGGCGGTGATCCACCACACCGCGTAGCCGAGGGCGGCCGCGGCCAGGTGGGCGCACATGGTGGAGGCGGCCACCGACTGGAGCAGGATGCGCTCGGCGTTCTTCTTGTAGAGGCGGTCCAGCTCCGAGTCGTCGTTGAGCACCGGGAAGGCACGGATGAAGCGGAAGTCAGCCACGATCACGATGAGCCCCGGGGCCGTCGTCACGCCGTGGTAGTTCGGCGTGGGAAAGCCCATGTGCAGCCGGGCGCGCCGCTGCTGCTCGTCGACGAAGGCCTGGCCGATCACCCGCTTCACCGCGGGGTCGGTCACGACGACGTAGTGCCAGGGCTGGGCGTTGGCGCCCGACGGCGCGTGACGCGCCGCCTCCAGGATCAGCTCGAAGTGGTCGCGCGGGATCTCGGAGGAGGCGAAGGCGCGGTTGGTCATGCGATGGCGGACCACGTCCATGAAGGACTGGTAGCGGGCGAGCTCACCGGCCATCACGAGCCCCAGACGCGTCGCGCCGTCTCGACGACGAGGCGGAGCTTGGCTTCCTGGTCGGCCGGCGTCAGCGGATTGCCGGGCGCCGTGCTGGCGAAGCCGCACTGCGGGCTCAGCGACAGCCGCGCAACGTCGATCAGCCGGCTGGCCTCGTCGATGCGCTTGGCGAGCGCGTCGGCCGATTCGAGGGCGGGCGTCTTGCTCGTGACCAGGCCGAGCACGACGTGGCGATCCCTGGGCACGAAGCGCAACGGTGCGAAGCTCCCGGCGCGCGGCGAATCGTACTCGAGGAAGAACGCATCGACGGCGAGCCCGGTGAAAATCCGCTCGGCCACGGCGTCGTAGCCACCCTCGCCGATCCACTTGCCCTGGTTGTTCCCGCGGCAGAGGTGGATGCCGACCGTCATGCCGGCGGGCCGGTCGCGGAGCGCATCGTTGACGAGGCTCACGTAGCGGCCCACCATCGCGTCGGGATCGTGGCCGCGCCGCCGGAACCCGTCGCGGAACTTCGCGTCACACAGCAGCGGGAACGAGACGTCGTCGAGCTGGACGTAGGTCGCCCCGCGCGCGCCGAGATCCGCCAGCTCGTCGCGGTAGATGCCGGCGACGTCCGCGAAGAACTCCTCCACGTCGGGATATGCGCGCTCGGAGACGCCCTCACGCCACCGAAACGCGTGCTGCGAGCAGGGGCTCGGCAGGGTGACCTTCGGCGTGCGCGTCGTCAGGCCGCGCACGAACTCGAACTCGTCGGTGGCGATGCCGTGCCTCCGCGCGAGCTTCCCGGTCACCACGGGCGTGCGATACGTCATCGCGCCGCCCCGCGCGTCCTGGAAGGTGATCTCGGCGTCCATCTCGGTGAAGCCGCTCACCGCGGCCGGGAAATGTCCGAAGTAGATGACGCGGCGATACTCGCCGTCGGTGATGACCTCGAGGCCGACGCGCTCCTGGAGAGCCACCGCGTCCCGGATGAAGCGATCCTCGGTGTCGCGAAGGGCCTGAGCGGAAAGACTGCCGCCGTCGAATTCGCGGCGGGCCGCCAGCAGGGCCGCAGGCCGGAGGAGGCTGCCGATGTGCTCGGCCCGGAACGGCCTCATGGCGCCGGATCATAGCGTATATACTTCGCGCCATGTGGCAGGGCAGCGTGCTCTCGATCCACATCGCGCCGGCGGCGTCGGCACCGATGGTCACGCTCGCGGAAGTCCGCGCGCTTCCGGGCCGCGGGCTCGACGGTGACCGCTACGCGCTCGGCACCGGCCACTACTCGGCGCGTCCGAGCGCCGGCGGCCGCGAGGTCACATTGATCGAGATGGAGTCGGTCGAGGCGCTCGAGCACGGCATTGTCAACGCCGCCGGTGAGCGCCTGGGTATCAAGCTCACGGCGGCCGAGACCCGGCGCAACATCGCGACCTCCGGTGTTCCGCTCAATCACCTCGTGGACCGCACGTTCCAGGTCGGCACGGTGCGCATGCGCGGCACGCGTCTCTGCGAGCCGTGCCAGTACCTCGAAGGCCTCACCGCACGGCCTCGGCTGATGAGCGGCCTCCTCCACCGCGGCGGGCTGCGCGCCCAGATCCTGACCGAAGGCCTGATCCGCGTCGGCGACGTCGTCCGCCCCGCCTGATCGCTCGACCCGGTCGTATAATCGCGCCAGCACTGCGCCGAGGTGAGCGCCATGAGCCCAGCGAGCGCGTTCCGCCAGCAACTGGAAGCCGCCGTCAACGCCCGCCACAGCCGCATGAACCCGTTCACGGAGAAGTGGGTGAAGGGCGAGCTCACGCGGCCTCAGCTCGGCGCCTGGGCGGCCCAGCACTACCAGTACGTCTCGCAGTTCCCGCGCTGGTGTGCCGCCGTCTACGCGGAATGTCCGTACCCCGACGCGCGTGACTTCCTGCTGGAGAACATCGTCGAGGAGGAATCCGGCGTGAAGCACGTCGATCTCCTCATCCGCTTCGCCGAGGCGTGTGGCGTGGGCCGGGCCGAGGTGGAGCGCACGGTCCAGCTCCCGACCACGCGCGCGCTGACCGCCTGGTGCTACGAGATGGCCCACAAGCCGTTCACCGAAGCCGCGGCCGGGCTCCTGGTCGGCCTCGAGTCTCAGGTGCCGGGCATCTATCGTCGCAACCTGCCGCCACTCAAGCCGCTCTACGGCTTCAGCGATCACGAGATCGAGTTCTTCGCGGTGCACATCGAGGCCGACGAGGTTCACGGTGAGCGCGGGTACGAGATCGTCGAGACGTACTCGAAGACTGCCGAGCAGCGTGAGCGCGCCGTGGACGCCGTCCGTCAGGCGACGGAGATGCGCTGGCAGTACATGACGGGACTCCATCGCGCCCATGTCCTCAAGGAGGACACATGATCGATCCTCAAAGAGGACGCGTGAGCTGATGGCCGAGGTCCGCGTGGCGAGCCTGGCCGACCTCGCCCCGGGTCAGCCAGTGCGCGCGGAGGCAGCGGGCGCCGCGATCGTCCTCGCTCGCGTGGGCGATCAGGTGTTCGCGTGCGGCGACACCTGCGCCCACAAGGGCGGCCCGCTCTCCGGCGGCAGGCTCACGGGCGCGCGGCTCGCCTGTCCCTGGCACGGCTGGATGTACGACGTCCGCACCGGCGAATGCGTCTTCCCGGGTCGCGGCGCTCGTGTCCCGACCTATCCCGTTCGCATCAAGGCCGACGAGGTCTTCGTCGAGTGCCCCTGACGCTGAAGCACGCGCGCGAGTGCATCGAGCGGGGCATCGCCAAGGCCCACGCGCTCGGCTTCAACGTGGCCATCGCGATCGTCGACGAGAGCGGGCACCTGGTGATCTGTGAGCGGATGGACGGCGCGCTCTGGGTCACGCCCGAAATCGCGCGGGCCAAGGCCAACGCCGCGGCTGGCTTTCAGGCCACCACGCTCGACCTCGAGGAGCGCTTCAGCAAGCGCATGCTCTTCGCCGACAACGTGGCCACGCTCGGCGACTATCGCTTCGTCTTCGGCAAGGGCGGCGTGCCGATCGTGGAGCACGGCCACGTCGTCGGCGCCGTCGGTGTCAGCGGCGCCGTCCCCGCCGAGAACGACCACACGATCGCCGACGCAGCGGCCGGCCACCCGACACTTTCGAAGAGCCACTGACACGAGCATGAAATTCGAGGTCGAGGTCGCCCAGGACGACACCGGCCAGTGGCTGGCGACCGCCATCGAGTACCAGGTGAGCGCCACCGGCCGCACCGAAAAGGAAGCGCTGGCCCGGGTCATGGAGGCGCTGGCCGCTCACATCAAGAAGGCCGCGAAGTGAGCCGCGCGCTCGAGGGCCTGCGGGTCATCGACTGCTCGCGGCTCATCGCCGGTGGCGTGCTGGCCACGGTGCTCGCCGATCACGGCGCCGACGTCGTCAAGGTCGAGAACCCGCGTGGCGGCGATCCGCTGCGCACGTGGCTGGGCGACCGCGGCCAGCTCTGGTGGAAGGTCTACGCGCGCGGCAAGCGGTCGGTGACGCTCAACCTCACGAACCCGCGAGGCCAGGATCTGCTGAAGCGCCTCATCCGCGACGCCGACGTCTTCATCGAGAATTTCGTCCCCGGCACGCTGGAGAAGTGGGGCCTGGGCCCCGACGTCCTGCTCGGCCTCAATCGGCGGCTCATCGTCGCTCGCGTCTCGGGTTGGGGCCAGGACGGTCCATATCGCGATCGGCCCGGCTTCGGCACGATGGTGGAAGCCATGAGCGGGTTCGCCATCACCACCGGTCAGGCCGAGGGCCCGCCGACGCTGCCGTCGTTCCCGATGGCCGACATGGTGGCGGCCCTGGCGGGCGCGTCCGCCGTGCTGGCGGCGCTTCGTCACCGTGATCAGGTCTCCGGCGTTGGCCAGGTCGTCGACATCTCGCTCTACGAGCCGCTGCTCGCGCTGCTCGGCCCAGACGCGGCGCGCCACGCGATCGACGGTACCGTGCGCACGCGCCAGGGCAACCGCAGCGACAACGCGAGCCCGCGCGGCACCTATCGGACGCGCGACGGCAAGTGGGTCGCGCTCTCGGCGTCCACGCCGGCGTCGGCCGCCGCGCTCTTCAAGAACCTCGGCCTCGGTCATCTCCTCGACGATCCGCGCTTCGCCACCAACGATTCGCGGGTCGCCAACAACGACCTCGTCGATGAGGCTCTGACCGGGGCGATCGGCGCGCGCACCCTCGCGGAGATGCAGCAGCTCTTCGAGGCGAGCGATCTGACGGCCAGTCCCATCTACGACATCGCCGACATCGCCAAGGACCCGCACGTGATCGCCCGCGGCATCCTGCTCGACGTGCCCGACCCCGAACTCGGCGCGGTCAGGATGGTCGCGCCGACGCCGCGGCTCGCCGACACGCCGGCCGCCGTCGCATGGGCGGGCCCGGCCCTCGGCGCTCACAACCAGCTCGTGTACGGCGCGCTCGGCCTCTCGTCGGCCGAGATCAGCGCGCTCGCACGCGAAGGAGTGATCTGACCGTGGTGCTCGCCTTCGTCCTGCTCGTCCTGCTCGCGCTCCCGTCGGCCGTGGCCGCCCAGTACACGGGGCCCTTGATCGACGCACATTCGCACGTCCCCAACGCCACCGCCATCAACGCCTACGCCGCGGCGGCCAAGCGCCACAACGTCAGCAAGGTGCTGCTGCTGGGCGTGGGAGGCGTTCAGAAGAACGACTCCGCGTGGATCACCGACGCCCAGAAGAAATATCCCGACCTCGTGATCGCCGGCGCGCCAGTCGCCGATCCGGCGGCCGTCGAGGGCCTCGAGAGCGAGATCGACCGGCTCGGCGCGCGCGCGCTCGGCGAGGTGCACGTCCGCCAGCTCTCGCGGAAGATCGACCGTGATCCGAGCGGGCCGGAGTTCCAGAAGCTCCTCGAGATCGCCGCCAAGCGGAAGCTTCCCGTCGTGATCCACGACGACCTCGACGTCCGCGCCACCGAGCGCCTGGACCGCGCGCTCACGGCCCGGCCCGACGCGACGATCATCCTGGCCCACGCGGGAGAATCGGCGCCGCCGCGCATCGAATCGCTGCTCGGTCGCCACCCGAATCTGATGGTGGATCTCTCGGGCATGCACTTCCAGCGCAAGCCTCCGCTGGCCACGGAGACCGGTCCCATCGATCCGACCTGGAAGGCGCTGATCGAGAAAATGCCTGACCGCTTTCTCTTCGGCGTCGACGTGTGGGCGCCGCGGCTGTTCGAGCCGGCCATGCTCGATCGCCTCATGACGTGGGCGCGGCGCGTGCTCGGGGAGCTCAAGCCGGACGTGGCCGAGAAGGTCGCCTACACGAACGCCGCGACGCTGCTCGGCGTCAAGTAAGCGGGCTGTGATCGGCGGCAATCCATTCGAGACCGCCACCGCCGCGGACCTCGTCGACGCGGTCGCGGTGCGACATCCCGCCCGCGAGGCGATCGTCTTCGCCGACGAGCGCGTGACGTTCGGCGAGCTCCGCGACCGCTCGCGTCGGCTGGCGCGAGGGCTGGCCGCCATCGGGATCCGCCGCGGCGACAAGGTGGGCATCTGGCTGCCCAACCGGCCGGCGTGGTTCGTCGCCCAGCTCGCCTGCGCGCGGCTCGGCGCCGTGGTCGTCGCCTTGAATCCGCGCTACCGCGGTCACGAGCTCACCTACATCCTCGGCCAGTCCGGGGCGAGCGCGCTGCTGCTGACCGATCACCTCGGCGGGATCGATTACTTCGAGACGCTCGCCGACGTGCTACCGAACCTCGCGCAGGCAATCCCGGGGGAGATCGACGACATCCGATTCCCGAATCTCCGTCACGTGATCGTGGACGCCGACGACGAGTACCCCGGCTGCATTCGCCTGCGTGACGTATTCGACGCTGGGAACGAGGCGACGGCCGGTCACGGCCCCGCTCCGACTGCCGACGACGTCTTCACGCTGCTGTACACGTCGGGGACGACGTCGTTTCCCAAGGGCGCGATGATCTCGCACGAGAACTGCGTGCCCCACGCGTGGAACGTCGCCGAGGTGCTGCGCCTCACTCCCGACGACCGGGTCCTGCACGCGTTGCCCGCGGCCGGCACGTGGGGTGGCGTCAACATCCCGCTCTCCACGTGGTCGCACGGCGCCTGCGTGGTCCTCATGGACGTGTTCGACCCCGGCCGCGCGCTGTGGCTGGTGGAGCGCGAGCGGTGCACGGTGTGGAACTGTGTCGATCAGATGGCGCGCGCCGTCCTCGACTCTCCCGAGCTCGATCGCTACGATCGCTCATCGCTCCGCACCGGCGCGTTCGCCGCCGTCGGTGGTGGCGGCCACGGGATGTTCGAGGCGGTCGTCGAGCGCATGGCCATTCCCCTCGCCTACCAGCCGTACGGGATGACCGAGGTCAACGCGATGGCGCTCGTCCACGACCTCGACGAGCCGGCAGCATTACGCGCCGTGCCCGGGATTCACACGGTGCCCGGCCTCGACGTCCGCATCGCGCACCCCGAGACCGGTGCGCGCTGCCGCGCCGGCGAAGAGGGCGAGCTGCAATTTCGCGGTCCACGCGTCACGCGCGGCTACTGGGAGAAGCCCGAGGAGACGGCGAAGGCATTCACCGACGACGGCTGGTTCAGGTCGGGCGATCTCGGCGTCGTGAACGACGCCGGCCACGTCATCTTCAAGAGCCGGCTCCGGGAAGTCCTGCGCATCAGCCACCACATGGTGTCGCCCGGCGAGATCGAGGCGTTCCTGATGTCGCATCCCGACGTGGACCAGGCCTTCGTCGTCGGCATCCCCGACGCTCGCAGCAACGAGGCGGCCGCCGCTTACGTCATCGTGAAGGAGGGCGCGCGCGTGACCGAGACGGCTTTGGCCGACTTCTGCCGGGGAAAGATCGCCTCGTTCAAGATTCCCCGCCTGATCCGCTTCGTGAAGGACGTCCCGCGCACCCCCGGGCCCCACGGGGACAAGGTGCAGCGCGGCCGCCTGCGCGAGCAGGCGATCGCCGAGCTCGAGCGTGGAGGAAGGTCATGAGCCTGCGGACGCGTCTCTGCTCGCTGCTCGGCATCGAGCACCCGATCCTCCAGTCGGGCATGGGTGGCGTGGCCGGTCCCGAGCTGGTGGCGGAGGTGTGCAGCGCGGGCGGCCTTGGAATCCTGGCCGGACTGAACGTGCCCGCCGGCGATCTTCAGAAGGCGATGCGCCGGGTGCGCGAGCTGACCAACCGGCCGTTCGGCGTGAACCTGTGGCTGCACAGCGGCCTGCGCCCGCCCATCGATCCGGCGACGATCCCTGACGCCACGCTGGACCAGGCTCAGCGCGTGCTGAACCAGTTCCGTTCGCGGCTGGGAGCGCGCTCCGTCGTCGAGCGTCCGCCCCGCGGCCCGGATCTGGTCGCCGAGGCGTTCGAGGTGATCCTCGAGGAGCGGCCGGCCGTCTTCTCGTCGGCGCTCGGCTTCGACGCGACGATGATCGAGCGCTGCCACGAGCGCGGGATCAAGGCCATGACGATGGCGACGACCGTGGAGGACGCGCGCACGATGGCGGCGGCCGGCGCCGACGTCATCGTCGCTCAGGGCGGCGAGGCCGGCGGCCATCGCTCGGTCGACGGCAAGCCGGCGTCGCCCGAGAGCGCCAGCGTCGGCACGATCGTGCTGGTCCCGCAAGTGGTGGAGGCGGTCCGCGTCCCGGTGGTGGCGGCGGGTGGAATCGCCGACGGCCGGGGCCTCGTCGCCGCGCTCGCGCTCGGCGCCAGCGGCATCCTGCTCGGCACCCGCTTCGTCGCCACCCGCGAGTCCATGGCCGCCGAGATCTACAAGAAGCGCGTGCTGGAGAGCGACAGCACGGCCACGACGCTGACCGACACGATCAGCGGCCTGTGGGCGCGCGCGTTGCGCAACCGGTTCACCGAGGAGTATCGCGCGTCGGGCGCGCCCGTCTTGCCGCCGCACGTCCAGCGGGTCGCCGCCGGCGACGTCTACCAGGCATCGCTCAAGAACCAGGATCCCGATTACTATCCGATGATGACGGGCCAGAGCACGGGGCTCATCCACGACCTGCCCGGCGCTGCCGAGGTCGTGGGGACGATCGTGCGCGAGGCGCAGGGCGTGCTCGAGCGCCTGCGCCGGGGAGATCTCTCGTGAAGCTCGACTGCTACATGCTCACGCACGACCTCAAGTCGGTGCCGGCGTACTCCCGCAAGGTGGAGGCGCTCGGCTTCGACTGCCTGTGGACGGCCGAGACCCAGCACGATCCGTTCCTGCCTCTGGCCATCGCCGCCACCGCGACCACTCGTCTCAAGCTCGGCACCGCCATCGCGGTCGCGTTCCCACGCAGCCCGATGATCACCGCCCACATCGCGTGGGACCTCCAGAAGGCGTCCGACGGCCGCTTCTGCCTCGGCCTCGGTTCGCAGATCAAGGGCCACAACGAGCGCCGCTTCTCGGTGAAGTTCGAGTCGCCGGGGCCGCGGCTGCGCGAGGTCGTCCTGGCGCTGAGGACCATCTGGGACTGCTGGCAGAACAGAACGAAGCTGAACTTCGCCGGCCAGTTCTATCGGTTCGATCTCATGACGCCGTTCTTCGACCCGGGGCCGATCGAACACCCGACGATTCCCATCTACATCGCCGGCGTGAATCGGCTCATGTGCCGGATCGCGGGCGAGGTGTGCGACGGCCTGCACGTCCATCCCTTCAACAGCCCGAAGTACCTGCGCGAGTACGTCCAGCCGGCGGTGGAGGAGGGACTCGCGGCGGGCCGGCGCCAGCGTCACGAGTTCTCCTACGTCACGTCGACATTCACGATCGTCGGCGACACCGAGCAGGAGCGCGCCGATGCGCGCGAGGCCGTGCGCCAGCAGATCGCCTTCTACGCGTCCACCCGCACGTACGAGCCGGTGCTGGCCAGCCACGGCTGGCAGGATCTGGCCAAGAGCCTCCATCGCAAGTCGGTCGAGGGTGACTGGGTGGGCATGGCCAAGCTCATCACCGACGAGATGGTCGACACGTACGCGGTGACGGGGACGTGGGACACGATCGGAGCGAAGATCCGCGAGCGCTACGCCGGGCTCCTCGATCGCACCTCGTTCTACCAGCCGTACCAGCCCGGCCTCGACGACCCGCGCCTGCCGCGGGTCATAAAGGAATTCAACGGATGAAAGACCTCTACGACCTCGGAGAACGCCCGCCGCTCGGCCAGGTGCCGGCGCGGATGCACGCCTACGTCGTGCGCCAGAGCCGCTTCGGCCCGCCTCGCGACGCCTGGAAGCGGGAGGTCATCACCACGCCGGTGATCGGCCCCGACGAGGTGCTCGTCTACGTGATGGCCTCCGGCATCAACTACAACAACGTGTGGGCGGCACTCGGCTATCCGCTCGACGTCATCGCCGAGCGGCAGAAAGCCGGTGAGCCCGAGGACTTCCACGCCGGAGGCAGTGACTGCTCGGGCATCGTGTGGGCGGTCGGCAAGGACGTGCGCAACGTCAAGGTCGGCGACGAGGTCGTCGTCCACAGCGGCTGGTGGCGGCCCGACGACCCGTGGGTGAAATCGGGCAAGGATCCGATGCTGGCCGAGTCCACGCGCATCTGGGGCTACCAGACGAACTACGGATCGTTCTGTCAGTTCGCGCGAGCGCAGGCCCACCAGTGCGTGGCGAAGCCCAGGCGCCTCACCTGGGAAGAGTCAGGGTGCTTTCTCCTCTGCGCCTCGACGGCGTACCGGATGCTCATGGGCTGGCCGCCGCACACCGTCGAGAAGGGTGACGCCGTGCTGGTGTGGGGCGCCGCCGGCGGTCTCGGCAGCATGGCGCTCGAGATCACGCGCGCGGTCGGCGGGCGCCCGATCGCCGTGGTATCGGACGACGACAAGCGCAAGTTCTGCATGGATCACGGCGCGGCCGGCGTGGTCAATCGCACGCAGTTCACCCACTGGGGCAAGATGCCGGACACCGGTGACGCCAAGGCCTACGGCGAGTGGGCCAAGGGAGCGCGCGGCTTCGGCAAGGCCATCTGGGACGCGCTCGGCGATCGCGTGAGCCCGAAGATCGTCTTCGAGCATCCGGGTGAGTCGACGCTGCCGACGTCGGAGTTCGTCTGCGCCACGGGCGGGATGATCGTGATCTGCGCCGGCACGACCGGTTACAACGTCACGCTCGATCTCCGCTATCACTGGATGCGGCAGAAGCGCTTCCAGGGCAGCCACCTCTCCAACGACGAGCAGGCTGCCGCGGTGACGAAGCTGGTCGCCGACGGGAAGGTCGACCCGTGTCTCTCGAAGACGTACGACTTCGACGAGATTCCGCTGTGTCACCAGTTGATGCTCGACAACAAGCATCCCTACGGCAACATGGCGGTGATGGTGAACGCTCGCCAGCCTGGTCAGGGCCGGAGCGTATGACGGGTTAGTGCCGGCCGCTCCGCTCGGGCCGGTCGATGCGCTCGCGCCGCTCGACGCGCTCGACGCGCTCCACTTTCTCGACACGCTCGACTTTCTCGACGCGCTCGGGCCGATCGACCCTGTCGACTTTCTCGGCGCGATCGATCCGATCGGAACGGCCGGCGCGGTCTTGACGATCCACCGGCTCGGCACGATCGAGCCGCGTCACGCCTCGAGTCGTGATCGTCGGCGCCCCGCTCCGAGCACCTCGATCCACCATCCGCGGGCCTCGTCCTTCGTCGCGGCGGTCCCCGCCCCCGCCCTTTTCGGAGTGATCGGCCTCCACAACCGCCGGTCCGCTCGTGGACTCGCGCCGTGGGCCCTGACGCTTGTCAGGATCGGGTGACGATCCTCCGCGCTCGAGCTTGTTGTCTCCATCACCCAGCACACCGTCTCCTCGCGGCACCACACTGACGCTCGCCGGCCGACCGCCAGGGGGCGCGCCCAGTCCGAACGGAGGGCCCGACGTGTCGACGACCGGGCTCTCCGGCACCGCGGGGCTCGACGGCGGTGAGATGGCGGAAACGGCTGGGACGTCGAATTGTGGCGTCCGCTCGGCGACCGCCTGTCGAGACGGCGTGGGTGGCGACGCCGGGCGCGTCACCGGCCGGTCAGGGGCTGGCGCGGGAGCGCTCGCGACGTCACCGTTCGACGCGGGAGACTGCTGCTTCGGTGGCGAGGGCTCGGGCGTCGTCGCGCGAATCTCGCGACTCGTCACCGTGTGGGGGAGCACCGATCGCACCGTCGTTCTCACGTCTCGCTCGGGGAGCGCCGACGCCGCGGGCGTGTTCGAGACGGGAGCGCGGTCCGGCAGCGTGATCGCAGCGCGATCGGTGTGGCTGCGCTCGTCGCGATCGATCGCCGCGGTGGGAGTCTCGGCACGCCTGGGCGCCGGCATCCAGTCGCCGACGTGAACGCGCAGATGGTCGGCCAGATCGGCGATGTGTCCGAGCCGCGTCGTCATGTCACCCAGGCGGCCACGCAGCGCCTCGAGCTGTGGTTGGAGCGACGGTGCTCGGGACGGCGACGCCGCAACGCCCACGACGCCTAACAGCGCGGCGAGACCGAACCCCGTGCCGGCCACCAGCCGACCGATCCGCGCGAAGCGCTCGCGGCGGGCCACCTCGTCGGGTTGACCTTCCGCCGGGGTGAAGCCGAAGGCGGCGAGGACGAGGCAGAAGGTCAGCGCGCCGATCGCGGCGGCCACCATGCTGCCGAACAGCAGGACATGCGCAATCGAATGCATATGCGTCGCGTGACCCACCAGGCATGACAGCAAATCGAGCGCCAGCCAGCGGGCGGGATGGTTCAGCGAGGCGACGAGCGGCCGGCGGCTCCTGCGTCGGTGCGGTCCACGCGCTCCAGCACCGCATCGATGGACCGTGCAATATCACGGACCTTGGCCTCGATCGATCCGATACGGCCTTCGAGGGCGCGGACGTCCTGCGAGACCGAGCGGTCAGCGACGCCCGAGCGTGAGGTCAGGGCGACCACGCTGAGGAATGCCGTGACTGCGAAGCAGACTGCAGCCGCAGCGTGGCCGATGCGGATCAGGAAGAGACGCCGCCGTGCGGAATCGGGCGTCTCGTCGTCGGCCGAGGTGAACCCGTAGCCGACGATCAGCAGCGACAGGGTGATGCCCCCGAGGGCGCTGGCGACGACACTGCCGGTCAGAGCGTATTGAGCCGTCTGCTCCAATCGCGACGAGCTTACCAGCGACCGAACTTCCAGGACAGCTCGATGCCGCCGCCCCAGTCGGGACTGCCGTTGGTCAGCCCGACGAAGACGTTCGGCGTCACGGAGATCGTTCGCGAGACCTTGAAGGTGACCATGCCGTTCAGCTCGAGCGGATCGTTGCCGCGGGAAATCGCACGGCGCCAGTCGAGCAGCGCGCTGACGGTGATGGTGGGCGTCACACGGTAGCCGGCACCGACGCTCGCCCCTGGGCGATTGTGAAAGTCTTGACCGGGCGGATCACCCATGAACGTGTAGCTCGCGTCGCCGTAAATGAAGAACGCTCCGAAGGTCTTGTCCCACTCGAGGCCGAAGCCCCAGTCCACCTCGCCGGTGCCCAGCCCTTTGTTCTCGTCAGCGGTCGGGAGCTTCAGCTTCAGGAAGGGCGCCAGCGTCGGCAGCCACGAGTCGGGGCCGGGATCGTCCACGACGTAGTAGCGGCCCTTGAGGATCATGTCACCGAAACCCGAGTTGACCTCGCGCGCCCCGGCAGCCCCCTGCGTGTTCTGGGGCTGGCCGTCGACGATGACGACGTTGCCGGGCGCGTCGAGCCGGACGAACGACGTGGTGACGCCGAGGTCCCACCGCTCGCCCAGGTACCTCAGCGTGAACGGGAAGAAGAAGGTCCGCGTCTTCTGGGACGTCCCGAAGTCACCCTCGTCGTACGAGGGGCCGATCTTGAGCTGGAAGTGCTCGCGCTCTGCGGCCCGAGCCTCGATGACGGGCCGGTCTTCGATGGAAGGCGCCGAGGGCTGATTCGGCCGTGCCTGAGCCCCGACGGGCGCCGAAGACGCGAGATGAAGGAAGACGAGACCAAGAAGGACGGCAATCAGAGCAGCACGGCGGTCTGGCACTCAGGGCTCCTTGTGCCGCGATGGTGACACGGCGAATGTCGCCGCCCACCACCGCGGATGTCAAGAAATTCCGGCTCTAGTGGCGGCCGCTCCGCTCCGGCCGGTCGAGTCGATCGGCGCGTTCGGTGCGTTCGACACGCTCGACGCGGTCGCTTCGGTCGTTGCGCTCGACCCGGTCGGGCCGATCGCCGCGGGCGCCGCGACCCGAGCGGTCGTCGCGATCGCCCCGCGCCTGATCTCGGCCGCTGTGCTCGCTGCCCGGGCCGCGATTGCCGTCACGCACCTCGGTGCGCACGCGGCCGTCCTCGAACTTCGCAATCATCCGCGTCCCGTTGACGACGGCCTGAACCCTGAGCTCGCGGAGATTGTTCTGAGCTCCGAGCCTCGTCACGAACGCGTTGAAGTCGGCTTGATTGGCGAAGCTCAACCCCTGGAGCTTCACCTCGCCACGCTCGATCTTGGCTTCGAACGGCGTGCCCTCGACCGTTCCCACGAGCTTCACCTCCGTGCCGGGCTTGGTCTGCACGGTGCTGACCAGCGTGGTGAAGGGCGCTGAGCTGAACGCGTTCGCGTCGGTCACCACCAGCCCGCGCACCTGCAGCTCGCCACCGTTGGGCAGGTTGTTCAGGGGCCCCTGCACGTCGGCCAGGCTCGTGGCGGTCACCTTGTTCCGGCCGGGAAGAAGTTTGCGCCGCCGCTGGAACGCCGATCCCTATCGCAAGCATCAGGCCCCACAGTGCTGTGGCGCGTCGTTTCATGGCTTCCTCCAGGGCGCTCCCCCCTGGTTGGCGAGGGAGACGAGAAGGCGAGGCTCCAGACGACGTGCCAGACGGGAAGTGTCGGTCGAACAGGGATTTACGCGCGAGTCTCGCAGGGCGCTCGTCAGCGACCGGTCGTCACGGTGTCTATGACGGGCGACCGACTGTCACCGAAAGATCCTGAAACGAACTGCGCTAGGGGCTGACCTCGAGCGCCGGATGACGGAGCCAGAAGTAGCCTCCCATCGCAGCGGCCGCCAGGAGATTCGCCACCAGCACGGCCGGCCAGGTCAGCGCCTTCAACACCGGAGCCGCGAAGAGCATCGCCGTCACCGTGAACCCGAACTCGAAGACGACGAAGAGCAGCAGCACGCCGAAGCCGATGTTCGGGTTGCGCTCCGCCATCGCGAGCAGGCGCGACGCCACTCCGCCGATCGCGGCGAAGGTGAGCCCGTGGACCCACGTGAACATCAGCACCATGTCCATCGAGACCGGCAGCGTGTCGTACGACCCGACCACGGTGGCCCGGCCGAAGAGCGCCGTCCCCAGGACGGTCGGTGTGTAGAGCGGCCGTCCGTGGAGGACATCCACGACGAGGAACCAGAGGGCGACGGTGAGGGCTCCGATAATGCCGGCGACGAGGCCTTCCTGGTAGAGGCGCGCGGTGTCGGCGGCGGGAGCGGAAACCCGTGCGGTTGCGGTCGCGTCGGTCTGAGCGGTCATCACCCAACCCCTTTCCGGGTGCGATCCGACCCTACGACGGTGGGCCGAAGTATAGGCCCGACCGACGCGCTCCGCAAACGCGAGGAATTCTCAGGGGTGCATCGTCAGCTGCGGGTGGCACCGCCGGAAATATCCGGCCATCGCCGTCGCCGCGAACAGGTTGCCGACCAGCGCGACCGGCCACATGAGGCCGTGGAGGATCGGCGCGGCGAAGATCATGTTGACGACCGTGAAGGCGAAGCCGAACACCGTGGCCAGCAGCACGAAGCAGAAGCCGAGGCTCGGATGGCGATCGACGCGCCCGAGGAGGTGCGCGGCGAGCCCGCCGATGGCCATGAACGCCAGCGCGCGGAGCCAGATGAACATCATCGCCATCTCCATGGAGACGGGCGCCTTCTGCACTGCGTCGAACGGCATGCTGTGGTCGAAGAGCGCCGTGCCGAGCGCGCTTGCCGTGTAGAACAGGCGGCCGGTGACAACGTCCACGACCAGGCCCCAGAGCGTGATCGTGGCGGCGCCGATGATGCCGGCGGTGATGCCCTCTTGATAGGGCCGGGCCGCCTCCGAGGCAACTGCCGCGGGTACGCCGGTGGTGAGGTGGGTCCGAACAGCCATGCGCGAGCTCCTCTCTAGGTTACGGAAGGGAGGCGTACGGAGTGCCTCGCTGCCCTGTCCCCCCCGTTCGAGTTCACGAATCCAGGACAGTGTGCGAGCCGCGGCTCCTGGCGTCGCCGCGCCGCGCAAGGGAAATGCAACAACGATGACAATCGCGGAATCGCCCGCCAACAGCGGGGTTATAGAACGCGGGCCAGAATCGGCGACGATCTCGTCAGCTGCACCGGCTCTACCGAACAGCAGAGGCACGACGGCGAGAAGCACGGATCGTGAGCAACCCAGATTGACTGCACGGGTAGGATAGGCTGCGTAGTAGGCTGAGGGGCGTGGTGTCGAACAGCGGAAAGACTCTGGCCATTCTCGTCGGAGGCGGGCCGGCGCCGGGCATCAACGCGGTCATCGCGGCGGCGACCATCGAAGCGCGCAATCACGGCATTCGCGTCCTCGGGTGCTACGACGGCTTTCGCTGGCTGGTGCAGGGCGATACGCGGCACGTCGTCGAGCTGGGCATCGACGACCTCTCACGCATCCATTTCGAGGGCGGCTCCATCCTCCGCACGTCGCGCACGAATCCCACGCGGACTCCCGACGGCGTGAAGACCGTGGCGGCAACGCTCCAGAAGCTGAACGTGAACTACCTGATCACGATCGGCGGCGACGACACCGCCTACGCGGCGTCGCAGCTCGCCCGGGTGCTGCCCGGTCTCACCGTGGCCCACGTGCCGAAGACCATCGACAACGATCTGCCCCTGCCCAGCGACATCGTCACCTTCGGCTTCACCACGGCCACCAACCTGGGCAAGGAGCTCGTCCGGAATCTCATGCAGGACGCGGCCACCACCGAGCGCTGGTTCTTCGTCACCGTGATGGGCCGGCACGCCGGGCATCTGGCCCTCGGCATCGGCGGCTCGGCGGCCGCCACGCTGACCGTCATCGGCGAAGAGTTCACCGGCAAGCACGTGACCCTCGATCGTCTGGTCGACATCCTGGAAGGCGCCATCATCAAGCGCCGGGCGCTCGGCCGCGACCACGGCGTGGCGATCCTCTCCGAAGGCCTCGCCGAAAAACTCGACCCGTCGACGCTCGGCCCGGTGGAAAACGATCCGTTTGGCAACGTGCGGTTGTCCGAGCTCGAGCTCGGACGCGTGCTCAAGGACCGGGTGACGGCCAGCCTGCGCACACGCGGCCTCGACGTGACGATCGTGGCCAAGGAGCTGGGCTACGAGCTCCGCTGTGCGCCGCCGGGCGCTCACGACATCCAGTACAGCCGCAGCCTCGGCTACTGGGCGACGCGCTTTCTCATGGACGGCGGCAGCAACGCGATGGTCACGATCCAGGCGGGCCGCCTCGTGCCCATCCCCTTTGGCCTCATGATGGACGGCAAGACGGGCAAGATCCGCGTGCGCTACGTCGACGTGGATTCCGAGATGTATCAGACGCTGTGGGCGTACATGATCCGGCTCAAGCCCGAGGATTTCGACGATCTCGACATGCTGGCGTCGCTCGCCAAGGCCGCCAACCTCAGCGAGCCGGAATTCGTCGCGCGCTTCGGTCCGCTCGTCGGCCGCAGCTGATCACTTCTTCTCGATCTTGTCGAGGCCGAGCTCGTAGTTGTCGTTGTCCGCTCCGGCCCGGCGCAACCCATAGAGCCGCTTCCCCTGCAGCGTGAGCGCGGTCTCGAAGCATCCCGTGTAGAACGTGAGCGTATTGCCGCGGAGCGTTCCCACGAAGCTCGACGGGGGTCCGGTCTCCGGCATATCGGCGCGGCCATAGACCTTGCCGCCTTCGACCTTCTCGATCGTCAACATGTACGCGCCCCGCGCCGCCCCCGCGCGCGCGGCGATGCGGGTGGCCACACCAGCCCACTCGCCGACCAGCGCTTGCGGATCGGGCGTGGTCGGAGCAGGAACGGTCTGAGCGAGGGCGGCTGACCCGGTGACGAGCAGGAGCAGAGCGAGCGCGAAGGCAAGAGCGGGCATGTCTTCCTCCGGACGCCGAGTTTAGGCGTCCGGAGGAGGACAGGTCAATTTACTTCTGACCTTCCGGGCAGGATCCGAAGTTGGTTCCACCAAGGGGCGCGTAGGCACCCGCACATGCGATCACCGTGGGCGGCGCCGTGACAGTGACGACGGTCGTGCCGGGCGTGGTCGTCACGACCGTGGCCGACGGAGTCACCGTGGTATCGCGCTCCACCACCCGCCTGACGCAGCCGGTCGTGGCGGCCACGGCGGCGAGGAAACAAACGCTGGCTGCAAAGGCTTTCATTGTCGACACCTCCGAGGGAATTCCAAGCAACGACGCTGCCAGCGAGGACCGGCCGCGCGATCAGTGGTAGCCGGGTTCTCCAGGCAGGATCGCGCGACGCTGGCCGTCCTCGATGACCAGGCGCGGGCGGATGGCCGTGATCGTGCGCCCGACGACACCGTCGATGGCCTCGTCGGCTGATGGCGCGCCATCGAACAACATCAGGCTCTTGAGCGTGGGCAGCCGCAGACCAATCTCGCCGCGCTCGCGGGCCGCGGCCGCCTCGGCGGGCGCCAGCCAGCGGACGGCGACGATCTCGTGCTGGTCGGGCACCGGCGTCTGCGCGGGAGGCATGACCGCCGCGAAGAACCGCGTGTCGAAGCGCAGCGGATTTTCCTCGGGCGTGATCCAGTGGGCAAAGTACGTGAGGCGATCGGTGGCCAGGCGCAAGCCCTCGGCGCGCAGAAACTCCCAGAACGTCCGGTGGTCCTGCTGGCACGAGCGGCGCTGGGCGGAAAAGCGCGCGGGATCACGGACGAAGCCGCCGTCCGAGCCGTACGCCATCAGCGCGCCGACTTCCTCGAAGGCTTCCCGGATGGCGCCGATCCAGTAGCCGAGCGCGGCGTGGCCCTCGCCCACCCCCAGACGCCGCGCGGCCGTCGCCTCGTCGAGGCCGACGCACCACGCCGCCGCATCGGTGGGAGTGTCGTCGCGCTCGACGCGGCCGCCGGGGAAGACGAAGTCACCGGCGGCGAACCGGCTCTTGTGGTGGCGCTGGATCAGCAGCGTCTCGACGCCGCCCCCGGCCCGGTCCCGCAGCAGCACGAGCGTCGCTGCCGGCGACGGAACCGCAGGCGCAGGTTTGACGGACACCCGGGCAGTGTGACACGATGCTCGCGCTCTGTCATCGCTTCGAGGAGGAAACCGATGGCCGCCGAGTCTCGCCTCAAGGAAAAAAACATCACGCTCCCCACGCCGAACACGCCGGTGGCGAACTACGTCGGCGCCGTCCGCGCCGGCAACCTCCTCTTCGTCTCCGGCCACGGCCCGCTCCGCGCCGACGGCAAACCCGCGGTGCGCGGCAAGGTGGGCCGCGAGCTCTCCGTCGAGCAGGGCTACCAGGTCGCGCGCGAGGTGGGACTCAACCTGCTCGCGACGACACGCGCCTCGCTCGGGAGTCTCGACAAGGTCAAGCGCGTGGTGAAGGTCCTCGGCATGGTGAACTCGGCCGATGGCTTCGGCGACCAGCCGAAGGTGATCAACGGCTTCTCCGATCTGATGGTCGAGGTCTTCGGCGAGGCGATCGGCAAGCACGCCCGCTCCGCCGTCGGCATGGCCGAACTGCCGATGGGCATCCCCGTCGAGATCGAAATGGTGCTGGAGGTCGAGTAGACGGCCCCCATCGACCTGCACGACATCGTCGAAGCAGCCGGGATCATCGTGTTCGGCGTTCTCTTCTATTCGTACACCTACCAGTGGTTCACGCTCGGGCAGGCCGGCCAGCGGCGGTGGCACGTGCTGGCCAACGGTTGCGTCTTCGGCGTGCTCGCCGTCGTCCTGATGATCGCGCGCATCCAGCTCACCGGTGACGTCTACATCGACGCGCGCGCCGTTCCGGTCGCGCTCATCGGCCTGCTCGAAGGCTGGCCGGCCGGCCTGCTGGCCACGATCCTGCCCGCGGCGTACCGCGTGTGGCTGGGTGGCCCCGGCGCGCCCGCGGGAGTCCTCGGCGTCGTCGGTGCGGCGCTGATCGCCGGCGGCGTGCACGCGTGGGCACGCCGGCATGGCGGGCTGGGGCCCCGGCACGCGTTCGCCGTCGCGGGTCTCGTGTTCGCGTGGACGTTCACCACGTTCGTCCTGGTCGGGCCCTATGCGCGTGAGCTGTTCGGCCGCGTGTGGTTCCCCGTCCTCGTCGCTCACGTCGTCGGCGTCGGCTTCACCGCCCGCCTGCTGTACGACGTCCAGGATCAGGCCCGGCTCGGTGCCGAGCGGGCGCGCTTCCGCGCCATCCTCGATGAGGCCTCCGACGCCATCCGCATCGTCGACGCCGACACGTTCGAGATCATCGACATCAATCGCCGTGATTGCCGCCTGTCCGGCTATCACCGCGAGGAATTGATCGGGCACGACAGCCGAACGTTCTGGCCGCAGGATCCCGAGGAGCGAAGCCGGCACGAGGCCTCCGCGGCGGAGGCGCGGGCGCGCGGCATCGCGCGCGCGTTCAGCGTGCCGTATCGCACGCGGACCGGCGACACGATCTCCGTCGATTCCACGCGCCGGGTCGTCGAGCATCAGGGGCGGCGCTACGAGATCATCATGTTTCGCGAGGCGGCTGATCGCGAAGCGGCCGAAGCGGCCAAGCGCGACGCGGCGGAGCTCCGCGCGGTCACGTTGCTGGCCGGCGCGGCCGCTCACGAGATCAACAATCCGCTGGCCGTCGTGGTGGGCGCCCTCGGCCTGCTCGAGAAGCGCCTCGCCAACGGCAGCGAGGAGTCGACGCGCGTGGCCCAGGCGATGGGCGGCGCCAGCCGCATCCGCGACATCGTGGCTCGCATGACGCACATCACCAGAATCGAGAGCACCCCCGAGATCGGCCACCTGCCGCCGATCCTCGACATCAGGAAATCGAGCGAGGAGATTTCATGAACGACCTGGGCGCCATTGCGGCCACCGTCATCTCTCTCATCTTTCTCGCCATCGTGGGCATCGTCGCCGGCGTCGCGATCCCCGGCCTCTTCATGGCCGTGGTGGCGCCGTGGCTCGACTGGATCTTTCCCGCCCGCAACAAGTAGCGCGCGATGGGCGCGAAGTATTTCGGCGCCGCCGTCCGCCGGCGCGAGGACCCGCGCTTCTTGCGGGGCGAGGGCCGCTTTCTCGATGACGTGAGGGTCGCCGGCCTGCTCCACGTCGCCTTCCTCCGCTCGCCCTACGCTCACGCGATGATCCGCGCGATCCGCACCGAGCGGGCGCGCGCGGCCCCCGGGGTGGTGGCGGTCTTCACCTTCGCCGATCTCGAGAGCTGGATGAAGCCGCTGCCGCTCTTCGGCGCGCCGCCACCTGGCCTGGCCGCCGCCATCGCCTTCGAGATCCGCCAGGCCCCGCAGTTCGCGCTCTGCCGCGATCGCGCCCGCTACGTCGGGGAGATCGTCGCGATGGTGGTGGCCGAGAGCCGCGCGCGGGCCGAGGACGCCGCCGAGGCGATCGAGGTCGACTGGGAGCCTCGGTCCGTGGTGACCGACATGCGGCAAGCGGCCGAGCCGGGGACGCCGCTCGTGCACGAGGCGTGGGGCACGAACGTCGGCGTGGGCTTCACCCACGCGATCGGCGATGTCGAGGCCGCGTTCGCGCGCGCCGACCTCGTGATGAGCGAGACGTTTCACATCCAGCGCTACGTGGGGATGCCGCTCGAGTCGCGGGGCGCCGTGGCCGTCTGGGATCGCCGCGACGGCACGCTCACGACGTGGAACAGCACGCAGGTGTCGCACTTCGTCCAGCAGGGCCTGGCCGGGGCACTCGGGCTTCCGCACCACAAGGTGCGCGTGATCGCGCCCGATCTCGGTGGCGGCTTCGGCACCAAGGCGTCGGGCTATCCCGAGGATCACCTGGTGCCGATCGCCGCCATCGTCCTGAACCGTCCGGTGAAGTGGGTGGAAGATCGGCGCGAGCACATGATGAGCGCCGCGCACGCCCGCCACCAGGTCCACGCGATCAGCCTGGCCGCCCAGCGTGACGGCACCATCGTCGGCCTGCGTGACCGCATCTGGCTCGACCTCGGCGCCTACAACGTCTGGGGCATCGTGCTGCCCTACAACACCGTGGCCCATCTCATCGGCCCGCATCGCATCGCGAACATGCGCGTCGACGTCCAGGCGGTCACGACGCACAAGACGCCGAACGCGCCGTATCGAGGCGCCGGCCGGCCCGAGACCGTCTTCGCCATGGACCGCGCCGTCGATTGTCTCGCCCGCGAGCTGCGGATCGACCCCGCCGAGATCAGGCGGCGTAATTACATCCGGTCCGATGAGCTGCCCTACGACTTCGGGATGCCCTATCGCGACGGCAATCCGCTCGTCTACGACAGCGGGGATTTCCCGGCGGCGCTCGAGGCCGCGCTGAAGGCGGCCGACTACGACGAATTCCGTCGCGATCAACCGGCCCTGCGCGCACGGTCCATCTTCCGCGGCATCGGCATCTCGGGCTACGTCGAAGGCACCGCGATCGGTCCGTTCGAAGGCGCGACGGTGAAGGTCGACCTCGGCGGCCGTGTGCTCGTCGCTACCGGGGCCGTCAATTCCGGCCAGGGTCACGAGACGTCGTTCGCCCAGGTGTGCGCCGACGCGCTCGACGTGCCGCTCGAGCACGTGACCGTCGTCGGAGGCGACACGGCCACCGTGCCCTTCGGCGTCGGCACCTTCGCCAGCCGCAGCGGAGTGACGGCGGGCAACTCGATCGCCGACGCGTGTCAGCAGGTGCGAGCGAAGCTGGTGAAGGCGGCGGCCGCGCTGCTCGAGGCGGCGCCCGGCGACATCGAGATCGAGGACGGCCAGGCGTTCGTGCGCGGTGTGCGAGCCTCCGCGGTTCCGCTGGCGCGCGTGGTGCAGGCCTCGATCCCGACGTTCGCCCGACCGGGCGTGGCCTCGCCGGATTTCGAAGCCACGGCCTATCACCACGTGCCGACGGTCACGTTCGCGAGCGCCGTGCACGTCGCGCGGGTCGAGGTCGACGTCGGCACCGGTCACGTGACGCTGCTGCGCTACGTCGTGGCCCACGACTGCGGCAAGGTCATCAACCCGCTGATCGTGGAGGGTCAGGTGCACGGAGGCGTCGCGCAGGGCGTGGGCGGAGCGCTCTACGAGGAGATGGTGTACGACGAGCAGGGCCAGCTCCTCACCGGCAGCCTCATGGACTACCTGGTCCCCACCGCGATGGAGCTGCCGCCGCTCGAGACCGTGCATCTCGAGTTTCCGTCGCCGCGCAATCCGCTCGGGATGAAGGGCCTCGGCGAGGGCGGCGCGATCTCGCCGCCGGCCGCCATCGCCAACGCCATCGAGGACGCGCTCGAGCCGTTCGGCGTCCGCATCACGGCGACACCGGTGAGCCCCGCCCGCCTGCTCGCGTTGCTCCACGAGACGGCGTGAAGCCGGCGCCGTTCGACTACGTCGATCCGCGCACGGTCGACGAGGCGCTCGACCACCTGAGTCGCCACGGCGACGAGGCGAAGGTCCTGGCCGGCGGCCAGAGCCTGGCCCCGATGCTGAACTTCCGGCTGGCCCGGCCGGCCGTGCTCGTCGACATCAATCGCGTGGCCGGACTCGACGGCGTGACGGAGTCGAGCGGAGCGTTGCGGGTCGGCGCCCTCGTGCGCCAGCGCCAGCTCGAGCGCACGCTCGATCGTCGATTCCCCCTGCTCACGGCCGGCCTCGGGCTCGTCGGTCACACCGCCATTCGGGTGCGTGGAACCGTGGGAGGCTCGATCGCCCACGCCGATCCCGCCGCCGAGCTGCCGGCGCTCCTCGCGTGCTACGACGGCGTCGTGGTGACGCGCGGCCGGCGCGGGGAGCGGAGCATCGCCGCGGCCGAGTTCTTCCTCGGGCCACTCATGACGGCGCTGGCGGCCGACGAGCTGCTCGTCGAGACACGCTGGCCCGTGCCGACGCCCGGGACCGGGTGGGGACTGCACGAGGTGGCCCGCCGCCATGGTGATTTCGCGCTCGTCGGTGCTGCGGCGCTCGTCACGCTCAGCGACGGAAAAGTCGCCCGCGCCCGCGTGGCCGTGTTCGGCTGTGGCGCGACGCCGACGCTGGCGGCGGTCGAGGCCGCGCTCGCCGGCTGCGCTCCGACGACGGCGCTGATCGACGAGGCGGCTCGCACGGCCGCGAGCGCGCTCGACCCGCCCGCCGATCTCCACGCCAGTGTCGAATACCGCCGGCGGGTGGCGCGCACCTTGATGGTCCGAGCGCTGAGCGATGCCGTCGGCCGGGCGGCGCCGTGATCGCGAGGTGCCGATGACCTCTCGGACCGTCCGCCTCACCGTCAACGGCCGCACGTATACGCGGACGGTCGAGCCCCGGACGACGCTGGCCGACTTCCTCCGCGACGACCTCGACCTCACCGGCACCCACGTCGGCTGCGAGCACGGCGTGTGCGGCGCCTGCACGGTGCTGCTCGACGGCCAGCCGGTGCGAAGCTGCCTGCTCTTCGCGATCCAGCTCGACGGCACGGTGCTGACGACCGTCGAAGGCCTGGCCGACGGCGAGCGGCTCCATCCCATCCAGGAGGCCTTCCGCGAGCACCACGGGCTGCAGTGCGGTTTCTGTACCCCGGGGCTCCTGCTGACCGCCAAGGCCTTGCTCGAAGAGAACCCGGCACCGACCGATCGGGAGATCCGTGAAGCAATTGCCGGCAATCTCTGCCGGTGCACCGGCTATCATTTCATCGTGGATGCGATTCGGGCGGCGGCGCGAGGGCCTCAGCGCTGATGGGTGATCCCGAGGCGCGGATCGAGCGTCTTCGTCTGCTGGCCCGGCTCAATCAACGCATCTCCTCGTCGCTCGACTACGACGAGGCGCTCACCGCGATCGCCAGGGCGGCCAGCGAGATCATGGCGGTGCCGTCGGTGTCGGTGTGGGTGGCCGACGCGGAGACCAGCACGGTGACGGTGCGCGCCTTCTCCGACAATCGCCTCGGCAGCGGCTTCGATCCCAAGCCGATCGCGTTCGGCGAGCACGGAATCGGCTGGGTGGCGCTCCACCGCAAGCCGCTGCACGTGCCCGACATCCACGCGCCCGACTCGCCGGTCGGGCAGCGCGAGTGGTTTCGCGCCCGCGACTTGCACAGCGCGTACGCCGTGCCGATCCTCTTCCAGGACCAGATCCTGGGCGTGCTCTCGCTCACCCGGACCACACCGTTCGATCTCGACGACGACGATACCGAGCTGCTGGACAGCCTGGTGGCCCAGGCGGCGGTGGCGATCCGGAACGCGCGGCTGTTCGCGGGCAGCGAGACGCGCCGCCGCACGGCCGAGGCTCTGGCCGACCTCCTGCGCCTGCTCTCGCAGACCCTCGAGGTCGAGACGGTGGCGCAGCGGATCGCCGAAGACGTGCGCGATCTGCTCCACGTCGGAGCGGCCAGCGTCTACCACCTCGAGCCGGAGACCGACGACCTCGTGGTGATCGCCAGCTCGGTGTCGCCCGACAGCGCATTCGACTGGGTCCTCGTGCTGCCGCGCGGCTACGGGACGTGCGGGCTCGCCGTGCAGCAGAAGGCGCCGATCGCGTCGTCCGACGTGCTGGCCGATCCGCGCATCGTCTACAGCGAGGGCGCCCGCGAGCAGCTCCAGCGCACCGACTACCGCGCGGTGCTGGCCGTGCCCCTGCTCGTCCAGAACCGTCCGATCGGCGCCATCGCCGTCGCCGACGGCTTCGGCCGCGTCTTCAGCGAGACGGCGGTCCAGCTCCTCCAGGCGTTCGCCGACCAGGCCGCCGTCGCCCTCGAGCACGCCCGCCTCTACGACGAGGCCGAGCACCGCCGCCGCCAGGCCGAGGACACGGAAGAACGGCTGCGGGGACTGTTCGAGCGTGTGCCCGTCGGCATCTACCGGACGACGCCCGAGGGACGGATCCTCGACGTCAACCGGGCGCTGATCACGATGCTCGGCTATCCGGATCGCGCGACCCTGCTGGCCATGAACGCGACCGACGTCTACGCGCGTGTGGAGGATCGCCAGCGCTGGCGGAGCACGATCGAGCGGGACGGCGTGATCCGCGACATGGAGGTGGAGCTGCGTCGTCACGACGGAAGCGTCATCTCGGCGCGCGAGAGCGCCCGGGCCGTCTGCGCGGCCAGCGGGCGCGTGCTGCACTACGAGGGCACGCTGGAGGACGTCACCGAGCGCAAGCGCGCCGAGATCGCTCAGCGCCAGGCGGAGGCCTTGCGCTCGGTCACCGAGCTGGCCAACGCGGCGGCCCACGAGATCAACAATCCGCTGCTCGTCATCACCGGCAACCTCGAGCTCATGGCCCGCCGTCTCGGCCCCGACGATCCCAACCGCGACTCGATCCAGCGCACGCTCGAGGCCTGCCAGCGGATCAGCGAGATGGTGCAGCACATGGGCAAGATCACGCGCCTCGAAGTCCGTAACGAGTGGCCGGGGCTGTCGGCCATCCTCGACCTCAAGAAGTCGGCGGACGCCGGCGAGGGTTAGGGCGCCAGCAGCGCGGGGATCGAGCGCAGCGCCTCGGCGATGCGCGGCCCGTGCCAGGAAAACGGCTTGCCGTCGACGAACTGGACGCGCGCTCCGCACGCCGCGAAGTCGCCGACGTGGGCGGGCCTGAAACGGAACGGTTCGTCGGGAAGCAGGATCACGGCGGGCCGGCGCGCGACGATCTCATCGAGCGTCACCGTCGGATAGCGCTCGGGACGGTCGGCGAAGACGTTGGCCCCTCCGCACACGCTCAGCATGTCGTGAACGTACGTGTCGCGGCCGATCGTCATGTACGGATCCCGCCAGATCGCGTAGAAGACCGTCACGGGCGGGCGCCGCTCCACGCGCGCTCGCGTGGCCGCGTAGAGCTCGTCGAGCTCGCTGGCGATGGCAGTGGCCCTCGCGGCGGTGTCGGTCACCGCCCCGAGCTCGCGCACCATCGCGATGCCCTCGGCCACCGTGCGCGGATACGTGACCCACACGGGGATCCCCCACGCCCGCAGCGTCGCCACGTGCTCGGCGTGATTCTCCTCCACGTTGGCGATGACCAGATCGGGATCGAGCGCGCGGATCTTCGCGAGGTCGGGATCCTTCTCACCGCCGATCCGGGTCTTGTCGCGCAGGAGGACGGCCGGTTCGCGGCAGTAGACGGTGATGCCGACGAGGGCGTCGGCCAGGCCCAGCGCGCACAGCGTCTCGGTCGTGCTCGGGATCAAGGAGACGATGCGCCGCGGCGGGTGCGCTGATCGCAGCGCCGTGCCCGACGCGTCGACGAGCCTCACGTCCCCCACCTCTCTCAGGCCACCCACTGTGAATCCGGGCACGCGCTCCGTTACAGAATCAATCCCGGCAAGCGCTCCATTACAAAATCCGTCGGCTGCGCAGGCGCTCCACGAAGTCGATGACGTCACGGGTGCGATCGGCCAGCTCGGCGTCGAGCTTCGTGATCTGCTCGACCGGCGCGTGCTGGTCGATGGCGTCCTCGAGGTTGGTCACCGCCACGCCGAAGAGCTTGAGCAACCGGCGCGTCTCGTCGCTGGGCATGCGCCCTCCTCAGTCGAGGGCCAGCTCGGCCACGTCACGCCAGCGCGGCTCGCCCTCCGGCTTGAAGTTCTTCGTGTTCACGAAGTGGAGGCCGCGATGGAGGTTCATCTTGAACTTCCCGCCGCCATAGCGGTCGTGGAGGTAGGCCATGGGGTCGTCGAGGAACGGGCCCATCGCGTCACTGCTGAGCCGGACGAGCCACTTAAACCTGATCGTGCCGGCGAAGGGTTCCTGGACGCCGAGGGTGGCCGTGAACTCGGGCCACACGCGCGTGAATTCCTCGAGGAGCTGGCGGCGCGTCGGTCGCTCGACGCCGTGATTCACGAGATTACGGCGGAGATAGGGCTCGAGGAGCTCCCAGCACCAGGCGGCAATCACTGCGGCGCGAGTGTATCATGGGCGCAGGGTGCAGAACTTCGAGCTGGCGCGCCTGTTTTACGAGATGGCGACGCTCCTCGAGGTCCGGAACGAGAGCGTCTTCCGCGTCCGAGCCTACCAGCGGGCGGCCCAGATGCTGGAGTCCCTGACCGAGGACATTGCGGCCGTCGCCGCGCGTGGCGGTCTCCAGAAGCTTCCCGGCATCGGCAAGGATCTGGCGGTCCGCGTCGAGGAGTTCCTGCACACGGGACGCATCGACCAGCTCGAGGCGATGCGGCGCGACGTGCCTCCGCGCTTCCTCACGCTCCTCGAGATCCGCGGCCTGGGGCCGCGCACGGCGAAGCTCTTGTGGGATCGGCTCGGCGTGGACTCGGTCGAACGCCTGGAGGAGCTCTGCCGCACGAAGGAAATCCTCAACGTCGCCGGGATTCGCGAGAAGACGTGCGAGAACATCCTGAAGGGCATCGCGATCTGGCGCGCGGGACGAACGCGCACGCTCCTGCCCGCGGCGCGCGCCGTGGCCGAGCAGGTCGCCAGCGCCCTGCGGGCTCACGGCGGCGTCGAGCGGCTGGAGGTGGCGGGCTCGCTGCGCCGGATGCGCGAGACCGTGAAGGACGTCGACATCCTGGTGACCTCCACCGAGCCGGCGCGCGTCATCGAGACGCTGACGTCCCTCCCCTCGGTCACCGAGGTGATCGCGCGCGGCGACACCAAGGTCTCGGTCCGCCACCAGGACGGGCTCCAGGTCGATCTCCGCGTCGTCGAGCCCAGCGCGTTCGGAGCCGCGCTCCAGTACTTCACGGGCTCCAAAGACCACAACGTCCGCGTCCGCGAGCTGGCCAAGCGCCGTGGGCTGACCATCAGCGAGTACGGCGTGTTCGAGGAGAAAAGCGGGACGCGCGTGGCCGGCGAGACCGAGGACGAGGTCTACGCCGCCGTGGGGCTTCCGTGGATCCCGCCGGAGCTGCGCGAGAACACCGGCGAGATCGACGCGGCCCGCAACGGTGGGCTGCCCGAGCTGATCACCGCGGATCGCATCCGCGGTGATCTCCATGCCCACACCGATTGGTCCGACGGCCACCTCTCGCTCGAGAAGCTGGTGACCGCAGCCGAGGATCGGGGTTACGAGTACATCGCCGTCTCCGACCACTCGCGGTCGGATACCATTGCTGGCGGATTGAGCATCGATGAGCTCCGCGCCCAAATCCAACAGATCCGCCAGCTCCAGGCGTCGCACCGAATCCGCATCCTGGCCGCCAGCGAGTGCGCTATCCTGGCGGATGGCACCATGGACTTCCCCGACGAGGTCCTGGACGAGCTCGACGTCGTCCTGGCCGCCGTCCACTCGCGCTTCAAGCAAACGCGCGAGGAGATGACGACGCGAATCGTGCGAGCGCTCGGTCACCCAAAGGTCCACATTCTGGCGCACCCCACCGGCCGGCGTCTGGGTTCACGGGACCCGTATGATGTGGACATGGAGGCGGTGTTCGCCGCCGCACGGCAGCATGGCAAGGCTCTGGAGATCAATGCCTCTCCCGAGCGGCTGGATCTCGCCGACGTCCACGCCCGGCGCGCTGCCGAGCTGGGCATTCCCATCGCCATCAACACGGACACCCACTACCTGAACAACTTCGACAACCTCGCGCTGGGGGTGGCCGTCGCCCGGCGGGCCTGGATCGGCCCGTCGCAGGTCCTGAACGCCCGCCCCCTCGCCGAGCTCGTGGGCTGGACGCAGCGAGCACGCTCGGCGTAAAAAGGACATCGGCATGGGCGTGAAGCTCTTCGTGGGTGGACTCTCCTTCACGACGTCGAATGACAGCCTGCGGGGCGCGTTCGCGCGCTACGGCATGGTGCAGTCGGCGATGGTCATGACCGACCGTGAGACCCAGCGTTCGCGCGGCTTCGGCTTCGTCGAGATGGGCTCCCAGGACGAGGCTGATAGAGCGATCGCCGGCATGAATGGCGCCAACCTCGATGGCCGCATGATCCGGGTCGACAAGGCGACGCCGCGCGGCACTGCGCCGGCGTCCCGAGGACCACGACCGATGGGTGGGGGTGGGCGGCCCGCCGGTGGGCCTCCCGGCGCTGGGGGACCGCGTCCGTGGACCCCGCGGCCGCCTAGCGGCGGCTTCGGCGGAGGGGGTGGCCCGGGCGGCGGCGGAGGTGGCGGCTTCGGCGGAGGCCCACCCCGCTTCGGTGAGCCACCCCGAGGCGGCGACACCCGGGGTGGCGGTCGTGGCGCCAAGCGCCGTGACGAAGGCGAGCGGCGGCCGGGCGGCCCGAAACGTGGGAAGCCAACAGGGGAGCGCCGAACTCAGGACAAGGGACGCCGCAACGAAGACTTCCGCTGGTAAGGGCGGCGTGAGGCGCGTCGGGCTCCTCACGCCCCTGGCTCTCGTCGTGCTCGTCGCGATTCTCGCCGCGCCGGTGTCCCGTGCCTCGGCCCAGCCCTCGTCGAGCGGGGCGCCCTCCGACGTGTCGGTCACCGTCGGTGGACGCACGGTGTTCACGTCCGGCTTCACGAAGTGGAGCACCGGCGCTCAATCCGGAGGCCCCAACATCCTCTCCGAGCTGACGTGGCGAGGCGTCGACGCCGTCGTGCCCGAGGTCAACGCCGAAGTCGTGTGGAAGCGCCTCGTCCTGCTCGGCGCGTTCGGCGGCGGCTTCATCCGCGACGGCGTGCTGAACGACGACGACTTCCTCGGCAACGATCGACAGGGACGCTTCTCGCATACGCGCTCGAGCGTCGGTGGCGACGGCCTGTTCTACGGCAGCGTCGACCTCGGGTTCCGGGCCTTCTCGTGGACGGCAACCGGAGGGTTGCCCGGCTACGTCGACGCGTTCGCCGGTTTCCAGTACTGGCAGGAGAACTACGACGCGTTCGGCGCCACCGGCACGTTCGGCATCTCGCCCTCGACCAGCGTGATCCGCGAAGAGTTCACCTGGAAGAGCCTGAGAGTCGGCGTGCGCGGTCAGGTGCCGATCACGCCGCGACTGGCCGCGCGCATCAACGCGGCGGCGGTCCCCTGGACGCGCGCCGAGGTGGTGGACGTCCATCCACTCCGCACCGACGTCCGTCACGATCCATCGTTCACGGGGAGCGCCGACGGGGGTATCGGCGTGCAGGCCGACGGCGGCCTCGCGTTCATGCTGAGGCCGCGCCTCGCCCTCGAAGCGGGATTTCGCTACTGGCGGATCGACTCGGGCACCGGAACGGAAACGGCGCGCGGCGTGACGGTCACCACGCACGAGCGCGTGAACGCGATCCGGATCGAGCGCTACGGCCCGTTCGTGGGAGTCACCTACCGGTTCTGATGATCAGGCGGGCGTGATCGGCTTGCGCCCGTTGCCCCAGAGACGCTCGAGACGCTGGATGCGCTTGCGCAGCCGGCCCGTCATGTGACCGCCAACCAGGCTGGGCCGCCCCCACTGCAGCACCGCCGCCATGTCCTCGAAGATCGAGTACGCCACGGGCGTCACCAGCAGCGTCAACAGGAGCGAGAGCATCTGGCCACCGATGACGACGACCGCGATGGCGCGCCGCTCCTCGGCCCCGGGGCCGGTGCCGACGGCGAGCGGCAGCATGCCGGCCACCAGCGCGAGCGTCGTCATGAGGATCGGGCGGAGCCGGTCGCGGTTGCCCTGCATGATCGCGGCGAGCCGCTCCATCCCTTCGGCGCGCAGGTTGTTCATGTGGTCGATCTGCAGGATGGCGTTCTTCTTCACGACGCCGAAGAGCACGAGAATGCCGAGCGCCGAGTAGAGGTTGAGCGTGTTGCCCGTGTACCAGAGCGAGAACAGCGCGAACGGCACCGACAGCGGCAGCGAGAGGAGAATCGTCAGCGGGTGGATCACACTCTCGAACTGGGACGCGAGGATCATGTACATGAAGATGACCGAGAGCAGGAACACCCACAGGAACTCGGTGAACGTCTTCTCCAGCTCGCGGGCCCGCCCGGACACCGCCGTGGTATAGCCGGCGGGCAGGTTCATCTTGGCCACTTCCTCACGCAGCGCCTGGATGCGGTCGGCCTGGCCGAACCCGGGCACGATTGACGCACGTAACCGTACCTCGCGCTGCCGTTCCGAACGGTCGATGCGCGACGGCGTCACCGACGGCACCAGCTTGACGAGGTTGTCCAGCCGCACCAGGCCGCCGCCGGGCGCGAGCCCGATCTGGGGTTGGGCTCCCGTGCCAGTGGCGGTCGTCACCGCCGAGCGCGCGACGTAGAGTCGCGAGATCACGTCGGCGCGGCCCCGATAATCGGCGGTCAGCCGGACGGTGACGTCGTAGTCCTCGTTGACGACCGGGTCGTGGAAGCGCGAGACCTCGTCGTCGCCGCCGACGCCCAGGCGGAGCGCCGTCGCGATCTGCTCCGTTTCCACGCGCAGATCGGCGGCGCGCTCGCGATCGATCTCCACGCGCCACTCCGGGCGGTCGAGCCGCAGCGTCGTATCGGCGTCCACGATGCCACCGAGCTCAGGCGTGCTGCGGCGTAGCCGCTCGCCGTAGTCGGCCAGAGCCACGAGATCGGGTCCGCGGATGACGAAGTCGATGTCGAAGGAGCCGCCGCCGATGTTGAAGCCCGGGATGTTGCGCACCGTCACCCGGATGTCCCGGAACTTTCGCAGACGCTGGCGGACCTGCTGGATGACGTCGCGCTGGCTGATGTTGCCGCGGAAGGCGGCCATCGGCTCGCCGCGGAGCGTCGAGCGGAGCAGGCGGCTCAGGCTCCAGACGCGATCGTCGTACGGGGTCATCCGCACGTAGGCGTAGCCCTGGTTGACGCGGTTCAGGAAGTTGCCGCCCGACTGGGCCAGCACGTAGCGCACGCCGGGCGTCGCCTTCACCTCGCGGGCCATCGCCTGCATGGCCTCGTCCATGGCGGCAAGGCTCATGCCCTCCGGGGCAATGACGATCATCTCGAACTCGCCCTCGTCCACGTCGCTCGGCACGTACTCCTGCTTGACCAGCCGGTAGAGCGGCACCGACGACGCGATGACGGCGATGGAGAGCACGACGATGACGAACCGGAAGCGCATCGACAGCGCCAGGGTCCACGCGTAGCCGCGATCGAGCCAGGCGTAGAAGCCCGTGCGCGAGCGGGCCCCCGCGTCGGCGCCGCCGTGGCCGCCGTGACCTTCGCCCCCGCCGGCGTGGGCGTCTTCCGTGCGCAGGAAGCGGGCGCTCATCATCGGCGTGAGCGTGAAGGACACGAGCAGGCTGACCATCACGGAGGCGGCGGCGGTGAGACCGAACTGGTAGAGGAAGCGCCCCGAGATCGACGACATGAACGACACGGGCACGAAGATGACGACCAGGGACAGCGTGGTGGCCATGACGGCCAGGCCGATGTCGGCGGTGGCCGCGCGGGCCGCCTCGAACGGCCGCATCTTCTTCTCCTCGACAAAGCGGAAGATGTTCTCGAGGACGACGATGGCGTCGTCGATGACGATGCCGACCATCAGCACGAGCGCGAGCATGGTCACGCTGTTCAGCGTGAAGTTGAGGAAGAACATCATGGCGAAGGCGGCGATGACCGAGGCCGGGATGGCAATCCCGGCGATGATCGTGGAGCGCCACGAGCGCATGAAGGCCAGCACCACCAGCGAGGCCAGGATCGAGCCGAGCACCAGGTGCAGGTTGATCTCGTGGAGCGCCTGGTAAATGTAGCGCGACTGGTCGCGGATGATGTCGACGCGCACGTCGGCGGGCAGCCGGGCGGCCAGCTTCTCGAGGTTGGCCTTGGCCGCCTCGATGACGGCCACCGTGTTCTCGCCCGATTGACGGCGAACCTCCAGCACCACCGTGGGCACGCCGTCCAGGCGCGCCGCCGAACGCTGCTCCTTGGTGCCGTCCTCGGCCCAGCCGATGTCGCGCACGCGCACGGGCGCGCCGTTGATCGTGGCCACCACCAGGTCGTTGAACGACTTCGGATCGGCGACCCGTCCCATGGTCCGCAGCGACTGCTCGTTCAGCCCCCGGGTGACGTTGCCGCCGGGCAGGTCGGCGTTCTGGCGCACCACGGCGTCGCGCACGGCCGTGATCGGGATCTGGTAGGCGGCCAGGCGGTCGGCGTCGACCCAGACGTTGACCGCTCGGAGCAGGCCCCCGACGATCCGGACGTCGCCGACGCCGGATGACCGCTCGAGCTCCACCTTCACCGTCTTGTCGGCGATCTCGGTCAGCTCGCGCAGCGAGCGGTTGCCGACGATGGCGACGGTGAGCACGGGCGTCTGGTCGTTGTCGGTCTTGGCGATGATCGGCGCCTTGATGTCGCGCGGCAGGTTGCGGATCGCGATGGCGACCTTGTCGCGGACGTCCTGGGCGGCGACGTCGATGTTGCGCTTGAGATCGAAGGTGACGATGAGGAGCGAGTTGCCCGGGCTCGAGATCGAGCGCAGCTCGTTGATGCCCTGGATGGTGTTGACGACTTCCTCGATCTTCTGGGAGACCTGCGTCTCCATCTCCTCGGTGGAGGCGCCCGGCAGCTCGGTGCGGACGGTCACGGTCGGCAGGTCAACCGACGGGAAGCGATCGACGCCGAGGCGGAAGTAGCTGGCGCCGCCGACGACGACCAGCGCCAGCACGATCATCGAGGCGAAGACCGGACGGCGGATGCAGACTTCGGCGAGTTTTTGCATCTAGCGGGCGCGGGCCGCGTTCATCGGGCCCGGCCTCCGGGGGTGAGGTTCATCCCAGCATCACTGGCTGACGATCGCCACGGGCTGACCGCCGACGAGGTTGCCGGGCTCGACGATCACCGGCTCACCGGCAGTAATGCCCTCGACGATCTCGACCTGATCCTTCTCCTTCCGGCCGGTCGTCACGCGCTTCTCCAGAGAGCGCCCGTCCTTGACGCTCAACACTTTCTCGATGCCGGCGAACACCACGATGGACGACGTCGGGACGAACACGGCCGGCTGGTCGGTCCCCATGACGATCTCCGCCTTCGCGAACGAGCCCGGCCGCAGCACGCCGCGCTCGTTCGGCACCTCGGCTTCGATCGTCAGCGTCCGGTTCTGCTCCTGGATGGACGGCGACAACCGGACGACGCGGCCGCGATACGTGGTGGGATCGCCCTCGACCGTGACCATGACGTCCTGGCCGACGTGCACGCTGACGGCTGCGCGCTCCGGAATCGCCAGCGCGAGTCGGATCGGGTGGACGCGGACGAGCGTGGCGACCGGCGTCCCCGCGATCAGGTACTCGCCCACGCCGGCGCGGCGCTCGCGGATGATCCCGTCGGCCGGCGCCAGCAACACGGTGTCGGTGAGCGCCTGGCGCGCCATGTCGAGCTCCGACCTCCGCTGGGCCAAGATCGCCTGGCGATTGCGCGCTTCCTCGAGGGCATCGTGGTACCTGGCTTCGGCGACTTGCTCGGCCGCCACCGCGGTGTCGAGCTGGGCGCGCGCCACGAGATCCTGCTGCGAGAGCTTCTCGGTACGCTCCCGCGTCAACACGGCGTCATCGAGCTGGGCCTTGGCCTGGCGGACGACGGCGGTCCTCTCGACGGCGACACGATCGTCCGTGCCGTCGGGCATCAGTCCGAGTCTCGCGCGCGCCTGGTGCAACGCCGCCTGCGCCTGATCGACGCGCAGATTGAAATCGACGGGGTCGAGCCGGGCGATGACCTGGCCGCGATGGACGCGCGAACCGAGATCCACGGCCAGGTTGGCGAGACGGCCGGTGACCTTCAGGCTCAGCACGACCTGCTCTTCCGCGTTGAGCGTCCCGTTCACCGACACCGTGCGGACCACCTTGAGTTCCTTGGCGGGCACGACACGCACATCGCGCGGCTTGATGGCCGGCGGGGCACCCTTCTGCGGCGAGGCGGTCGCGGTGTGATCGGAGCTGCAGCCCGCCGAGGCGAGAACGACGAAGGCGACGAGCAGACAGCCAGAGCGGGCGAGGGCCATAGGCGCCATATTCTGACTCAGATTCCGCTCGAATTGAACCCCCCGAAGGTTCGAGAACGGAACGATGCTACGGAGCGAGGGCGAGGATGAGCGCGCCCAGGAGCAGCGTGACGAGCGTCAGCGGCACGCCCACCCGGCAGTACTCGGCGAATCCGATGCGAACGCCCGAGCTCCGGGCCGCTTCGACGACGATGAGGTTGGCCACCGAGCCGAGGATCGTCAAGTTTCCCGACAGCGTGGACGCCATCGCCACCAGCAGCCACGCCCGCGTCGGCTCGGCGAGCTGCGGAACGATCGGCTTGAACACCAGCACCGCCGGCACGTTCGACACCAGATTGGAGAGCACCGCGGTCACCGCGGTCAGTACCGCCGGGCGCTCGAGGCCGGCGGCCAGCGGCGACGTGGTGATGGCGTCGGCGAGGCCAGTGCGCTCGGCGCCGCCGGTGAGCACGAAGAGCCCGGTGAACAGCACGAGCAGCTTCCAGTCGATCTCGCGATAGACCTTGTTCGGATTGACCCGGCGGGTGAGGAGCGTGGCGGCGGCGCCGGCGATGGCGACGATGGCGATGGGCACGCCACCGAGGAACGCGGCCAGCATCACGAGGACGGCGACGAGGGTCTTGATCATCAGGGGATAGTGCACGGTGACCGGCGGCTCGACCGCCGCGGCGCCGAGCGCCGGCGGGAGCTGCCGGCGGTACACGAGCCAGACGACGACGAAGACACACCCGAGCCCGACCAGCGCCACCGGCGCCTCGCGCAGCAGAAAAGCACGGTACGAGATGGCCGAGAAGCTGCCGATCAGCATGTTCTGGGGATTGCCGGTCAGCGTGGCGACGCTTCCCACGTTGGCCGCCGTCGCCAGCGCGATCAGGTATGGCACCGGCGGCAGGCCGAGTCGTCGCGTGAGATCGACGACGAGCGGCGCCATCACCACGCAGATCACGTCGTTCACGAAGAGCGCGGAGAGCGTGCCGGCCGCGACGACCACCGCGGCGAGCGCGCCGACGGGCGTGCCGGCGCGGCGCATGGCCCACGTGGTCACCAGCCCGAAGAAGCCGGAGAGCCGGAGGTAGGCCGCCACGATCATCATGCCGAAGAGCAGCGCGAGCGTGCGCGCGTCCACGGCGGCCACCGCGGCGTTCCAGTCGAGCACGCCGGCCACGACCATCGCGGTGGCGCCGACGATGGCCACCCCCGTGCGGTCGACGCGGAAGGGTGGCAGCCGGCCGAGGCCGAGGCCCACGTAGGCGCCGGCGAAGATGGTGAGCGCGAGCATCGGCTTCAAAGACACCAGGGCCATCGAGCCAGCATAGCGCGGTAGAATGCCCGGCCATGAGCATTCGCGTCGAAGTCGCGGCGCCAACCGTCGCGATTGCCGGCGACCGCGCGCTGAGCATCGCCGGCTTCGTGGGCCTCCTGATCGCCATGGCCATCGGTGGCTGGGGCGTCCAGTGGGACATCCGCTGGCACCTCCTCATCGGCCGCGATTCGTTCTGGATCGCGCCCCACGTGATGACGTACGCCGGCGTCACGCTGAGCGCGACGATCGCCTTCGGCATGCTGGCGCTCGAGCGGGTGCGAGGACGCGCGAGCCAGGGCTGGCGGCTCGCCGCGGTCGGGATGGCGTTGACGATCCTCGCCGCGCCGATCGATGACCTCTGGCACCGGCTCTTCGGCATCGACGTCACGGTGTGGAGTCCGCCGCACCTGCTCGGGCTCGCCGGCGCTCACCTCAACCTGCTCGGCGCGATGCTCGTCGCCGTCGAGTTGTGGCCGGGCTCGAGCCGGCGGCGAGCGATCGGCGTGCTGGTCGCCGGGACGCTGCTGCTCGGCACGTGTTACGTCACGGTCGATCCCGGCGTGCAGACGGCGTTTCGTCGCGGTGGCGCCTTCTTCTTCGCGTGGCCGCTGCTCGGAGCCCTCGGCTTCACGTTCATCTTGAGCCTGACCGCGCGGGCCAGCGGTCTTCGCCTCGCCCCGCTGGTGGTGACCGTGGCCGCGCTGGGACTGCACGTCGTCGGGCTCGGCATCTCGGACGCCGGGTTCGCGCTGACCCAGCCCGTTCCGGCCATCCAGGAGGCGATCGCCGCCGATCCGACGTCGCCGATCGCGATCGCTCACGAGATGGCTCGCCGCAGCGGCACCGTGGTCGGCCGCTCGTTCCTGCTGCGCTGGCTGCCGATCCTTCCCGCCGCCGTCCTGACCCTGGTCGATGCGCGGCGACGATGGATCGCCGGCGGGATCGCCTTCGGCGCCACGCTCTTCGTCAGCGCCGGCCACATGCTGGCGGGCGCCCCGTCGCTCCGTCATGCGCTCCCCGCCCCCGGCGACGTCGTGCTCGCGGCGCTCCTGATTCCTCCGGCGGCCCTCGCGGGCAGCGCGGCTGCGCGGTGGCTCGCCCGGCGCTGGCCATCCCCGATCACACCGCCGGCCTGAGCCGGCCTACGAGGAGATCCCGATGGAGTTCGAGTTCACCGCGCGCACGAAGATGTACATGGAGCAGCTCAGCGACTTCATGCGCAAGCACGTCTATCCCGCCGAGGCGACCTTCCACGAACAGCTCGAGCGCCAGTCGACGCGGTGGCAGGTGCCGAAGGTCATGGAAGATCTGAAGGCTCAGGCGCGCGAGCGAGGGTTGTGGAACCTCTTCCTGCCCGAGAGCGAGCGCGGGGCCGGACTCACCAACCTCGAGTACGCGCCACTCTGCGAGATCATGGGCCGCTCGCCCATCGCCCCCGAGGTCTTCAACTGCTCGGCCCCCGACACCGGCAACATGGAGACCATCGAACGGTACGGCAGTCCCGAGCAGAAGAAGCAGTGGCTCGAGCCGCTGCTCGAGGGCAAGATCCGCTCGGCCTTCGCGATGACCGAGCCGAAGGTGGCGTCATCCGACGCGACCAACATCGAATCCTCGATCGTGCGCGACGGCGATCACTACGTGATCAACGGCCACAAGTGGTGGACCTCGGGCATCGGCGACCCGCGGTGCAAGATCATCATCTTCATGGGCAAGACGGATCCGAAGAATCCCGACCGCTACAAGCAGCAGTCGATGATCCTCGTCCCGCGCGACACGCCGGGCATCACCGTCAAGCGCATGCTGACCGTCTTCGGCTACGACGACGCGCCCCACGGCCACGGCGAGGTGCTGTTCGAGAACGTGCGGGTGCCGGCCTCCAACATGCTGCTCGGCGAGGGCCGCGGCTTCGAGATCGCCCAGGGCCGGCTCGGACCTGGGCGCATCCACCACTGCATGCGCCAGATCGGGGTGGCCGAGCGCGCGCTCGAGCTGATGTGCAAGCGGTCGATGAACCGGGTCGCGTTCGGCAAGCGGCTCGCCGAGAACGACATCACGCTCGAGCGCATCGCCCAGTCGCGCATCGAGATCGATCAGGCCCGGCTGCTCGTGCTGCACGCCGCCTACATGATGGACACGGTCGGCAACAAGGCGGCCAAGCAGGCCATCGCCGAGATCAAGGTCGCGGTGCCCAACATGACCCTCGCGGTCGTCGAGCGCGCCATGCAGCTCCACGGCGGTGGCGGCGTCAGTCAGGAGTTTCCGCTCGCCTTCTGGTGGGCGCACTCGCGCACGCTGCGCTTCGCCGACGGCCCCGACGAGGTCCATCGCCGCCAGATCGGCCGCCTCGAGCTGCGGAAGTGGATGTAGAGGCGACGCCATGGCCAAGCGACGCGTCGTCCTGACCGGAGCGTCCGGCTACATCGCCCAGCGCATGTTCAAGGAGCTCGGCGAGCGCTGGGACCTGGTGCCGATCGACGTGCGGGCGACCGCGGCCGACGGCAAGCCCGTCCCTGGCCTCGCCGTCGTCGATCTCACCCAGCCCGATCGCAACGTGTATCGCCAGCACTTCCGGGGCGCCGACGCCGTCATCCACTGCGGCTACGTGCGGGCGCCCGGCCTGGACGCCACCACGTGGCAGAACAACAGCGACGCGAAATTCTGGGCCGAGCACCAGAACGTGGCGCTCGCCTACAACGTCTACCGGACCGCGCTGGAGGAAGGCGTGCGCCGCGTCGTGGTGGCGAGCTCCAACCACGCCGCCGATTACTACGAGCGGCTGATCTGGGCCGGCCGGATGGAGATGGTCACGCCCGAGATGCCGCCGCGCTCCGACAACTGGTACGGCTGGGCGAAGGCCGCCTACGAGCTCCTCGGCTTCGTCTTCGCCACCGGCACCGTCGACGGCCGGAAGCTCGAGATCGTCCAGTGGCGGATCGGCGGGCCGCGCGACGACGACATCGATCACATCAAGCCCGGCGACATTCCCACGATGCATCGGGCGCTCGGCGCCTATCTCTCGCGGCGCGACCAGGTCCAGCAGGCGATCCGGATGGTGGAGACGGAGACGATCACCGACGAGCACGGCGTCCCGTTCCTGATCGTCTACGGGATTAGCGGCAACACCCACCGCTTCTGGTCCATCGCCAACGCCCGTGACGCGATCGGCTATCGTCCCGAGGACGACAGCCAGGTCAACTTCGCGGACAAGATCGCGCAGATCGCGCGGACGGCAACGCCGCCCAGGTAACCCTCAGCGCCCGGATCGTCTGGCTGTCGGATCATTTCCGACACCCGGCTGCCCGCATTCCTACAGCGTCGCGGCATGACGGCGGATTGTCCACACGCACGCACTCGCCGATAAGTTGTCCTGACCCGGTCGTGTCTCTGTCAGCTCATTGACCGCCCTCGTCCGAGTGCGGCACGGCACGGTCCTGGAGTTTGGAGCCGGGGTGAAAGCGAGAGTGCCATGCCGAAATTCCGCCCCAGCAGGCTTTCCGAGATTTCTCGAAGAAACCGCCAGGAGATCATCAAGGCGCGTCTCAGTCGGCGCGAGCTGTTCCGGATGGGGCTCATCACGAGCTCCGGCTACCTGGTCCACAAGAGCGGCCTGAGCGCCTGGGCCGACGGAGGATGCAATCCGGGCGAATGCAAGCCTGGGTGCAGTCCGCCCACGATCGCGTTCGTCGACCCCATCACGTTCCCGCCGCTCCTGCCCGAACGAAATCCGGCCGTCGACCCGGCCTTCACGTTCTCGCCGCCGAATGCCGTGCCCAATCGCGCCACCAATCCGGCCACCGGGATTCCGTTCGAGGGACGCACCCAGGTCCACCAGTTCCGCGACCGCTTTCCCCCGCAGCAGTTCTTCGCCACGCGCATGCGGCCCAATTTCAACGCCACCTTCAGCGACGATCCGAGAAATCTCGCCCGCATCGGGAAGAACTTGATCTGGGGATTCAACCGTGGCGGCGCGGAGGCATCGGACGTCGCGGTCTCACCCGGCCCCTTGATCGCCCCTCGGTATGGCCGCCCGCTCGTGATCCGACGTTTCAACGAGCTGTCCTTCGACACGCGCGGTTTCGGCGTGCCCGAGGTCTCGACGCATACGCACAACTGGCACGCCGGGCCGGACAGTGACGGTGGCCCGTGTGATCCGACGACGGGAGCGGACAGCACCAACCCGTTCAAGCAAGGCCGGTTCTTCTTCATCGGACAGTTCTACGACTACTTCGAGACGATGGCCCGCGCGGGGTTCGACACGCCCCAGTTCACGGCCACCAACGGCGACATCCGGGAGACGCTCACCACGCTCTGGTACCACGACCATCGCGTCGAGCACACGGCCGAGAACGTCTACAAGGGCCTGGCGGGCAACGAGTTCATCTTCAACGACTTCGACACCGGCGACGAGACGACGGGATTCCGGCTCCCCAGCTTCTTCCCCTACCCGGCGTTCGACCTTCCGCTCGTCCTCACCGACAAGCTCTTCACGCCGGACGGCGAGCTGTGCTTCGACACCTTCGGGCTGGACGGCCTCGTCGGCGACAAGTTCCTCGTCAACGGCAAGATCCAACCGTTCATGGAGGTGAAGCGGCGTCGCTATCGCTTCCGCGTCCTCGACGGCGGGCCATCACGCTTTTACGAGTTATTCCTCACCAACCCCGACAACCTGAATCAGAAGATCCCCCTAACCGCGATCACCACGACCGATGGCAACCTGCTCGACGATCCGATCCGGGTCCAGAGCGTGCGCCTGGCCGTTGCCGAACGTGCCGACATCATCATCGACTTCGACGAGATCTTTCGGGCCACCGGCGCCCGGACGATCCGCCTGGAGAATCGTCTCGAGCAGGTCAACGGCCGGGCGCCGACGGACAAGATCCTCCCGGCCGGCGACGGCGACTTCCTCATGGAATTCCGGATCGCCGGCAACACCCCGGCGCCCGACGCGAGCCTGTCGCCCGCCCAGATGATCGCCAACGCCCGGGCGGCCGGCAAAGAGTGCACCTTCGCGCCGATCTGCACACCACCGAGGCCGACCGACAACGCCGCCGCCAAGGAAGATCGAATCCGCGTCACGCGGACCTTCCGGTTCGAGCGCCGCAACGGCCAGTGGGCAATCAATCAGCAGTTCGCCGACTGCACGCGCTTCCGCTTCACGATCGAGCGCAACACCGCCGAGCGCTGGATCATCCAGAACAACTCCGGCGGCTGGCAGCATCCCATCCACATCCACCTGGAAGAGTTCCAGATGGTCCGCCGCAATAACAAGCTCATCCGGCGCGGCGACATCGAGTTTGGCCGCAAGGACGTCGCCCGGCTCGGGTTCAATGAGGAGATCGAGCTGCTCTTCCGCTTCCGTGACTTCCGCGGCGGCTGGCCCATGCACTGCCACAACACGATCCACGAGGACCACGCGATGCTCCTGCTGTTCCAGGTCGCCGACGAGGGCGACAAGAACAGGACGCCGTAATGTCAACGATGACACGACGGGCGGGACTGGCGGCCTTCGGTCTGGGGACCGTCGCGGCCGGGATCGCGGCCTGGACCCGGAAGACCAGCTCGCACGCCGACGGCCGCGATCCGCTCCGGCCACGGACGGATCCCGTCGATTCCGCCCGGCCGCGCATGGATCCGCGAGAGCGGCTCCAGCGCTACCATCTCCCGAACGTGGCCCTGGTCACCCACGACGGCAAGCCGGTCCGCTTCTACGAGGACCTGGTCAAAGACCGCAAGGTCGTCATCAATTTCATGTACACGACCTGCGCCGATGGCACGTGCCCCATCACCACCGCGAACCTCGTCCAGGTCCAGAAGCTCCTCGGCGATCGGGTCGGCCGGGACGTCTTCTTCTACTCCATCACGCTCTCGCCCGATCAGGACACGCCGGTGGTGCTCGCACGCTACGCGCGGGCGTACGACGTCGGCCCTGGCTGGACGTTCCTGACCGGCACATCCGACGACATCGAACGTTTGCGCAAAGCGCTCGGCTTTGCCTACGCCGACCCCGTCGAAGACGCGAACAAGGCCAACCACGTCGGAATGGTCCGCTACGGCACGGAGCCGCTGATGATCTGGGGTACCGCTCAGGGCATGGCCAATCCCAAGCATCTCCTGACGATCTTCCTCTGGGAATTCGACCGGCCGCTCCCAGGTAAGGCGCTCCGCGCTCCCGTCGCATAGGTGATGATGCGCCGACTCGCCAGGATCGCAGTGTGTGTCACAGTTCTGGGTGCCGCCGTTTGGCTGTGGTCGGTGACGTCGCAGCAGATGCCGCATCACCGCCGCGCTGGCGGTGATGTCGACGTTCGAGCTGATGCGTCCGTCCCCCAGCACTCCGCAACGTCGAACGTCGCCGCAGCGCTTCGGCTCGAGCTGCCACCGATGCGACGTGCAGTTGCCGAGTCCGAATCCCGAGAACTGCCGGCGCTTCGTGACATCCAGCTGCCCCGGGGATCGGGAGGCGGCGCCGAGGCGCTCGCGTCCGACGGAATCTCACTCTGGATCGCCTCGCAGTTCCAGAACACCGTCACGCGCGTCCGGGCGAGCGACGGCAAAACGCTCGAGACCGTGTCCGTCGGCAGCCAGCCCGTCGCTGTGCTCGCGGATCCCTCCGGGATTTGGGTCGCCAACCTCGGTGACGACACCGTCGCCCAACTCGATCCCAGCGACGGGTCGATGCTCGGCACGTTCCCGGTTGGCCACGGCCCTGGTGGCCTCGTCAGCGGTGGAAACAACATCTGGGTGCTGAACCGGAACGACTCCACCGTCACGAAGCTCGCACGCGATGGGACGACGCTGGCCACGTTCCGCGTCGGCACGCGGCCGACCGGGGCGGCCTGGGACGGCGTCAATCTGTGGGTCGCGAACAATATGAGCGATACGGTCACGAAGCTGGATGGCGCCACGGGCGCGCCGGTGGGAACGTTCCCGGCCGGCAAAGGTCCCTTTGGCGCTGCGTTCGATGGCGCCAACGTCTGGGTGACGAATTTCTTCGACGGGACGGTGAGCAAGCTCCGCGGGTCGGACGGCGCAACGCTCGCTGTCTTCCCCGTCGGCGACGGCGCGGCTGGCATCACGTTCGACGGGGTGAGCATCTGGGTCACCAGCAACGGAGTCAACAGGGTGACACGGCTTCGGCCGACGGACGGCGCCGTGCTCGCCACCTACGCGACTGGCGCCGGGCCCTTCGGCGTGACATCGGACGGCGCCGCGGTCTGGGTGGCGAACTTCGCCAGCGCCTCGGTTTCGACGTCGCGCTAGCGAGTCCATCTCGATGTCGGGGCCGCAGATGTCGACCACACGGGCGTCGAATGGCGGCTGGTCCGCGAGCCGATCCTGCCTGGCGGGGTGAGCGCTCAACCGGCCGCCGCCACCCTCACCCTGCCACCGCGTCAGGAAGTCGAGCGCGTAGCGCAGCATCCATCGCGGTTGTCCGGCGCGAAGGCACCGGTTGCCGGTCTCGACCAGACCTGACGTGACGATGAATCGCGAGCCGCCCGACGACGCGGCATTGATCACCGGACACATTCACTGTACCGCCGTCAGCAAGGGATGGCCCGAGTGTCGGAAAAGTTGTCGATCGCCAGCTCGTACCGGCCCGATTGGCCGTCGAGCCGGTCATTTTGCCGTCTCCCCCCGCCGTTTAGCGATCTAGAACGCTTTGTCTATGTCGGAAAACTTGACAGATTTCGCGGACGCGGAAGGGACCCCCTCATAACGCGTTGGCATCGCGGACGAATCTGGCCTGGCGCTCATCTTGCGCCAAACGTCGGCGGCTCCTGCAGGCACAGCTCGGTGTGCGCGCCCTGCGCTCGTGGCTCCTAAGGATGGAGAGGAGACCAGGTGGCGAATCTCGCTCGGGCCGTCGTACTCGCCGCGGCGGCGACGCTCGTGATCGGTGCTCTCGGTCCGGCTGATCCCGAGGGCTCACCCTGGGACGCCGGCTATCTTCCGGGTGTCCTGCAGGTCGCCCCGGACAGTCGCAGGATCCACTCGTACGACCTGGTCAAGGACGCGCACGTCCTGGTCACGTTCACCGCAACGAACCACAACGTCTGGGAGCTCCAGACGGGAGTGTCCTTCGACGTTCACAACACCGGAACGACGCTCGATCGCGTGAAGATCTGCGAGGATCGCCGCACCAAGGATTAGCAGACACCGAAGCTCTGCTCGATGAGCCCCCAGCCGGCGTCGGCCAGCGGTCGGGCGCGACGACCGCGGTCGCGCGCGTTGGGATCGTTGGCGGTGCCCGCCACCACGCGCCCCATGATCCCCTGGGCGATGGCGCTCAGACGGAACATCGCGAACGCGATGTAGAAGTCCCACTGCGGAATGCCGTCCCGGCCTGCGCGCGCGCAGTAGGTCGCCAGATACGCCTCCTCGGTCGGGATGCCGGCCGGACGCTCCTGGCCGGCGAATCCCTCGAACTGATCGGGACGCAGCCGGAACGGCAGGCAGTTGTAGGCGAGATCGGCGAGCGGATGCCCCAGCGTCGAGAGCTCCCAGTCGAGCACGGCGACGATGCGTGGCTCGGTCGGATGAACCAGCGTGTTGCCGAGACGGAAATCACCGTGGACGAGCGTGGTGTGATCGTCGGGCGGGATGTGAGCGGGGAGCCACTCGATCAGCCGCTCCATCGTGTCGATCCGCTCGGTCTCCGACGCCCGGTACTGCTGCGTCCAGCGATGGATCTGCCGCGCGAAGTAATTGCCCGGCCGTCCGAAATCGGCGAGGCCGAGCTTTTGCCAGTCCACCGTGTGGAGCCGGGCCAGCACCTCGGTGAGGCTGTCGTAGAGGGCCGCCCGCTCGGCGGCCGACTGCTGGGGCAGCCGCGGATCGGTGAACACCCGACCGCGCACGTACTCCATGACATAGAACGGCGTGCCGACAACGGCCGGATCCTCGCAGAGCACGTACGTGCGCGGGACCGGCACGCCGGTATCGGCGAGCGCCGTGATCACTCGGTACTCACGGTCGACGGCGTGGGCCGACGGCAGGAGCTTGCCGGGAGGCTTGCGACGGACCACGTACTCACCGCTGGGGCTGCTCACGTAGTAGGTGGGATTCGACTGGCCTCCCTGGAACTGGCGGACGGTCAACGGTCCGCGGAACCCGGTGACCCGCTCGACGACGTAGCGCTCGAGCGCGCCGACGTCGAAGCGATGGCTCGGCAGGACGTCGATCGTGGCGGGCGACGACATGGGCCACATTGTAAGCTGGTCGCGGGTAAGCTGATCGTGGCGGTGAAGGGCGACAAGCAGTCGATCCGCGAGCGCGTCTGGGCGCTGCTCGAGCGCCGACGCGCCGGGAGGTTCCCCTTCCCTCTGGCCGGGCGCATTCCGAACTTCCGCGGCGCCGAGGCGGCCGCCGCTCGTGTCGCCACCCTGCCCGAGTGGAAAGCGGCTAAGCGTCTCAAGTGCAATCCCGACGCGCCCCAGCGCGCCCTCCGGCTGCGTGCGCTGCGCGAGGGCAAGATCGTCTTCATGGCAGTGCCGCGGCTGCGCCGGGTGAAGTGTTTCCTGCGCCTCGACCCGGCGCGGCTCGGGACGCGGCTCGCCGAGGCGGCGACGATCGCCGGCGCATCCAAGCTCGGTGAGCCGGTGACGCCGGCGGCGCTCGGCCACATCGACCTCATCGTCGCCGGCAGCGTCGCCGTCACTTCTGGCGGTGCTCGGCTCGGCAAGGGCGGGGGTTACAGCGATCTCGAGTTCGGGCTGGCACGAGCCGTCGGCTCCGTCGACGAGACGACGCCGGTGCTCACCACGGTGCACGAGCTCCAGGTTCTGAAAGAACGAATCCCGATGACGAGCCACGACGTGCCGCTCGATCTGATCATCACGCCCCGGCGCGTGATCCGGACGCGGCGCCGCCGGCCCAAGCCGGCGGGGATCGTGTGGCTGGAGCTGTCGGACGAGCAGCGCCGCGAGATCCCGGCGCTCCGCGCGCTCAGGTCTGGGTGACGTCCAGCCAGACGCGCCCGATGTCGGGCGGCCGCCACGCCATGACGGCCTCCAGGAGCGCGCCCGGCGCGTCGGCGAAGATCAGCAGACCCGCATACTCCTTGCGCACGAAGCCCTCGCCGACCGCATGCGCGATGAATCGCCGCAGGCCGTCGTAATAGCCGTCGACGTTGAGCAGGCCGATCGGCTTTCGATGGATGCCGAGCTGCGACCAGGTCAGGACCTCCAGCGTCTCTTCGAACGTGCCGAAGCCGCCGGGCAACGCCACGAAGCCGTCCACCAGCGATGCCATCAGCGCCTTGCGCTCGTGCATGCTGCCGACGACGTGCATGCGGGCGAGGCCGGCGTGGGCGAACTCACGACGGGCGAGCGGGCCGGGGATCACGCCGATGACCTCGCCGCCGGCGGCAAGCGCGGCGTCGGCCAGCGTGCCCATGAGCCCGACCGAGCCGCCGCCGTAGACCACACCGAGGCCGCGGCCGACGAGGGCCTGGCCTAGCTCACGGGCCGCTTCAGCGTAGGCCGGGCGGCCGCCGGCCGACGATCCGGCGAAGACGCAGATGCGCTTCACGGATTTAGAGGCTCGCCGGTGACGTAGGCCTCCACGAACTCGCGCGCGAGCGTCCCCGTGCAGACCTCCTCGACCGGGCCCTCCAGCCGCAGCGACCAGTCTGGCCGCACGTGGATGGCGAGCTCGCCGCCCGGCATCCGCACGCGCACGCGGCCGTGGTCGCAGCGGCCGTTCTTGACAGCGGCCGACGCCGCGCCGCACGACGACGATCCCGACGCCAGCGTGTAGCCGGCGCCGCGCTCCCAGATCAGGATGTCGACGGTGTCGCGCGCCGTGACGCGGGCGAACTGAACGTTGGTCCGGTTGGGAAACGCGGGATGCTCCTCGATGAGCGGCCCCAGGCGCCGGCACTCGCGCTCGTCGAGATGATCCACGAAAACGACGCAGTGCGGATTGCCAACGGACACCGCGGTGACGGTGAGCTGTGTGCCATCGGCCAGGCGCAGCGGCAGGTTCACCGCGTCGCCCGTGCCCGTCATCGGGATCTCGGCCGCCCGGAACGTCGCCTTGCCCATCTCGACGGTGACGAAGTTCACGCGGCCAGCCCGCACCTCGAGCTGGCACTCGACCAGGCCGCCCGGGGTGTCGACGGTGAACGTGGGCTGCTTGGCGTAGCCGTGATCCCAGAGGTACTTGGCGAAGATGCGCAGGCCGTTTCCCGACTTCTCGGCCTCGCTGCCGTCGGGGTTGAAGATCCGGAGACCGAAGTCGGCGCGCGCCGTCGACGTGAGCAGCAGGATGCCGTCGGAGCCGACGCCATAGTTGCGGTCGCAGATGCGGCGGATGGCGGCGGTCGTGAGCGGGCCGGGCAGGCTCTTCTGCTCGAGCACCACGTAGTCGTTGCCGAGGCCATGCCCCTTGGCGAACGGGATCATGGCCGCTGGAGCTCCACGCGCCGCCCGCTCGCCGCCGAGAGGTATCCTGCATAGATCACCTCGACCACCTCGCGGGCGAGCGAAGCGTCGGAGAGCGGCGGGCGACCGTCGTGAATCGCGTCGACGAAGTCTTCCAGCTCCTGGGGATAGCCGCGCATCCAGTCCTCTTCGGGGCTCGGGAACTGCCAGCCCGACGTCGTCTCCACCTTCTCGGTGATGTACTCCTCGCCCCACACGCGCGCCTCGGGCGCGTACGCCACGACCGCGGTGTTCGGAGTGATGTTGGCGTGGACGACGCCACTCGTGAGATACGCGCTGACCACGTTGCGCACGCCGCCGAGCGTGGTGTCGTTCGAATGGATGGTCGCCTTGGTGCCGTCCTCGAAGGTCACGACGGCCACCGCCCAGTCCTCGACGTCCTCGGGCGCCGCCCGGAGGTAGCGCGGGCGCGCCATGATCCCGGGCAGGCGCGTGAGCTGGGCGACGTCGGCGATCACCGAGCGGGCGCGGATCGGCGCGCCGCCGCGTACGCGGCCCTCGTAGTGCTTGAGGTGGAGGACCGCGCCGACCGGATGCGATCCCATGCGAAGGAAGGACCCGCCGCCCGCCGTCTGCCACCGGCGTGCAGAGTCCGCGTGCGAGCCCGAGTGACTCTCCTCAGCGCGCAGCTCGAGGATCGCGCCGCCGCTGGCGTCGAGGAGGCGCCGCAGCTTGCTGAGCGGCGGCGCGTAGACGAAGTCCTCGGCGTAGCAGAGCGTGACTCCGGCCTTGCTCACGGCCTCCAGCACCGCGTCGCAGTTCTGGAGCGCTCCGGCCAGCATCTGGTCACGCGGATCACCGGCGCTGCCGAACCAGCCGGTCAGCGGCTTCTCGACGATCACGTGCTTGCCGGCCTGGGCGGCGGCGACCGCGATCTCGTGGTGGACGTTCGTGGTGGCGCACACGTCGACGACGTCGACGTCGGGCGAGGCGACCAGTGCGCGGTAATCGGTGAACACCCGTGGGATCTCGTGGCGAGTCGCGAACACCTGGGCCTCGGCCGCGGTCCGGGAGCACACCGCGCTCAGCGTGACCTTGCGCCCGAGCAGCGGACGGTAATTCACGGCGTGCAGGTCGGCGGCGAACCGCGCGCCGACGATGCCTATCCTGAGTGGGCGCCGTTGGCGTCCTCCGGTGCCGCCTCCGGCACCGGAGCGCGCCGGCGAGTCCGGCGCTCGAACGGAGGTGTCATCGCCCACGCCGCGACTGATCTAGCGGCGGTCGATGGGAGCGTACTGCTGCCGGGCGTGCCCCGTGTACTCGGCCCGCGGACGGATCAAGCGGTTGTGAGCGTGCTGCTCGAGAACGTGCGCCGCCCAGCCCGCGACCCGGCTCATGGCGAAGATCGGCGTGAACTGGTCGGTCGGAATCCCCATCGACGCATAGGCGGCACCCGAGTAGAGATCGACGTTCGGATAGATCTTCTTCTCCTCGGTCACCACGCGCGCCACCGTGTCGAGGATCTTCACGTACGATGTGTTGCCGACTTGCTGGCCCAGCTCGCTGGCCAGACGGCGCAGGTGCTTGGCCCGCGGATCTTCCACGCGGTAGACGCGATGACCGAAGCCCATGATGCGCGCCTTGTCGGCCAGCGCCTTCCGGATCCACGCGTCCGCGCGCTCCGGCGTCTTGATCTGCTCGACCATGCGCATGACCTGCTCGTTGGCCCCGCCGTGAAGCGGGCCCTTCAGCGCGCCGATCCCCGACACGATCGCCGAGTGCAGGTCGGACAGTGTGGCCGCCGTCACGCGGGCGGCGAACGTCGACGCGTTGAACTCGTGGTCGGCGTGGAGGATGAGCGCGACGTCGAAGGTCTTGGTGGCGAGGTCGGTCGGCTTCTTGCCCGTCATCATGTACACGAAGTTGCCGGCGAGGGAGAGCTTCGGATTCGGGGCCACGGGCGTCTTGCCGCGACGTAGTCGCTCCCAGGCCGCCACCAGCGTCGGCATCTGCGCGGTGAGTCGGATCGCCTTGCGGGTCGTCGCCTCCCGCGAGTTGTCGGCGGCGTCGGGATCGAACGAGGAGAGCGCGGAAACGCCGGTCCGCAGCACCTCCATCGGCGTCGTCTTCTTGGAGAGCTGACGCAGCATGGTGACGAGCTTGGGTGGCAGCTTCCGGTTGGCCGTCGAGCTGAGCGCCTTGACGTGGGTCTCGAGGTCCTTGCGGCTCGGCAAGGAGCCGTTCCACAGCAGGTAGACGACCTCCTCGAAGCTCGAGTGCTGCACGAGATCATCGACGTCGTAGCCACGATAGAGAAGCCGACCTTCGCGTCCGTCGATGAAACAGATCTCGGACGTGGAAACGACGATGTCCTCGAGCCCTTCCTTGAACACGCTGCTCATGGTTTACCCTCGCCGGCACGGTGTGGGAAACGTTTAGTGTTTATCATAGCTTGCGGAGGGCATCAAGGCGACCCGGCGAGCGAACGTGAGCGCCATCGAGTTCTACGACCGTCATCCCGTCAACGAGGCCCAGGTGCTGGCGGCCGTCGCTCGCCGTCGCGGATCCGGCACGACGTCGCTGCAGGCCGCCGACCTCTTCGACTTCGATCAGGATCACTACGGCGGACTGCCGGCCGTGGAGACGCTGGCCCGGAAGGCCGGCGTCGTCTCGACGTCTCGTGTCCTCGACGTGTGCGGCGGCCTCGGGGGTCCCGCTCGGTTTCTCGCGCATCGCTTCGGCTGCCGCGTCGTCGCGGTCGAGCTCAATGCCGGTCGGGCCGCGGGCGCGGCGCGCCTGACTCGCCTGGTCCGCCTCGACCGCCACGTCGTCATCGCTCGCGCCGACGCCACCGCGCTGCCGTTCGCCCGCGCGCGCTTCGACGCCTGCGTGAGTCAAGAGGCGTTCCTGCACATCGCCGACAAGGCCACGGTCATCGGCGAGTGTCGGCGCGTGCTCAGGCCGGGCGGTCGGCTCGCCTTCACCGACTGGATCGCGCAGCCGCGGCTCGGCGATCTCGAGCGCGCGCGGCTTCGCGACTGGATGGCGGCCACGACGCTCCAGACGCTCGACGGATATCGCGCGATGCTGGGACGCGCCGGCTTCACCGCGGTCGAGGCCCACGATCTGTCCGACGAGTGGCGCCCGATCTTGAGATCACGGCTCGAGATGTACCGCGCGCTCCGCGCCGACACGATCGCGCGCTTCGGCGAGGCGTGGTACCGCGACTATCAGCAGGTCTACGGGTTCTTCGTCGGCCTCGTGGAGGACGGCAAGCTCGGCGGCGGCCGCCTCAGCGGAACCGCTTGAGCAGATCCTCCAGGCCCTTCTCGACCTTGGTGGGATCGACGTCGCGCAGCGCGGTCGGTGGCGCCACGCGGACGGACGGCGCCGACGCGGTGCCCGTCACCTTGCCCCTGAGCTCGGCGCGCCCCGTGGCCACGCCGACGTCCAGGTTCAAGGCGCCCGAGGCGAGCGCGTAGCTTCCAGCCGCGGTGATCTTGAGCGTGCGTCCCGACAGCGCGAAGTCGCGCGTGGTCACAACGCCGTTGGTGATCGTGTACGAGGCCGTGATGCTGTCGTACTCGACCGGCGACGATCCGAGATTCGGCAGCTCGCTGCCCAGCACCGCGGCGACCGCGCCGCCGACGCGGGCGAGGTTGCCGAGCGCGGCGCGCGCCTGCGATCCGACGACGCGCCCGGGGCCGATCTTGAGCTGACCCTGGCCGTTCAGCGTGTGCCAGAGATCGTCCAGCCTGACGCCGAGCGAGCCGGTGTCATCCGTGGGCCCGGTGACCGCATAGCCCTGACAGAGGAAGTCGACGAGCACCTTCTCGATCGCGACGCCCTTGAGCGCGAGCTCGGTGAGGTCCACGTGGATCGCCTGCTCCAGCGTCACGGTGGCGTTCGTGGTGAGGCTGCCGCCCGCCACCGAGCCGGTGACCGGCCGTCCGGTGAAGCGCGGCGCCTCCCACGCGGCGTTGATCTTCACGTTCCCGAGCGCGAGCGAGCGCTTCTTCGGCTCGGGGCAGGCGGGGCGCGTCTGGGTCACCACGAGGTTCATCAGCTCGATCTCGCCGTTGGCCTTGGCATGACCAACGGTGCCGCCCAGGGTCAGTGTGCCCTTCACGCCGCCGTCGATCGCGGGCTCCGGGCCCAGGGCCAGCGCGATCAGCTCGCGGATCTCCTTGCCTTCCACGGTGATCTTCGCGCGGACGGACGCGTCGGCCAGCGTGCGCGCGCCGTTCATCGCCAGGCTGCCATCGCTGATCTTCACCGCGACGTCCCCAGGCTTGACCTTGGCGTCGCCCTTGAGCGTCAGCGCTCCCTGCGGCCCGCCGGTGACGGCCAGATCGAGGCCCTCGACGCGGTAATGCGCGGCGGCCCCGCGGGCTCGTGTCTCGTAGGTCACCACGCCGCTTTCGATCTTCAGGCGGCCGCCCAGGACCCCGGCCGCGCCGACGGCCCCGCCCCCGCCGCCCCCACTGCGCGTGCGGCCCGTGGGGCGCGGCTCACTGTGGACGCCGAGCGTCGTGAAGTTCCAGCGCCCGTCCGGCGCCTGGACCAGCGAGATCATCGGGCGCTTGAGGATGAAGTCGCCGAGCTCGACGCGCAGTGACAGGAGCGGCCAGAGGCGCAGGCGCACGACCGCTTCGTTGAGCTTGAGGAATGGCCCCTGCCCGAATTGAGGGTCCTCGGCCACCTCGAGGTCCTTCAACACCACCGACGGAAGCGGGAGGATGCTGATCGAGACTTCAGAGAACTTGACGGGGCGTCCGAGGTTCTGGCTGAGCGTCGTCGCGATCAGCGACTGGATACGCGGGGTGTCGACGACTCGCGGGACGGCGATGAGAGCAACGACGAACAGGAGCACGACGACCCCGACACCGATCAGCAGCCAGGTTCGCAGCCCTCTCATCGCCCCGTGTGGCCCGCCCCGTGTAGCTCAGCCCTGCTGGATCGCCGTCAACCGGAAGCGGCTCGGCCCGACCGGCCGCGCGAACGTCCAGTACTCCTCGAACGGCTGCGGCTCTCTGTCCGAGCCATCGACGACGGCACCGGTGGCGTCGTCCACGACCCAGTCGAGCATCTCGCCGGCGAGAAACACCGTGACGAAGTCCTGGCCCGTCTCCTGCCAGGCCTCGCTCACCTCGGCTCGCCGGACGTCGATGCGGCCCATGCGATTCGTGCGGCGGGCCTGGCGCAGGTCATCACATTGCGTCTGCATCACGGTGAGCATCTCGGGGGTCAGCGAATCCCGGATGCTCCCGAGATCGCGCCGCGTGATCGCCTCTTGCACGGCCAGGAACATCGAGCGCGCGGTGGTGGCGAAGCTCTTCGGATCGAAATTCGCATCCATCTGGCGGATGTGATCGACGCCCCGGTCGAGATCGGAGACGGCGGCCGGGACTTCCACGGTCGCGCCGTACGTGGAGCGGCCGGACGAAGCGCCGGCGTAGGCAGGCTCCGGGCTCTGGGCACGGCGGCGCATGAACCCGATCAGCAGCGCGATGCCACCGCCGATGAGCAGCAGGTCGAGCAGGCCGACACCACCGAACCCGTGGCCGAGCCCACCGAAGAGAAGCCCGCCCAGCAGGCCCCCGAGCATGAATCCGCCGAGTGCACCCATGAAGCCGCCGAACGGGCTTGGCCGCGGGGCCATGGGTGAGGGCGAAACCACCGGGCTCGGATCAGCCGGGCGTGGTGTGGTCGGCGTCGGTTTGGCGGGCGCCACGGTCGAGCGCGAGCCCCGGCTGCCGGAACTCGTCCCGGAGCCGGCGCGGGCCCAGGCCGATTCGATGTCGAGGATGGAGAAGGACGCGAGGATCACGAGCGTCAGCACAATGAACAGGCGTCTATTCATGAGTCCCTCCTACGTAGGACCTCTCGAACACTCTTCCGACCCGGGCTTCGGGCCACGCTCATAGGGATATCGCCCCAAGGGTAATCCGGCCCCAGGCAATGGCGACGATGAATTGATCGGGCGCGTACCGCCGGGCTCGGGGGCCGAGCCCGGCGGCCTGGACCAACGCTTCACGGGATGAGCAGCACCTTGCCCGTCGTTTTGCGGCCCTCGAGCGCGCGGTGAGCCTCGGCGGCATCCTTCAACGGGTATTCGAACTCCATCCGGAGCCGGAGCTTGCCGTCGCGGACCCAGCCTAGCACCTCGCCCGCACGCCACTGGAGATCTTCACGCGTGGCGATGTAGTGGTTGAGACTGGGACGTGTCAGGTAGAGCGAGCCCTTGGCGTTGAGGACCTGGGGATCGATCTGACCGATGGGCCCGCTCGACGCGCCGTACAGCGCCATGAGGCCGCGTGGCGCCAGCGAGGCCAGGCTCTTCTCCCACGTCGTCTTGCCGACGCCGTCGTACACCACCTGCACCCCCTTGCCGCCGGTGATGCGCTTGACCTCGGCCTCGAAATCCTGATGCATGTAGTCGATCGTCTCGTCGGCGCCGGCGTCGCGCGCGAGCTTCGCCTTCTCCGCGCTCGAGACGGTCCCGATCACGCGCGCCCCGCGCATCTTCGCGATCTGGCAGAGCAGCAGCCCGACACCGCCGGCCGCAGCGTGGACCAGCGCGGTGTCGCCCTTGCGGAGGTTGTACGACGAGCACGCGAGGTAGTGGGCCGTCGTGCCCTGCAGCATGGCCGCGGCGCCCTGCTTCGTGCTCACGCCTTTCGGCAGCTTGACGAGCCGGTCGGCCGGAACGGCCGCTTGCTCGGCGTACGCGCCACGCACGCTCGTGTAGGCAACCTTGTCGCCGACCTTCACGTCCTTGACGCCAGGCCCCACCGCGACGACCGTGCCGCCGCCCTCCATGCCGATCGTGGCCGGCAAGTCTGCCTTGTACAGTCCACTGCGAAAGTAGACGTCGATGTAGTTCAATCCGGCCGCGTCGATCTTGACGACGGCCTCGCCGGGCTTCGGCGTCGGCTCGGGCGCGTCCTCGTGGCGCAGGGCCTCGGGACCTCCGGGAGTGTGCACGCGTACGGCTTTCATGAAGCGACCTCCTCGCGTCGAGTCTGGCGAATGCGGGACGGATTATATCAATGTCGCCCCGGTGTCGCTGTCGGTCGCCAGGACGCCGCGGACGGCGTGATACATCGCGTAGCACTCGAGCGCGAACGGGGGGAACCCGAGGTACCCGAGGACCGGCATCTCGAAGATCTTGACGTTGCCCGCGTACGGCACGGTGTACGTCCATTTCGTCGTGGCCCAGTAGTTCCAGAACTCCCAGAGCACGCCGCACACGGCACCGCTCGCCAGGAGCGCGAGGAGCTTCGAGGCATCTCCACGCGCGAGATCGCCGAGCCAGGACGGGCGCCCGCGCCGGGCATTGATGGGCTCGAGGGCCAGCAACCACCCCAGCCAGACCAGCGGCACGAGCCAGCGCGACACGACGATCAGGGGCAGCGCAGCGGCGACGACGCCGATGACGAGGGTGGCGACGAGGAATCGACGAGACGGCGCCCACGGGCGGACCCGACACCGGGAGAACACGGTGGCGCGCAGGACGGCCGCCGTGAGAAAGAGCGCGGGGAAGATCGTCGCGAAGGCCCAGTCGTAGCCCACGCGGCGCAGGAACAGATTGGGCTCGAGCCCGTGGTACTGCCACCAGATCCCGTCGGCGTCACCACCGCCGCGCCAGAAGCGCGGCGCGTTGTACCACTCGAACAGCCACCAGCCGGCGATCGAGACGAGCGCGACGAGCACGAGCTCGGAGCGCGCCGTGGTGAGGTACGAGCGGCCGGTGAGGCGGGCCACCAGCGCGTCGATGAACAGCACGTAGCCGGTCCAGACGATCGGCGTGAACCACTCCGCGACGACCCGGTCGCCCCCGAACAGCAGCGCCTCGGCGCCGAGGACGATGGCGAGGCCGGCCCACCCGTGGAGAGGAACGCGTCGACCCGCGTCAGCAGGGGTACGGAGCACGCGAGTCGGCCCGGGCCGCTATCGCATGCGCGCGAGGTCGATCGCGAAGCGACTGACGGCCTGCCCCTCGGCATCCCGCACGACGAGGACGGGGCGCGACGTGCCGGTGAGGTCCTTGGTGGGAAACCAGTACACGCAGCGCGCGAGATAGCGGCCGTTGTCCTGCCGGACGGCCGTGCGCTCGTTCTGGACGAGGGCTGGCTCGATCTCCCGGTCGTCCACGAGCAGCCGCGGCGAGAAGTGACGGGCGAACTGTTCGCTCGGCCCCTCCAGGTACACCCAGAACATCAAGCGGTCCTTCAGCTCCGTCAGCAGCTTCTCCTGATCCTGGGGCTTCAGCGGCTCGTTCTTGAACGCCGCGTGACGGGCCGCCAGCGCCAGCCGGTGAAACGGCGTCACGACCTCCACGCTCTCGCCCGAGCCCTGAACGACACGCCACTCGCCGCCGAACGTCTCGTTGATCACGCTGCGCTGGCCGAACACGAGCGCCTGCTTCTGCTCCCGCTCGCTGAGCGAGAGCGACGCGCCCGCGGCCGGCACGTAGGTGACGGCCAGCGCGAAGGCGAGGACGATGGCGCCGCCGGTGGCTCTCACGGCGCCGGGCCGACCACCACGCGGTTGAACGTCTGGGGCGGGAAGTACTGGCCGGCCACTCGCAGCACGTCGTCGGCAGTGACGCGGGCGATGAGCTCACGGTAGCGGTCGGCGTAATCGAGGCCGAGCCCCAGCTCCTCGATGGCGATCAGGAAGTCGGCGACCTTGGCGGAGGTGTCGAGACGGAGCGGAAAGCTGCCGATCAGATACGCCTTGGCCAGCGACAGCTCTCGGTCGGTGACGCGCTCGCGGGTCATCCGAGCCAGCTCCTCGCTCAGGATGTCGCTGACCTTGCCGACCTCGGCGGCTCGCGTCTGCGCCGAGCCGATGAACGACGCGGCGTAGCGGCCCGGTGCCAGATAGCTGTAGACCGCGTAGGCGAGCCCGCCCTGCTCGCGCACGCGCGAGTACAGGCGGGATGCCGAGCCACCGCCCAGGATGTACGAGGCCACGGTCAGCGGGAAGTAATCCGGGTTGCGCTGATTGATGGCCTGGCGGCCGAGCAGGATCGTCGCCTGGGTGAGCTCCTTCTTGATCGTCTCGGCGGCCGGCGGTGCCGGTGTTGGCGGCCCCGGCGGTGGCGGCGCCGGCGCAGCCGGCTTCGGCCACGATCCGAAGCGCGTCATCACCTCGCGGCGGGCCTCGTCCACGGTGACGGCGCCCACGACGGCGATCACCGTGGTGTCCGGGCGCACGAAGGTCCGGTAGAACTTGACGACGTCGTCACGCGTGAGCTTGCCCACCGACTCCTTCGTCCCCTCGACCGGCACGCCGTAGGGATGGTTGGGGAACGTCAACCGTGCCAGCGCCCGTGAGGCGACCGTCTCCGGGCTCTCCTCGGAACGCTGGATGGCGGCCTGGATCTCGCCGATCTTCCGCTTCACCTCGTCGTCGGGAAACGCCGGCGTGAGCACGACCTCCTGGAGGAGATCGAGCCCCAGACCGAGATCGCGCTTCAGGACCGAGAGCGATTCGCTCAGCCCGTCGCGGCCGGCTCCGGCCTCGAGGTGCCCGCCCACGAACTCGATGGCCGCGTCGAGCTCGGGTCCGGAGCGCTTGGCGGTGCCCCGGGTGATGACGGCGCCGGTCAGGTTGGCCAGGCCGGCGTGGTCGGGCGGATCGAAGACCGCGCCGGCGCGATGGGACACGCGCACGGCGACGATCGGGATGGCCGGTCGCTCGGCCACGAGCAACACGATGCCGTTGGGCAAGACCTCGCGATGGGCGAGCGGCGCCGCCGGTGCCATCGGGGGAACGGCGAGCAACAGGGCAAGGGCGATCAGGGCGACCTTCATGCGAACCTCGGTTGCGCCATCCAGACCAGGGATTCCTCCTTGTGCACGCGCTCGTCGTATCCGATCTGACGGAACAGGTCGGCCAGCGATTCGAAGCGGCCGTAATCGGCGGTGACCACGCTCTCGAACGGCTCGCGCTCCAGCTCGGGACACTCGCGCACGAACTCCATGTACTCGTGCTCCGCGTGATCTTCGAACTCGGCGTCGAGGAGATAGGCCCGCGCGGGCCGCAGGACGTAGAGGAGCTTCACGAAGCCCTCACGCACGCCGCGGTGGGCGATCAGGTCTTCCAGGATGAGCAGGTGCCACGGCTCGTTGTCCTGCTGGTGCCGGCTCTCCCGCACGCGGTCGAAGATGCGCCGGGCGAAGTCGGGGGCGCGCGACGTGTGGGTCATCGCCACGTACGCCACCTGCTCCCAGCCCGATACGGAACCCGCGCGATCAGCTCCCGGACCTTGAACTTGGAGAGCGTCCGGCGGCGGCCATAGACCAGGTCCATGCCCCTGAAGAGCACGCGGGCGAGCAATTGTAGCGCATCCGCGGCGCGGCCAGCGT
>Ga0209802_1000030_pt1 | contig 85683 bp, 92 predicted proteins | sample GraSoiAngelo_129_FD_185886 | JGI IMG/M metagenome (GOLD analysis project Ga0209802, IMG submission 185886) | Grasslands soil microbial communities from the Angelo Coastal Reserve, California, USA - 14_0927_12_40cm (SPAdes) (version 2) | ecosystem: Environmental > Terrestrial > Soil > Grasslands ...
GTGAAAGGGTCCTTCTTATCGACGACGTGATCACGACTGGCAAGAACATTCTCACCGCTCTGCAAAGCATTCGTGGAGAAGGAGGAGTTGTCGAGGATGCTCTCGTTCTCCTCGACAGGCAAGAAGGAGGCGAACAGCATCTGATGAAAGAGGGGGTCAAACTGCACTCGGTCGCAAAAATCTCCACCGTCGCACAGAGGCTTTTCGACATGGACGCAATCACGAAAAAGCAGTTCGACGAGCTTTCAGGCCAAAGCGAAAAAACGGAATAGCCTTACAACAACGAATCCCGATAAACAGGAAATCCAAGAAATGGAAACGACGCTATCAATCCCGCGCGAGCTTCAGGTAACAAGATCGACGCTAGAGAACGGACTGAAGGTCCTCATTCGGGAAATCCCCAACGCTCCCGTCGCTGGCTGCTGGACCATCTACCGAGTGGGCTCAAGAAACGAGAAACCTGGCCTCACCGGAATATCTCACTGGGTCGAACACATGCTATTCAAAGGCGGAGGAAAACTTGCCAAAGGGGACATCGGACGTCTCGTCAGTAGAGTCGGAGGAGAATACAACGGGTTCACCTCGAAAGATTTCACCGCCTACTACGAAATCCTCCCGGCAGATCACATCGAGACAGGATTACTGGTCGAATCAGAGAGAATGATGAACGCCGCCTTCGATCCACGCGAAGTTGAATCAGAACGATCAGTCGTTGTGTCTGAACGAGAGGGAAACGAGAATGATCCCGAATTCCAGGCAACTGAAGAATTATTCCTTACCGCGTTCCGATACCATCCTTACAGATGGTCGGAGGGTGGCACAAAACCCGACCTTCAACGAATCACCCGAGACGATCTCTTCGAACACTACCGGCGATACTACGCGCCTAGCAACGCCATGCTAGTGGTAGCAGGGCCCTTCTCCCCGAAGAAGATGCTACCCAAGATCGAGGAAAGCTTCTCTCCCCTTTCCAAGACTGAGAACCCCCCTGCACCCATTATCGTCGAGCCCACTCAGGCAGGCGAAAGGCGTGTAGAGTTGCGAATCCCATCGGAGGCGGACTACATCAAAGTCGCATACCACACGCCGGGATTCGGCAGCGAGGATGTTTACGGATTAATGATGTTGGACGCGGTTCTCAGCGGAGTCAGGCTCTTCGCATTCGGCCCCGGGCAGACATCAGGCCGCAGTGCCAGGTTCTACAGAGCGCTCGTCGAGAAGAAGATCGCGACTCAAGCCTCCTCGGAGTTCTTTCCTACTATCGATCCTTCAGTGTTCGCTCTCGACCTTACCGTCTGGGACGGGGTCAGCATCGACAAGGCTGAGAAACTCTTGTTCGATGAGATTGAGAGGATAAAGGACGTGGCGCCGAGCAAACACGAACTGGACAGAGCAATGGCACAGATCCGCTCGCAGTACTCATACACGTTTGACGGCGTTGCTCGACAAGGATTTGTAATTGGAATCTTCGAACTCGTCATCTCATTCGAGACGATGACAAAGCTGGTTGAGAAGCTATCGAAGATAACTGCTGAGAAGGTCTCTGAAGTCGCCCGGAAATATCTGACGGTCGAGAACAGGACAGTCTGTAGGACCATAGGTGTGAGGAACGACCATGGGCATTGATTCCGACCTGCCCAAGCTCGTCGAGGAACACTCGATAGCCAGAGGAGTAAGATGTCTACTCTACCGGACTACCGACAATCCAACCGTAGCGGTCCATGGGAGTATCCGAGCCGGGACCGCGATTGAGCCCAAGACCCAACATGGAATTGCAGAACTTGCAACTAGGCTTTTGATTCGCGGCTCACGAAAACTTGGTCCGGAGAAGATCGCCGATTCTCTGGAATCCGTCGGAGCGGCAATCAGCTTCCGCAACACACCTGACGCGATTTCCTTCCAGGCCAGAATGACGAGCCCTTGGATGCAGAGAGTACTAGACATTCTATCAGAGTGTCTTACCAGACCCTCCTTTGACAAAAGAGATGTGGAGAAGGAGAAAGAGGAACTGCTTACGGACATTAGGCTAAGGGACGACGACCCAACGAGGAGAGGAATACGTGAGTTGCTTCAGCGGGTCTATCCCAAGAACCATCCTTACAGTCAGGACAGGTTCGGGACAGCTGAAAGTGTCAAGAAGATAGAGAGAACAAGTTTAGTTGATTTCTTTGATGATAACGTAGCGAAGGCTCCCGTTATTCTAGCATTCGCGGGACAATTCAAACCTGACCGGGCGTTGAAGTGGAGTGGTCACACCTTCGGTGAAAGAGAAGACTCTTCAAAATCAAAGACCTTCTCTGGAACTGGACAAAATCCGACTAGGAAAGAGATTGTGATGGCTCACAAAGCTCAGACCGAAATCCTGATGGGAACACTCGCTGTGGATAGACTAGATCCGGACTATGAGCCGCTGAACCTGTTGAACGCAATACTAGGCGAACTGGGTTTCATGGGGAGGCTTGGACAGAGAGTGCGGGACAAAGAAGGGTTGGCATATTCGTGCACATCATTTCTCAATGCTGGACTCCGGGGCGGAAACTGGACCGCCCTCGCGGGGGTAAACCCGAAGAACGTGGACCGTGCAAAGAAGCTGATGGAAGAAGAGATCAAGCGGGTCATAGATGAGCCAGTCTTGGATCAGGAGCTTGAGGACGCCAAAGAGAACCAGACCGGTTCCGCATTGATGGAACTGGAGTCAACCGAGGGAGTTGCCAGGACAAGCCATAATCTCGTCCACTACGGACTCGGGTTGGACTATTTCGCAAAGCGACGCCAGCTATTCCGAAAGATCAACAAAAGTCAACTTCAAGAAATGGCTGGGAAATATCTACAGCCGTCACGGACCTCTAGCGTGATCGTTGGACCGAAGGCTAAGGCCTAGCAATTCTCCAAACCCTAAAAGCCGCCCGTCTTACTGGTAAGACCATGGATGATCCGGCCAAAGAAGTGTCAATAGACGAGTTCAAGAAGCTCGAGATCCGAGTTGGGCTAGTTGTGGAGGTCTCGCGCGTTCCGCGAACTGAGAAACTCTACAAGGTTGTTGTGGACTTTGGCCCTAAGGGGAAGCGGCAGACTGTAACCGGCCTCGTTGGTTATTACGCGGCGGAGGAGCTGATGAACAAGAGAGTGGCCTTCCTCGTGAACCTCAAGCCAGCGAAATTTGCTGGGGAGAAATCCGAGGGCATGCTCCTGGCCGCCTCAGATGGCGAGAAACTATCTATTCTCACGACCGATAGGGATGTACCGAACGGGTCCAGAGTCAGCTAGGATACAATTACTGTCATTATGCCAAACCAGTGGATTGAGCGCAGGAAGAAGGATCAGTACTACAAACTGGCCAAGCTCAAAGGCTACCGTAGCCGAGCGGCTTACAAGCTTCTCCAAACATCGAGAACCTACAAGCTCTTGCTTCCAGGTCAGAAAGTTGTCGACCTCGGCTCCCAGCCGGGAGGCTGGCTGCAGATTGCGCGAGAAGCGGTTGGACCGGAGGGCTTGGTCCTCGGAATAGACATCAAAAAGATCGAACCCCTACCCTATCCCAACGTGAGGCTGATAGAGGCGGACATATACTCTGAGGACTTACCGCGGAGAATAGTTTCAGAGCTGAAGGGACCTGCTGATGTGGTTCTGTCAGACTTGGCACCAACAATCATAGGAGCATGGGATGTGGATCATGCTAGACAGGTAGATCTCGCAAGAGCGGCGCTAAGAATAGTGCAGGAGGTTCTCAAGCAAGGAGGAAACGCGTTCATCAAACTCTTCCACGGACCGGAACTCAGACGTTTTCAGGACGAAGCTGACGAGTTCTTCGAGAAAAGCCGGTTGTTGAAACCGAAAGCGAGCCGCCCAGAAGCTTCGGAAGTATACTACCTCGGCCTTAATTTCAAAATGAGGTGGATTCCTCCTGAACCAAAACCGTGAACATCCTAGAACAGTGTTCGTGACAGGCGCTCCGGGAGTTGGAAAGACAACTCTCATGCAGCGAATCCACGATCATTACAAGAACAAAGGGCTCAGAGTTGATGGCATGCTTACGAGCGAGGTGAGAAAAGGCGACGAGCGCATCGGGTTCAAGATAACCGATCTCTCTTCAGGCGCTGAAGGTTGGCTCGCCAGAATAGGGGACAGCGTTGGCCCAAGAATAGGCAAGTACAGTGTCGACTCAGAAGACCTTGAAGAGATCGGTGTCGGTGCGTTGAAAGGAGCCGCGGAACGGTCCGCTGACCTCGTTCTCGTTGATGAGATCGGACCCATGGAAATGACTAGTAGTGTGTTCAGAGACACTTTAGCCAAACTCTTGTCAGCTGGGCGAAATGTGATTGCAACGGTCAATTACGGGTCACATTACCCCGAGATTGAGAGGTCGCCAGGGTTCGCCGAGGCAGTGAGTCTCGAAATTTCGCGTGACAACCGTGAGGAAATGATACTGAGGATACTCTCGATCGTCGACGCGTGGACGGAACGGAGCTAGCGTTTCTTGCGGATTTGTGGCGTGGATGATGCTGGTCGTGGTCCCGTGATCGGTCCCCTAGTCATTGCGGGGATCAGAATCGAGGAGGAAAGACTCAACCAGCTTAGATCGCTTGGCGTTAAGGATTCGAAGAAACTGTCGCCAGAAGCCAGAATGGAACTTTCTACCGAGATTCCGAAGATTGTCGATGAGTATCACATCATCGAGTTGGAAGCTGATCATCTGGACTTGGTGGTGAACCGTTCTCCAAAATTCCAAGGACTCAACTTGCTAGAAGCGAAAGCGATGGCGGATGTGATCGAGAAACTGAAGCCTCACCTTGCATATGTCGATGCCTCGGATACTCGACCCGAGCGATTCAAGAACAACATTCTGGAACGCCTAAGCTTCAAACCCCGACTGGTCTCCGAACATCACGCGGACGAAAAATATCCGCCTGTCTCAGCCGCGAGCATCCTCGCGAAGGTTCGAAGAGATTCTAGAATCGAGGAGCTAAAGAAAGAATACGGCGAAATTGGATCAGGGTACGCGCACGACCCCATAACCGTCCGGTTTCTCAGCGAGTACTATTTGGCAAATCGAGATTTTCCACCGATCGTAAGGAGATCGTGGAAAACGCTCAGAAACCTTGTCCGAGAAATCTCCCAGTCAAAACTGCGCTGACCGGTGGACTAGTATTCGACGGCTCAGGCAAATGCCTTCTCGCTCATCTATGGTCCGAGTAACTTTGACCAATCATCGCCGTCTGACACCAGAATTACTCATCTCTGGTATAAGCGCGTTGATTGGTCAGAGCAAACCCCAAACCCGCTGTTGTTTCCCCAAGCGGAACGCTCGGACCGGTGCCCGAAATGGAACCAAAGGTAGACGCATGGTTACAGCCGCACCCCAAACAGGTGAGCCCAAATACAACATCGGCAGATCACGCCCGCACGCCAACACCCTAACGATAGAACAAGATTAGCAATGAGATTACGCGATCATTGGATCCGACGCCTTCACAACTCAATTGTTTGGGACCAGCAAGCGGGGCTGGAAGGAAGTAGGCGGGCGGGGACATAGTGGGCGCACTGCTTTAGGCTGAGCGGTTAGTGATTGGATCTGTCGTCGTTCGACGTGAGTGCCTCTGTCAAGCTTCACCTGGGGCCGGTTCTGATAAGGCCGATCATAAAGAACTCCCTCCAGCGAATACGTCTTTCCCTGGTCAAGATAGAACGGTAAGTATGATGTGAACGAGAATCGGCCGTTCGCTGTCGTCATAAGGCCGCATTGGCGAATGTGGGCCTTTGCCTGTCGATCAGTGAGGCGGTAGACTTGTTCAACGTAAAATGCGTCGTTGAAACGAACGCCTGGGCGAAGTGACACGCGGCTGGCAGTCTGCGATTGTTGAGAAGCTCCTTCGATCTCTGCGATGTAGGGTGACGGATGACCCTCTCGAGAGATTAGGTGTAGCCGCTTCCTAGCCCTAGTAACTGCAACGTAGAACAGTCGTCTCTCCTCGGCCGGCCCGTTTCCAGCACTCATCCGCACCGGTTCGAGAACATCCGAGTTCTCCATCTTCGAAGGAAAGCCAAAGAGGTGGTCGCTTGCATTTGCGATGACTACGACATTCGCTTCGAGTCCTTTCGCCTTATGCGCAGATAGTATCCTGACGCCCGAGGTATCACGAACAGGATTGGCTACCGGAATCCCACTGCTCTGGCAACCTTTGCGGATTCCGTCGATGATGTGGTTGGTCCGGCTGAGAACTAGGATCTCGTCCGGACCAAATCGCTTGCATTCGTCTTGCACGAGTTGAATGGTTTTGGTTATTATCGCTGAATCGTCATCAGGAACTTCGTGAATGAACGCCTCGCCGCGTTCATGGCTCGAGACGACAACCTGTTTGGGGATCTGCCCTTGGTTATGAGCAATTAACGCTGCACCTGCTTGGACGATTGTAACGGGAGATCTGTAGTTTGTGTCGAGCATTGTTCGTGAGGCAGGTCCGAAGTGAGATTCGAAGTTCACGATATGATCTACGTCTCCGCCTGCAAAACCGTAGATGGCTTGCCAGTCATCACCCACGGCGAAGAGATGAGCCCGGTTCGTTCCAACCAGTGCGTTTACGAGGCGGGCCATGGACCATGAGGTGTCTTGGAACTCGTCCACCAGGACATGACTGAACTTCGGGAGAGAGCTCGCACCTTTCTCTAGGATGTCCGCGGCCCGGTGAAGCATGTCTGAGAAATCGATTCTGCCTTCCGAAGCCAATTCTCTCTCGTATCTTTGCAAAACTGCAAGACCAAGGTTCCCGAAATGATGGACACGTGGCGTAGCTGATTTTAGACGCTGGAGAATCTGCTCAGTCGACATTCGGAATGAACGAGCATTTTCAATGAATTCAGCCAATTGTCTCTCGATCACGCTACCGATGTACTTCGTATCCCCAAGGATCCTTTCTAACCCAGCTAGTGTCATTGATCGCAATTGTACGCTGGCGCCGGTCAAGCGTGTTTCGAGTACTGCCTCCAACGTTCCTTCTCTGCGCTCGTAATCATAGAATTCGACGAGCTTCTTCCCTGTACGGCTGAACTCTCTTCTTTTCCATGCCATTCCCTTGCCATAATCTGAGGAGGAAGTTGACCAATTCCCAGCCACATTGCCTGCACGGTCTATGCCCCAATACTCGATGCAGACTCCCGTGTCAAGGAGTGTGAAATCGGGGTGGTAGGCGGAGCGACCTGCGCCGACTTGTGCCCACGAAGCGGTGGCTTCGTACTTGTAAGGAACTTGATGGGTGAGTAGAAAATCCGCAATGATTCGCTCACCGATTGACCGAACTTGTTCTCCACGACGAGTTCTGTAAGTAAGATCCTCACCGAGAGCTGGGGTCCGCTCGTCCAGATCGCGATGGAAGTTCAGGATCGCATTGACGTACAAATTCGAAAGCTGCTGGTCTCGACTTTCCCTGGCATCGCGCAATGCGCTAGCGACAAGTGAGTTTGTCCAATGTTCGTCAGCGATACTAAGCGGTCCTGGCGTGGCCGCTTGGACTATGAGCTTGCCGAGAGCATGAAGTGTCGAGACAGTCACACCACCGCTTCCCTGATCCGCGACTGGTACACTCATCTGTTTGAGGCCGTCCTCCATCTCCTCGGTCGCTTTGTTCGTGAAGGTTACTGCTAGGATGTTAATTGGAGCCACACCGCGTTCCAAGAGATAACGGACCCGGGCGATTAGGGTACGAGTCTTGCCTGATCCGGCCGCGGCGACGACAAGGTTGCGCTCATCGTCTCGAACGGTCGCTTCGCGCTGAGCCGCGTCGAGCTTCAGCTCCTCAACAAGCAACTTTGAGTGTTCAGTGAGCGCTCGCTGGACAAACTGGAAGTTGTGCTCCATAAGCTTCTGATACAATTGATTCGTAGCCATTGTAATGGATTCAAACTCTTTCCTCATTACACCGTCATGCGTTCGCCGAACAGTCTTCCCGAGAGACGGCAAGGTCGACTCAACGAACGTCTTCATCTCAGACCTCAGAGGTCTACCTACGCGCTCCGGAAGGTATTCTTTCGAGGACAAGTAAGGCTCAAGGGATTTGTCGATTCTAGAAAGAACCTCAGGGACCTGGTTCAAGGAGGCTCTGGCCTGCTTAATCCCACGCTTCCGATAGGATGGAAGAGCAACTGAAACCGTAATGGCTAGGATCGCGACGACAACGAGTCCAAGGACCAACCACACAAGGTCCATTTTCCACACCCCACGACCTAGGGTTTGAGACTAGATCAGGCAGATTGAGATAACCTTTCTAGAAGTTTCGCTCGTCTCCACACTCTCTCCTTTCCGGGGACGGTGTTAGGCCGAACGGTTCAGCCTCGAGACGGTCTAATTCCGTTTGGTAAGAAATCTCTCTTTGCTGAAGAATTACTGAGCTGGGTTGGGTGTTCAGCGTGTTGGTAGGGTTTTGTATGTGAGGCCGCGTTGTTCTAGTTCTTTTAGTCGTTTTTCCCAGTCCTTGAGTTGTAGGTCTCGTAGTATTGTGTTGAGTACTTGTGCTGTGTAGGTGTGTACTTGTGTCCAGTGATGGCGTTCTGCAAGGGATAATTCTGGCTTGTTCATTTTTTCCTGTGAGGCGCGGAGGCTTTCGCGTAGCTGGTAGACGAGTTCGTGCCGCAGCCTCTCCAAGCTGGGCAATCTCTTACGTTTTTTCCTAACTCTCTCGACTAGACCGGTATTCCCAGTCTCTTCTTTGTACTCTAGCCGATCGTTCTCCAATCTTTTTCTGATCTCCTTTTTCTCCGTGCTTGCGCGTCATCTCCCGTAGGCTGTGTCAATGCTACCCTGGAAGAACGAGGAGACCTCGTGATCGACAAGGCCTCGTTTGACGCGTTTCTCTACAGGACAATGTCGTGGCTCGACTCACTTAAACGATGTCGTCCGAGAGGCTCGTTTGTCGACAACGACGTTAATCGTCGGACAAGGACGAAAAAATACATCGGGTCAATGGAACCACAAAAAACGTCTCCAAGGGCAGATAGGCACTGAGGCATGCAACAGTTAACGCGTTTTAGCGAGCATATCCGATCCAACAGGATTAGGTCCAATGTAGAAAAACGTCTAACCCTCGAACGCTAAAAAGATCGGAAAGACGTTAAACGTCTGACAACGACAGATCCATACGTTTCCCAACCAAAAACCAAACAGGAAACCAGGGACCCCCGGGTAGACTCCCGAAATCTCGGGACACGCCCGATGCCGATCACGAAAACCGGGGCCTGCCGTCATCCGATCGGGGTTTCAAAAGCTCCCGTACTAGCGTACTTCTGGGCCATTTTCACGTATGCTCGGTAGGATTCTCTTATCATCCGAACATCCTTGTCGGTTGCCCTCCTCATCACCTTGGCTGGTGCACCCACAGCGACTGACCGTGGCGGGATAGTTCTGTTCTCGAGAACTACGGATCCGACCCCGATGATGGAGTGACTGCCAACTGTCGCCCCATCGAAAATGATTGCCCCAGCTCCCACGAGGCATTCGTCGCCGATTCTGCATGCATGAACAATCGCGCTATGAGCAACCGTAACCCCATTACCAATAACGCCCGCGTTCTTGGAAGAGCAGTGAACCACGACATTGTCCTGTAGGCTACAGTTGGCTCCAACCCGAATCCTCCCGTAGTCACCGCGAAGCACGGCCCCTGGCCAGACGCTCGTTCGTCGGCCTATCACAACGTCGCCGATGATGCTCGCGTTGGGAGCGATCATAGCTGTTGGATGGACCCTTGGTTTCTTCGAACCGAGATGGTAGAGGGGCATTTCTACATCAGTCAGCCGCTAATTCTTCTCTCGCAGATCCTGAGAGCGAAAGCGGAAGCCGGGGCTCTTCGCTCCCTCATAGGTTGTTAATGACTTCGCCCCAGGAATATCGCGCAACTTGACCAACATAACGCGGTTGATGAACGTTTTGCGATTGTCCAACAAGAAATAACAATCCCGAGAAAAATTCGCAATGACCCCCCAAGCAGGCACCAACACCGGCGTCCCTGAGCCGGGTCGATTTATCCTGGGTATTTAATTTGCGTCTGGAACGATAGCCCTCGAAATGCCGACGATGGGGCTTGAGTCGGAGCCGGGTCCGGCTTAGCTTCAGAGGAAGACACTTCTGGCTTCGGTTTCTTAGCGGGTTCGATCACCTCGAAGGCAAAGAGTGCTATGATGAGTATGACGATAACTAGGATTCCCTCGGGTCTTGGCTGCCCTGTAGTATCATCGTACATGAAGCTCCGAATACCCAAAATTGTCGAGCCCAGGTATGGAATTGGAATCGTATACTGGTATACTCCGACAACTTGGGTGCTAGAGATCATGCTGAGCGCGCTCCCGCAACGACTATCCCAAGAGTCTTGAATTCCATTGGCGTCACCCTTCGTAACGAAAGAGAATCCATTACTATCTGTGACCCTGTTGATGACTCTATGTACCACGAGATAATCAGGTTCACAGACATAAGGCCGGAAAACGATAATCGACCCGATCGGAGGTGGACCTGCAATTATGGTCGAGGGGTCCTGGCCACGTATTACGATCAAAGAACCAATTGGCAACACGCAATTGGTTGGAGGACACATGCTTCCGGAGGAGACAACCAGTACCGGATACTCAGTGTTGAGAACCAGACGAACTCCACCCCATACGGCAAGAGCCCCTAGTATTACAACACCTACTAGAAGCAGGCCCCTCGCTGTTTCATTTTTCCGGATAAATCTCCAGAACTTGCGGAGATAAGTGCTCAAAGTCTCAAGTCTAGTCTAGGCGTGCTTTTGTTGGAATGGTCCTATTTCAGCCTCGTACTGGATCCGCCTCAAAAACTCTTCTGCAGCCCGGGCACCAGCTATCAGAAACTCTTCCCCCCGAGGGGTGATACGGTAGACCTTGCGGCCTCTCCCGCCTTCCGCCTCCCAAACGGCCTGCAAGTAGCCTTTTTCCTCCATTGAATGCAGCAGCGGGTAAAGTGTTCCGGCGCTTAGGTAAACTTTGAAACGATCCCGAATCTCGAGGTTAACCTCGTAACCCCAGCGAGGCTTGCTCTTGAGGAGCCGGAGAATGATGAGGTCGAGATGGTTCTTTACAAGTCTCTCCCTCCATGCTTTATCGAGATCCTTGTTCAAGTAGCTCCAGAACTCTTTGAAACCTACAACCCCAAACGATTGCCCCTTAACGCTTTCTAGGTTTTTGCAGACGTTTGAACTCATCGATATATTGGGGTTTTCACAAACGAGTGTCAGACCGGAAAAACTCTGGGGAACGATAATCTCCGTCCCATGCTAGGGATTGGTCAAAGCCACTAACAATGTTTTCTTGATTCAACCAATTATTCCTCTGAACAACTCTCGGCTGTCGGATTGATAAGAATAGCTCGTGATGGGTCGGACTCAGTCTGGCCGTTTTGTAGGCTATCATAGTCATCCAGGCGAAGAGCAATCTCAGAGAGATTCTCTGAGTCAACCCTACGTATGGAGATACGGGGAGCGGACTCGGGACGCGTCGATGGTCGCTTCGCTAGCCTTAAACCGGGAGGAGGGTAAGTGGCCGCTGTCCTTTCTTATGAGTAGAGAGCCCTACGTGCCAGGTGCGACCACTGTCGGTATGGTCTGCAAAGATGGAGTTCTACTCGCATCTGAACGTCGGTACGCGTATGGAAGCTTCGTCATGAGTAAAGGTGCGAAGAAGGTCTTCAAGATCACGGACAATATTGGCGTCGCCTGCGCGGGCATTGTAGGTGATATGCAGGTCCTGACCAGGGAAGCTCAGGCCTACATGAGCATCTACCAATACGAGCGGGAGAGGCCGGGGACTGTGAAGAACACGGCCAAGCTCATCGCCAATCTTCTCTCTAGCCGTCGCATGTTTCCCTTTCTTGCCGAGACGATTGTCGCTGGTGTCACCGAGGGGAAACCCGAGCTCTACGTGTTAGACCCCGTAGGATCTCTTCTTCCTGATAAGTTCGCCGCAGTGGGGACAGGAGCTCAAATCGCGATAGGTGTTCTCGAATTGGAATACAATGAAGGGCTGTCGGTTGAACAAGGGGAGGTTGTACTGCTTAAGGCTGTCAGATCCGCGCTAGCCAGAGACATCTCCAGCGGGGACGGTATAGACTTGATGGTCATCACAGAACAAGGAATCAAAGAAGAATCCCCCCGATTCTTCTCCTAAGACCAACTTGTGGCACTTTATCACTTCATGAGCAGACTGCACAATGTGCGTATTGGATAGAGCTTGGCTAGAGCTGGCCACCGTGGTAGCGAGCGCAGTCCCTTCCTGATCATAGGCCTAACTCCTTACAACTTGAAAGATGGTTACTCGGTTGCTGTTCAGATTAGTCTCGTCGGTTATCGATTTCCTATCAGCTCGACTTGTCTCTTACCCTTCGTAAGTCTTGAGACTCGTAGAATCCCCGCCAGCTCTAGTTTCATCAGTTCCCGGTTGAGCTCTCTGAAGCTGACGTCTCCGAGGTTTGACTTGAGTTTCTTTAGCAGATCGATGTCTGTCATTGGACCGTTCTTTTCCAGAGCTTCCACTATGGATAGGGACATGGGCCGTGGACTCCATATCTTGCTCAACGCCGCGGTCACGGGGAGAGATCCTACCCGAAGGCTGTCCTTGTTACGGTTTCGGAAGCGGCTTGTTGTTTAGCGGAACCAGACCGGTGCAATTGCAACTACATAGAGAATTGACATTGGCCCTCTTCAGCGCGGAGGCATCTTAAGGAGAGTTGAGAGATTTGGGTTGGTGAAGAAGTAGATCTCGACGAAGAAGAAAAGCAAGAAGAAGTCAAAGTAAGCCAGCACTGCTGAGACTGCGCAGAGTGCCTGTGGCTCGACTCGTGATCCGGTCTAGATAGAAGTCTTATAAGCGAGTAACAGCTATTACATGGCAGTAACAAAAAGGAAGAATTGACAATGCTAACCAACATGAATTTCCCGACCGACGTCTGGTTGACGGTCAGCCCCGGACTCCTCCACGATCGAACCCCCGGTTTTCGGAGAGAACTCCATCAGCTCAAGATCACTGTGAAACCGGTTCCACGGACCCCTGACCCCATCCGGAATCAGGCAAATAGGGTAACTTCCCAATGACCTTAGCTCTAACTTCTAGAAAGAAAGCCGTACCAAGAGCGGTTGCGAAAGCGAATAAGCCTGCGCTTGCTGTAAAAGCGGCTCCATCGAGTCTTACGCATCCAGTCGACAAGTTGTTGGAAGCAATGACCCTTATCCCTTGGGACCCGTTCCGGGGATTCGAATGGCCTGCTGAATATGAACTGCCGACGCGGATACCGTACGTCGACGTTATCGACTCAGACAACGAATACGTCGTGAAAGCAGAGCTTCCAGGGTTGAAGAAGGAAACCCTGAACATCCAAGTCGGCACGAACGAGCTGTCGTTAGCTGCTGAATCCAACGTGGAGACTGAGGAAGAGGGAAAAACCTACTTGCATAGGGAAAGAGCTTTCTCAACATTCCGCCGAAACATAGGATTCGCCGAAAGCGTAGATACAGAAAAAGTATCAGCAAAGATGGCTGAAGGCATTCTCGAAGTAAGACTTCCCAAGCTTGAGCGCAGGTCCGAAAGGAAGACCCGAAGAATAACGCTGTAAAGGCCTTGCTTGGCCTCATAGGCTGAATCTTTCGGATCCGAACTGGCTCGGCTACTCCGCTAGCGACTACACAAAGAGCACCAAGCTGAAAAATAGATGTGAAGAGCTGGACATTCTACTAGAGAAGGATTGGTGAGGAAGCTGATCCAGGCTAAGAGAATCCGCTGCCCAAGGTACACGAGGATTGTGAAGTTGTGGCTGAAGAATTTCGGTTATGGTCCCAAGAGGTTTCTATCGCAAGAGATGCCATGGAGAACGTCAACGGTTAGAGGGTCGTAGGAGTTGGGAAAGGAGGATTCTGAGAAGCGTAGGCAACCGGCGCGCAATGCTAAGAGCAGACGGGCCCGCCGAGGAAGACGATTCGAAAGAAACAAACATAGCGGTCGTCCTCCTAACGACTGACGCAATCGTTGACGAGGAATCTCGGTTGATAATTATGATTGGAATTTGGAGGAAAAGTTGAGGATGCAGAGGAACAAAGTGATATCGGGGACCTCACATGCCGATCAAGATCATAGAAGATTCGAAGATTCCTCTTGGAGAGGAATAGCCTAAGCTCCACTCGATTAAGGGTAAGGTGGAGAGGGACCTGCCATTGTCGAGGCAGGAAGAGGCGCTCCTCGCTAGACTGGTCGAAAGGCGAGCGAATGTCAGAGAGGAACGAAAAGCTCAGAGGACAATGAACCCGCAGACACAATGTCCGGATGATAATGGAGAGCTGGGAACCCCAAAAAAATGAGTTCGGAGGATAACGAGACGAACGGAAGACAGGATGATGAGGAGGACGATGAGGATAGAGAGCTGGAGGAGGAGACTGAGGACGAGTAGGAGGAGCATGTTTGAGAGGAGACAATCAACATGTGTTTTCAGGTTTTTATCGAACGGCCAAGGAACTGCTGGTCCAGTTGTCTTCGACGGTCTTTGACCTTCTGCCGAAACCCCTAGCGGAAGCTGTCAAGGAAAGAGGATTTGAAAAGCCAACTGAAGCCCAGGAACGGGCGATTCCTCCGATCCTCGAAGGGAAAAACGTCCTTCTAATATCCCCCACGGCGAGTGGAAAAACCGAATCAGCTATCCTTCCAGTATTCACCCGGTTCTTGATGAGTGCTGACAGAGGTCCAGGTGTCAAGATTCTCTACATGACCCCTCTTCGGGCATTGAACAGAGACTTGCTGGACCGACTGGAATGGTGGGGAAAGAAAATCGACCTCAGGGTGGCCGTAAGACATGGGGACACTGAAGTCCGCGAGCGGGTCGCCCATGCTCGGAACCCACCTGACATGCTAATCACAACTCCTGAGACTCTCCAAGCTCTTCTGCCTGGACGAATAATGCGTAGACACCTTCGAGAAGTCAGATTCCTGATCATCGATGAGGTGCACGAACTTGCGGAGGACAAGAGGGGCAGCCAGTTAGCTATAGCCATCGAACGGCTAAGATGGATCACTCAAAGAGATTTTCAAGTCATCGGACTCTCTGCAACAATCGGATCGCCCGAGAAAGTTGGAGCATTTCTCGTAGGAAACAAGCGACCGGTAGAAATCGTCAGGATTCCTGTCGCAAGAAAGATGCGATTGGAAACACTCTTTCCAGAACCCTCCGCTCAAGATCATCAGCTGGCTTCGAAAATCTTCACTCATCCTGAGGTCGCGGCGAGGCTTCGGATAATGAAGGAAATGATCAAGAACCACAAGTCGGTCATCCTATTCACAAACACGAGATCAATCGCTGAGATATTGGCGAGCAGGTTCAAGGTCTGGGACCTCGACTTTCCGATCTCAATACATCACGGAAGCCTAGCCAAGCCATCTCGGATAACTGCAGAGCGAGGCTTGAAGGGAGGTGAACTCAGAGGCCTCGTGGCCACCTCAAGCCTGGAACTAGGAATCGACGTCGGAAGAATAGACTACGTTATCCAGTACATGAGTCCCCACCAAGTGACACGGCTTATCCAGCGGGTCGGACGATCAGGCCATAGCGTAGGCAAGATGGCCGATGGAGTGATCATCGCGAGCGACTCGGATGATGCTCTCGAAGCGCTAGTCGTAGCGAGAGGAGCTCTCAACGAGGACTTGGAGGAAGTGTCGGTTCCGGAGAAACCGCTCGACGCTCTCTGCCACCAACTCGCCGGGTTGCTGATACAGAACAGAAAATGGTACTACAACGAACTTGTTGAACTGATATCGAAAGCGTACCCGTATCGGAACCTGACCGAGGATGACGTCGCCTCTGTTGCGAACTATATGCACTCACGTTTTCCGCGCCTGGCTTGGGTCTCGCAGCAAGACAAGATGGTAATGAGGCCGTCAAGAGTCAAGGATCTCTACACGTACTACTTCAACAAGCTCTCAATGATACCGGACGAAAAACAGTACCTCGTCATCGAGCAGGAGACGGATACGGCGGTGGGCGTACTCGACGAGGCTTTCGTAGCTGAATACGGCCAACCCGGGACGAAGTTCATCGTCCGGGGAACACCGTGGATGATGCAGAGCATTAGAGGCGACAAGATATTCGTTAAGCCGATCTCCGATCCGACAGGAGCGATACCTAGCTGGGTGGGCGAAGAGATACCTGTACCACACAAGGTGGCTAACGAAGTAGGGGAGATCAGGAGGAAAGTCGGAGAGTTCTACGAACGAGGACAGAAGATCAAGGAAATAGCCCAATCGCTCAGCCAAGAATACCCCGCGGATCCTAAGACATTCGAACGAGCCATATCCGAGACATACGAGCAGTACGAACAGGGACTCCCTGTCCCAAATGACCACCTTCTTACCGTCGAGGAATGGGACGACTTCATCATCGTCAACTCCCACATGGGAACGCTAGTCAACAGGACCCTAGCCCGGCTCATAGGACACTTGTTATCCGACGAGGCAGGCGTTAGCGTGGGGATTCAACAGGACCCTTACCGGATTGTTTTCCAAGCCATCGGCGGGGTGGATGCGAATGATGTTGTGAAAATGGTTCGCCGTCTTTCCGAGATTGAGGTGGACGAGGTGGCGATAACCGCATCGAAAAGAACCGGATTGTTCAAGCGAAGACTCGTCCATGTGGCGAGAAGATTTGGAGCAATCTCGAAATGGACAGATTTTAGCAGCATAACCCTCCGCCAGCTCGCGAAAAGCTTCGAAGGAACAGTCATCATGGATGAGGCGGTACGCGAGACCCTTGAGAGGGACATGGATATCCCCCACACCAAAGAGGTTCTGCAATCCATCGCCAAGCACGAGATTCAGCTTAAGGTCGTCAAGACCGTAGCTGGTGAGGCTACGCCGATTGCGAGGATCGGCCTCGAGAGGATCAGTCGAAAGACTGACTTGATTCCGACGGAAAAACTCGACCAGATCCTTGTCGGGTCCGCGAAGGCGAGAATCCTCAACGAGGTCAAGACAATCGCCTGTACAAACTGCTGGAAGTATGTGGAGATGAAGAGAGTCAAGGACATTCCCGCCACTCTAGAATGTCCTGAATGCGGATCAAAGACTCTGGCCGCGTTGGCGGTTTCCGACGAGGACGTCAAGAAGATCCTGTTGAAGAATGGGGCGCATCTCTCGGAGAGGGAAAAGAACGTTCTATCGAGGGCAGAGGAGACTTCGAAACTTGTGAGCAAGTACGGGAGACTTGCTGTCTACACCCTTGCCGGACGAAGAGTGACCCCCGAAGCAGCGGGAGATATTCTTCGAAAGCATCGAAAGCCTACGAACGGGTTCTTCGAGGCGATTATGGAGGCTGAAAGAGAAGCGCTGAAAGAACATTTCTGGTGAATCGTTCAAACAACCCTTATCTGAACGGGTCCAGTAATTCCTCCATAAAACTCAGACAAGCGACCCGAAGGCAACGAAGATTGCAGATACTCGACCAATGGTTAAATGACGCATCGAAAATCCGGGAAAGATAGTCAGGTCACGGAACGTTATGAATCGGGTCGATACAGACATTACGGTCCAAGTAGATGGACTTAGACGCGAGTTCGATAGCAAAGAGGGCAAGGTCACAGCCCTCGATGGGGTCGATCTGCAAGTTCGAAAGGGCGAGATATTCGGCGTTCTAGGCCCGAACGGGGCTGGAAAAACGACTATGATCAGGATACTCTCAACACTTCTCCTTCCGACCGCTGGAAAAGCAGGTGTAATGGGTTTTGATGTCGAAAAGGAGCCTGAGAAGATTCGGGCCGTGATCAACATGGCAAGTGGAGCCGAGAGAGCGGGCTACGACTTCATCAGTGCGCGTGGAAACCTTTGGTTCTTCTCCCAGCTTTACGGCATACCCACGAAAGAGGCGCACAAGAGAATCAACGAACTTTCGGAAATGCTCGGCCTTCAAAGCTATCTCGACAGGAAATTCTATGCTCTGTCCACTGGTTACAAGCAAAGAGTTACCCTTGTGAGGGCGTTCATTAACGATCCCAAGGTCGTGTTTCTTGACGAACCCACGATAGGCTTGGACGTCATGACCGCTTTGAGTATTCGTGAGTACATTCTGAAACAGGCGAAGGAACATGGCAGGACCATTCTAATCGCAACGCACAACATGGCCGAGGTTGACGCTATCTGCAACCGGGTCGCCATCATCGACAAAGGCAAGATACTGGCTTGCGACACACCCGCCGCCCTCAAGAGATCGTTGGGAGCCCCCTCGCTTGTCCTGGAGGTCTCACCGCCTCCTACCCCGGGAAGCCTTGAACCATTGGGCAAGCTTGAGGGAGTCAAGGGCTATACTGCGTCTACCGACGAAGAGAGGGGACTGTCACGGATTCAGGTGGTCGTGGACGGTGACGGATCGGCCCAGTCCGTCGTCGACTCGATTCGAAAGTTAGGAATGACGGTCGTGTCAAACTGGAGACAGCAGGCCACGCTAGAGGAGGTCTTCGTCGCGTTGGTGGGTCGAGGGTTTAGGGAGAGAGAGCGTGAAGCTGCACAGTAACCCGTGGCTCAGAACCGCATACGCTCGACTGTGGGTTCGAGCGAAGAGCATCTATGGAGAACCCCTCTGGGTAGCGGTCAATATCGGGTTTCCTTTTTTCACATCATTCTCGCTAACAATGGTGTACAGAGCTTACGGGCTCAACTCATTCACGGGATTCGCTATCCTTGGTGGAGTTATGATCTCCTTCTGGGGGAACGTTCTATGGTCGATGGCGAGCCAGTTCAACTGGGACAAACAAGTGGGACTCTTCGAAATCTACATCACCTCCCCCGCACCGATCTCAGCGATACTAGTCGGCATGTCCCTCGGGGGGATTCTCGGGACCGCGCCCTCAGCAGCTATGGTCGCACTCCTCGGTTGGATGATCTTCCATCCACCCATCAACGCCATTTGGCCTGCGGTTATCTCAGTCTTCGCTCTGACGCTTGCATCTCTCTATGCGATGGGAATGGCACTATCATCACTCTACTTGGCATATGGCCGAGAGGCAGATTCTGTAAACGAAGCTCTCCACGAGCCAGTATCTCTGATCTCTGGGGTCTACTTTCCCTCGACAGGAGGGTTCTCCCCGTTTCCACTCGCTGTGCAAGCGGGAGCCTCACTCATTCCTCTCACACTCGGAATGGATGCGCTAAGAAGAACACTTTTTTTCGGCCAAGGTTTCGGAGAACTCTATCTTGACCTCGAGTTGTTAGCTCTGGCCGCCATGGGTGTAGTTCTCCTCTTCGCATCTTCCAAAGCGTTGAAGTTCCTTGAGAACAAGGGCAGAAGAACGGGAACAATCGCGGTGAGACAACGATGAGCCTCAGAGCCATGGTTGCTTCGATACGTGTAGGATGGTACAGAGAGTTCAATTGGACCAATCCCCTCACGGGGTTCTCCCTCAGGACCGTCGGCCCTCTCGCGAGCGTTATTGCCGCTTCGACGGTCTACTATGTTGGTTCTACCAATAATATCCCGCCCAGTTTTGACCCGAGTCGACTCGCCTACATCCTCATCGGTGCCGCACTATACGCGCATGTAGCAGCATACTCTTGGGTCCCTACGCTGGCCATCGCAGAAGGAAAATGGACATACGTGTTCCCCCAAGTCTACATCTCTCCACACTCATCACTCCCGTACTTGACTGGAAGAACCTTGGCCTCGTTCGTCACCTCGACGCTGACCGTTATCGTATCTCTTGTTTTATCATTCTACGTTCTGTCGTCAGTGTTTCACACGAATATTCCCTTCATTGTTACCCCACTTTCTGTCGGTCTACTATTTTTTGCAATGCTGGTGAACATCTTCGCCGCGCTTGGTCTGGGACTCCTGCTCAGCGCGTACGCTTTGTTTGCGACGAAGTTCGAGTGGGCTCTTCCTACGTATGTTGCAGGGTTGTTGATGGTTTTCTCGGAAGCCCTCTTTCCCGTGTCTTTCCTGCCCCATCCGGTGTCAGATGTAGCGAACGTGTTACCATTTACCGAATTCATGAGGGCATCTCGGCAGGCGATGATCTATGGAGACATGCACTCCTACTTCTCCTACATCGGACTGGCAGTCCTTGGAGGCATCATCGTTCTGGCATTGGGCTTTGTTGCGTTCAGGTATGCTGAGAACCGGGCGAGACGGCTAGGTGTTATCGACAAGAAGACAGCGTGAGACCGACAGCTTAGCCTCGAACCGCAGCGAGCGAGATGAGCGGACACTATAATCCCACAAATTTGATCATTGCCTCGAAAGCATCCTTCCATCCGCCAGCTTTGTAGTCTCGTAAACACCCGAGAAGCTCGTCCCGATCCGGGGGTCCCAGTATTCTGCTCATTCTCTTCGCGATACTCCCCCCAAGGAACATGTATTGGGCCAGTGAGGTGAAGTTGCTGGGTCGTCTCATCAGGCTGGCACTTTCGAAATCCAGAATTCTTGGGCTGTCGTCGCTTGACACGATTACGTTCTTGGGTGCCCGACTGAGCTCTCCGTGATCGAGCCCGTAGGCATCCATCCTCAAACATTGTTCTAGCAACGCTCTCACCACACCCCTAACGCGTGCTCTTCGCCCCATGCCCTTGAGGCGCTCTAGCCATAGTGGAAGAGACAAGCCTTCGACCAACTCCATAGCCAATACGTCAGCCGTACCTCCCAGGCACCCTGGTCCCACACTCAGAGAATTCGCGGTTTTGAGAAGTTCGGCCTCGTGGATCAAGTTCGCGCGTCGCGCATCAACCCGTCGAATCTTGACGGCTATCCGTCGATGACCCATGACCCCTATGACCACGATTCCTACAACGCCCTTCCCCAAGACTGATAGACGATCGGTTTTCAGCGGACCCTGAAAGTCCAGGCCTGTTATTTCCAGCTGTTGCAATTGATGGATTCTAGACTCGACCTCCATTCCGTCGCCGGTGGGATACGCTACGAGACGATTGTAGGGCGGTTTTGTAAGGGAGGAAAGCGGTGCTAGTGATGGGTTTTGAGCCAATTCGGCTTCGCCGCCAAGAACTCCGATAGGGCCTGGTCAAAACCTTCTCTTCCAAGCAACCTAACAGTTTGCCTGTTCTCCAGAACCTTCACGTTTTGACGGAAGGAACTGCTCAGTTGCTCCGGGAGAGCAAGCCCAAGCTTTCGATCCTTCAGAGCCATAGCGACAAGCTGTTCGATGGTGAGGATTCGTCGTTTCTTGTCTACGACCCACCGATCGTCCTCCATCCAGGGACCACGGACGGTATCCTTCGCATTCAGGTGTCGATCCAGGAATCCCTGGCTGTCATCCATCTTGGAAATGGGGGGACCTTGACGCAACTGGACTTTAGGTAGGGCCGTAGTGTCCAGCTCGACAAGGATTGCGCTGGATCGGCCTTCGTCGCTCCAGACTGTTGACCTGATGGGATGGAAATCTTGCCGTATTATCAGTTCTGTCAACGCCTTCTCCATTTTCTGTAGCTGCCCCCAGAGAACGTCAGGCACCATCCTCGAATGTTCGAAAGAAATGGCTACGATATCCCGGTTTTGATGCTCCAAGAGTTTAGCAAACTGGGCTTTTGTTCTTGGTACGGGTTTAGAAGGGAAGAAGTACCACGTGCCAGGATTATTCTGGAATTCCCTTGAAGCGGCCACAAATCCCCATAACTTATCATCTCTAACAGCCGCCGCCAGGTTCCGGTTCGGGTCTACGGGATCGATTACGACTAATGGAGAGCCGAGGTCTCGAGGTCTAGAGGCCTGGCTGCAAGTTGGCTTTTCGAGTTCCAGAAAGGTAACAGGCTTCCATTTCGAGGCTTGTACGAGTGTGTCTAGAAATGATTTGTAATGAAGGATCAGAGTTTCGACGAGCATTCCGCTAAATCCTCCAACTCTGATCTCGGCGCCGTAAGACCGAATGCCTTTCATGAACCGTTTCAGGAGCCTTGCTTCAAGCCGCATTTCCGGTTTCAGATGTTCTTTCATGTACTCAGTATGGTACGGTGTCCGGTCAGTTGCGCTCTTCCACTGGCCCTTTTCCACAGAATAGCAGGGGACCACGTTGACCCTGATGCCATCAATGTGGAATTCCAAATAGGGGTGTTCTGCATATCTATCGACCGTTTTAGCATGGATTCCTTTCCGAATCGCTGGGAGGACTTTCTCGGTCCACTCCTGTCTCTCCATTGTTGGAGGGAAGGTGGCGAAGATGTCCAGGTCGGCTTCGCCGCTCAACCAAGTGTCCCGGGCATAGGATCCCTGAATCGAGACAGTTCCTCCGAGTCTAGCGTTATCCAGGATGCTCTGAACATTATCTTTCAGTGATTGAGCCAATTGCGACATTCTTGCTCTCTCGTCGTCGCTTGGAACAACTCTCTTTGCAATCTGGTCCAAGATAGGTTGGATCGAAGTCAGCATCAAGGAACTCCAAGCGAGCAGTTGGTATTTGAAACTGGGCGGGTGATAGCTTATCGCGGCTGGGGAGGAATTTCCAGCAAGGTCGAGTATTTCGGTCCGGAACTCGAAAGAATGCTCTGTTTGAGCCGGACCTTGTCCACGGTGAATGAACCGAAACTCTCGTCGTTTAGATGCTGGAGAAAATTGGCCATCTCATCCCTCTTTCTGCGTGATCGGACCCGGGCGATCGTGATGTGGGGACTGAAGGGGCGGTTTTCTTTTCTGAAGCCAAGGGGGGAGAGTAGTTTCTCGACTTGCTCGTAGATTTGCTCGACCTGACTCCAGCCCTCGTTCACCCCGACCCAGATTACGGTCATGTGGTTGAGATTCGGGAAAGCGCCTGCTCCTTTGATCTCCGTTGTGAAAGCTGGGAAAGCCAGTTGGTGAAGGGAGGTCTTGACCTCGCTCAAACGGGACGAGGATACGTTTCCCAGAAATTTCAAGGTGAGATGGATATTCTCCCACTCGACAGGTTTCAAATCTCCCCCTATCGCCTGCAAAGACGACAGGATAGATCCTACACGTGAGAGAATCTGCTGATCATCGAGGTCTATCGAAACGAAACTTCGGACCTGGTCCTCTGACAAATCCTAGTTATCGACGGTGGCTCTCATTTTTAAGAGCTATAACAGGTCCCTCGCCGAAGTGCGCTAGATCTAAATGGACAAAGCGAAACCGAAGACAGTTGTCGTAATCGTCGGAATGCCGGGTGCGGGCAAGAGCCTAGCGTCTAGTGTTGCTGAGGACCGCGGGGTTCCAGTATTCGTTTCCGGCGATATTATCAGAGCTGAAGCTAAGCGAAGAAACTTGTTGCCAACCAGAAAGAATCTCGGCAGGTTAATGCTGAAAATTAGGGAGGAGGAAGGGATGGGTGCAGTTGCCAAGCGGTTGGACCCACTTATTGACAAGAGCGATCGTGAGGTTTTCGTCTATGAGGGCGCTAGGAACATAGAAGAGCTTGAGGAGCTGAACAAGAAATACCGGGTGTTCACTATCGCGATTCACGCTTCTCCAAAGAGCAGGTTCCGACGACTTCTGAAGAGGAGAAGGTCTGACCGTCCCAGGAACTGGACCGATTTCCGGGAGCGTGACGAGCGGGAGTTGAAGGTTGGAGTTGGAAAGCTTATCGCTATTGCTGATCGTGTTGTGGAGAACGAGGATACGAAGAACGATCTGAAGAGGCGGACGAGACGTCTGCTGACAACAATTCTGAACTAACAAGCATCAGAGTCCATGGCGAAGCAGAAGTCCGTCCTACTGAAGATGCTGAGAGGGTTAGGAAAGCGGTCACAAATATTCTTCGAGGTGAAGTTGAAGTTCGGCAAATAGACGAGTGGAGTGGGCAAGTATTGATCAATGGGAAGGATCAGTCCTCGCTCGAGAGGTTTCGGATGATTCTGCAACGCGACCAAATCCGGGCGGCAGCAAGGTCCGTCTTGAGGCGATCTGCGGAGGGGAACCGAATAGTCTTCTTTCTCAACAAGCAGGCCGCCTATGCGGGCCACGTATCTTTCTCCGCGCCGGAGGGAGAATCGCCTATGGGCCCAATACAAGTAATTCTCGAGACGGAAAACCCGGAACAACTAATTGATTGGCTCGCGGGAAAGCCGGAAGAACGAAAGAGAGAGTAGAGAAAGGCAATGCGTTCGACAGTTCTACTTAGAGCGCTTCAGTGATAAGACTGTTAGATCTTTCGGGACGAGAGTCGCTTTGAATATGCTTCTCGCCTCCTTGAGGAGAATGGAGTCATCTCTTGTCACTGCGCTTATGTGGACCAGTGCAAGTTTGCGAACCCGTGCAGCCTTGGCGACCCTCGCTGCTTCCCTTGCCGTCGAATGGAAGTACTCTTTGGCTTTGTCCCGCCTGTCCTCCGTGAATCCTCCGTCGTGCATAAGAAGGTCGGCCTCTCTTGCCAGCGCCTTCACCTCGTCACAGGGACGAGTGTCGATTGCGTAGACGATTTTCAGGCCGGGGCGAGGTTCCTCCATAACCTGGCGAGGCGTCACTGTTTTCCCCTCGACTTTGACCTCCTTTCCGGTCTGAAGCTGTTTCCACAACGGACCTTCAGGGATGCCTAGCCGTTTTGCCTTCTCGGGGTGAAACCGGCCTGGCCGGTCTGTCTCAACAATAGCGTAGGCAAGGCAGGTGATGTCGTGCAAAGCGTTTGTTGTCTTGATGTTGTAGCCATTCTTGGATATTTCTTGCCCGGGCTTGAGCTCGGTGACTCGCACTGGAAAGTTCGCTGCGAAAGCTAGCGTTCGACGCAGGGAGCCTAGATAGCTGGAAATCCCCTCGGGACCATACAGGTCGAGTGGCTTGTCCCTGATTAGGGAGGACATTGTTTGGAGAAGTCCAGGTAATCCGAGAACGTGATCTCCATGCAGGTGCGATATCATGATGGTCATGGGGCGGTTGAAACCGAGTCCCGCGTGCATCATCTGTCGCTGCGTTCCTTCTCCGCAATCGAACAAGAAGAGTTCTCCATCCCGACGTAGAGCTACTGCTGGTAGGCCTCTCTCCTTTGTGGGAAGAGCGCCCCCAGTGCCCAAGAAGATGACATCGATACCGGAAGCCATCTAGTTTTCTCCGAGAACCAGGATCTCTCTTGTAAGGCTCCGGTGGACGTATAACTCGTGGCGATCGAAGACTTTGAACCCGTGGGACTCGGCCAGATCAACGGCTCCTGTTCCCAAGGGGGATGCAAATACGACCTTTCCGCCGGGGGACAGGATCACTTTCGCCTGGGGCAAGAAGCTCGCGAGAATGTCTTTTGTCGTAGACTTGAGGGTTGAAGCCCCTGTCCCGTAAGGTGGGTCCGTGGCTATAGCATCTGCACTGCGCAAAGGAAGGTTCCGCGCGTCACCCCTGAGCAGCCCGTAGGATTTGAGGCCGAAATGAGCAAGGTTCCTTCGAGCTGACCGGACCATTCGTGAAAGCGCATCGACGCCAACCACCTCACAACCCAAAAGACTGGCCTCTATGGCGATACCGCCGACACCGCAGAAGGGGTCGAGAAAGGTCTCTCCATCCCTCACTTCCGACAAATTCACCAGGCACCGGGCTAGTTTTGGGGGCATTGTGCTCGGATGGAAAACAGCCCTTTTTCGCGGGCGTCGCCGGTGGATGCTCCCTTTCGGACGTTGATGCGTGATGAGTCCTAGATGGAAGAGGGACCCGGCTAGGATTCCTCGAAAGGGCTTCTTGGGAGATCGAAGATCGACTTTTGCACCGGTTTTCTCTGCAAGCAGTCCTCCTAGATACGATTCGAGGTGGACTCTTGAGAGGTCTTTGGAGACTCCGCCAAAACGTAGCACTCGCACGCTGAATGTGTCCTCTGAAGAGAGGAATTGTTCAAGATCAGCAGATTCAACTCCTTCTTTGATGCTGGAAATGTTGTCTTCTGTGTGAAGTACTTCTTCTCCCATCTCGTCAACATATCCCCCTCGGCCGGCTATCAATTCTAATTTGGCGTGGTCCGCTTCGACTTCTATGAGCTTGTAGAAGCTTCCCACTATCCGGTAGTCTATCGAGTAGGCTTGGAGTATGGCTTTGAGCTCTGCGAGGGGCAGAGTGGAATGCTCGCCGGATAGTATGAAGAAGAATCTGGCCGAGGTTCTAGCCATGGAGTGAAGCAATGTCGCGAACATATATACGGAACCTCCCGGCCCGCAACTTTCTCCACCGGAGAATTGCCTGTTGCGACGTTCCAAGGGTTTCAGGACAAAGAGCAGAACCCTGATCAGCAGGAAGCCGCGAGACAGAGGAAAGCAACCCCTTGGAAGACTGCTTATCGGCTACAATCCAGGCCAGATGGTCAGAATCATGATCAACCCCGCTGTTCAGAAGGGAATGCCGCACCGCCGGTATCATGGCCGTGTTGGCACCGTTGCTGAGAAACGTGGCCGCAGCTACGTTGTCGAAGTCGCCGGGACGAAAACCCCCCGGATAATCATCGCGAGGCCTGAGCACATAACCCCGGTAGAGGAGTCTAGCTGATATGGCCAGGAAGATTCTCCAAGAGAAAATAGTGACTAATGCAGAGGCTCAGGAGATCTTGGGAAAAGTCAAGGAGGAGGACCTAGGGGAGTTCCAGCGCAGGACCCTTGATTACGCGAGGAAGTTCTCGAAGATTACCCCGGACAAGGCTGACAAACTCGTCGAGGAGTTATCATCGAAACTCCAGTTGGACAGGAACGACGCGATCCAAATCGTGAACTCCCTCCCAAAGACGATTGAAGAGCTTCGAGCGGTATTAACTGTAAAGGGCAGGTTCGTCAGCACGGACCAGCTGAACGGTATTCTGGAAATTATGAAGCGGTATGTCTAGTCGATAGAAACTTCTGACCGATACCCAATTAAGGAGAAAAGGTGCGGTTCAGAATGACCACCAATGGTTCTCCAACACACTGGCAACCGACGTAAGTCGTCTTTCCAATTACAAGTGATATTCTAGGGGAGAAAGGGGAGCTATTCTTGGCAATTCATGGGGACGAGTATTTACAGAAGAGGCATGTTTACGAGGAACACGCGTACGTCCTAGACTTCCTTCCTTACGGAAGGTCGTCTGAGAAGTCGAGACACTTGGCGGTGCCGACAGTTCAGATTATGGGCGAACAGTTCTTCACGTTGCTAGAGGCGGAGCTCAAGATCGGCGCTACCGTGCTGGTTCATGAGAGAATCTACATCGGGCGTGAGCGGAGGGAGAAAGTTGACAGAATTCTTACTAGGATCAGCTATGATCAGCTTACGGCTAACGCTAAGGCGGAGATCGTCCCCTTGATAGCCGAATTGGTTAAAACTCAAGAGAAAAGGTTTGTAGAGTTCTTCAATAATTCGCAGCCTGTCACCCCCCGAATGCACTCGCTTGAGCTATTGCCGGGTATTGGCAAGAAGTCGATGTGGCAAATCGTCAACACGAGAGAGAAAAAACCGTTTGCCAGCTACAAAGATATTCAGGAACGAACAGGGCTCAGCGATGCCCCAAAAATCGTCTCCAAGAGAATCATGGAAGAACTCAGCACTGAATCAAAGTACAGGCTCTTCACAAGGACAGTATGAGCTTGTGGTAACGGCTGTTCTCTATAGACCTCTAAAGAGACTAGGCCAAAACTTCCTAGCCAACAAACACATCGCCTCAAGAGTAGTATCGACGGCCGAGCTGACTAGAACCGACACTGTTCTTGAACCTGGATCCGGATATGGGACCCTAACCCATCTTCTTGAGGGACAGGCGGGTCGAGTGCTCGCGGTCGAGAAAGACCGTCGGCTAGTTTCACACCTTCGGAAAGAATTCGAGAACGGTCCAACTGTTTCGGTTATTGAGGGAGACGTGCTGAAAATCCCTCTGCCCCAGTTCAACAAAGTAGTGGGAACTCCACCCTACGCCCTGTCATCAAAGCTAATCCTTTTTCTGACAAGGAAAAAATTCGAGCTTGCATCGCTCGTGTTTCAGAAGGAGTTTGGAGAAAGGCTTCTCGCTGAGCCGGGAACTGCCGAGTATGGAAGACTGTCAATCACCGCGCAACGTTCTCTCAGAATTCAGCCAATAATGAATATCCCTGCCGCTGCATTTCGACCTCGCCCCAAGGTGGACTCTATCCTCCTACGAATATCACCCAACGATGTCAATACAAGCGTGAATGAGGAGTTGTTTGAGGAACTGGTCCGGGGGCTATTCAATCAGCGCAGGCGAGTAGTGAGAAGCTCCTTCCTCCATTTTCTAGCCAAGAAAATCGGCCGCGAAAAGGCTCGAACAAGTCTGGAAGCTATGACTCTACCTGAGAAAAGAGTCTTTCAGCTAACCATCAGTGATCTCGAGCAGCTCTGTCAACAACTCTCCAAGGCTCTCGAAAGCCGCGGGCAATCTTTTGCCTGAGTAGCTTATTTTCCCACATTCCATTCAACGGCAATAATATATTGTAGGCAGAAGGCTTGTTTTGCGTCTCTCATGCCGATCACTGACGTGATGAAGAAACAGCTTGCACAACGTCACAGGTTGTTCTTCAAAATATGTAGGACGTGCGGCTCGCGGAACTCGCCGAACGCTTACAGATGCCGACGCTGCCGTGGAGATAATCTTCGCTGGAAGAAACGAGAACTCGGAGCAAAATAGACAACCAAACTGAGGTCTATTGCAGCGGGGAAACCCGCTGGAGCAGTAGCCTAGGAAGCTCGGATGGAATTTCAGCGACCATAACGCCGGCCTCTCTCAAACTCTTCATTTTGGCATCGGCTGTTCCCTCGGTCCCCGTTATGATTGCACCGGCGTGGCCCATGCGCTTTCCCGGGGGGGCGGCTCGGCCGGCGATGTATGCGGCGACTCGCTTGGGGTACTTCGTATCGCGAATGTAGTTTGCGGCGTCTTCTTCGGCAGAGCCTCCGATCTCGCCAATCAGGATGACTGCGTCTGTGCCGGGATCGTCTCTGAAGAGTTTGAGAACGTCGACGAAGTTGAGTCCTGTAAATGGGTCACCGCCTATTCCGAGACAGGTGGATTGTCCTATCCCATCATGTGTTAGCGAGGCTGCGATTTCATAGGTCAGGGTGCCGCTTCTCGAGGCGAGGCCGACCTTGCCAGGCTTGAACACGTCGCCGGGCATTATGCCCAGTTTGGATTCCCCTGCGGTAATTACTCCGGGGGTGTTGGGACCAATCAAAGTTGCTCCACGGTTCTTTGCATACTCGATGAGTATCATGGAGTCCCGTGCTGGTATCATTTCAGTTATGATCACAACGGGGCTTAGCCCGGCGTCGATCGCTTCCATCCCGGCCTCTTTCGCGAATGGGGCGGGGACAAAAATTATGGAAGCGTTCGCATCCGTCTTTTCGAGTGCTGAGGCTACAGTGTCGAAGACGGGGACGCCGACTGCGGTCGTTCCTCCCTTTCCAGGAGTTACGCCGGCTACGATCCTGGTTCCGTAGTCTAGCATGAGTCTGGTGTGAAAGCTGCCTTGGTTGCCGGTTATTCCCTGGACTATTGCTCGGGTCTGCTTCCCGATCAGGACTGCCAATCTATGCAGCCACCTTACTTACCGCGAGTCTCGCTGCCTCATCCATCTTGTCCATTGCTGTCAGTCCAGCAGACCGGAGTATCTTCCTCCCTTCCTCCTGGTTAGTGCCCACCATTCGTATGACGAGTGGTTTCTTGAGACCCATGACTTTCTTCACGTCAACGATCCCTTTCGCAACCTCATCGCATCTAGTAATTCCCGCTAGAATATTGACGAACACTGCTCGAACCTTCTCGGCGCCCTGGATAATCTGAAGCGCCGTTGCAACATGTTCAGCGTTCGCTCCTCCTCCAACATCACAGAAGTTGGCCGGTTTCCCGCCGTACTGTTTGACAAGGTCGAGTGTTGCCATAACAAGCCCTGCGCCATTTCCTATGATGCCGATGTCGCCGTCCAGTTCGACGAATGCGAGACCGTTTTCGCGAGCCTTGGCCTCTAGAGCGGTGACCTCGCCGCTGATCTCTTTGGATCTCTCTTGGAATTCGGGATGTCGGAAAAGACTGTTGTCGTCTACTATGACTCGGAGGTCTGCGGCAACGAAGCGACCATCTTGCGTCTCGATGACGGGATTACTCTCCACGAGCTCGGCGTCGTAGATTACGGATAGTCGGTAGAGGTTTGAGAGAAAGTCGGAGAACGTGCCCTGTTGGGCTCCTTGGTATCCGAGCTTCAGGGCGATAAGTCGAGCGTCGTAACTTCTCATTCCGAAGACAGGGTCAAGACGATGTCTGAGCACTTTCTCAGGGCTTTGGCGGGCGACATCTTCAATATCAATACCACCCTGGTCCGAGGCGAGGACGGTCTGGCACCGGTTCGCTCGGTCTAGAACGACACTGGCGAAGAGTTCTTTCTTCGCGGTGGCTTTCTGTTCTACTAGGACCTTCTTTACTTTCTCGCCTTTAATGGTCATCGATAGAATCTCGTTTGCCCTAGCCCATGCCTCGTCAGGCTTGCTAGCGAACTTTATTCCACCAGCCTTTCCCCGTCCAGCAACGAGGACTTGGGCCTTGATAACGGCCTCTCCACCAATCCGCTTGTGAATATCCCTGGCTTCATCAGATGTCGAAGCCACCGCACCCCGGGGTGTGTTTATCCCAAGGTTTTGAGCGATAGACTTCGCCTCGTACTCAAAGAGTTTCATTCGATCCTATCCGAAGATTGCCGGGTCAGAACTCCCATTAGTATTTGGCTGTTACGGGAGTCACCAAATTTGCCAGATTCATCAGTGAAACTTCTCTCCCTTCTCGAACATCTTGATCATCTGCTTGATCCTCATCCTCCTCGACTCTTCGTTCATTGCATTCTCGAGCCTGAACACAACCGAGTAGATGTTGGCGCGGTTCAGCGTCCTGAAGAAGGCCTCGGCCTCCTTCTTCTTATGGAGTGCTTTGATGAAATCCTTAGGCAGTTTCGCACTGCTGGGCGGGCTGTAGGCTCGGCCCCACCTGCCGTCTCTCTTCGCCTCCTCTACCTGCTTAAGGCCGGCTGACTTCATTCTTCCTTGTCTTATCAGCATCTCGGCCCGTTTGGTGTTGATCTTTGACCAGATGCTCTTTGGTCTCCTTGGCACGAATTTGCCCAGCCATGACCTTTCGTCGTAGGGCCTGGCTTGGCCGGTGATCCACCCGTAGCACAACGCCACGTCCAGCGCGTCAGAAGTGTTTATCGAAGAAACATCAGAAGCCTTCTTGAAAAAGCGAATCCATATCCCCTTTGACTTGGAAAAGTTCTCTGCTAGCCACTTATCCCATTGACCTGCTGACTGGAATTTGACTATCTCGTCCATGGCACCGAAAGGATAGGGGCGTTGTTAAGTTACCGGGGTCGCTCCGAGCAAATTTAACTCCGCGCATCTGCAGACCGCTCAACAAGTTCTGTAAAGGGCTTCGTCGGATTAGGACCCCTGTAGGCTTTCGGCGGTCGCTCCGTGGGGGTTTAATAGAGACTCGGCCCTAGATCAATCTGAGACGCGACTTAGATTCAATTTCTACTCTGACGGGGAAGGCTTGAAGGCAAACGACAAAATTCGAGTGTCCCTTTTGTGATTCTGCGTTCTTGAAGTTCATTACTTCAGAAAGCGAACTTAGACAACATGTGTTGGTGGCGCATGGTCGAATATTGGACTTTAGCGCACCAGCTTCGAAAGTACCGGCATCAAACGCGAAGGATTACGTTAGATTGAATCTCGAGAAGGAAGCCGAAAGTCGACCTGCCACTTGAGGTGGTATTGAAAGAATATCGCACAGGTATGCCGCCGGGAGTCAGTCGGGTCCCTCTTTCGTTGATAACATGGGGTCATTATACTAATCCGCATGAGCCGAATCCGCAAGTCCCACATGAAAGAAATCGTCGACGGCGAAAATTGCGCATTTTAGGGCTAATCACATAGCGGGAACAATGGAACCCATTCCCGACCGTTGCGATCCAATGAATCGATAAGGCTTGAGGATCAGATCCTCTCCTTGGAATGGTGAACGATGGATTCATGCCCATCGGGAGTTAGGGGGGAGCCCGCACCATCGGCCATTCCTGATCGACCCATGAGCTTCTCCAAGAGCACGCCTGTTCGGGCGTAGGCTAGCAGTATCGAATATCCAACTCCCACATAGAATAGAACGTCGATGACAAAAGAAAGCCAATCGACTTGAGCAATTCTAATCCCGTAAAGTCGGCAGGCAGTTTCGCCAATGGTTGGGCAGATTGCAAACAAGGGGCGAAACACGAGTTCTCTCCAGGGAATAGGAAAGCCGCCAGACCCTGACGAAACCAGTAGGAAACCAATCGCCCAGGTCACCAGACAGCTTAGGAGGGGGACGATGACGCCGACCAGGGCCCAGAATCTAAAGCGGCTGAAGGTTAAAGGATCCTTCACAGCTAGGATAAACCCCCCGGATAATTAGACCCAGCGTTTAGATCAGAATGTTCCTTTCGCAGAACACCTTTGACAATCTATGAACGAGATAGGCTGCCCCTCGGCTTTCTCACGGCGGATTATCGGAGGGAGTCGGTGTTATCATATATTCCACAACTATCTAAGACCCCATGAGGGGTTACAGAGCAAGACCCGGCCGACGCTCGCGGTATCCACATCGAGGGCGATAACAAATGGATAACCATGATTCAGAACGCCAGCCTCAGCAACCGGAAGTTGACAGCAGGGGAGAGCAACCGATGAGTTGCCAGAACCGCTTAACGTAATGCATTTATGAAGCAGGGGTTCCCTTAGCTTAGAAGTCGGTTTAAATCGACTGAGATAGGTCAACGCTTGTTCGGGCGCGGGATTCCCAAGGATCGAGAAACTCAGGCAGACGGTACCCTACTACTCCAACATCGGGACGGGTTGAGGCTTCAATGGTAAAGACGATCCTGGACAATTTCTGTGTCAAAAGCGGAATCTTCTGTTCCCGGTGCGAGGAGAAGCTGAAGAAGGGTCAGATAACTGACCTGGACGTCAGAGTCATCCGTTCTATCACTGAGCTTGAGAAGGAGAACCCGACTCTCCAAGAAGTTACGTTTCACAAGGCTGTGGAGGCGGGCGATATCATGGCGCTCATGGTCGATAGGAGAGGGATGGATACCTTCCTGGCGAGCGGTGCGAAGCTGGCGAAGAGTCTTGGTGACCGTGTTGGTAGGCGTGTAAGGATTCTCAGCCAAAGCGGGGACGATAGAGATTTTCTTGAGGGTCTCTTCACACCCTATTCGATTCTTACTATCAATACTATCTGGCTTCCGGATGGGAGCCGGGAGACGAAGGTCATTCTTAACGGTCGGAGACCGAGGCGGAATCCTGTTGATTTTGAAGTTGTTAAGAAGCTCGCGCGGGAACTGAAGAGTCTGACGCTTAGGATAGAGTTCGAAGACTGATCTTCCCTTTGGGAAGCCCCTCTGATCGCTACGATGTTGTTACGGTCGGAGCAGGAGTTGCTGGTTGCGAGGCAGCTCTAGAGGCGGCTAAGAGGAATTCACGGGTTCTATTGCTGGAAGAGCATCCACAGGTTGGCGCACCGAGCCATTGTTCGGGTGTTGTGAGTCTCAAAGGGCTAGAACTCCTCGGGTTGGAAGCTCACTCAAGTTTCAGCCAGAAACTGATTCATGGTGCAAGGTTCTACCCGCCTCATGGTGAGCCGATAGAAGTGAGGAAAAAAGATCCAGTCGCGCTTATCCTGAACAGGATGAAACTGGATCAATTTCTGGCGAAGCAGGCTGTGGCGGCTGGGGCGGAGCTTCGCGCTAGGACTCGCGCATCAAAGTTCGAACGAACCTCTGATGGAGATATTCTAACTCTCACAGACGGGTCGAAGGTTGGAGCGAAAGTGATCATCGACGCGAGCGGGGCAGGAAGTAGGCTACCGGAGCAGGCTGGGCTTCAGACGCCTGATTGGGCGCAGTTACTGCCAGGCTTGCAGTACGAGCTGGTGGACATGAAGGAGCAGGGTGATCTGGTTGAGCTTTTCTTCGGGTCCAAGCGAGCCCCAGGATTCTTCGCATGGAGCATCCCAACCGGGAAAAATAGTGCGAGAGTAGGTCTCGCCTCGAAAAAAGGGAACGTAAAGAAATTCCTAGATGACCTCGTGAAGGAACAATGGCCAAAGGCGACAGTCGATGCGACAAAATCAGGATCAGTCCTTGTGGCTGGGCCAATACCTAGATGCTGGTCCCTTGGCTTCATCGTAGTTGGAGACGCTGCGGGACAGGTGAAACAGACGACAGGTGGGGGCATTGTTATCGGAGGCTACTGCGGAAAACTAGCTGGGATCGCGGCAGCGTCGGCCGCTGCCCACATTGGAGTCGAGTCTGAAGGGTTTCTAAGAGACTATGACACGCAATGGAGAGAGAAATTCGGTTCTGACCTGCGAAAGATGGGTCTAGCACGGAAATTGTTCGCCGGCCTCTCCGATCAGACTCTTGATCGATTATTCTCGGTTTTGCGGGACAATGTTTCAGAGATCGAGGCGGAAGGGGACATGGATTTTCAGGGGAAGATCATCACTCGTATGCTGAAGAAGAGAAAGGTCGCGACACTACTCCCACGCGTCGCAGCAGACGCTGTCAAAGCAATATTCTCCTGATCCTAGGAACAAACTAGGAGTGCAGAAAAAACACGGAATCATAGCAGGTCGCTACGATCAGGGACATCCTTGGCCCTGTCGTCTTCACTTCAAGAACCAGCTTGCCTTTCGATTAGGAGTTAGTTCGATAATCGCAGTTGTCTCGTCGTTCTGCCAGTGTTTGACCTTCCTCATGTACTCCCTCAGAGGTCGAGCCTTGCTACCTTCCATGATCTTAGAGCTGCACTCGATCATCACACCGTGCTCTAGGCGTCCGTCGTCCACGACGATCGTAGCCTTGTTGTTCTTCGCGAGATTTCTGACCTTCTTAGCTCTTCTAGCCGTTGGGATGTAGAACTTCCCGCGCCGGTAAACATAGCTTACAGGCACGATGTGAGGCCATCCATTCGAGCTAATCGTCGACAGCCTACAGATATCTTTGGAGAGAATGAGGGCCAGTTCACGGTCGGTCAGAACGGGTCGCATAGAGACCAGGTTGCGCTGAGCAAGATATTGTTATTGCCATAGCGTGGTGCAACTCTTGCCAATCCTTTCTGGTAGCTCTAGAACGTTCTTAAATTGTAGATAGAATCCATCTCTCTCAGCTAAGAGTTTCTCGTTTGTTTTGCGCGCCCGTCAAGCATCGCTCTGGAGAGTTCCCCGTCTTGCAATGCTCGTTGTAATCCACGCTCCACTGATGAGTAGCAGTATGGTTCCTGCTAATGCCATGAGGAATGCGTAACCACCGTATACTGGCCCGCTGAAGATAGAGATCGAGTTTACCGCGTATAGGAGCCCGGCCCATTTTGGCAGGCTACGGCTACGCCATATTGCAATACCAAGGAAGATTGAACCGATAGCATAGAGCCACGCGGAGGTTGCGCCGAACAGAAACGCGACGGGGTTAGAGATGCTGGTGGCGTCTGAGATTACTCTGACCGTGTTCGTGTCGCCAGCCAGGTAGAGCCGACCGGCAACAGGGGCCGCGAAGGCGAAGATTCCAGCAAAGGGCAATTGCAAACCCACTCCAGCAAGAGTCAGCAATAACCCATAGACTGGCAATCGACTGGCGGACCCTCTCCCTAGAACAGTATACAGGGCCCAGGCTCCAATCAGCAAGAACACCAAGGCAACAATCCCGATTAGATTTCCTAGGGCGATGCTCTCGGCTGATCTGGCGAATGCCTGAGGGTCAGTCGATGGATTGATGAAAACACCTGTAGGAAGGATCGAGATCACCCCAAGGAGACCCGCGATGGGAAGAGCTGAAATTGCTAGACGAATGCGGTTAGGGTCCTGCTCACTCATATTCCGATGAGCAATTTAACGTGGTAATCAGCTTTGGGGACAACTGGCGGACTTGAAGGAGGAATTGCCGGGGAGGTTCGATTAGGACTGTCCAAAGGATCATCAATCCTTTTGGAAGACTGCTGCGTGTTCTTCGTCCATCTTAAGAAGAGTCAGAACCTCCTTCAGAGACGTTAGTTATGAAAATCCTTGTTGTGGGATGTGGCAAAGTAGGCTCAGAAATTGCCCGAGACCTAGCCGCGTCACACGAAGTTGACTCCGTAGTCGCGATGGATGCTAGTCCTCAGAACTTGAAGCTCCTGAGGAAGAGGGTTCCTAGGAAGATCCAGACGGTTAGGCTGAACATATCGCAAAAGAATCGCCTTCATGGGCTCCTTCGGAAGGTCGACCTTGTGTGCGGTGCTTTGCCGGGCCGTCTTGGTTTTGACCTGATTAGTGAGACGGTTAAGGCTGGCAGAGATATTGTGGATATTTCCTATACTCCGCGGGACGCCTTTCTTCTTCAACGTAAGGCGAAGGAAGTTGGTTGTCGTGTCGTGCCTCAGTGTGGAGTAGCGCCTGGGTTCACGAACATGTGTGTTGGTGATGCGTCGAGAAGAATGGAGAAGATGACCTCAGTGGAGATCTTTGTGGGTGGTCTTCCTGAGAAGCCTGAACCTCCTTTGAACTATCGGATTGTGTTTTCCCTTGAGGATGTTGTGAACGAGTACTCTCGACCTGTACAGGTTATCGAAGAGGGTAAGCGGAAGAAGGTTGACGCGTTGTCCGGACGTGGTCATGTTGGCTTTCCCGGGGTTGGCAAATTGGAATATTTTCTTACTGACGGCCTCGGCTCTCTCCCAAGAAGTTTTCCCAGAACCAGAGAGATGCACGAATTCACGCTCAGATATCCAGGACATGCCGACATGATGAGCACGCTCCGGGTCTTGGGCTTCTTCGAACGAAATTCGGTTAATGTTGATGGCGGGGAGGCGGAGCCTCGGCGGCTGACAATAGAGCTGCTTCGCAGGGCAATGTCACGCGGGTCTCCCGAGGACTTTCTGGCTTTACGGGTTGACGTGAAGGGCTTGTCCCGTGGGAAGAAAACTCATCTCAGATATCAGCTTCTAGACCACTACAACCGACGATCAGGAGTCTCAGCAATGGCCCGGACAACAGCCTACCCATGCACATCAGTCGCTCTACTGATGGGACGGGGAAAGATCAAAGAAACCGGAATTATTACTCCCGAAAGGATAGCTCAAGACGATAGACTTTTCCAATCTGTACTAGAGCGACTTGCCGAACGCTGCGTAAAAATGAAAATGGCGGAGCTGAACTTGTGATTGTTGTTCTGGGTTACTGTTTCGCTCCACAGAATGGACACTGAGTTGCATTTTCGTCCATCAGCTTGCTGCAAGAGTTGCACCTAACCTTCACGACCTCGCGGGTGATAACCTGGGGAGATACGGTCGTGCCGGCGATTGTTGTTCCGGGGATGGCGGTAAGAGGCGTCTGATACCTCACCAAGTTCTCCCGGATTATTCCGTAGGCCTTCTCGGCATCAGTGTTCGGTAGCTCGGTCAAGGCGAGCGGGTCGCCCCCGAATCTAAGCATGCACTTTATGGTCGAGCGGAGTATTCCCTTGTCGAGAACCACGTTAGCGATGTCGGTATACGAGAAGTCCGTGTAGTCTTTCTTTAGACCTAGCTCACGCGGGTGGCGAAGGATGATCCGCTCGTTCGTCAAGAGGACAGAGTCCACGTTGATCTTGGGATGGTATATCTTCTGCCTGATGTAGAGCTCAACCTGTTCGTTCGGTCCGAGAAGCTGCATAACATCCGTAGGGGTCTGGCTCACAAAATTAACCTCGATAGAGTCTCGATGGTGATTGCTGGAAAAGCTTTGCCATCAGGATGCCCCCCGAAGATCTGGGCAATGTTTGCGGGATTCCTTCCAAGGCTTTCCGCTGTCTGAAGGGTTGCGGGACAGGGAAATTCGGCGTTATGGGCTGGCTGATTGTGCAGCGGCGACTGTTCTGAGGCGGTATTGCGCAAAGAACTCTCCTTCGCCGACCCGCTCCAATCTTCCCTGCTGAACCAGCTTCTCGCAGAGGCCCCTCACCTGGTTGATGTCAACGATGCCACCTCTCTTTTCCAGCTCGTTGTTGACACTTACCACATCTTTGGCGGACCCGTCGGCGAGAATCTCGATGATCATAGGCACTTGGCTCTCTTGCGGGTCGGTTTCCTGGGGCACAACCACTTGCGCAGGCGTCGAGGGCGGGGTCTCTGCACGTGGCGAGACGGGTCCCTCAGGCTGAATCACAGCAACGGGAAGGGTTTTCATCGCGACACCGAAAGACGCGTCCAGGTGAATGTCTCCGTGGTGTGGAATGTCAAGAGTAGCGTACAGATACCATTCTGTTGAAGAGTATTTTCCTGTGTAGGAGCAGGGTGTCTGTGGGGAGAGGGGTATCCGGAACGGGACTTCGCGTGCTGCCAGCAAATTGTCGCGTGGCCATTCGAACTTCTCTCCTATCTGCATGTTTTCAACACTGCTTCCGCTGGTTGTGCCTACGACTTTGCCCTGTCCAGCTGCTTGTTCGAGCAGGAAGAGTTGCAGACGCACAGCGCGGAGGTTACTCTCTTCTAGCAGGGTGAGCTTTCCTTCTACTGTTTCTCCGGGCTGGTAGACGTTCGAGGATAATTCTAGTCGAATCTTTGGGCTGACCTCCGGATTCTCAAAAGCCACAGTCACAGCCGGCCGGGGAAAGGGATTCACGATTACGGGGTAAACATCCTGTTTGAGATCACCGGACCATGGAACGTCGGCTTTTGCAGAGAGCATCCAGGTTACTTTAGCGGCTTTTCCAAGGTAAGAGGGAAGTGCGTCTGGGGGGATGTCGAAGGCAAAGGGAAAGTTGGTTGTGCCTGCTGGCAGCGTGGTTTGTCCAGAGAGTTTGATACCGGTACTAACCATCGGGTTGGTTGCCTTGTAGGTTGTGCTATACTTTCCATGCTTCGTGGTGAAGTGGACGTTCTCGGTTCCCTGGAAGGAGATCTCCAGGGACCTTATTTTGGTTGGATGTTTGAGGTTGAGTTGCACAAGGCCCTCTAGCCGCTGACCGGGGAGATAGAACGGCTTGTCCACCTGAACAATTACTCGAGGACTCTGGCCAGAAGAAACTCCCTGATCTGCAGGAACTGGAGTGGTTGATTGCAAGCTAGGTTCCGTGCCAGTATCTGATGACCACTGTTATATCGTTACCGAATTGTTGAGCGGACGCCGCTTCCTGTCAGCTGCGACTAGATGTGCAGAAAGTTCGTGACAAGTATTTCCTTAGTTAAGCCTGCGGCTCGAGACCTTTTCCGAAGAACACCTTCACGTTTCGCCTTGTGAGGCCATAGATAGTTACCGAGCTGGTTATGATGGGGATGATGGCTATCACGGAAATAATACTGAGTACTGCCAACGCTATTACGTTAGCAGGACTGGTAGTCGCTGTTAGTCCCGGGCCAGCAATCGTTGTTATTCCGATTACCCCCATGCTGGAGACAAGGCTCACCACCGCAATAATCATGCCCATGGTCCATGACCATCCTTTCCCTTCGAGGAATGCAAAACCGTACACAATCTCCAGGATTCCAAACAGGAACACGATAGTTCCCAGGAAGAGTAAGATGGTAGCGGCGAGGCTCGAGTAGTCCGCTACGACAAGCACGCCGAGCACTACTCCGGCGAGCCCTGTAATGACGGATAATATGCCTAACGTGACGGCGAGAACAGCCAATAGCGTGAGGCTTGTCGGTCTAGGAGATCCAACCTTCATATCTTCCCGATCGTGAAAAAGATCACTTAAGGCAAACTGAGGCTCGTCGAGAGGGTCAGGTTCTGGGGTTTGACGGCTTATGGTGTGAGGCTCTTTTTCTCCTTGGTTATACTCCAGTAGAGCAGGATTGAGATGCCAACCGCTGCCACGACACCTCCCTTTGCCCAAGCGTCATTGTAGACAACTCCTAGAATCGCGAGCACAGCCGCAAGAAATACCATGGCAAGAAGGTAAATTGTCCCAATCTCTGTTCGTCCCATACGAATAGGAATTGACATTATTCGTCCGCCTTTGATTGATCCTATACGACCGTACGTGTCTATAAAAAAGTCTAGTAAGAGGAACATCACGCTTTCGCGATTTTGCCATTCTTCGGGACTGTAGTAGATGGTCACCAATGTCGCGATAGGGGTCTTTACTTCTTGGGTCCCTTGAGCCACCCTCCGATACCGAGTTCTAGCGCGTTCGAGGGCACGGTGCCAAGGGTAACCTCTCCATTGTCTGCCATCTTCAGACGTCTCCATCTCGAATCATGAGCTTTACCCCGGATCGCTCTCACTCTGAGATAGTGTTCTACCCTCCCGCCCTCTTCCTTGCTTTTGAGGTCGAATATTCCATCGCATAATGATTCAACATGTTTGTAGAATGCGTCTGATGCCACCCCGGCGGCGAAAGAGTGAAGCATGGCGATGTCAAGGGCCACTGCCCACGGAACGACTCTTGTCCGCCAATAATCAACAAGCTCCTTCTCTCCGTTGTACTCAAGCAAGAGTGAGGTATTGTCATCGATGTGAAGCCGCTTCTTCGATCCTTCGGGAACCTCTCCCTTGATGTCGTGCACGTTTCCAAGACTCCAATCGGATACTTTGACGGAGCCAGCCCAGAACGACCCACCAGGCCCAGTTTCTTCTGTTCTTTCCGGATCGTGGAAGGCACCAGTTGCTGCGGCATACGTGTCCATTATTCGAAACGTTTTGTCTTGCTCTAGGGGCTGGAGTTTCAGCCCAAGCCTTGTCATGTCTTCTCTAATCTTATCGGGGTTGTGTTGGAAAGTGTGGTAGTCGACCTTCAATCCCGACCGCAGTGCATTTGCGGCAATGGTTATCGATGTCTCATACCAGAGGGAATCCGTATCAAACTCGACAACGTAGTGGGCACCATATGAAAGACCGCTTGGGACAATTTCTCTCAGCATAGAAAGGAGCAACGGATTTGGCAAGAGTCTTTTCCTCGATTGTTGCGCAGAATCAGCCACTTAAGCTGTAGTTTGGGACTCTATTTCTGGTGCTGGTCGGCGAATTCGAGTCTATTGCTCCATCTCAGGGCGCGGTTGCTTGGCCTCGCCCTTCTTCCTCTGCAGCGCGACTTTTTTCCAGCATTCCTCGTGAAAGAATATAGAGGCGGTCTCCGGGACGAAGCTGGGAACGGAGAAGAGGACCTTGCCCTTTGCAAGGCGATAAGCGTCCTCTCCATCTTCAAAATCCTCTCCGCAAAAATCACACGGAGGAGTATTCGGCTTCCTCAATATACGAATATCAGGCGATCGAGACGCCTTCAAACCCTGCTGACCCCGGCTAGGAGGACACAAGGTTGCTCGGCTATATAGGGTCCTTTACCGTTAGGACAAATGCCCCGTACCTGACGACAGCTATCTCTTTCCATTTTCACGGCATGACAATCGGGAAACAGAGATGGGAAGATTTCGGTAAGATTTGGACTTCGACCCTATTTTTTCGATGATTAGATAATAACTTATCAAAAGCTGCTGAAATAATAGGCGATATCGAGTGGGTTTGATCCAGAGTCTTTCCCGATTAACTGGAACCGTCCCGGGCACTGCCCCTTGATTGGATTTCCGTCAAAGACATGAAATGATGCTTTAGAAGATCTCAGACAAACGTTTGACTGGATCATCAAAGGATTTTGAAATACTCTAATGAAAGCGATGGTATGCACCAGATACGGGCCTCCGGATGTTCTTCAGCTCAGAGAGCTAGAGAAACCTACTCCCAAGGACAATGAAGTGCTGGTAAGAGTCCATGCGGCCACAGTGACAAAAGGGGATTGTGAACTCCGAAGTCTGAATCTTCCCCTAACGTGGCAACTCTTCGTGCGGGTAGGTTTTGGTTTCAGGGCGCCAAGAAAAAAGATACTGGGGCAAGAGCTGGCCGGGGAAATTGAATCAGTCGGCAGAGATGTAAAACTGTTCAAGAAGGGTGACCAGGTTTTTGCATTTACCGGTCTTCATCTTGGCGCTTATGCTGAGTACAACTGTCTGCCGGAAAAAGGGCTGATCGCAATGAAACCGGTCAACATGTCCTTTGAGGAGGCCGCCGCCGTTCCTGTTGGGGGACTTCACGCATTGAACTGTCTTAGAAAAGGGAACGTTCAGAGCGTGCAGAAGGTTTTGATTATTGGTGCGGGCGGAACCGTGGGCACTCTTGCGGTGCAGCTTGCTAAATCATTCGGGGCGGAAGTAACATGTGTGGACAGCACGGGGAAGTTAGAGATGCTGGGTTCGATTGGCGCAGACCACGTCATTGATTATACCAAAGTCGATTTTACCAAAAGCGGAGAGAGGTATGATGTTATTTTTGATGTGGTGGGTAAGAGTTCGTTCTCAGGTTGCATTAGATCCCTGAAGGAGAAGGGATTCTATCTCCTGGGCAACCCTGGGCTGTCCCAGCAGGTTCGAGGGCTATGGACTTCAATGATGACGAGCAAGAAAGTAGTAGGCGGGACCGTCTCGTACAAGACCGAAGATCTGATTTTCCTCAGGGAGCTTATTGAGGCGGGCAAGATTAGATCGGTAATAGATAGACGCTATCCGCTGGAGCAAATTGCCGAGGCTCACCGGTACGTTGACACGGGGCAGAAGACAGGAAATGTGGTCATCACCGTGGAGCATGATGCTCGAGTACGTGATTGAGTTATGGAAGATGTGAAAATTATCCTTTCAGCGTCGTGGGTTGCTCTGATGTTGACTTATCTTTTAGGGGATGTTCTGCGAATCTACAGCGGCGACTTCAAGGCAGGAGAAATAGGAGGTATGAAAATAAGTCAGGATCAGTGGCTGGGAGTTGCAGTGTTAATGGTGATTCCGGTTGTCATGAGTTTCCTCTCGCTGACTTTGAACTATCCTGTGAGTCGCTGGGCGAACCTCATCGTAGCCTTAGTCTTCTTTGGCTTCAATCTCATTGGATTGCCCGGATACCCTTCAGCTTACGACAAATTCCTGATAATTGTAGGACTTGGGTTTAACGTTCTGACTGTATGGTATGCTTGGCAGTGGACAGTTTAGAGAACGTAATACGAGCACGTACCCCTCCAGATTCAGGCACCGAGTGAGAAATGGTTGCAAGAAATAATCGATGCCCACGCGCACTTGTCTGAACGCAGCGACGATGCCCTCAATCGCTTTGCGCGGAAGAACGGGCTGAGATACACCCTAGACGAGCTGCTGGGCACGATGCGAAGGTACAAGATCGTGCGCGGGTTGCTCCTCAGCCCGCCCCTCCAGGGAGGCGCACCTCTTCCAAACGACAAAGTCATCAAGCTGTGCATCAGGAGCGGCGGGATGCTTGCGCCAGTGATCACGGTAGAGCCGTCTGCTAAAGAGGTGAAGGCTGCGGTCAAACTCGCCGAGGAAAACAGGAGGGTGGTGAAAGCATTCAAGGTGAGGCTGGGTTACGTGAAGGCTTCAGCGACAAGCCCTGTCTTCGACAGGCTTTACGATTATGCCGAGTCGGAGAGGCTTCCGGTGCTCTTCCACACTGGGGACACGGCATTCAGCACCGGGGACCTCGCCCGCTCTCACCCGCTGAATCTAGACGGATTGGCGAACAAGAGGGAGGAACTGACCATAATCCTCTGCCACTTTGGCAATCCATGGTTTGAGGATGTGGCCGAGCTCATCTACAAGCATCCGAATGTCTACGCGGACATCTCCGGACTCATTACGGGCGGTGCTTATGCGGAGAAGTACGCGGGGTGGCTTGCCAAGAAGATCAGCGAAGCCGTCTACTTTGCGGCCAGCGCGGACAAGGTGATCTTCGGAACCGACTACCCAGTCACGAAACACTCGGAAACGTTGGCTCTTGTCAGGAAGTTGGAAGTGGATGAGCGTGACAAAGAGAAGATACTTTGGCGCAACGCGAACCGGGTTTTCGGCCTATGACGGCCCAGGAGAATCTCGCCATTATAGATGTCCTCAAGGGAAAGAGGGCGGGCCTCGAATGGATACTTGAGGAGAGCTTTGAAGGATGGTACCTGATGCACTCGAAGAAGACCCTTCGAGATATCAAGCTGGTCAGAGCGGCAATGTCATCAGGCAAAGCGGTCGGACTGGTCATGCTGAAAACGCTAGTAGAAAGCGTTGGCTACGTGTACTACATCGCAGTTGCAAAGGCGAGCAGAAAGAGGGGGATCGGCAAACTTCTCCTGGAAGACGCCCTGCGGTACTTCAAAGCCTCCAGTGTAGAAGAAGTGTTTGCTAGCGTTGAGGAGGACAATGAGCCTTCTGAGGCATTGTTCGCGTCAGAAGGGTTCACACGGACGAGCTTCGGCGAAGTCTCCAAGGAACACGGGAGTCTTCACACGCTCAACATGTACAGGGAAATGTTGGTCGTTCCAGGCGAAGTCCTGTTACGCAGGGCGATCACCTAACAATTATCACCGCCAATTATCACCGTTTTCTCCGTGACGAAACATTTGATTACCGCTCTCCGCAAAAGCTCTCGAGTTCAGTTTCGATGACAGGAAAGAGTCGAATGGTCGAATTCGAAGCAGAAGGCAGACAGGGAAAAGGCTTCCTAGTGACCCCCGAAAAGCCCCGTGGGGCGGTCCTCGTCCTGCATGCCTGGTGGGGACTCAATGACTTCTTCAAAAGTTTCTCCAACAGGCTATCGTCCCAGGGATTTGTCGTATTGGCACCGGACCTCCACGATGGTGGTCTGGCGAAGACTGTGGCGGAAGCGAAGGAGCTCAAGTCGAAGATAGCCGACGAGAGAATCAAGAAGATCGTCTTAGGGGCCGCAGAATACCTAAGATCGATCCCACCCGTATCGGGCCGAAAGATTGGTGTTGTGGGTTTTTCGATGGGCGCAGCATGGTCTCTGTTACTGAGCACCCTGAAACCAGAGAATGTTGGAGCAGTTGTTGTCTTCTACGGAACTTACCCGATTGATTTTTCCAAGGCGAGAGCATCCTATCTCGGACATTTTGCGCCCGATGATGAGTGGGAGCCGATTGCAGACGTGCGTGCGACGGAAGAGAGGATTCGCTCCGCTGGAAACGAAGTAGCGTTTCACTTCTACCCGGGAACTAAACACTGGTTCGTTGAAGAAAATCGGCCCGTTGAGTACAATCGCGACGCGGCAGATCTTGCTTGGAAGAGGACTTTAGAGTTCCTCGGCAGCAAACTACGATAACCTGCCCGGTGCGAGGCTAGGCGGATTATCGAGTTCTGGCGATTATCGTCTCGTCTTGGGTGTGAATGCCATTATTGGGATGGTCCTCTTGGTCTTTTGCTGGTACTGGGCGAATTGTGGGTAGAGTGAGGCTTGTTTCTTATACAGTCGGTCGCGTTCGGCCCCGATTATCTCCTCTGCGTGTACGTCGATCGTCTCATTTCCAACTTCGATTTTCACGTCGGGATGGGCCTTGAGGTTGTGATACCAGTCGGGGTTGGTATCGGCTCCTCCCTTCGAAGCGAAGACCAGGTACCGCTGGCCGTCCTTGAGATACATCACCGGGTTCGTCCTCGGTTTTCCGGTCCGGGCTCCCTTGTGATTGATAAGTAAAAGGGGCGCGCCCTCGAAATTACCGCCTACCTTTCCATGGTTCTTGCGGAACTCAACAATAACTCCCACGTTCCAATCGCTCATCGTGATCAGCGGCCGGTGACTCGCTACAGGGGGATTTATTGACTAGCATTGAGAAACTAGTCACATTGTTCTGCGGAAAACCATGCCCTGAATGCACTAATGTGGCCCTCGTCACGTGCTCCGACTGTCTAGACTCCTCATATCTTTGTCTCCGACCAACGCGAATTACTCACTCGGTATCGGCCCCAGATACTACCCGTCTCAAGACGTACTGTTCGGTTCAATTGTAAGTTCAACTGTCCTTAACTCGTCGATGCCGATTGGGGCTAAAACTTGGACCCTTTCGCCGAGTTGAACTGAGCCCGGCTGTGGTGATTACTCTCAATTTGAGCAAAGATTACAGTGCCGGGGTGCCGGCGGGCTTGGATGATCCCCAGAACGCCGCGAGGCCAAGTCTGGCGATCGGCAAGGTTCGATGGTACGCAATTGTTTTTCTTATCATAATCGCCGCTTGCCTCGCAGAGTTCCTGACGGGTTCCACTCCGATCCTGGCGGTCATCCTCAGCCCGCTAGGCTTTGCGGCCAACCTGGGACTTTATGGAGGCGGTGCTCTCTTGATTAGGGAGGCAACCCTCAGGTGGAGGAAGCGGTGGGGGGCGATCCTTCTCTTGGGAGGGGCCTATGCCGTGGGAGAGGAGGGCTTTGCCGCTAAGACCATGATCGACCCGGTATCGCCGATCATCGGGAATCAGCTCTACAATAACTGGGCGGGGGTCAACTGGATCCCATTGACTAATCTCACCGTGTTCCACTCGGCGTTCAGTATCGCGGTCCCACTCATCCTCGTAGAGTTATTCTTCCCGGAGACTAAGGGCCGCCGGCTGTTGGGCAACAGAGGGATGGCCGTGACGGGGGGGTTGTATGGGCTGACTGTGTTCCTGTTGACGTTTTTCCTCGGTGACCCCTACGTCCCGTCTCTCGGAGTCGACATCTTTCTTGTGGCTTATGCATCTGCGTTCATAATTGCCGCGTATCTCGTTCCCAGATCGTTCCTCCAGGCGAAAAGAGAGAGACCCGACCGTCGCGAGCGCAACTTCATTCTCTTGGGATTTGGTTTCATGGGCGGGTTCTTCCTGATTTCTGGAAACCTCGCCCCGGGAGGCGGCTTCGTGGCGCACCTTCTCTCGTGGCCGGTTACGGCCGTAATGATCCTCCCCTTAGCAGGCCTCACCGTCTGGTACTTGGTTAGGCACGCGGGTCAGTCTGAGAACGGCCTTGTGAAGATCGACTTTGTGCTGGGGATGACCTTGATCTTTGTTCCGATTGACGCTATCTTGGAGCTCAGCGGAGATGTTGGAGTCTTGGTCTTTACCGCCGCAGTAATCGGGCTACTTCTCAGGCTGCGACAACGATTCAAACATGTAGAGAAGTCTCCGTCCGTTAGTCATCGCGTCACATCCGGCCAAGGAGCTGCCTTCAGTGGAATATCCGCTCAGCTGTCGGTTCAGCTGACTACTTTCTTGAAATAACCAGGTCTCCTGTTGCGGTAAGGGCTCTGAAACAGTTCAGGGTAATCCACTTGCTTGGCTTCCAGAGCTCTTCAATATCCACCACCGCCTTCCTCTTGTTCTCTTGCGCCTCCGGCTCGCGAGACCAGTCTCCCTCTAGCAACCACTTCCCGTCTGGGGAGCGTTTGGATAGGATCAGGTGGACCGCGTCCCCAACGCGCTCGTCGTCCCCGTATCCCAGTTTTGCGAGGACCCTTAGACCGTGCAGGGCGTCGTAATAGTAGTACATGGGAAAGTGGAACGCTGTGGCGAATGGTAAGCTGTGCTTCCAGTGATGATGGTCGCTCTTGTAGACTCGGTGCATCAGCAAGAATTCTGCTCCCTGCTCGGCGGACCGTTTCATCTTACGCGTCCATTTTGTACGTGGAATCTCTGCGTAGGCCCAGAGCGGTTCGATTGTTGACATGAAGCTGCTGTGCTTCACTTTCTTCTCGGGATAGTTGCAGTTCCATCCTCCATCGTCGAGCTGATGCTCGGGCATCCAATCGATCGCCTTCTTCACCCTCCTTTCTTCTCCGTACCCGAACACGAGCAGGGTCCGGATCAAGTTGCCGGTGAGGCAGGGCTCCTCCCAGCGTTTGGCCTTTTCCCCCGGGTGACCCCGCTCCCAGCGCTTCACCTCCACGGGGCTGGGACATGTGAAGGCGCCGTTGTCAAGCTGGTGTAAGTCTAGAAATTTCTCGCAGGCGCGCTTAACACCTTCGTCCGGGGTGAACCCCATCTCACCGAGAAGCATCAAAGGCCAAACCGTTGACGTCCACTTGGGAGTGTAGAACGTCTCCTTTGGAGGCCAGTATCCATCCTTTGTCCGAGTTCTCAGAACTTTTCGTACAGGAGAATATTTTCTGATCTGCTCTCTGGCCTCGAGCACTTCCTTGCTTTTGGGAGACCGTCCAAGAATGTCTTGAAGAGCAAATAGTCGAATAGGAGGATCCTCTCGCTCCAAGAGCCAGTCTAGGGCTAGTGGCTTCATCGTGCACGAACAGGCGCCGATAGCCTATCAAGATTTCGCCGGTTAATGCGAATTACTAATTCTAAAGTGAAGGAATAAGTGGCTGGGGCAGAGATGTTATCCAAGAAACGCTCTTTTTGTAGTTGCGTATGTCTCATCACGTGTTTCCCAACTGTTTTTCCAGTGCGGTGAGGAGGGGAGAAGTCAAAGATTTGACAAGATCTTCTCTCTTTCGGATGAGTCTGGCCTAATTTCCATTGGTTCCAGACGCGAAGGAGAAGTTCCTGAGAGAATTGGAGAGGCAATGTCCAGTTACAAGACGATTGAATACGTCCAGCTCATGAGCCAGACAAGAACGAAAGGTGAATGCTAAGGTAATTGCAATACTCGTAAGCGCAATTGCGGTAGGAGCAATCGGACTCGCCCTCTCTCAGCAAACCTCCCCGTCCTCTTGCAACACTGAAAATTCGAACCTTCTAGCCGGAAGTTTCACAGCAGACCAAAGCACCCCGTACACCTACACAGTCGAAGTCCATAACGCACAATCACAAGAGGTGACACTCACGTCTTACATACTTGGGACACAGTCGTTCAGCATCAACATTGCAATCGCGGCAGGACAGAACGGAACATTCACGACAGCCCAAGATGCTAGCTCCGAAACCTGGATTCCGGTAAAGACATCGTGCGGTAACCAGTTCATGACCGCGTCTGCTCAATCAGCGACTTTTACGGAAAACATAGCTCCGACTTCCATCGCAATCCAAAGTTCTACGCAAATATATGCCGATCTACTGAACAATGGCACCGGAACTGCAACACTAACAGCTTACTACGTCACAGACTCAAGCGGCAACGAATACGTGCTCACGAACTGGAGCGGGCCGTCAATAGCACCGAATAGCGTTACAACGACGACATTCAGCATCGGTTCGAGTTGTTCGCAATGCACTCTCTATGGTTCAGCATTCGGTTTCACTAGCGGATCCCAATACACGATAAAAGTCGTTACGGAACGCGGCAACATCTTCACGTTTACAGTAACCCACAGGGAGTACTCCATCGTACTTTACGTTGGAATTGGGGGCACTGCTCAGTAAGTCAGGAAACGCGAATTATTCAAACCACTTTTCGGGGTTCTCCATCTTCCTGACACGATATTTTCTTGAGGAAATTGTCGGAAAGGCTATTGGCTCACTTTGACCGGGAGGGTTTCCGGGTGGATTTGGATATTTCAGCGGTAAGGGCTGCTTCGCGGCATATCGGACACTGGCAAAGAGGGTCTTCACAGTTCTCACAGGGCACTCGCATAGCGGATTCCCGGGCGCGACAGGACATCAAGACGTTTTTTCCTAGAGTCTATGGATTACTAAAGGAGATCGGCGCTCATGAGACTCTTCTGGATGGGACCTGCCGGCTTTCTGTCGCAAGAGGATCGTGATTCAACCCTCTCCGGAGTCGAGGAATTATCGCTCCGCTCGTTCGATTAGGATCTTAGAGGTCCTTGCTCGGCGGGGGCTAGCTTTCTATCACGAGTGACCTTTAGGGTTAGGATGAGCGAGCCGATCATCAAGAATGCTGAGAGCAGGAAGGGGGCGCCTGGAAGATTGACGGGTGACTGGCTTCCGATGAAGAATGCGTATGTTAGTGTGAAGAGCGTGGGTCCGATGACCCCTGTGAGGCCCAGAAGGCTCCCGTTGATCCCTTGCAGTTGTCCTTGTTCGGCGGGGCCTACGCGCCGAGTCATTAGGCCTTGTAATGCGGGTTGGACGAATCCGATGGGTGCGTAGAAGATTATTGCGATCATGAATATGAGGCTGTTTGGTGCTAGGCCCCAGATCACAAATCCTACTGTGCCGGAGACTACTCCGATGAGTAGGGCGAGCCGCTCGCCAAACCGGGCGACGACACGGCGGACGAGGAGGCCTTGGACGATGATGTTGCAGGCACCGACTAGGGCAAGTGCTGTTCCGACTAGCGCGTATCCCCAGCCGTACCTGTAGGCGGCGTAGAGTACGTAGACGCTGGGGAGGACTTGGAAGGCGAGGAAGTTGAGGAAGTTGACCGTGACAAAGCCTGCGAGTCCCGGTCGCGCTCGTATCATAGATAGGGAGCCGATGGGGTTAGCTTTTCGAAGCGAGAGCGGGCTTCTATGCTCGAGAGGGAGGGATTCTGGCAGTACAATCAGTCCGTAAGCGGCGCTTGCGAGAGATAGTGCTGCTGCGCCCCAGAATGGGTAGCGTGGGCCGATTCCGGCCAATAGTCCTCCGACGAGGGGTCCGATGATGAATCCTACGCCGAAGATGGAGCCTATCATTCCGTACGCCCCTGCCCGCCGTTCTCCTGGAACCGTGTCCGCGACATATGCGAAGCTTACAGTGAAGCTGGCACTTGTAATGCCGCTGACCACTCGCCCTATGAAGAGCCAGGTAAGGTTGGGTGCGAGGGCCATGATGATGTAGTCGATTCCGAGGCCGAAGGCTGAGAGAATGAGGACTGGTCGTCGACCATAACGGTCGGATAATGCGCCTAGCAACGGAGCGAATAGGAACTGCATCAGCGCCCATGTTGTGCCGAAGAGACCGAAGATTTCAGCTCCTCTTGCCGGGTCTCCTCTAACGAAGCTGACAACCAGACCGGGAAGTACGGGTATTATGATGCCGAATCCGAGCGTATCAAAAAGGACCGTGGCGAAGATGAACACCAGAGCAGCTCTACTGGTTTGAGATCTGGTTACCGTTTCTACGGTAGTAGGCTCTTGGGTTAGTTCAGTCAAATCGTGGACACTATCCTTTGGTTGTTTAGAGGTTCGATTCTAATCTCTGTTAGATGTCGGGCACGTGAGGCCGCTACTTCAAGTTAGTGAGATCCCAGAAAGTAATACCAGCGTTGGGCAGACTCGCGCGAAACGATACACATTAAATATCCAGAAGAAATCCTTGGAAAATATGAGCCTAAAACGGTTCCATTTCAGAGCACTTGTTTCTCTTGGAATCGAGAGTCTGACAATGGTGGCTCAGTGAAAACTGGATAGCGTCACTAAGAAAAGGAATTGCTAGAAATTGGGTTCTTTCTCTAAGGGTCGCGCTGTAGGGGTTGTTCTACTAGTTACGATCATAGAGGATGCTGGGCTCATCGCATGGCTGGCGTTACTCCGCGCCTCGATACTCTACATGGAAATTCCCATAGCCGCGCTTGTGCTCTTGGTTGTGCTGCTCGTTGAGCATTCGATCATGCAACGCGCGGAAAATCCGAATTTTACCGGCAAGGTCTTTCTCGAAATAATCGGCTTTTCATCTCTCGAAGTTGTCAACTGGAGCGTATGGCTGGCGCTGCTTTCGAACGCCTCCTCCCTATTTTCGATGAGTTCTCTCGTGGCCTCAGCCTACTTCTTTGTCGGATTCTACGTTGAACACCAGATTACCGAGAACGTGATTACGCAACAGCCATTTCTCCTCTTCAGAAACCCGAGGGCGGTGATCACGGCGGGTGTGATTCTTGAGACCCTTAGTGAGGGTGTCGGAGCACGCCTCTGGCTGCTCTACGGAGCGACCGGGATAACATTCCTCGTCATAGGCTCCGCGATAGAGCACTCGATCCAGTATGTCGTAGGAAGAGTGCCTGTTGAGAGCCAGGTAATGGAACGAGAACCAGCATAGATACGCTGTCCAGGTATGCTGATCTGGGTCTACGTGACTCCGAACGCGAGAGAAGCCCGCGTGGTCAAGGTCAGAGACGACTATTTTGAAGTCCGGGTCGATGAGATGGCTGTGGGCGACCGAGCGAATAAGAGACTTCTGGAGATTCTAGCCGAACACTTCAAGGTCCATAAATCGAGAATCTCCATTCTAAAAGAAACAAAAACAAGAAACAAGCTCGTCCAAGTAATTCTCGAACGCACTCCTGACTTACCACCGCAATCTTGACAAATTTCCCCATCGGCGCTGGTTTATTTCTGCCCTTAGGGAAATGACATTCTGGAGGGCGAGTATACCTTGGCCGGCAGCGATTCCAATGTTGATTGTGGTCACAGTTTTCCAGCCGTCCAGGAGAATGGATTGGAGGGCCAAGCGCAGAAAACGGCTGACAAACGGCCGGAACCAAGGCTCCCAATCTTCTCAATCCTCGACTCGATAGACTTCTCGGAACACTTCATAGTCATCGGTGATGTCGGAACGGGGAAGAGCACGGTAACCCCGATTCACGAATACGGATTGTGGGAGGGGAAGAGGCAGATTGTCATCCGTGAGCCCTCGAGGGCCGCCTGCAACGCTCTCTTCTATTCGCTCCAGGCGCTTCATCCACAACTGGGAGATGAACTGGCTGTCATTACGAAGGACACTCAGATCAATGTCAGCGGCAAGATCAAGATAGTCACGGACGGCGTCTTGCTGAGAATGCTGGCTGAGAACGCGATCTATGATTCTTCAATCTACTTTGACGAAAGCCACCAGATGACATCCCAGCTAGAACTCTGCATGTCACTCGCAAAGAAACAGGAAGCCAGCGCAAGGAACCTGTTCCGGGTCATGAGCGCCACAATCGACCCAAACGAGTTCCTATCCTTCCTAGGCATCTCGAATCTCTACCGAATGAGCGGTCGCAGATACCACATCTCGCTCGAGGTGGAGCTTGCCGTCGACCTAAATGAGATGTTCAAGACTCTAGACCGCTATCTTTTCTCGCAGCCCCGCGACGAGTCCTGGCTAGTCTTTCTCCCCACGAGGCGGCTAGTCGAAAAGTACGCCAACAGCTATCGGGGCGTCTATATTCACGGAGGCCTCGAGGGCTCGCAAGTCAACAGGATCCAGCACCGAGCCGAGCAGGACAAGAATCTGAGAATCTTTGCAACAAACGTGATCGCTTCTTCCGTAAACATCTACGTGGACAACGTGTTGATTTTTGATGACGTGATTGACAGCAAGGACAAGCTAGGTCAAAAGACGCTACACTACACCAGTATAGACAACAACTCGCTGTTACAGATGATGGGCAGAATTGGACGCTTCAAGCCAGGCCGAGCCGTCATCCTTACTGATGAGCCCCTTCCGAAGAAGATCGATCCGATACCTGTGCGCAAGGCTCTCGAAACTGAGACCCCGTTTGACCTGGTGCTACTGATGTCAAAGTATGGGCTCAAACTCTCCGAGCTAGAGTTCATGTCAAAGCTGGACCATCGCGAGGTCGCCTTTGCAGAGAACTGGCTCGTCGAGATTGGAGCAATCGACCGGCAGCGTAAGACTACCTGGAAGGGTCTCTTGATGAGCGAAATCCCATACGAGCCTGATTTTGCGCACATGATCTCCAGCGCTCTAATCTCCGGAGATTATGATATGGCAAGGTGGCTTCTAGCCAGCGGCTCGTTCGGCGACTCGCTCAATCACGCTTACAAATCAGAGAGGGAACGCGAGGCTCGTCGGTTCCTGTACGGCTTCGACAGATCAAACGAGCTTAACATCAAGGCGCACCTTCTCAAAGGCTACGCGGAGGACGACGAGGGATCATTCGTCTCAAAGCTGGTCGCGAACGGACTCTTCCCCGGATTCGTGGAGGAAGCCTGGAAGAACCATGAAGCAGCTAGAGAAGCGCTGAATGACCTGCTCAGTGCGTCAAAGAAGAGACCCATACTCAAAGAGGTCGTGGTAGACGCTGATCCTATCAAGCTCAAGCCATACCTCGAAAACTGCTTATCGTTCGAAAGATTCGGCCCACACGAAAGAAAAGGCCACGAATTCAAGGAAATGAGCATCGAAGGACCGTTCTATGCAAGAGCCTTGACGATAAACTACAGACGCATACTGTTCGACATAATTGCGATGAATTCCTCGAGTAGACACCGTCATCGAACCAGGCGATGAGACTTGTCTGCAAAGACGTAGAGGTAGGCTAGGGATAGCCAAGATGAGCGGCCAAACGGTGGACCTGAATGTCGAATGATGTTCCCTTCTAAGGCGGCCAGCGAAGGCCCGCGGAGCTCCGTTCAAACCCCTACATGGGATTCGCGCCGAAAAAGAACGACAACCAGGTGTAGGAAAGACAAGTTCAAACTCATTTCTCACTGCAGGCCCAGAAAAAGAGCCTAAGGACGGGAATTGTGTTCCATGCTTGGGCGCGCGCTCGCTCAAATGTGAAGCGCGTCTAGAGTCTAAGTTCTACTGCTAATTTCTCGATTCTCTCAGTCATTTTGAGCAAGTCTGCGGCCGGTGCGTCCTCTGGTATCCAAGGCTTGCATTCTACTCTGATAGTTATATTCTCGCCGAGCATCTGTTCCAGACAAAAGTACAGAGAGGGAACCGGAGAATATACTAAATCATTTCCGCACGTTGGACAACGAATCACGAGGAGTTCCTCACTAGGTACGGTGGCAAGAGTATGTCGTGGCCGGAGAATTAACGGCTCAATGGGTCGGCCAGCCTTTCGTCAAGTTCACTTCTAGCAAAAGCAGCTCGGCTTCTTTCTCCGCGGTGGTCGTGACGATGCCTTGTCCTCGCATTTCTGCTGCGTTGAGAGCGGGCAGTTGCTTGTCACCAACCTCGACGGGTCCGCCTTCGAGGACGTAGAGGTATAATCCATGACCCTCTCTCAGTTCATAGTCGATCTTGTGTTCTGGTTGGAGGAATGAGGCGAGGACTGCGCCGTCGGCTCTGAGCGGGAGCGTCTCCGGATTCTTGTAAGCTACCAACGGAAGCCATTGGTTGGTTCTCTCCGATCGATCTATCCCCTGTTGTTCTACGGATGGTGTCATGTTGAGCTGTTCGGGTATGTACCATATCTGGATGAACCGCATTGGAATATCTTTCCGGTTATTGATCTCTGAATGGTACATACCACGGCCCACGGTGGTGTGTTGTACTCCTCCCTTGTGGAGAACGCCGCCTTTACCACGCTCGTCCTCATGACGGAACTCTCCCTCGATGACATATGTGACAACCTCATTCTGAGTATGAGGATGCAAAGGCCAAACAGCGCCCGGACTCAAGGTATCGTCGTTTAATACGCGAAGGTTTCCGAAGCCATTGTGCAACGGACTATTGTACATATCGAAAGAGAAATGCCATCGACCACGAAACGTACCGTCCTGAATCCTACCTGAAGCCTGATAGAGAGTGCTAGCAGGCCGGACAGTTATTTTGACATTCTCCGTTTTCTGTGACGACAAGTGATAATCGAAGGTTGCCGCGACTGCGGCCGCTATTTAGGATTTCTAGGAGTCACAGAAAAATGGGATGATGACGCCTACTGTTTGATCGGATGTTCAGAAGTTCCTTTACGACTCGATCACTCTGCCCATATGGGAAATCGAGTAACGTGTGTTGGATAACTGTCCTGGTTCTAGCGTCCCTTGCTCGAAGAGTCATCTGTGCTATTACCAGGAGAGAGGATAGTTCGCAACTCGAATGGTGGTCGTCGCGTTCTGGTCCAGGCCATCAGCGAAGTGGGACAGGTGCAAGGCGACGTAGGTTTGCCCAGCTATCACATTGGTGCACTGAAAGCGTCCATAGCTCATGAATCCTTGGTTGTTCACGTCAGCCTGCCCAGGAGCAGTTCAGGCGCCATCCCAGACAAATCCCGTTGAGCTTGGGCGTAAGCCGGGAGATCCACATGTTGCCGGTGTCCTGAACTGTTGATTTGATGTAGCATAACGTACCATTTCTTGAAAGCTGCAGGTTCTGAATGGGAAAACTTGGACTGTCGAAAGGGGTCTTTCCCAAAATCCCTCTCGCAATTACCTAAGGCGAGACTACGAACGTTACAAAGGCGGCTAGTGTTACGATGAATGCGATGGCGACGATCGCCCGCCTTTTCAGATTCAAGATGCTCCGCAAAGCCTCCTAGTTATTCGACTTGCCTCGATTCATAGCATGAACCCGGAGATGGACTTTCGCAACTTTGTAAACCCGTAAGTTGAAATACTTTCGAGACCACGATTGTGATAATGAGCGTCCCTTTACCCGACCCTCCTGCAGACAATCCAGTCTTTGGATCCACCAAGCGCGAGATCCTGTTGATCCTTAAGCGCGAGGGCCAGTCCGACCTCCAAACCCTCGCCCGGCACCTACGCATCTCAAAAATGGCGGTTCACAAACATGCACGGGAATTGGAAGAGAGAGGACTGATCGAACGCATACCCGTCAGAGGAACAACCGGCCGGCCGCGCTTAGCCCTGCGACTCGCACCCAGCGCAACCTCACTCTTCCCACGAGCCTACGCGGGAATAACCTGCGCCGCCCTCACATACATCGAGGAGAAGCTTGGACGGAAGGGCGTCGAAGAAGCTCTTCGGCGCCGACAAGCCGAAACACTCACCACCTACCGCGACCAGGTCAACGCAGAAACCCTCGCCGAACGCGTACACCAGCTCGCAGGACTCCGAGACCGCGAAGGATACATGGCCGAAGACCACAAAGCAGGCCCCGCAAAGTTCGAGATCCTAGAGCACAATTGTCCGATACTAGCAGTTGCCGAGAACTACTGGGAGGCATGCACAGTCGAGAACGAACTATTCAGAAAAGTATTGGATGCTAAAGTTGAGACGACACACCGCGTCGTCGCAGGCGGCAACGTCTGCCGTTTCCTAGTCACACCGAAACAGAGGACCTCGGGATGAAAGGCATCTCCCTTGTCACAGGCGCCGGACGCGGCCTCGGCCGAATCCTCGCCACATTCCTCGCAGGGCAAGGATACGACATCGTCATAACAGCTCGAACCGACAAGGAGCTTCACGACGTTGCTCAAGCTCTTGAAAGCGTCGGAATACGAGTCGCCGCAATTCCCGGTGATATCACAGAACCCAAGCACAGGACTCGATTGCTCCAACAGACGAGAGCCATGGGCGGCCTCAGCCTCCTCGTGAACAACGCTTCTGATCTCGGTGAAACCCCGCGACCCGAACTCGTTAGAGCCTCTCTCGAACGATTCCGGACAACGCTCGAAACAAACCTTGTCGCGCCGCTCGCGCTCATACAAGAAGCCCTCCCACAACTCGAACAGACGAGGGGACTTGTAGTCAACATCTCCAGCGACGCAAGCCAGGGAGGATACGAGCGATGGGGAATCTATGGCTCAAGCAAGGCTGCCCTCGACCTCGCTTCAAAGACACTCTCAGCGGAACTCAAAGCACTCCACATTTCTGTCGTCAGCGTCGACCCCGGTGACATGCGGACCCGGATGCATCAGGACGCGTTTCCCGGCGAGGACATATCCGACCGTCCTCTCCCAGAAGTAACGCTTCCATTCTGGGCATGGCTAGTAGGCCAAGACCCTGAACGCATCAGTGGGATGCGCTACCAGGCACAAGGAACACTCTGGGAGGTCCCAATTTGAATCGATCCGAACTCCTATTCGATCGTCCCACCGATCTCTTCGCCTCTGTACCCCCGGAGATGCGTGGACACGACCGAGACGACGTCCGTCTAATGGTCTCAACACCCGAGGTCGACGCGCACCACTCGTTTACTGAGCTCCCTGGGCTCCTTGAGCCTGGAGACCTGTTGGTCGTCAACGAGAGCGCGACCTTGCCCGCAAGCCTACCAGCCGCCAGCCGTCTCGGCAATATCCGACTCAACCTCTCCACAAGATTTGCCGACGATCTCTGGCTCGCCGAACCAAGATGGAGCCCGTCAAAGCCTGGCCCGCTACCGCTCAAGGAACATGAGATACTTCAGATCGGCGAGGCGAAAGCCGTCCTGCTCCAACAGTATCCTGGAATCCCGAGACTCTGGTTCGCCCGCCTCGACACCCCAGCCAGCCGTCTCATGGCCAAGTACGGCGAGCCTATCCACTACAACTACGCTCCTGCCTATCCCATGTCAAACTATCAGACGATCTTCTCCCGCTTTCCAGGAAGTGTGGAGATGCCAAGTGCCGCACGGCCTATCACAGCGCACGTCCGCGATATGCTTCGCTCACGTGGCATCGGCATTGTTGGAGTAATCCTTCACACTGGTGTCTCCAGTCTAGAGATCGAGGATGAGACAGTAGAGCACCAAGCTCTCTACCCGGAGGTCTTCCGGGTTCCCGAAGCAACCGCAAACGCTGTTAACGGAACACACGCCCGCGGCGGCCGTGTCATCGCCGTCGGAACCACTGTCGTCCGTGCTCTCGAAACCGCTTGGACACCCAATGGTCTTCGCGCCTGCTCTGGAGCCACGGGACTCTACATTCATCCCGGAAACGGCGTCCATGTTATTGATGGACTTCTCACCGGATTGCATGACCCTGTAACGAGCCATCTTGCGATGCTCAGCGCCGTCGCAGGCCTCGACAGGGTCAAAAAGGCATACGGTGAAGCCATCCGGAACCGGTATCTCTGGCACGAGTTCGGCGACAGCCATCTACTATGGCGACAAGACGCAAACTAAGAGCAAGACCTAGAGCGCAAATGGTACGAGACTCATCAAGGGGGAATATCTTGGCCAAAATATTCACAGTCTACAGTTGGACCGTCAAGCATGGACGTGGCCAGGAATTCGTGGAAGCATGGAAGGGTTTCGCCCTGTGGGCGATCAGTCAGAAGGGTTCCTCTGGGTCAACGCGGCTCTTCAGAGACCTAGATGATCCAACACATTTCATGAGCGTTGACTCTTGGGAGAAGGAAGAACTGCTCGAATCCATTCGGGAGGGAATGGAATATGGTCGTCGAATAGATGATCTCCGAAAGCTCTTGTACAATTTCGCTTCCTGGCCTCTAGAGCTTGAGGCGGAGGAACGCGATTCCGCTAGAACGTCTCGCGACTAGATGGGGGAAAAAACCGCGTCCGATGGACGCTTTGGTCAGAATTGTACTCCTCTAAACGATCTGTAACTTTTCTCTTTGCGCAACTATTCTTTTCCGCTAACTAATCTGTGACCCCAAGGGGGGTCGATTTTCCAGAGCCCCGCCCTTCATGGGTCGAACCCATCTGCGGTCAGACTATGAGGACGCGGGCCCGCCGCTTCCAATCATTTTGCTCGACTCAGCGTTGCTTGGCTTGGGCCCGGAAAACACAAATGCGGCCCCGAGGTGGGCAACATCACCATCAGAGAGCGAATCCTTCTCCACTGCCCTTTTGTGTTTCAGTTCCAGCACCGCGACGTAGGAATTCCCTTTCCGGAAGGTCCTCTCCAAGTTCTCCTTTTCGCGGAACCCGTATCGAAGAACTATTTGCGCCATGCGGTGCGGCACTGGAAAGAAACGAAAAGCAGGCGGAATCAATTTGACAACCACTATCCGCATTTCCGGGGCGGCTCGCAAAGAGACGCACCACAACGCCTTTCGGGGCGAGGATACAGTCGCCGACTTGTCCTCATTCATCTCGACCTATATTTCCCTCCCAATCAGATCCTCATTCATGGTCATGTTTCCGTAGCTCCGACCATAGGCGGACACGGCGGAAAAGCATACGCCAAGTAGACCACGAAAAAACTCCATCAATCTTTTCCATCGTGAGCTAGTGCAAGCTACGGAAGCCTAGCTCATCCGCCAGAAAAGAAGGGAGGGGGGACCGGAAGTTGGGACGTGATGTGTTAGTTGCTCTCGTCTGCGAGGAAGATTTGTCCCCGAATCTCGCCAGAAGGATTTTGTGTGGTGTGAACGTTCACGTAGGTGTTCCCGTGCTGGATAGCATCGACCAAAGCGGACAACGGTTGGCCCTGTAACGGTCCCACCAGGTTAGTTGCGGTGATCGTGAACATGGCAATTGTACCGTCACTCCGGCCTGAGAGAAGCGTAGGTTGCAAGAGGAAGACCACTGGAGGACCATTATGGGTAGAATCTCCAAGGTGAATATGGGCAACCATAACGTTCTCAATGTTCGCAACGATCAACCTGAAAGACAAGCTTCCACCGTCAGCGCTCAAACTCGCCAAGAAGACCCCGTGCCCGTTCGTCGAAATGCTGGGAATCTGGTTAGCGCCATTCAGCACTGCTAGGAAGTTCGTGCCCTGAGCCATTGCCGTCGGAGCAAGGGTCAGCGTCGCTAGAAGCATCAGTCCCGCTAGAAGAGATACTATTTTCATAGTCCATTTCTCCACCCGCATAGCTAGTTAAGTTTAGCCGTCAAGCTCCATCCCCGTACAGCCACGTATACCCGGGCATTTCCCTAGGTGCCCCAGTCCCCCGACACTCTGCTTATTTCGGGCCTTTGCCCAGTAAGCATCCTTTGCTCTGATAACTTTTCTTCTTGCGTAACTATTCCTTTTCTGTTAACTTTTATGTGCCCCCCGGGGGTGGTCGATTTTCCCAAGCGCGAGGTTCGCCCGGACGCGAAATCGCCCAATACCTGCCCTGAACTGGAATCCGGAAGTGCTCGCCTAACTCTCCCGAAATTCGTTCGGAATTGTCGCCTTCTTTCCACTGGCGTCCTAGCCCGGATTGTGCCCTGAACCGCCTGTCTCGCCTATTATCGCTGCCAGACAGGAAATGGTTTTTGGAAAATAGGGGGTCTTAGCGACCGACTCTCGCGCCACATGAGAGAACTCTCCGGACTGGCCACTGAAACTAAACCCGACTTGAGGCACGAGTGCCCTGTGACCCTATTTTGCGGCGAAGGCCTTGAGGCGATCCTCGAATATCGTCCTCGCCGGAAAGCCCATCGAACACGCGTACGTGTTGAAATCCAGCAGACTCTTCCCGTTCCTTACAGCCCTATTCTGGATCTCCCGTATACTCTCGCCTACGATGGCGTATGTGGACGCGTATCCTGGCCCGTTCCCCTGGTGCGCCGGGAAGAGCTGGTGGTAGACCATGCTCTTTGACAAGCCCGTCTTCTTACTGGCCCAATCAATGAAATCCACAAGCCCCTGTTTCCCAGAGTTAATCCTTGCATCCCCGATGATGCGCAAGAACCGCACGATACGCCACATCCAGGTATAGAACTCGTACTCCTCTGCAATATTGTCGAATCCACCATGCTTCTCGTAGAAGTTCACTAACGCCTTCTCATCCGCGTTCAAGCCCCTCCTCGTCTTCAGTTTCTCCATCACATCCTGGAACTCAATCTCCCGCTGGAACGAGATACCCTCCGAAATCGCCCCTCCGAGCGGAGACCAGAGCATATCAACCAAGGTTGGCTTGGCCCCGTATCCTACAGACGAGTTTGACGCGTGAACACAATGACCATACTCTTCGTGAACCAAGAGATTGAGTAACTCGCCAGGCGCCGTGCTCGGATCACGACGTGGATCCGTAGTGCAGATGAACAATTGTTGTGGTTTATTCGTGAAAGTATCGAAGAAGAAGGCGCCACCGCTCGGAAATATCGCTGTCAGATACGATGGTGTCTCGATCACCTTCGCATCATAGTTTGGATTCACCTTGACAATACTCTTGTTGGCAACCTTCACGACCCGCTTTCGAAGATCCGCGAGATACGGAATGACCTCATTGACCTTAACCGCTCTCTTGGCTTTGATGATCTTCGATACTTCTTCCGCCTTCGCTGGAACACCGTACTTCTTCGCCAGCCTGGCCGTCATCCGCTGGAACTTTGGCAACTCTCTTTCAAGATACCGGAGACCCTTCGCTTCCAGCTCACTAGGTGTCTCTGAATAGTCCCAAAGACGCTGGAGGGCTTGAGCGTAGATCTCCTTCCGGCCAAGATCCGCGCCCTGTTTCTTGATGATTCTGTAGACCTCGTCAAAACCCTGGTTCTTGAAACCCTTGACCCGGAATATCGAAGCATACTTCCTAGTAACCTCTGAAAGACCATCCAGGCCCTCCTTCAACTGCTTATCCGGAGTCTCCTTCTTGATCGTCTTGATGATCTCCTGGAGACCATCGCAGCGTATCAATGCAAGCAAACGAAGACCAGTAGGCCAGTTCTTAGCTGCAGCCTCCATCGTGGCCGCTTGTACCGCTCTGATACCGTTGCGAGTAAGCGCCTTCATGTGACTGTCGATAATGCCTTCTTTGATCATGTAGCCAAAGAACGCGTTCAGCACAGACTCCACAGCCTGGTGCGGCTCGTTCAGAGTAATCCAAGCAGACCCTGAATCGAGGACTTTGAGCTGTGACTTGTTCTCCGCCTTCAGCCGCAGTTCTTCAACGCGTCGAGAAAGTTTGTCTAGATTCTTCCTAGAAGGAATGAAAATCTTGCCAACATACTCTTTCAGTCCATTAATGTAGGCTCCAGAAGGATCAGATTCCTTGAAGAACTCAAAGATCTCCGACTCAACAGGTGACGCAGGTTTCGGAATAGCCAATTCTTTCCCATCAATCCTCGTGCTTAGTACTCTCAACCAAAGGAGCTAGACTACTTAATTCTAATCAATTTTCAGATAAATCCAGCACGAACCACGCGACAATCCACTCATCATGAGCCTCAGAACCACATCACAGCTCCCCTTCGCCCATCCCTTTCTATCCCGGGAGTTCGCCTACCCCTTTTGCACACGTCACGCGATAAGACACGTACCACCTGACAACTGCTTTCCAGACAGAAAATGAGGACGATAAGGATCCCCGACAGTTCCGTCGGGAATCCTGAATTACTCGTGGCTCTTCCTAGTCTTGGTTCCCGTTTGCTTCTCGATGCTCCGGATATTGATCTCCCTGACAAATGCTTCCGTGATGAAGTCGAGGGAGTCAACCTTCTCCTGCATCTGAACATCGCTAATCTTCAGTGGATGGTCTGGGAGAAGGAGATTGTCGTTCGATGCAACAAAGTGCTCCCAGTTTATTCCAACGTCCAGAGTTGAGTCCGCGAGCTCTTCATCAGTCAGAGATGCGGTTTTAGCCGTGTTGACGAAGTTCTGAAATTCCTCGTCTGGAACCTGTAGATCCGTTACCGTGCGAATCGGCCTAGGAGTTGTTCCCCCAAGCTCATGTCCAAGAACATGCGCGAGAAATGTGAAGTTCTCGATCTCCGTAAAATGTTTCATCCGTATCTCCAAAGGAGTTTCCCCCGTCGGATTAGAGTCTGGAAAGTCTGAGATTTGCGGGGCGCCTGTTTGCGGGTCGTTGAATCTGAAAACCCTTGATAGTCTCAGCTGGTTCAACGGGGTAATGTTTCTCGCAGAATCCTCTTGCTCAGTCCACGATTCTCTACTCTTAGTATCGGAGGCCATTTCTTAACACATCGCACAGTTGTAATCGGAGAATACATTTCTGATCTGTAACCCACGACACAACTCGAACGTAATCGTCCTCCAGTTCCCAGTCACAGTTATCACGCCACACTCTTCCCCGTAGACCCTTTACAGGGTACGTATCTAGATCAGGTCAGGCCTCAAGCTGAGCCTGAAAGACTTGCTCGTCCGGCAGGATGATTCTCTACCAGTCCACCTGTTTCATCCCCAGAAACAATATTCTTCTTGGCGACCATGCGCTCGGTCTTCTCGATTACCTTCTTGACAATAGCTAGGTAGGTTAGGGCTTCATGAATCCCGGTTGCCGCGAATCCAACACCATGAGCAATCTCTTTGTTCGAGAATTTCTTTGACATGCGGCTGAGCTCTTTCTCCACATCTTCCAGGTACCGCTTGAACTCCTTGATGGCAAGCAGCGTTTTTTCTGCTCTCTCGTGCAGGGTTTGTTCAGATTCCTTTCCCAATCCGATTGCCCTTCATGAGGGTTGAGAAAACAACGATAATAGCGTAGTCCAACCTAGTGGCAAGGAAGATGGGTACACGACATAGCCCCATCCAAGCCTTCTCGGATTAACGAGCCTAAGCCCGTGCACCGCATGAGTAGCAGCTCTCAGCGGCCAATGGTAACTCTCTGCCACAGCGACTGCACTTCTTCACGAAGCTCTTTGGGGTCGATCCCCCGGAGATCACCATTTCCTCTGCCGTCGCCGACCGGACCGACATCGGAACGTTCGGGTCCCGGAGGGCCCAGTACGCCCGGAGGAGTAGCAGAGGGGAACCGCTAATTAGCGAAAGCGTCCCAAGAACGTAGAATAGTACGGCCTGTGGACCGGGAGATCCGCAAAGCCGGAATCCCTGGAATATTCACTCCATTTGTGCACGTAGAATACGTTGGGATTGGTTGAATTGCAGCGAAAGCAATCCACCATACCCCGAAAAGAACCAATACCAATCCCAGGATCGAGGCTTCTTCTGGCTTCAACGAAGGATCAGTTCACGGACTAAACATGATAAGATTTGGGTTCGCAAAAAGGCAGTCTCCCGGCCACGGAAAACGGGTTGGCTCCTTGGACGAGGCCTTCGAGACTGCCGGTCAGGTCTGGCTGAAGGGAGATCGCGCCCAGTCCGCTGACTAAACATGGAAGAAAATCAGGACAGAAATTCAAATAAGAATGAAAATCAACGAGCCCGGGACCATCTATTGGCCAGGAGCAAGTCTCGCAAGGTCGCACCAAGAGCGCGGACAAGATCATATGAAAGTTCTCAGGGCAATCACGAAATCTCGCCTTCTAAGGAGTCTATCAAGGCAGCAGAGGACCTCGCGCTCGCGGCGTTCGCTTCGGGACTAAAACTGGCAGCCGCCTTCGGAACCGTAGCTGCCAAAACCACCAGTCTGGCCCTTGCTTCTATTGCGACTGGAGCGGACAAGTTCTCCGAGCTAGTCAAGCAAGAAGCACTGAAATCTCAGAAGGCCAAAGCCCAAAGAAATGCTCGATGGTCACATACGAGAGGAAATAGGAGAACCAGCAAGCGAGGGTAGAGAAAGGAAGACTCTGCGGGCTCGATTAGCTAGGTTAGACGTGAATCCTGCTTTACTTCTCGCAAGTGGAATTTCGCGATCAGATCTCGGCTCGCAAGTAACAATGGGGTGCAGACTAGCACAGCTCCGAGGACAAGTACTGCTCGTTCAAATGGATAAATGAGGAAGATAAACGGCCAAGAGCGTAAGGCAACGCTTCCGAAGAGACTGGCGTAGAGGATTCCTCCTGTAACATGTTCGATCATGGTGCCGATGAACGCGACCACTAACACAGACCTGGCCAAGCTTCTGCGCCCTCCGAAGGTGAAGCTATCGCGTAGGTTTCGAGTCAGCGGAGACACGAGGACCCCGAGTGCGACGAGATGAAACCACAAGTACGGAATGGGTGGACTGGGGAGACGAAGCCATTGGAACGGAATGGGCAGACTTGGAAAGTTACTCCCAACGAAGATCTCGGTATTGGGATTGATAACGAAGAGACCCAAGGTCGCTACATACAGGAAGGTCGCTTCGGTTCGCCTACCACGAACTAGAAGGCTGATGAGGGCTACGTTCAATGCGCCTCCGAGAAAATCGAGCCCGCCAAATTTCAATGTCCCGGCTGATCCCGGAATGAAGGCCGCAATCATCGTCCCTAGAAAGACCGCGAATATGCCGTAGGATGGAGCGAGAAAGACACCAAGGACAGGCGTTATGATTCCGCTAAACGTGATGGAGCCAGACACGCCAATGAGCCGATCGAGCAAGATTGTCCGCGGAATCACATAGAGTGCAGTTAGTGATGCCGTCAGAGTTACCATTCTGGTGTTGAATCTGTTCCTGCGAAGTTGCATTTTTCGATCACATACGTTTAGCCGTCGCGCGGAATGCCACGGGTCTTAACGATTTGCTGAAGGTCCCTTATGCTTAATCCTGTCTCGTTGGATATTCTTCGTAGGTCTTCGTATTCCGCCTTGCCGCTCTGAGAATGGGCGGCTACCCCAAGCGCCCTCTTTACTCTAACCTGAAACTTCTTCCCTTTCACCTCGATCGCCATAGTGCCAGTGGCTCTTCTGCTGATGTGTCTGGAAACAGGCATTTCTCGTACCCCAAGCGTCCCCGTCTCTTCCATCAACAGTTCAGCCAGATGCTCGCTCTTCGCCTTGTCAGCTATTACCGAGATAAGTTGACCGGGCCGGTTTTTCTTCATAAAGACCGGAGTGATGGATACGTCCCGCGCTCCTGCGTCCATCAGCCTCTCGACCGCTCGGCCAATTACTTCGCCGGAAACATCGTCCAAGTTGGTCTCCAAGACAACGACTTCATCGTGAGCATGATCGGTCCCTGAGAATTCGCCAACGGTAAGACGGAGAAGATTGGCCACCTGATCCAGATCCTTTGCTCCCGCGCCGTACCCGATCTTCTGAGGAGTGATGACCGGAACTTCGCCTGTGCCACTTGCCAGGTTTACTGCTATTGCAGCGCCTGTCGGCGTTGTCAGTTCGTACTGGATGTTACTGGTTTTCATCGGGAACTTGTGGGCTCGCAGAATCTCGGCAACGGCCGGAGCTGGGTTTGGATAGGTTCGGCCAGAAAAACTCGTTACCCCCGTTCCGACTGCAATCGGGCTACACCACCACTTGTCTCCCGACAGTTTGAGTTCGTCGACGAGATACGCGACTCCGAGAATGTCGACGAGAGTATCAGCGGACCCGAGCTCGTGAAGTTCTATGTCCTTAGTAGAGTGGCCGTGCACTCGGATTTCGGCCAAACCTAGCGATTCAAGGACCGAGATAACAAAACCAGCTCCCCAGTGCGAGAGACCGAGGCCCTTTGAGCATTTTCGAGCAGACTCGATGAGATCAGCGGCCTTTCTCTTCGAGACTTTTTCTTCAGACGAGACTGAGACGAGTCGTGCGCTGATGTCCCCCCGCTCCACTCCGCTCGTATCGACCCGGATGTTCTTCGAGCCTGGAAGATTCTTTTCAACAACCTCAGCGACTTTCATCAGACTCTTCGGGTTTCCACCCAGATCAACGAGCGCGCCCAGGAATTTGTCGCCAGAGGCTCCTGAAGCACCAGCGTCAATTATGACTGCTCTTCCAGAACCTCTCATGTTGAACCCGTCCAACCGCTCGCGTGGGCACAAGTATTAATCAAGCTATTTCGATATTATCACGATCAGTTTTGGAACCCAAGTCTGACAACTCTTGCGTCTACGGCCTCGGCGAATGCCCGGTCCTCACAGTTGTAGGGGAGAAGATGAAAGACATGGAACAACGGTCGAAAGTCTTTCCAACAGATCCTGGCGCAGCGGCGGTAAGCCAGATGATTCAGCCCTTCCTCCAGCTCAACGCGAACATCTACGCAATGCTTCCTTCTTTTTGTCCCAATTGTCCCAAGAGAATCGTCGCGGTCGAGAAAGAGCTAGCCCAGATAAGGCATCAGACGACCAAGTAAGCATTCTCGGAATCTCAAGACGACCCCGATTCAACAAGCACTAGCTTGTGCTCTTTGCTTAAATTGAAGGAGTCATTCAGCATCAATCGAGTTTAGACCGTGAGTGAAGATAAGAGCGTCGGACTCAAGGCCTGGCTGTCGGGGCCGAAGTCCAAGAACCCCAAAGCCAATGCTCTTCCAACGCCGCCTGTACAAATGGACAAGCGTCGTATAGTGGTGCTGCCACTAGCCAACATATCCTCGGATCCCAAGGACGAATACTTCGCGGACGGTTTGACCGAAGAACTCATCTCGAGCATTTCGAACATCAGCGAACTCAGCGTCATCTCAAGAACCTCAGCAATGACATTCAAGGGAACCGGCAAGAAGGTTGGCGACATTGGAAAAGAACTCGACGTCGGGTCCGTTCTAGAAGGAAGTGTAAGAAAATCCGGCAACAGGATGCGAATAGCAGTTCAACTCATCGACGTGAGGGACGACAAACACCTCTGGTCCCAGAACTATGACCGAGAGTTCGACGACGTATTCGCCGTTCAGGGTGATATCGCGAAGCAGGTTGCGGATGCGCTCCGAGTTCGAATCCTCCCGCGGGAAAGTCGACAAATAGAGAAGCGGCCAACGGAGAGCACTGAAGCTTACGGTCTATACCTTAAGGGGAGATTTCTCTGGAACGAGAGGACGAAACAAGCCCTCTTGAAAGCAATCGACTACTTCAAGCAGGCAACCGTTTCAGACCCGAAATTCGCCTTGGCCTACTCCGGGATAGCTGACAGTTACGCTGTGCTAGCCGACCATCAACACCTTCCTCCTCTTGAAGTGCATCAGAAAACAAGAGAAAACGCATTGAAGGCCGTGCAACTTGACGAGTCCTCAGCGGAGGCCCACACTTCCCTGGCATCAGTACTTGAAGACGAATACGACTGGGATGGCGCAGAACGCGAATTCAAGAGAGCGATCGAACTCAATCCAAACTACGCAACAGCTCATCACTGGTACGGAATACTTCTCTCAAGAACAGGCAAGCTCGACAGGTCGCTCCTTGAGGCATCGAAGGCTCAACTACTTGACCCATTGTCGCCGCAGATCGCAGTCTCTCTCGGCTTCGTCTACGATGGAATGAAAAAATATGAACTGGCGGAGAGTCTTATGCGGAGGGTCCTTGAGTCCGAACCTAACTTTCTCACTGCGCATGGCTGCCTCTATCTTGTGTACCTACATCAGGGGAGGCATCTTGAAGCAGAGACAGTGGGAACTGAGATGATGCGAATCTCGAACGGTCTCCCCTGGGTCAAGGCTTGGATGGCGGCGGGTTATGCCTTCGCGGGTCGGAGGGATGAGGCGAAGGCAACACTCGATGAAGTGAAAGCCTCTCCCCTTGGAACGTATGTCGGAGCACAACCGATAGTGTATGCTTACGTGGGCCTGGGAGAAAAGGAAAAGGCGATCGAGCTAATTGAGAGAGACTATGAAACACGAGCACACTGGCTTCCGCACCTAGCGAAGGATCCCCTCCTGGCAAGCATTAGGTTCGAACCTAGAGTCATCGAGGTCTTGAGGAAAATAGGGCTTAGAACCTGAACTCGGCGCACGAGGAGCATTGCGTACGACTTGACCAAGTTGGTGCGGAAACGTCCTCCGTGGTCCGCTTTTTTCGGTAGAACATCAACTACATCAATCAAAAACACACTGGGTGAGCACAAGCAAGGAAATGTAAAGGCCTACTGAACTCACAACGTGAGCTTCTGACTTTTCCAGCTGAAGGCTAAGCCACTCAAATCGCCCATTATCAGCCCTGATCTCGAATCCGGGATCCCCCTAAGGCTCGCCACGAGAATCGTTCGGGTTTGGCTGAAATAATGGCAAGTTTCGCCTTAGGTTCCAAGCCTGGATCGCGCCCTGAGTCGTTGGACTCGCCTGGAATCAGTGCCAGACAGGGAAGGTTTCGAGAAAAAAAGGGTATTGTTCAACCATTTTGCGTCGCATGTCCAGTTTCTCCGGAAGCCGGTTTGGCTTCTTTCACAGCTTTCCTGAACAGCTCTACGAAACGGAGAGCCGCATCCTTGTCCGGAGAAGGAGCAGGCTTACTGGGGAGCTTTGGACTGGTTTTCGAATCGTTTGGCAAGGCCGAACATTCCAAGGAACAGAGCCACCCCCGCCGCTACGTTGACCGCTGAAGTCGCAATCAAAGTGACCACTCCAACCGAGTCTATCAGTGAAGCCAGCTGATCGGCAGGCAGAGATAACGAGAGAAAGAGAGAGACGACATTTCGGATCGTCAAAATGGTGAACGCGACGATGATCAGCGTCCACGCGCGAAACGACCCGGTCAGCTTTGTCACCCGATACGCATAGAAGACCACGCCCGCCTGCAGAATCAGCTGGAAAACAGAGATGAAATAGAGCGTCGGTAAAACAACAGGGTCAAGCATTCCGTCTACGCCTTCTTCTGTTTCTCCGAGGCTCCGCGGAACATTTCCATGAACTTCTCTGACGCTACCTTTCTCGGTGAACCGCTGATGATCCCCTCGTAGTTTGTGAAGGCTGACTCGATCTTGATCCCGTTCGATGTTATTTCGTACTCTCTAAGCCTCTTGTCATGGTCACTGCCCCGCATCTTCAAAATGACCAGGGCCTTGCGCATAGACGACTCTATCTCCACAGGCTTCAGAGCGACAATACAATCGACAAGGAAGCTCAGCCCCACATCAGTCACGCTGAAGGACCCGCCGCTGATCTGAGGCGACTCCCAGAGCAGTACTGAGCTAACCCCTCGGGTCTTCAGGTACCTTATCACCCGGTAAGCTTCCATTCTCATGTCATCCTTCTTCACAAACATCTCTAGATGACTGAGAGAGTCGATAACAAACCGTCGAGGCTGAATATCCCGAAGAACATCATCTAGCAAGCTATCGCTGCCAGATTCGAGCATGAGACTTGGGGAGGTGCAGATCACACGGAACTTGTCCTGCTCCTCCATTTTTCGCAGGTCCCATCCGAAGTTCTTTGCGTCTCTATAGATCTGGTCCGGGAGCTCTTCGAAGGTCACATAGATCCCGGGCTCACCTAAGTTGACTCCGTTGACAAGGTACTGAAGAGCGAGGGTTGTCTTTCCTGTGCCCGCGCTTCCAGCAAGCATCACAGAATCACCCGGCATGAAGCCTCCCCTGAGCATCTCGTCAAGCTCGACAATCCCAGTTTTGACCCGGCCTTCCTCCGGTTTTCCTGGGAACAGTTGGTCGAGCCCAGAGGCTCCGGTCTTGGAACGTGTTGCGGTCATTTCTCTCCACCTATCCTGACAGTCTTCAAGTGGTTTGCGACCGACTCGAGAAGTTCCCTGTCCTTTGCGCGATCCAGGAATACAACATCGGAGTTTCCAATCCTCTTCTGCCTTAGGACCCCCAACTGCAAGAGTTCCCTGACATCGGAAATGACCGCGATGGTTGTTCTTCCAACCCGACGAGCCACTCCATCAACTGTATCGATGAGTCCAGGATTCCGGTGAAACAGGACTAGAAGGTCTCCTCTGACCTCTGACGCGAGGAGAGTCGACAAGACCTCGGATCCGCTCACTTCAGTCTGCTCCCCACGAAACAGACTTCCTTCGCAGTCTCAAGCGATTTCTCATAGTCAAGCCTCGCTTCCGAATCGTAACGTATGCCCAGCTTCCGGCTGAGATCCTTAACCACTATACGTTCAAGAACCACCGCTCCATTACCGAACAGTGATTGCAATTTTCTATCAAATTCTCTCGAGTTGCTCGCGTCGTCAAGCAACCCTTTCGACGTGAGAATTTCCAGCACGTTATGGCCCAAAGCATTTCCAACAGCCTCGCGGACCGTGCTTACGAGCACCGAAGAGAACGCTTTCTCCGCAGCAAACCTCTGGTCTGGACTCAATGACGCAGAAACCGATTCGGAGTTGCCGTGGAGATTGGTTGAACTCGACTCGCGTGCTCGCACAGCCATGACCATCATGTCCTTAGGTGCTGGGGCAACAACCGAGAGATGAACTGGTTGTAACCTAGCTTTCGAGCTTCATGTACAAGTTTATCCAATCTTGTATAGAGACCGAGAAATTCGAAAGGAACAATCGGCTAAGGCACAGACTCCTAACGAATTGAGAATGGCTGGCTTCGTTGCGAATAGCATACTATCTGGCTATCTGATGCGTTCGAAAGGACGAGTTACAATACGCGTATTCAGTTGGACAAAAGCAGTGTCACTTGACTAGGAAGATGCTTTGCGCTCTCCTCTAACGGAAATATTCTATGAGACTCTCGAGTACTGTTTTGGAAAAACCTTACTGGAAACGCTAGGACCCACAGTACAGGCATCTATCTACGACCTGTTGAAACGAAGTGGGATCCGAAAAGAGGATATTTCCAACAGGTTCGATGACGTGGTACAGGCGTTGACGAGCACTCTTGGGACTTGCTCGCGGGTCGTGGTGCATCGGACGGTGGTCGAGATGTTCAAAGAGTATTCCCAGAGACTCGACTTCTCATACACTGACTCTCTAAGAGATCGCCTTGCAGTATTGAAGGAGGCTGTAGTCGCAAACCACGTCCTCCCTCGCAGGCTTCGTGACGAATCGGCGTTCGACAGCGTAGAGAAACCCGAGTGGACTGGACCTGATGTCCCGAAAGGCCAAGCGTATAACAGCCTCTATCCCATGAAAAAGGGCGTCAAGACATAGAATCAGTTTTCGATTCCGCGGGACAGGCTAGAAAAATCTCTAGCTTAGTTTGGGCCCCTTTAGGCAGTCCAGCTCTCTTAGGGAAATGGAAATCGCTCAATAACAGGCCTATCACAAGCTGGCAGCTATTGGAACAAGGCGAAGTCTCAAAAAAAAACGGGGGGGTTAAGCGAGTGGCGTTCGGGTGATAATTCCAAAATCTGCCCTAGCAATAGCCGCGGGAGCAGGGGGCAATGGAATCATTGGTTCTCCGACGACAGCCAGTGTTCCAGACGCGGTTGCCAGCCTCATCTGGCTGAATATATGAAGGAAGAGCGAAAAGCCTCCAAACTGGACCCGGTTCTCCATCGTCGTTCGGGTTATTGGACTGAGCACTCCAGTGAGGGGATCTATCGCTGTCCATGAGACGCTTATCGTGACCGTCTTCGGGCTGAACGAGACGAGATCGAATCCTTGCACGGTCGCGCTCAGAGACGCCGATGTTAGTCTCGCGTCAACCTGGAAGTTTGCCATCGTGGAGTTCCCGACAAAACTCAGAGTGGGCATGTGAGTCACTGGGTCTGTCATGAGAACTAGCAGCATGACAAAGATTCCTTGCTGAACCGAGCCCTGCGTGGTCATGATGCGTCCGTCAGATGGAAGCAGAACTACTAGAAGTGGCGGCGGGAACGGGCCGGGTCCGGGAGGCGGGGACCCAGGCAATTGGAACGGCGCACCCCAGGCCGCAGGAGAGATCAACCCGTTGAATTGAGTTATCTGCGAGGATGACGCAGCACTCATAGGAGAGGTGAAGATCATCATCCCGATTAGAAGAGCAGCTAACAAATCCTGAATTTTCCCTATGCTGGGCACCCTTCGCACAAAATAAAAGAGTTGCTACGATGGGGGTAGACAGGTCTATCCAGAGATATGGTAGTCAAGAAAAATATATCGGCCGAGGCTTTAGCGCGAATCCGACCTCATCGAAGTCAAGGGTAGGACAATCGCGGGGACGGAGGGCAGGAATAGTCTCCACATGTTCGAGGCAATCGCATCGCTCCGTTGGACAACCCACGTTCAATTCATACCTTTTCTCCTGCTAACTATTCTTTTCAAGACTAGCATGCTTTTCTCAACCCCCGAAGGTGGTCGATTTTCTCGCGCCCCGCCCTTCAGGAAATATAGCCCCGCACCGACTAAGTCTTTGCAGGGTTCGAGGAGACCTCTTCGTATCTCTTCCTGACAAAGGGCATAACGGGTCTTACATCATTAGGTCCCTTCAGCGGCGTCACCCAGAGCCTGCCCGTTTGTCCCGCCATCTCGAACGGTTTACCACCAAACTTTTCCTTGAGACTCGTCTGGTCTTTTTCCGAGAGCTTCATGAGAACAATCCCGTCTGTTACGAGAAAGCCTATGAACTTTCTATTGCAAAAATAGCATAGGCATCCCATCATCGGTCTGGAGTTAACTCCTTTCCATTTCAGAACTTCCGCTTCGAATGCCTTCTGAATCTCGATCATCTTCTCCTCGTCGTAATATTTCAAACAGTCACCAGAGGGAGAAACAAGAGAGCGACCCAACCGGTCGGGAATCCTTCTCTGATAACTGTTTTCACCCTACGAGGCATCCGCGCGATACAGCGCCTTTGGAATATGCTAAAATGCAACTGTCGACCATTTCTGCAAAGACTCGTTTGGTAACTGTGGAGCTTAAAATGCTGCCAGGAGAAGCGGCAGCTGCGACGAGGTTTCTCCAATCAAAAATTCACGGCCAGATCAGAGTCAATGGGAACCGGATTGAAATCGAGGACGAGAAGGGTCTGGACGTCAAGCTTATCGTTCGCAAGTTTCTCCATCGTGAAGGACTGACGAGCTATCGAGTAATCAGCCAGTCTGGAACCCTCAAAGTCATCCCGGAGAACGAGCAGGCTCCGGAAAAACAGCCAGCGGATGATAAGATCAAGGGAATCCCGCCATTTCCGCCCCTATCGACGGAGAGACTTCCCTTGATGGACGTCGTCTACCCCAACTATACTTCCGATCGCCCACGCACGTTCAAGAAAGAAAAACGCTAGGACAGCCCACTGGGGCTATTATCGGCCATAGTGCCTCGATTCCCATCCATCGGTTTCCAGAACCCGTTTTCACGATTGTCGCCGGATCAACTGCGATACTTTTTCACTTGTGTTCGCTTGTGTACGTGGCGCATAAGTTCCCTGCCAGAAGGACCGGAGCCTGATCATAGATGAGGAAGCCAACCGTTCTGGCAGTCGTGATCATAGCGAACTCATTGTTTTTGTTCTCTCCGATCGTTAGAGTCCAGGCCACGACGACGCCTCTTGGTCTCCCGATGGTCGGGTCTGACTGGAAGGTCGAGAACCTAGTGTCTCAGGGAAACGGGAACTTCAAGATTTCCGCCAGTGCTGCGGATACGATACCAACTGGTGGAGTGTTCTTTCCGTTTCCCAACGCGGGCCCCTCAGCATCTCACCCAACCTATACCAGCGAGTTCACGATCGGTTTTCCCCTCTCGCTCAGCGCAAGCAATACAATAACAGCGACAATCAAGATTCCGACTGAGTGCGCAGGAATTTCTCCTTGTCTAACCACCATGTTTGTTGGCAATCCAGATGGCAGTGCGTGTGGGACAGTGAACTCGGTGAGACTCTTCTTCCAGAGCACAAACACCAACAGTTTCGAGACCCATTATTGGTGGTCAAACCCGACCTCGTACACGATTACTACGGGGGGTACGATAACTTCTGTAACGCTGACTGCTCCGCTGAACGGAGCCGGCTGGTCTGACTTTTACGGACACTTCGGGGACGTTGCCCCATACTCAACGGGTTTTGCTGCAGCGATTCAGAACATCAAGACCATCGGTCTGTCATTTGGCAGCGGCTGCTTCTTCGCCAACGGTGTTGGCGTCGACAGCGCGACCGGGGTCGCAACGTTTCAGCTGCTCGAATACAAGATAACGTAGCTCTGCCCTCCCGCGGCTTCGTGAATGCACAGCATCCCATGGCACCTTCCTTTACAGTAAACCCTCACCCCAACGAAATCGCCCATTATCAGCCCTGATCTCGAAAATGGGAGGGGGTCCCTAGATTTCCCTCTAATCATTCGGGATGCACCCGATGAAATCCCATTATCCGCCCAGGCATCCAAGCCCAATCTGAACCCTGAATCCCGAGACCCGCCCACAATCCATGCCAGACAACAATGACCTCAAGGGGAGGGGGGTCTTAGCGACCCGACCTCGCGACGCGAGAGCGGTCGAGCGAATTTTCATTCAATTCCGACATCGTTCTATTTTACGCCCTGATCTCAAATTCAAGCCTTCGATTCATAGAACCCGGTTTCCCACGCTCATCCCTAGGGGAATACACGGGGATCAAAAAGGGCGAGACAAGCCAAAAACAAGCTCGTCCGCAACAAAGAAGCCCAGAATCCAACCCAGACAGAAACGAAGTCAGAGAAAAAATTGGATCCTTCGGGCACCTCGTGCAGCATGAGCAGTCTCCGCGGACACTCGTGAAAGTAAAGCCCAACAGTGCCTTTCAACCCACAGAATCACGCATAATCATTCCAGGATATCGATTCCGACGATTCCCATAACTAAGAATCAGCAATCGAAAACCACTTTTAGAAGTCATCTTCTGGAGATCAACATTTGGAAACGATTCTGAAATCGGGTCTTGCAAAACAAGTTTTTGAAACACTTCTTGAAATCGGTTCTTGAAAACGCTCCTTGAAACGGAGTTCTGAAACTGGTTTTGGAACAACATTTGAAATCGATATCAGTGAATTTTCTGGGCCCCCGGGGGGCCTACTCAAGTCTCACACCGCAGCCGCTAGGCTTTTTCCCAGGCGCAAAACGCGCTCGGCGCCTCAAGGTGCCTGTTAATAGCGACCTCGGCAATCGCCTCGGAATACTTCGCCATCTGCCCGACATCCCAGACGATAGACCGCAAGCCCACGGCCAAGTTCACCAGCTTAACACTACGCATGATGTCAGCTGTCAGCGATCTCTCCAGCTGCTCGCAGCTCGCAACCCGCTCGATACAATCGTTCGACTTTTTCAGATCGCCCTTCATCAACGCGTTGAACGAGTCCTCGATCAACAACCGAACCTTATCGCTAAAGTCGAGAATACCCTTCGAGAGCTTCGGATCCACCCCCTTCACATCCCCCTTCAACCGTAACGCCTCCTGCGCGATGTGCGAGGCAAGATCGCCCATCTGCTCCAGACTCTTCGCGATAACCCTGTTACCGACAACGTGCATCGGCCCATCAATCCCAACCTCCTTCGCCACACGTCGATCCAACACGGCGAGCAACAGCTGTCGTATGATCATCCAGTAGATACGATCCGCCTCCTCCTCCATATGCAACACCTCGTCCGCAAGATTCGGGCGACCCTCCACCACCGCCTTCACCCCCGTCTCCAGCATTGAACTTAGAATAATCTGCAAACGCCGCATCAACCCGTATATTGGAAACTTTGTCGGATCCACAAAGCTCTGCAACGTTACCGATTTCAAGCTCTGCTCCACAATTCCCAGCCCCGTCAACCGCCTACTAACCGCCCTAACCTCCTCCAGGTGACGCTGAGAGAGCTCTTTCTTCGAGATAATCTGGATAGTATCGTGTCCGGTTAGATAGTTCGCAGTTATGATTCTGGTGAGAAGGTTCGGGGCATCACAAATATCCGCGTCAATGACATACCGGAAGTTCTCCCGCTCCCGGGTCAATCCCGGATAGACTGTTATTCCGCCGTCAGATTCTCGTCTGAAGGTGACGATATCGCCCTGTTTTAGCCCGACCTGTTCAACCCAGTCCTTGGGTAATGACACGATAAGGGTCGAGTAGCCGACCTTCTGGACCTTACGAGCCTCCATCATCTGAGACAAGCCTAGGTTCCTCTATACAACATAGAATTGTCAGCTAGAATATAGAGTTGAGTTCCAGCGTAAGGTGTATCTATACTGAGCCAGCCGATTCGAGACCGACCGCCAGAGAACTCGTTTACATGTATTTTTTCAGAACAGCCTCGATCTTCGCCTTCGGAACAGCGCCCACAATCTGGTCGACAAGCTTCCCCTGCTTGACAACGAGCATTGTTGGAATCGCCATTATCCCGAATCGGCCTGACACCGCGGGATTCTCGTCGGTATTCAGCTTCCCAAACACGACCTTTCCCGAATACTCCTTCGCCAACGCGTCAACGATCGGACCGACAATTCGACAGGGACCACACCAAGGCGCCCAACAATCGATGACTGTCAAAGAGTATTTCTGGACGAACTGATCAAAAGTTGAATCCTCTACCTTAACAGGTACAGCCGGATAATCTGCCATTCCTGACATCTTCAAAGCTCTACCGGATTCAGGCGGGATATATACTTCTCACTAGAATTTTCCGGCCAGCTCCACCTGACGCTTGCCTCTCATCAGCCTAGAGACACGCAGCACTCCACCTATCTCTAGATTCATTAGATTCCGGTTCAGTTCCCGAAAGCTCACCTCTCCAAAACTCGCCTTCAACTCCTTGTGCAGATCCACATCCGTCAACGGCCCCTTCTTCTCAACAATCTCCACGATCGCGAGGGACATCGGCCTCGGACTCCAGATATTGTTCAAGCGTTCATTTCGCCAGGCCGCCCCGTCCCATTACCAATCTAGGTAATCGGGACTGGAGCTCTTTCCTTCTTGAAACGCTTCCCGAAACCCTGATACCAGTTCTCCATATCAGGAGTAACCGAAGGCTTGATCCTCTCCAGCGCATCCCTGAAATCTTCCCGCGTGACATTCTTTGATTCAATATCGCGACGAAGAGACACAAGACCAGCCTCGCGAACAACCGCCTCAAGATCAGCGCCAGAATAGCCTCCCGTCTGGGACGCCACATGGTCAAGATCGACATCTTGAGACAAAGGCATATTTGTACAGTGGATTTTCAGAATCTGCATCCTTGTCGCATGATCAGGCGCCGGCACGAAGATCAACCTATCAAATCTGCCGGGGCGCAGAATTGCCGGATCAATAATATCAGGCCTATTAGTCGCGCCGATCACAACCACGTTTTCCAACGATTCTATTCCGTCAAGCTCGGTGAGCAGCTGGCTTATCACTCGCTCCGAGACTCCACTATCCCCAAAACCCGTTCCACGTCTCGGAACTACAGAGTCCAGCTCATCGAAGAAGATGATGCTCGGAGCAGCTGTCCTCCCTTTCCGGAAGACCTCCCGTATCGCCTTCTCCGATTCCCCAACCCACTTGCTGAAGAGTTCAGGGCCTTTGATAGAGATGAAGTTCGCTTCACTCTCAGTAGCCACCGATCGGGCAAGCATGGTCTTCCCACAACCAGGGGGTCCGAAGAGCAAAATCCCCTTAGGAGCGCGAATCCCAACCCTCTTGAATACTTCAGGCTTCTTCAGGGGCCACTCGACGGCCTCCTGCAACTGCTGCTTCACCTCGGTCAGCCCACCGACATCACTCCAGTGAACTGTCGGGACCTCTATGTAGACCTCCCGCATAGCCGTCGGAGTGATTTCTCGGTAAGCGTTCATGAAATCTTCCAAGTTGACCTCCATCTTCTCCAGAATGCCACTGGGTACGCGTTCTTCTTCGAGGTTTATCTCCGGAAGATAGCGTCGAAGCGCCTTCATTGCAGCCTCGCGGCAGAGAGCGGAAATGTCAGCTCCAGTGTAGCCATGACAAATGTCCGACAAACGCGGGAGGCCCACGTCAGACGCGAGGGGCATCGTCCGGGTGTGAATCTGGAGAACCTCGTACCGCCCCATCTTGTCCGGGACACCGATCTCGATCTCCCGGTCAAACCGGCCTGGCCGCCTGAGAGCCGGATCAATAGCGTTGGGCCTGTTGGTTGCTCCAATGACAATAATGTTTCCGCGGGCACCCATTCCGTCCATCAGGGAAAGGAGTTGGGCGACGACCCGTCGTTCTACCTCTCCAGTTACTTCCTCTCTCTTAGGAGCGATAGCATCCATTTCGTCGATGAATATTATACTGGGAGCTGTCTCCTGGGCTTTCTGGAATATCTCTCGCAGCCGAGCTTCTGACTCACCGTAGAACTTTGACATGATCTCGGGTCCGGATATGACGTAGAAGTTCGCGTCCGACTCATTGGCCACAGCCTTTGCGAGTAGGGTCTTGCCACAGCCTGGCGGTCCGTATAGAAAGACGCCTTTTGGCGGTTCGATTCCGAGTCTCTGGAAGAGTTCGGGATGCCGCAATGGGAGCTCGACCATTTCTCGGATTCTTTGGATCTCACTGTGAAGCCCACCAATATCTTCGTACGTGACAATTGGTATCCCTTTCTTCTCCGGTGTCGGCTCGCTCATCACCTGAACTACGGTCGACTCGGTGATCTTTACGGGGCCATGGGGCCGTGTTCTCGTAGCTATTAGGGGAACTGCACTGCCGAAGATGCTGAGAAGGGTCATGTCACCCTCTACGAAAGGCATGTCCATGAATCGTCTTTTCACAAAGCCTACGAACTCCTCGTCAACGCTCAATCGAACATCAGTTGGGGCGAAGACGATGGTCTGTGAGTCCTTCACTTCGGCCTTTTTGATTGTGACATATTCGTTTAATGCGACTCCAGCATTTCTCCGGAGTAATCCATCCATCCGGACGATTTCTTGACCCTGGTCTTCCGCATATGCCGGCCAAGCTATCGCAACAGTAGTACGTTTCCCATGAACATCGATGAAGTCACCGGCGGTTATTGCGAGCTTCTGCATGGTTTCGTTGTCGATTCTTACTTTTCCGTGCCCGACGTCTCGTTGCTTAGCGTCAGCTACCCTTAGCTGTGCTTCCTTAGGTACCATTGTCATTTAGACTCCCAAGCTTCGATAGGCGCGGTCGGTTGAGGAGAAGACGAGCGTTCAGTAGCGCACTGGCCGCTCCTAACCTTGACCTTCAAAATCTTACTCCTCCTCAAAAGACTTATCATCACTATTAACGGAATCCCCATTCCTGAGCAATTTCTTGATTGCGATTGATAGCAATAGGAAGCTACCTACGCCAATGGGCGAAACGCTGTAGCCATTTTTGTCCTTGACAACGAGCTCCCGTTTTGGAGCCCTATTTACGAGGTCAGACACGTATTTCGGGTTCACAGCCACCTTCAGGAGATCTGTAAAGGTTGCGGAGTTCTCGCAGTCCCGAATCATGTGGTTGACCATTTGGAGTCGTTTCTTGTTAGAGAAGAAGTCGCAGATCTCGCTCAGCGAGTCCAGGTCCGCCTCCGAGTCTTTGAGTTCCTTCATAACGATCTCGCGGACCTCTGGCTGCCATTCCTTTCCCGATAGAGGCAAGTCCAGCAGGACCTTGCCTCCCTCGTGAAGCGTGAATCTGATGCTCATAACGACCCAAAAAATGGACTGGTTGCTATTTAAAATTAATGTTACTTAATTACCACTTGTTAAGTTAAGCGATTCTGCGGGAGACGAGGACTTCTACCTCGCTTATTCCGTCTATCGACTTTAGCCGTCGTTCGACTTCGTCCATGGTCCCTGAGGCTTCTTCTGGGATTAGAATGTGGGCGATAAGAGCGATGAGCCCGAAGGCGACTGGTTCTTCATCGAATTTGTAGATGGTGGCTTTGCCTTCTAGAGACTTCTTGATCATCTCCTCGAGCCCGTTCATGTCTGCGACTATGTCTGAGGGGAATATCTTGAGAGAAACCATTACCCTTGCCAATCTGACTGCCTTCTAGGGTCCTGAGAAGCCGCATTTCTGGCATTTGTAGGGGCGGCCGAAGCCGCGGCATTTTTCGCAGCGCCAGATGGTTGTATCGCCGCATTGTGGGCAGGGGAACTTTACCGCGCCCTCGCGGGGCAGTATCATGCGTCCGCACCAGTTGCAAGAGGGCATTCGAACTGTGCGAACCTCAGTCAGCATTTGCGACCGGCAGCCGAGGTCTCGGTGCGGATTATATGCCTTCGCACAAGCTCACATGGCAGCGTTCAATTGTAACGTTTTCTATCTCTCTTTTGGATTACCCATAGAGTTATCAGTCGTAATTCTGGATTAGCGATCGTCTAGCATCGATGCAGCCGCTGAGTCGGCAGACGACAATCTCAGGTCTAGTGTGGGTGTTCTGCGGCTTAGCGGTTATAGCGGTTGTGGCCACCAAGGTGAGCTTCCTCACCAGATCTGCGCCTGCTTATTGGGAATACGTGGGAGGCCTGATGATAGTCTTCGGTCTCGTTCGGCTGTTATGGGGGCTTGTCAGAGGCGGTAAAAGCACGATGCCCCGTTTCTGGTCAAGGGTCATTTAGACCAATTGTCAGGGTGGCCGATCCAATTTGGATATCAGCAACGGTCCAGACGGCACTTCCTGCGCTTACAAAGGCTTGCATTGACCACTCACGCGACGCGAGGGTCGGTCGCTAAGACCTCCTATTTTCTAGAACGCTCGCTGTCTGGTAGTGATAATGGGCGAGTCTTGCCGATCGAAGCGTGATCTGGGGTTAGATGGCTTTGGAAAAAGCGCTAGTGTTCCGAACGAATCTTGGGGTGAGGTTGAAGTGACCTCTCGGATTCGAGATCAGGGCTGATAATGGGCGATTTCCGGTCAAGAGGGATAGCTGGTGGGCATTAAACCAGCCTTGGCGGAGATCTGATCCATAGATCCAACTGAAATATCGGACTAGGTCGGAAGCTTGCAGTTCATCGCAACTTTGTCACTTCTTAACCGTTCGAATCTCGGAAATCTTAGTCTCCGGTCATTTGTCAAGGCCATGTAGGCCACCTCGACAACAAGTCTTGGTTTGACCCAGGTTACAGGAGTCGGCGAGTCAACTGGTCCTTCAACTGTTGCGGTCTTCTTTTCGATTCTAGAGAGTTTCCTTCTCAAATCCACTAGAGTATTGTTGGAGAAGCCTCCTCCGACGTTTCCTATGTGCTGTAGCTTTCCAGCTTCGTCATAAGCAGCGAGGATCAGCGAACCAAAAGTCGCAGCACGTGCGCCCTCTCCTTCGCTGAACCCAACGATTACACAGTCGGTAGTGTTGACCTGTTTTATCTTGATCCAGTAGTCGGTTCGTAAACCTGGAACGTACTGCGAATGGCTTTCTTTACCAATCACTCCCTCGAAACCACGACTTGTCGCCTCTTTGAAGAAACGAGTTCCCTCCGCTTCGATATGATCCCCATAGAGCAAGTACGGGCCCTCCTTAACAATCGACTTGAGCCGCTTCTTCCTCTCCACGAGCGGGCGAGCGATTATGTCTTGGCCGTCAAGGTGTAGAAGGTCGAAGCCGACGTATGTAACAGGCGTCGTCTTGCCAAGAACATCGACACGTTTCGGGTCGTCGACACCGAAGCGAGCCTGCAGCCGACCGAAGTCAGGTATGCCATCTTGTCTCAAGACAACGACCTCTCCATCTATGATCGCGGTCTTTGCTCTGATGCGATCCGAGATCCTTTGGAGTTCCGGATAGGATCGAGTTGCGTCTCTCAGATTTCTGTTCTGGAATTCTACTCTTCCTTCTTGAAGGAACAGGATGGCTCTGAGTCCATCCCATTTCGGCTCGAAAAAGTAATCGTTATTGTCGAAGGGCTTACCGGTTTTGGCGAGCATCGGGCGTATCGGACGCTCGTCAAAGAGCGTCAACGCCTCTCGTGAGTCTTGATGCTGGCTCGGAGAGCCTCCATGAGGTTCTTTGTTGGCTTGATCTCTGGGACACGCAGCTCGACAACTTCTTCCTGACCCTTCATCTTGGCCTCAACAAGTTTCATCAAAGACTCCTGATACGTGTCCCTGTACTCTTTGAAGGCGAAGGGCTTCTTCATTATCTTGATCAGCTGACCCGCGAGCTCCAGTTCCTCCTTCTCCACCTCGGGCGCCTTCTTCAGCTCCGGAAGATCTTTCGGACTTCGGATTTCATCCGCATAATGAAGAGTCTCCATCAGAATAGCTCCCTCGTACGGTCTCAACGCCACCAGGTGCTCTTTCTCATGCATAACCACCCGACCCACAGCGACCTTCCCCTCTTGCTCTAGAGCCTCCAGCATCAAGAAGTATGGTTTCTCGCCATTCTCATCCGGGACGAGGTAGTAGCTCGAATCAAAATAGATAGGATCCAATTTGTCCGCATCTACGAACTGGAAAATCTCCACAAGTCGTCCAGATCGAATCTCTAGCTTCTCAAGCTCCTTTTGAGTGATAGCAACATACTTTCCCTTTTGAATCTCAAACCCACGGACAACGTCTTGCCACGGCACCTCCTTGCCATCCTTTGGACATATACGCTTGAAGTTGAGAGGACTCTTGTCTCGAGGACACAAGAGGCGAAGCCCAGTCTTATGCTCGGAAATTGCCCCGTACGTCTTGACAGGTATGCTTACCAGTCCAAAGCTGATCGCTCCCTTCCATATCGCTCTAGGTGGCAAAGTCTCATTCCGGTGTTTTTAGAACAAGCCCTTTTCCGAACTCGTCGAATAATAGGGTTACTCGGAGACAATTAAGGTATCGAAAAAAGCTCGCAGCACAAGAGTGAAGGACGTTGAAGAAGATCGAAGAGATGGTCGAGGTTGGTGGAAGAATGCTCGTGCTCTCCAACCTAGACAAGTTGATGTGGAAAAAAGAAGGAATCACTAAGTCGGATATTATCCAGTACTATCTCTCTGTGGCGCCCAAGATGATCCCGCTCGTCCGAAACCGGCCGTTAATGCTGAACCGATATCCTCACGGTGTCCCAGGAAAGTCCTTCGTCCAGAAAGACTGGCCGCACCATCCCGACTGGGTCAGAACGGCACCGGTAAGATCTGAGAGCCTGAACAAGACTGCCAGACACGTCGTCTGCGATGATCAGGCGACTTTAGTTTGGCTGGCAAACATGGCTTGTATCGAGATCAACCAGTTTCTAGCATCCGCACCAAACGTCGAGTCCCACGATATGGTATTGGTGGACTTGGACCCCCACCCCCCTGCGGGATTCGAGGATTCACTGGAGATCGCGGAGGCCGTCCACGCCGCACTAAACCAGATGAAGCTGCGGCACATGATCAAGACCTCAGGCGCGGACGGTATTCATTTCCTGATCCCAATAGTTCCCCGATACTCGATCGAGATCATCCGGCGGTTCGTCTTACTGTTAGGAGTTCTGCTGGAGCGGCTGGCTCCGAAGATGGTTTCAACCTCCAGAAACAAAGATCAGCGAGCTGGGAAGGTCTACGTGGACCATTTCCAGAATGGCCTGCAGAAGACTATCGCGGCCCCGTTTTCTCTAAGACCTGAGCCCGGTGCTCCAGTCTCGTTTCCACTAACACCCAAGGATTTGAAGAAGAGCATACACGCCGAGGACTTCAGCTTGAAAACGGTTCCAAGGTTGCTGAAGAAAGTTCCCGAGTTTGACACCAGCCCCGACCAAGACTTGGAATACGCGTTTCGAGAGCTTGGCGCCAAGCCGCAAGTTGCCTGATTTGGTGGGCCGGGAGAGATTTGAACTCTGTCGACCGATTCCCGTGCTGGTTCTCGACCCCACGGTTATCAGCCGTGTGCTCCTCGGCCGTAAGAGCGTTGCTGGCTCTCAGTTAACCGTGCTGAGCTACCGGCCCAACGAATTGAGCGACCGAGACAAAGACGCGTATTAAGATTTTTCCAGCAATTTTATCCCTTCCCGTTTCTCCAAAGTCTTAAGACTTCGATAGGACGCCGCGCGATTCTACTGGGCCGGTAGTTCAGCCTGGTATGCCAAGACTGACTAGGTCTTGGGCTGAAGAACGTTCGGTTCGCATAGATCACAGTCGATCTAGAGTGACCGAAAGGCCGCGGGTTCAAATCCCGCCCGGTCCACCAAACTTCCTTCGCAAGGTGTTGCGTTCACAAACGCTAAAGCCCTGACGCCATCGTAAATCCAAGACATCTGGCTTGTACGATGGAGGAGTTTGAGGAGAAATTCATTAAACCCATAGTTAATGCTTCATATCCTGCTACACTAGCGGGCCTTGACCTTGCAGTATTACAGTTTTCAAGCTCTCCGGGAATAACGTTGAACTACACGCTTCTGGCGGGGGCAATGGGCTTCCTCTTGTCCGCGTTCTCCGTGTTCTCTTACACGATTTATCCGACGAGGAAGAAACTTTGGACCTCTAGCGCTCTTTCCTTCATCGCAGGATTATTCTGTTCAATCCTAGCAGTTATGTTGCTCATTGTAAAACCGATTATCGGTAGTATCTAGGGCCTGTGCCCACCGCTTGCGTATAACAATAAATACGAACCGAGTCGGAGGCTAGTTTGAGGGTTCGGATTTTGCCAGATAAGCCCGCTGTGTTCATGATTGACAAGCCCCACTTTCAGGTAAAGCTTCAGTCTGACTTGCTCAAGGTCGATTTGAAGGAGGGAGCACGAGCGGAGATTGACAAGCTCGTTGGGAACCGGCCTGCCCTGCGGGATACCCTTGGATGGATGTTTCAGACTATCGTTCCGTTGGACGTGCATCTATGGCAGATCGAGAGAGTGACTGTTGAACCTGCGGGAAAAGTGAATATCACGATTCCACATCGCAGGGACATTCACATTCCGCTCGAGCCTCTTGAGGCCGAGAGGTTGGTGGAGAAGATGAACGAGCTTATTCCCATAGAAAAGGAACGTAGGGTCGAGAGGGAGCTGGCTGAGCAGGTGGCGGAGAAGGAGCGGGAACGACAGAAGGCGGACACGCTGAAGTATCGTCCCATGCGCTGACATCAAGCTTCTATCACCCTCTTGGGCAAATAGATCCGCTGTATCTCGAGCCTTCGTGTCAGATGCTGGCGCGGCGTCTTCGAAATATCTTGTCCCTCATTGTCTCACGGAAAGCTGAGAAGACAACAATCTTCTTGCGCTGCGCGATCACCTCCACAGCCGCCAGAATCAGGAACACGATTCCCACGACCAATCTGATCTCAACGAACGCCGTTGAAATTACCCACAAGACGAAGAGGATGGTTGCATTCGAGACATTGTACTCAAGATCGATGAGCGCGGCACAAGCGTAGA
>Ga0209802_1000031_pt1 | contig 82228 bp, 75 predicted proteins | sample GraSoiAngelo_129_FD_185886 | JGI IMG/M metagenome (GOLD analysis project Ga0209802, IMG submission 185886) | Grasslands soil microbial communities from the Angelo Coastal Reserve, California, USA - 14_0927_12_40cm (SPAdes) (version 2) | ecosystem: Environmental > Terrestrial > Soil > Grasslands ...
GGAGAGCCGCACATTCTCCGAGGCCAGCTCAAGACGCTCTGGACCCGCCCGACGCCTTAATTTTTCTCCTCCCCCTCTTGCTGGGTACTTGATTGTCCCCTCCCCTTGGGGAGGGGTAGGGGAGGGGGTCTCTTAGGCACGTTACTCGCGTGCCGCGCCTACGTTCGTAGAGGGTGGGCCCTGCCGGACACCCGCCACCACTGCGGCCGGCGGGGCTCGCACCCTACACTGGGGCGTGCCCGCTCCGCGAACGCCGCCGCCAGAGGCGTTTGACCTCGTTGTCGAGAGCCTGCCCCTGAATGAGGACGGCTGGCGGGCCCTGGAGAAGCGGGTCCAAGCCCGTCAGCCCGCGCTCCGCGCGCAGTACCTGGTTGGATTCGACCGCTACGGTACGCCGCAGGCCACCCCTGGCTCACGCCGGGGATTGCGGGTCACGGTCACGGCCAAAAGCCGGGCGGACGCGGTGACTGAAGCTCGCCGCCGCATCGCGGCCGCCCTGGTGGGCTGGAAGGATCTCCAGTTCTACGACCCGTCGTCGGCCGTGGCGTCGTCCAGGATCACGGTGCTGCCGAAGCCGAAGGCGGCTACTCCTGCGGCTGGCGGTGCATCACCCGACCACAGATCCGGCACCTGATCACGGTCTCGCTGTCGTCCGACTGATCGACAACCATGAAGTCGCGACAGTCGTGCGGCTCAGGCGTGGACTTCTCGCTCATCGGCGGCTTCGTGGGCGAGGGTGGCCTCGATGTCCTCACGGTACGCCATCCCAATGAGTTCGCCGTCGGAGGTGGTGACCAGCGCCGTGCGCAGGTCACTCTTATGGAGACGTTCCAGCGTCTCCTGAGCACCGACGTTCGGTCGAACCGTGCTCGGTCCGGGCGTCATGAGCTGCTCGGCGGTCGCTGTGCCGTCGCCCTGCAGGGCCTTGCTGCGGAGAATACCCAGGACGATGCGTTGCGGGTTCACGACCACGCACACATCCCACCCGGCGTGCTCCGTCCTTGCCCGGATCTCGCTGATCCGCTCGCCGAGGCTGCAGGTCGGCAACCCCTCCCGGATCATCTCTGCCACGGTCGGGATCTCCGCGGCCTTTCCCTCAGCGGGCAGGCCGGCGGCGAACCAGTCCTGTTTTCCGGGTAGGTAGCCGTAAACCTGAGAGAACCCGAGGCTTTCGAGCCGCCACGCGGCTCGTGGGCCGACGTCTCATTGATGGTCGTAGCAGTAGGTGATAACCGGCCGCCGGCGGTCAAGCTGCTTGGCGGTCTCCGCGGTTAGGGTTTTCAAGGGGATGTTGATCGCGCCCGGCAGGTGTTCGTCTGCATAGTCGTCCGGGGGAAGCGCCTCTACTAACTGGGCGCCTGCCGCGACCAGCCGCTGAACCTCCTGCCGATCGATGAAGGTGGGCATGGTCCTCCTATGGTGTCATCCAGCGCGACTGCCTGCCAAGTCGGAACGACGGGTAGGCTTGCTGGATGGCAGCCGTGGATGCGGATGTCGCCGTGGTGGGCGCGGGCCCGGCCGGCGCGGCTGCCGCGCTGTTCGCGGCTCAGTCAGGGCGCCGGGTGGTGGTGTTCGATCGGGCGACGTTTCCGCGCGACAAGGCATGTGGGGAAGGCCTGATGCCGCCCGGTCCGCGGATCCTGGACGAGCTCGGGCTGCATGATGCCATCCTGGGCACGGGCGCGCCTCGGATCGATGGCATCGTGATCGCGGCTGCCGACCAGGTGACCGAGCCCTCTCCCTTTCCCCGCGGCGAGACCGGTCTCGGTGTCCGACGGCTGCGCTTCGATGCCGTCCTATCCAGCCGGCTGGAACGGGATCCGTTGATCGACTATCACCAGGGCGTCACCGTCGAGCGGGTGGTGCCAGGTCGGGTCCCACGGGTGGTCACCTCAGCGGGTGAGGTGGGTGCCCGCGCGGTAGCCGTGGCCGATGGGTTGCGATCGAACCTGCGGCGGCAGCTCGGGTGGACACGCGGACCCTGGCCCCCGCACCGCTATGGCATCGTCGGTCACTGGCGGGGCAGCTTTCCCATCGACCCCTGGATCCGGCTGACGATTCACTCGGGTTTCGAGAGCTACCGGGCTCCGGTTGGACCTGACGAGCACCTGGTGGCCCTCCTCTGCAGTCATGCGCGGATGGCCTCGTTCGCGAACGGGGTCACCCAGCAGTATCGGGTACTGGTTCGGGCGGCCCATCCTGACCTGGAGAAGGCCGACCTCGGTCCCGGCGTGTCCGCCATCGGTCCATTTCGCCACCGCGCCAGCACGGTGGCTGGGGAGGGCATTTTCCTGGTGGGTGACGCATCCGGGTTTGTGGATCCCATCACCGGCGAGGGTCTGGCCTCCGGGCTGGAGCAGGCGAAGGCGTTTAGCCAGGCCCTGGCACACCCGCACCCCGAGGCTCACTATCGGCGGCTGCACCGGGGCATTACCGGGAATCGCTGGCGGTTGACCGCCCTGCTGGTCTACCTGGCGTCCGATCCCGGCCGGGTAGCCCGCGCCATGCGCGGACTGACCCGGCGCCCGTCGGTGATGCCGGCGCTGCTGGGCATCAATCTCGGTTACTGGGGCTTCGGGCGGGTCACGCCACGGGAGTGGGTCGCGCTGCTCGCAGGCTGGTAAGCGTGCTGAGCCGCGGCAGAAATCGCGGTTTGCCACCCATACGCTCCCGGTACCCCGGCACGCGCTCCAGGAGGCGCTCCTCGTCCAGGATCCGGCGAGAGAGGACAAAGGCGTTGGCCAGGCTGAGCGCTGCCGCGCTGATATAAGCGCCGCCAATCAGTGGCAGGCAGGCGAACTCCAGGGCGACGGCGGCGTAGTTGGGATGCCGCACGTAGCGGTAGGGCCCGCGGTCGACCACCCGAAGTGTGGAGGGGACGAAGGCGCGCACGTTCCACTGGTCCCGCAGCGAGACGAGCACACTGAGGCGCACGCCTACCGCCGCCAACGCGCCCAACCAGCCGACCGCGGCGATGGGGCGGGGGACGCGCGGCCGCCGGGCGGCGACTTCCAGCGCCGGCAAGGTAAAGAGTCCCATGTTGGCTAGCGCCATCCAACGGAAGGTCGACGCGGCGGCGCGGGGAGCATCGGGATCGGAGCGACGCAGGCGAGTCTCGTTCCGGGACGAGTAGGCCAGCTCAGCCAGGCGCTGGAGCCCGAATCCGGCGACCACCAGCGCGTAGCGACCTGGCCTCACGGCCGAAATCGCAGAAGGGCCAGCTCGATGGAGAGTCCGGGGCCAAACGCGATGGCCAGCGCCGTCGCCGGCCCCGATGGAATGGGAAGGGCGTCCAGCACGAAGAAGATCGTGGCGCTGGAGACATTCCCGACCTTGGCAAACACCTGCTCCGAACTCTCCAGGCGATGGGTGGCGAGACCGAGCGACCCGGCCACTGCATCAAGCACGCGTGGGCCGCCGGGGTGGGCCACCACCTGATCGATGTCGCCGATCGCGAGGCCGTCCTCAGCTAGGAATCGATCCACTGCCCGGCGGAGGTGCTGCTCGATCACATCGGGGAGTTGCCGGCTGAGGATCACCCGCAGTCCGCCGTCTCGCAGCTCGTACCCGAGATGCCGCGCTCCCTCCGGGATCAAAACGGAGCCGGTGCGGGTCACGTGCCAGCCAGAGCCCGCCGAGGCGTCCAGCAGCGCCGCGCCGGCGCCGTCGCCGAACACGAGGGCCGCCACCAGGTTGTCGATGGACCGATCCTCCGGCTGAAAGGTGAGGGAGGGGAGCTCGACCGCGACCACCAGGACAGCCCGGTCCGGATAGGCGCGTAAATAGTCGTAGGCACGACCCAGGGCGGCCACGCCGCCACCGCATCCCAGTTCGGTGATGGGGAGGCGGGTCGTGCCCTCGCCCAGCCCGAGCCGGGGGATGAGCTCGGCGTCCAGCGAGGGCAGCACGAACCCGGTGCACGAAACGCTGATGATCAACCCGATGTCGCTCGCCCGGGTGCCGGCCCGCCGGATGGCCTCGGCAGCCGCCGTGAACGCCAGGCCCCGGGCATGCCGCAGGTAGGCATCGGTGCGGTCGCTCTGGGTGTGCGGCTGCAGGATCCATTCCACCGGGGCGGCCAGATGGCGGTGGTGATTTTGCCCCGGCTGGGCCACCCGCGGAAGGTGGCCGCCCCGAAGCGCGCGAAGCGCCTGCCAGATGTCCTCACTGGAAACCCGATCGCTCGGGAGGGCGGTCCCGATGCCAGCCAGGCGCCCTGTGCCTTGCACGACTGGCGAGGCTGTGACGAGGGCAGTTGGCGACGTTAGCATCATTCCAGTATGGCGACCCAGGCCTTCCGAACTGGCAAATGGAATTGGCTCATCGCAGTCCGGCTCTTCCATCCAATCCCCTCGCTGGTTACGACGCTGGTGGCGGTCGGCTTCGGCCTGCTCTTCAGGATGTCGCCGACGACGCCCCGGCTCTGGATCCTGGGGCTGGCCATGCTGATGGCGCAGTTCTCGATCAGCGCGGCCAATGAATGGGCAGACCGGCAGCGCGATCGCGCGGCTGGCCGCGGCCGTCCGGTCTCCCTCGGCATGATCGGGCCGACCGCCGCGCTCGCGATCGCCGCTGCCTGCGGCCTCATCGCCGTCGCACTCGCCCTTTCGCTAAGCCCGACGGTGGCGGCCCTGGCAGCCCTCGGTATCGGGATCGGGTGGGTCTACGACCTGGCGGCCAAGCCCACGCCGTTCAGCGTGCTGCCGTTTGCTCTCGCCTTTCCGCTGGTGCCCGTCTGGGCCGGTGTGGTGGCCGGCTACTTTCCAAGGTCCGTCCCATTCGTGTTTCTCGCGGGTGCGCCGGTCGCCGCGGCGATTCACCTGGCGGATGCCATCCCCGATGCGGAGTCCGACGCCGCGGCCAGCAGCCGCACCATGGCTGTGGCCGTGGGTGTCGACCGGGCGCGGGTGGTTGCCGCCAGCGCCCTGGTACTTGGCGGTCTGCTGTTCGCGGTGAGCGACGCACGCCTCTGGTGGCTCCTGGTTGGGCTGGCCCTGGCCGGCGGTCTCTTCTACCTGCTGCTCGTGAACAAGTGGATCCTGATCGGTGGTGCCGCGGCGATCGCGCTGGCCTGGTTCCTGTGAGCGGCGGTTCGATCGACGACCGGGCCGTTGGGCAAGCTTACGCCCAGTGGTTCCTGCACGCGCCCAGTCGTTTCGTGGTCCGCTACCTGTTCTCCCGCCGCGGCCTGTGGGTCCTGAACACCCCGTACCGGCGGCTCCTATCGGCAGCCGAGATCACGGCGACTGACCGGGTGCTGGACGTCGGCTGCGGCCTGGCCAGCCTCTTGATCGCCCTCGCCGAGCGCATTCCGTTCCAATCGCCGGCTGTCGGGATCGATGTCTCCGAAGAGCTGATCCAGCAGGCGGTGCGCGAGGTGCGGCGCGCCCGCCTGGAGGACCGGATCACCGTTCTGGCATCGCCGGCCACCCATCTGCCGTTTGCCGACGGCGCCTTCGACGTGGTGTTCAGCTCGCATGTCATTAAGCACCTCGACGACCTGGCCCTGGGCGAGGCCTTCGCCGAAATCGCGCGGGTGTTGAAGCCGGGCGGCCGCTTCCTCTTCTGGGAGTTCCGGAAGACCCCGCGCTCGGCGCTGCTGTTCTGGTCAGCCCGGACCACCGGCCTGCCGCCGCCTTTCCAGCTGCGCACTGACGAGGAGCTCAGAGCTGCCCTGGACCAGGCAGGCTTCCGGCAGATCCGCCGCATCTCAACCGGGTTCTTCCTTATGCCGCCCGTCCCCCGAACCGCCTTCCTGGCCCTGCGCTAGCGCCTCCTAAGTCCCCTCCCTCCAGGGACGGGCAACTGAAAGTCCCTTCCCTTTAGGGAGGGGCAGGGGAGGGTGCAGCAGGCGGATGCCGGGTGGGAACCTCCCCGCTCGCCCAGCTGTATGAGGGGGTGGAGGTGGTCCACATGCGCTTGCACCCACTGGCCGCCGTGGCTGTTCTGGCACTCGCCAGCTGCGGCTACCGGGACACGACTTCAGTCAACCCACCGGTAAGCAGCCCAGCCGATTTCATGGTCTACGTGCAGGGCGCATCTCAGGACCACTCGGGCGGGCAGATCAAGCAGGTGCCATTCGGCACCCCTGCGCCAGGCTGGTCAACCCTTTACACCATCGTCGATGGGCCAACTGGTAGCACGTTGAAGGCGCTTGACGTCAAGTCGGGCGCGGTCCTCCACGAGAAGCACCTCGATGCCAAGTACCAGCTGCCCACCAGGGGCTACGCGGGAAAGCCCGGCGGCCTGTCCGAAAATGGCCAGTGGCTCGTCCTGCGCAACCGGGAATCCGGCCGCTCGAGCTTCCTGGTCCTGGGGACCGATTTCGCGGGCGCTCCCCAGCGTGCCGAGCTGGAGGGCGATTTTGAATTTGATGCCGTCACCAATGACGGGCGGCGCCTTTACCTGGTTGAGTACACGTCGGCCGACCATCTCCTCTACCAGGTTCGTCAGTACCATGTGGACGCCGGCTACCTCGATCCCCATGTCGTGGTGGACAAAACGTCCGGCGCCCTCGCCATGAGCGGGGTCCGGCTCACGAGCGTGGCGTCCCCGGGTGGGCAGTTCGTCTACAGCCTGTATGTCAATGGCCGTCGCGGCCCGTTCATCCACGCCCTCGACACGGCCTCGGGGTTTGCCACCTGCGTCTTCCTGCCCCGGGCGACATCGTCCCCGGACCAGGAGCAGCGGTGGGCGGAAGTGATCAGTCCGGATGGACAAACCTTGTACGCTGTGAACGGATCGCTCGGGCTCATCACCAAGGTCGACATCACGAGCCCCTTTGCCAGGATCCTGCGCACCGCCACGTTTGGGACCATCCGCGCGGCAACCCGTCCAGCCGTCGCCGACGCCTGGCTGACTTCGGAGGGGCGGACGCTGTTCACGACTGCTGACCGAGGCGTGATCGCCATCGACACCGACTCGATGGCCGCCCGAGCCAGGTACCTCACCGACTCGACCGTCGACGAGCTGGCGCTCAGCCCGGATGGCGGCTGGCTCTTCGCCATCGACGGCGCGCTGGGCAAGGTCTACGAGCTCAACGCAGCTACCGGCGGCCTTTCCCAGCAGATCACTGGTCTGGTGATGCCGGCGCACATCGTGGGCGTCCAGCACCTTTAAGCCCGCATCCCGATCTGCTTCGCCCGACCGGTAGATCCGGGCTAAGCCGTACGATGGCCGTCGCGTGCGAGGCAAGGCGGTCGCTGAACACAACCGGCGCATGTGGGAACGGCTGGCCCGGGCTGGGATCCCGTACACCCGGCCTCAGGGCCGGCCGCCCAAAACTCCGGCCGGTCTCCGGCGCTTCCTCGACCCGCACGGGCGGCTAGCAGGGATTCGCCTCGCCGGTGCCCGGGTGCTGGCCCTGGCCGCCGGTGGCGGCTGGGACCCCGTGGTCTTTGCTTTGCTGGGGGCGCAGGCCACCGTGTTCGATATCTCGGCCGCTCAGCTGCGCACGGTCCGGCAGCTTGCTCAGCGACGACGGGTCTCGATCCGCGCAGTTCGTGGCGACATGTCGGATCTGTCGCGCTTCGCCGACGGATCCTTCGACGTGGTTTGGCACTGTCACTCCCTGGTCTTCGCCCGCGAGGTGCGCAAGGTCTTTCGCGAGGTGGGACGGGTGCTGGCGCCAGGCGGCACCTACGTCACCTCGACCATGCATCCCACCACACTCCGGCTGTACGGCCGGTACACAGGCACCGGGTGGCGGCCTCGGCTCACGTACTTTGACGACCGGGCGATGCCCTACGACAAGGAAGAGGACGTGACCTGGGAGTTTGGCCGGACGCGCGTGGTGGCTCCCACCATCGAGTTCGGGCACCGAATCGAGACCCTGGTCAACGGCATCGCCGCGGCCGGGATGGTCGTCGACGGGCTCTGGGAGTATTCCCCTGATGGGGCCGATCCGAAGGCCGACGCCGGGAGCGACGACCACCTGGAGTCAGTGTTCCCGGCGTTCGTCCAGATCCGGGCGCGGAAGCTTCAGACGTCGCCGGTACGATGCCGGGCTGCCAGGCCCAGGTAGCTGCGCCACGTGTGCTCGATCCGGCGCGTCAGTTCGGCATCCACGCGGCGGACGACGCGGCCAGGCACGCCCAGCACCAGCGACCCCGCCGGCACCTCCATGCCTTCCGGGATGACCGCCCCCGCGCCGATCACGCTGCCTCGGCCCACCCGAGCTCGATTGAGCACGACAGCGCCCATCCCGATTAGGGAATCCTCCTCGATCCGACAGCCGTGCAGGATAGCCCCGTGTCCGACGCCCACTCGTGGGCCGATCAGGCAGGACACGCCCTCATCGACGTGCACCACACAGTTGTCCTGGATATTGCTCTGAGTGCCCAGCACGATGGCGGCAAGGTCACCGCGCAGGACGGCGTTGTACCAGACGCTGGCTTCGGCCTCCAGCGTGACGTCGCCGATCAGCTGCGCCCCCGGCGCGACAAAGGCGGTCGGATGTAACCGCGGCGCCGCGGGCATTGAACCCTATACTGACAGGGCCTCCGCGGGGAGGTGGCAGAGTGGTCGAATGCGAGCGCCTGCTAAGCGCTTGAGCGGGTTGTTCCGCTCCCCGGGTTCGAATCCCGGCCTTCCCGCCAGCTCCCACGTCAACGCTCGGCATCCGCAAAAGCTGGGTTGGCCATCTCGCCCGATCACCGCCCGGCTAGGCAAGCTGCCAGTAGACGGCCACATCGAAGTGGCCGGTCTGCGGGTCGGGGTCTCCGTAGATCTCCCACGAGACGCCGGTCAACTTGCGGCGCTGTGCAGACGACCATGCCAGGACCGCAGAGTGCGCTGCGCCGATCTCCTGGGGCGTTCCGGTGTGGACCGTGGTGGCCGCCTCGGCGGCGGGCAACGTCGATGGGACCACGCGGCCGGTGGCCAAAAAGGATTCGGTCACCTGGACACCAACCTCGACGGCGACCTCCACTTCGCGGATGTCGCGTCTGTACAACATGACATTGTGGCCATCGGTGCGCAGGCCAGGCGTGGCGCCAAGGAACGCCCACACCTCGTCAAGCAGCTTGGGCCACAGCGCCGGGAAGTCGCGCCAGGTCGTACTCGCCTTAACCACCGCGGTAGGACACTCGGCAGTCCGCTCGATTGTCACCTCATACGCCATCACATTCCTCTGCGCCGTTCCCTCATGAGTGAAGACTGGTAAAGATGCAGGTCGAAAAGACGTCCGCTATGCCCCACCCCTCGCCTACCAAGGTTCCCATGGACGGCGGCGCGGCCGCCAGCCCGGAACGCCGCGGCGATATGCATCGTAGGCGGCGCCAAATTTCTGCTGCAGGTTCGGCTCCTCGTAGGTGCGAACGAACAGGATGAAGGCGAGGGCGACCACCCCGGCGTAGGCCAGTAACCCCAGCTGGCCCAGGGCGAGCGCCTGGCCCACGATGATCGCCAGGACCGCCAGCTACTTCGGATTGCGGACATAGCGATAGAGTCCGCCGATCACAAGTTGCTGGGGCGGCGCAACCGGCGCGGGCGTTCCCAAGCCCTCGCTCACGAACCGAGCGAATGCCTGCACGAGCACGATGAGGCAGGTGGCGATGAGCGCGATTCCGAACATCCGCACCGGCGCCCAGAGGGGCAGAGGATCGCGGCTCCGCCAGCCGGTCAGCCACCAGGGGGCGAGACCAGCGAACACACCGGGTGCCAGCACGAAGAAGACCGCGCTACCGACGGCGGCCAACCCTCTCCGCACGTGGTCATTGTCCACAGCGGATAGGCTTAATGCCACACCTAGGCTAGGCTAGACCCAGGGCTTCATGACAGACCTTGGCGGCAAGACCGTCTTGATCACGGGGGCGACGAGCGGGATCGGGCTCAAGGCGTCGATCGCCCTCGCCCGGATGGGCGCTCGGGTGGTCATGGTCGGGCGCGATTCGAGCAAGACGGCCCAAAAGGTGGCCGAAGTCCGGGCGCAGTCTGGGAGTGCAATTGTGGATTCGCTGCTGTGCGACGTTGCCTCCCAGGCGCAAGTACACGCACTCGCGGATTCGTTCCGGGCGACGTATGACCGCCTCGATGTGCTGGTGAACAATGCCGGTACCGTGTTTGCGAGGCGGACCCTCACCGAGGACCATCTGGAAGCAACCTTCGCGGTCAACTACCTGAGCGTATTTCTGCTCACCAACCTGCTCCTGGACCGCCTCATCGGGAGCGCCCCGGCGCGCGTGGTCAACGTCGCCTCCAACGGCCACTACGGCGGCACGATGGACTTCAACGACCTTGGCTTCGAACGCGGCTATCAAATCATGCGCGCCTACTCACGATCGAAGCTGGCGGAGGTCCTCTTTACCAGAGAGCTCGCCCGGCGGCTGGAGGGGACCGGGGTAACCGTCAACTGTGTCCACCCGGGCGCCGTGGCCACGAGCATCTGGGACCGTGCCCCCGTCTATGCCCGGCCGATTTTCGCGCTGGCAAAACGCATTGCCATGATCAGTCCGGAGGCAGGGGCAGCAACGATCGTGTACCTGGCCTCAAGCCCGGAGGTGGTGGGAAAGACCGGCCTGTACTTCGAGAAGAACCACCCGAAAGCCCCCTCCCGCCTCGCCCTGGATGACGCGCTGGCAACGCGGCTCTGGGACGAGAGCGCGAAGCTCGTGAAGCTGGCTCCCAGGCCGGCATAGAAGGGCAGCTGGTCGGCGGCGTGCAATTTCGCGGGGTAGAAGCGGCCCTGCCGCTGGCGGTACATCCAGCCGGACGTCCCCACGCGAACGCCTCCCATACCTCAACCTATACTGAAGCCGCATGGTCACCGCCATCGTCTTGATCGAGGCCGAGCGTGCCGCCATCTCACGGCTTGGCCCCCAGCTGGCCGACGTGCCCGGCGTGGCCGAGGCCTATTCGGTCACGGGCGAGTTTGATTTCGTCGCGATCGTCCGCGTGAAAGACCATGAGGCGGTCGCCGACGTCGTCACGTCACGGCTGGCGCAATTACCCGGCATCAAGCGCACCAGCACGCACGTCGCCTTCAAGGTGTACTCGAGGCACGACCTGGAAGCGATGTTCAGCGTGGGTCTCAGCTCGGGCGCGTAGGGCCGCGCTCTCCTGCTGGGGATGGCCGTCATGGGACGGTGGATGCTGGCCGTGTGACCTCGACGGTGAACGCCTGCAGGTGGGGAAGGGGTGGCCGCTTGGTCACGCGGACGGTCACCTGCTGAACGCCCGCCTGCTTGAGCAGTGCGCCGGCCAGCCGCTCGGCCAGGGTTTCCAGCAGCCGGTAGCGGCGGCGCTCGATGATCTGGCGGGCGAGCGCTTCCACGGTGACGTAGTTCACCGCGTCTTTAAGCCGGTCGCTGCGGGCGGCCTTGGCGGTATCGGTCACCATCTCCAGGTCCACCACGAAATGGCCGCCCAGGATGCGCTCGGCCGGCAGGTCCCCGTGATGGCCATAGGCCTCCAGTCCGCGGAGGATGATCCGTCCCTGGCCAGCCTGTTTTTGCGACATGCGTTGACAAATATACACGAAGGTCTATGATAGGAACATGAACTTGGAAGTCCGCGCCACCGGCCTCCGGGCCATGCGACAGAAGCACGGGTTGACCCAGCGGGAGCTGGCCCAGTCGCTGGGCGTCAGCCAGAACTATATCCCGGCACTGGAGTCCGGGGCTCGCAAGCCTGGCCCTCAGCTCCGGCAGCTCCTGATGCGCCACTTTGGATGCGGCTTTGAAGAGCTGTTCCAGGTGGTCATGGTCAATCCGGAGACCTCGCAGGAGCAGGTGCTCACGCCGCAGCACGGTCAACGCCGCCCGGCGTAAGAGTTCCGGATAATCCCACCCCACCCTCTTCCTGAGGGGAGGGTGAAGAGGTCTTATCGCGAGGGATTGACTAGCGAACAAATGTTCGCTATCATCCTCCTCCCGAGGCTGTTTTAGCTTCCCCTCTACGCCTTTCCCGGTCCTCCCATCTCGGGGCTGTCTCACATGTCAGAACGGCTTCAGCATGCCCTGCAGCAACTCCATTCCCGCTTCGGCGCGGCGGCTCCGCAGCTTGCCCCGCCCACAGTTCCAGCCCGGCCGTCAGGAATCCCTGAGGTCGATGCCCTAACCGGCATCGGCGGCTGGCCGGCCGGCCGGCTTTCCCTGCTGGCCGGTTCCCGCGGATCGGGCAAACGCACGCTGGCCCTAAAGACCGTTGCCTACGCCACCCAGCAGGGCACCGCCGTCTATGTCGATGTCCCGGCCCGGCTTGACCCGGAAGGCATCGTTCGAGCGGGTGGGGTGCTCGACCGGCTGCTGGTCGTCCGCCCGCGCTCGCTCAAGGAAGCCATGGACAGCGCCCGGGTGCTCGCCCGGGCCGGTGCCGACTTCGTCTGCCTGGATATCCCGCGCCCGCGCGACGCCGCCCTGGATGCCGAGCTCCCGCATCTGGTGCACCGAGCGGCCGAAGCCGGCTGCACGGTGCTGCTGATCCACGAGACCGCAGAGGAGGCCATCAGCGTCCGCTACTACGCCAGCCTGATCATCGGGCTGGAGCGCAAGGCCTGGGTCTTCCGGCCGGACGGGGACCTGGCCGGACTGGAAGTCGAGGCCGCCACCGTCAAGAATCGGATGGCGCCGCCGATCGGCCGGGTGCGCTGGGTGCTCCACTACTGATGTTCCTCTGCGTTCGCACCCCCGACCCGCTGGTGGTGGCGGCCTGGCAGGAGCATCCCGAGCGCAAAGGCCGGCCGCTCGTGATCGGTGGCCAGCCTTCCGAGCGTCTCCCCGTGCTGGCCCTTTCCGAGGAAGCCCGGCGAGCCGGAGTGGTGGAGGGGATGCCGCTACGCCAGGCGCAGCAGCGCTGCCCAGAGGCGATTTTTCTGCCCGTCCCGGCCGCCGGCGGAGCCGATCGCGTGCGCCGCGCCCTCTGCTCGGCGCTCTATTGCTTCACCCCGGCGATGGGCGAACAGGATGGGGTCTTCTTCCTGGAGCTGGACGGCTTGCTGCTGCAATGGCCGGACCGCCGCCGCCTGCTGCAGGCGATCGCGGTGGAGGTAGAGACCACGCTTCGCGCCGGCGCGGCCTTGGGACTGGGCGAGAACCTCTTCGTCAGCCGGTTGGTGGCCGCGCACACGTCCTGGAGCTCGACCCGGATCGTCGAGCCCCACGACACCGCGGCGTTTCTCGCGCCGCTGCCGATCCGCTGGCTGCCGCTGGACGAGGACATGGGTGAGTATCTCGACCTGCTCGGCCTGAAGACGCTGGGCGCGGTGCGCACCATCTCGCGCGCGGCCTGGCAGCGCCAGTTCGGCGCCAAAGCGCTGGCGGTCTACGACCTGGCGGGCGGCATCGACCGGCGCCCGCTCCAGCCGTGGCGCCCACCGGTGCGGATCCAGGAAACGATGCCGCTTGAGCCACCGGTCGACAACCTCGAAGCCCTGCAGTTCATTGTCCGCGGGCTCTGCGACCGGGTGGGCGAAGCGCTCCGCGACCACGCGCTGGGGACGCGCTGGCTGGAGATCGGCCTGGGGCAGGATGGGGAGCGTCCCCTGGGGCTGGGCGTGCGCTTCGCCTATCCCATGACGGCGCCGCCAGACCTGTTCGTCCGGGTGCGGGCGCGGCTGCTGCGCGCCCGTCTCCACGCGCCGGTGGACCGGGTGACCCTGACGGCGCGATCACTGGAGCCCATCTATGTGCGCCAGCCGGGCCTGCTGCTCCGGCGCGACGGGTTTCAGGAATCGCTGGCCGACGCAGTGCTCCGGCTCAAGGAGGAGTACCGGCCGGAGCTGGTCCAGCGGGCCGCCCGGGTGGAGACGGCGCCGCCGCTGGCCGACCGGCGGTTCCGCTGGACCTCGGCGTGACCGAGCTGCTCATCCCCCCTCATCCGGTGGCGGTCCGCCTGGATGGGGCCGGCATCCCGACCCACCTCGAGTCGGCGGCCGGCTGGCAACCCGTCGCCCGAATCCTGAACCGCTGGCGGATCGACTGCGAGTGGTGGCGGGCGCCGGTCTCGCGCGAGTACTGGCGGCTGCTGGTGGCAGACGACCTGGCCCTGGAATGCTTCTGCGATCGCACTACCGACCAATGGTTCGTGCAGCGGGTGTATGACTAGCAGCTTTTTCTCCCTCCGCTTCCTCCCTCCCCCTCGTGGGGACGGGTGGCTTTCTCTCCCTCCCCCTTGCGGGGAGGGGAAGGGGAGGGGGTATCGCTAGCGCGACATGACGTACGCCGAACTTCACTGCCATTCCAACTTCTCGTTCCTCGACGGGGCATCGCACCCGGAAGAACTGGTCGATCGAGCCCGCGAGCTGGAGCTACCGGCGCTGGCGCTCACCGACACCAATGGCCTCTACGGCGCCGTCCGCTTCGTGCTGGCCGCCGAGCGCGCCGGCATTCACCCCATCGTGGGGACCGAGCTGATCCTCGATGATGGGAGTCCGCCTCCCAAGGATCGCGTGGACTTCGACCGCTGGGGCGATCGGATCGTGCTCCTGGCCGAGGACCGGGCCGGCTATTCGAATCTCTGCCGGTTGATCACGAAGGCGCAGCTGGCGCACGAGAAAGGTACCGCCCGACTCGCTCCGGCGGCGCTCGCCCAGCACGCCTCGCACCTGGTGGCCCTGGTGGCCGAGCCCGGCGACAACCTGCCCCTGTATCGCGAGATCTTCGGCCGTGACCGGCTGTACCTGGAGCTGCGCGACCACCTGGCCCCCGACGATCTGGCCCGCAACCACGCCCTGCTGGAGCTGGCCGCGGCCGAGGACCTCTCCCTGGTCGTCACCAATGAGGTCCTGTACCACGCCCGCGAGCGCCACCGGCTTCAGGACGTGCTTACCGCCATCCGCCACCGGTCCAGCCTCGACGGCGCGCAACCGTTCCTGCGTCCCAACGGCGAGTTCTTCCTGAAGACCGGCCCAGAGCTGCGGCCGGCGTTCGCCCGCTATCCCGCAGCGCCCATCGCGCAGGCCTTCGCCAATACATGGGAAATCGCCCAGCGCTGCCAGTTCCGGTTCGACTTCAAGGGCGCCCGCTTTCCCGGCTTCGCGGTGCCGTCGGGTGAGACCCCCTTCTCCTTTCTCTACCGGCTCTGCCAGGAGGCGGTCCGCGACAAATACCGGCCGGTCACGGCCGAGGTGGCGGCTCGCCTGCAGCGCGAGCTGTCGGTCATCGACAAGACCGGGCTGGCCGAGTTCTTCCTCATCAACTGGGACCTGATGCGATTCGCCAAAGCGCACGGCATTCCCGGCCAGGGCCGAGGGTCAGCGGCGGACAGCGTGGTGGCCTTTCTCCTGGGCATCACCCGGGTCGACCCCATCGCCCACGACCTGCTCTTCGAGCGCTTCCTGCACGAGGAGATGACCTGCGCCCCCGACATCGACATCGACTTCTCGACCGCGCATCGGGAGCAGGTCATCCAGTACGTCTACGAGAAATATGGGCCGGAGCGGACCGGCATGGTGTGCAACGTGGTCACCTATCGCCAGCGATCCGCCCTGCGCGAGGTCGGCAAGGCGTTGGGCTTTGCTGAGGAGACACTGGACCGGCTGGCCAAGTCTGCCTCGGCCTGGCATCCGGAGAGCCCCGAGACTATCGCCCAGGCGGCCGGCTATCAGGCCTCCACCCCCACCCAGCCCTGGCAGCAGTTATTCGACCTGGCCACCCAGATCCTCACCTTTCCCCGCCATCTTTCCATCCACGTGGGCGGCATGCTGGTCACCGGTGAGCCCTTGATCGACATCGTGCCGGTGGAGCGCGCCACCATGCCGGGCCGGGTGGTCGTCCAGTTCAACAAGGACGATGTGGAGGAGCTGGGCCTGATCAAGATGGACATGCTCGGCCTGCGCATGCTCTCGGTGGTCGCCGATGCGTTGGACCAGATCGAGGCCGACACCGGCGAGCGTCCGGACCTGGACGCCCTCTATCTCACCGATCCCCGCGTCTACGCCCTCTGCCAGGAGGCCGACACCATCGGGGTCTTCCAGATCGAGAGCCGCGCCCAGATGCAGACGCTCCCTCGCTCGCGACCCGACACCTTCAACGACCTGGTGGTGGAGGTCGCCATCATCCGCCCGGGACCGATCCAGGGCGATGCCGTCCATCCCTACCTGCGCCGCAAGCAGGGCAGAGAGCCGGTAGCCTATCTCCACCCCAGCCTGGAACCGATCCTGAAGGAGACGCTGGGCGTGGTCCTCTACCAGGAACAGATCCTGCGGATCTCCATGGAATGCGCCGGCTTCACCCCACCCGAGGCGGACCGCTTCCGCCGGGCCATGAGCAGCCACCGCTCGCACGCCGAAATGGCCGGCATTCACGACCGCTTCGTCATCGGGTGCGTGGCGCACGGCATCGCGGCGCCCGTCGCCGAGGAGATCTTCACCAAGCTGGCCGCCTTCGCCGAGTTCGGGTTCACCAAGTCCCACGCGGCGGCCTTTGCCCGCACCTGCTATGAAACCGCCTGGCTCAAGCTCTACCACGCGCCGGCGCTCTATGCCGGGCTGCTCAACCACCAGCCGATGGGTTTCTATCACCCCCACGTGATCGTGGAAGATGCCAAGCGGCACGGCGTGAAGATCCTGCCGCTGGATATCAATCGCAGCTACACGCGATGCACCGTCGAAGAGGGGGCGCTCCGGCTGGGTTTCAATTACGTGCACGGGGTGGGGGACAAGGCCACCGCCGTGATCGCCGAGGCTCAGCTCCGCGGCCCGATCACCTCGCTCGAAGATTTCTGCCGCCGCGTCCGGGTGAGCACCTCGAGCCGCCAGGGATTGACCAGGACCCAGATCGAGACGGTCATCCTGGCCGGCGCCTTCGATGCCTTCGAGGCCAATCGCCGGCAGGCCGCCTGGCGGTTTCGGGAGCGGGTGGGCGAGTGGCAGTCCGAGCCGCTGGTCGCGTCAGCCGATGAGCCGGTGACGCTGCCGCAAATGACGGCTCGCGAATTGGTGGCCACCGACTACCGGTTGCTCTCGCTCTCCACCGGGGCGCACCTGTGCTCCTTCTATCGCCCGCAGTTCGAACAGCTGGGCGTGATCGATTCGAAGACGCTGCGGAACAGTATTCGCAACGGCGCTAGGGTGCGCGTGGCGGGACTGGTCATCACCCGCCAGTCGCCGTCCACGGGCAAGGAATTCAAGTTCTTCACCCTGGCCGACGAGTTCGGCCACGTGGACGTCATCATCCGTCCGCCGATCTATCAACGGTATCGGCAGGTCGCCAACCTGGAACCGGTCCTGGTCATGGACGGTAGCCTGCAGAAGCAGGACGGGGTGCTGAGCGTGCTGGTCACCCACATCGAGGCCGCCCCCTCGCTCCCCAGCGAGGACGTCTTTCCAGACTCGCGCAACTACCGCTAAATCTCCCCGCCCTCTAGGGAGGGGTAGGGGAGGGTGTCGCCTGCAGCGGCGCGCATGGACCTGTTGAGGGAATGTCGCAGTGGACTAGACTCTGACTCCGTGCCCGAACTCCCCGAGCTGGAGGTATTGCGCGAGTACTTCACGCCCCGCCTCGCCAACCAGGCGATCACTGGCGTCTGGGTCTCGCCCAAGCTCAGTTTCATCCTGCGGACTCCCCCCGACGACTTTGCCAAGGAATTGCAGGGTGGCACCATCGAGCGGATCTGGCGCCGCGGCAAGTTCCTCATCTTTGATATCGACAGCCATCACCTGTTGATCAACCCCATGCTGGGCGGCCGCTTGCAGTGGGCCGCCGCGTCGGAAAAAGTCTCCAAGGACACGCTGTTCCGGCTCACCCTCAGCGGCGGCGACGAATTGCGCTTCCTGGACTCGGTCAGGATGGGCCGCGTCTACTGGGTGCCAGCCGGGGCCCTGCCCACCGTCACCGGCTGGGCGGAGCTCGGCCCGGACGCCCTCGAGGTCAGCCAGTCCGACTTCGCCCATCGCATCCGGCGGCATCCAGGCGAGCTGAAGAACTTGCTTCGCAATCAAGCCTTCGTGGCCGGCATCGGCAACGCCTACTCGGATGAGATCCTGCATCGCGCGGAGCTGTTGCCATTGCGCAAGCGCTCCACGCTGAAACCGGATGACGTCAGCCGGCTGCACACCGCGACCCAGCAAGTCCTGGGCGAGGCGATTGCGGCCATCCGGGCGCAGCCGCATTACGTCCCCCAGAAGCAAGACCGGAGTTTCATGGCCGTCCACGGCAAGGGCGGTCAGAAGTGCCCGCGCTGTGGCCACCGGATCTCGGAGCTGAAGGCGAGAGGCGAAACCACGAACTTCTGCCGTGGCTGTCAGCATTAAACGGTGAAGCTGGAGGGGGCCAACGCCCTCGTCACCGGTGCCTCGAGCGGCATCGGGCGCGCCATCGCCCTCGAATTCGCGGCGCGCGGCGCGCGGATGGCGCTATCGGCGCGCAACGAGTCAGCGCTGCAGGAAGTGGCGGCCGGAATCCGGGATCGAGGTGGGACGGCCGTGGTCATCACCAGAGATCTGGTCCTGCCGATTGAACGCGACAAAGTGGTGCCGACCGCTTACCGGCAGCTCGGCGGATTGGACATCCTGGTTAACAATGCCGGCATAGGGATGCAGGCCGCCATCGGCGACGCCAAGGAGGACGACGTCGAGCGCCTGTTCCGCCTCAACGTGCTGGCTCCGGCTGCCCTCATCCGGGCGGCGGTGCCGTTCATGCGGGCGCAGGGTCGGGGGATGGTGATCAACATCTCCTCCATGGCCGGCCGCATCGTGACCCCCACCATCGGCTACTATTCCGCCACCAAGTTCGCACTGACGACGATCGGCGACGCGCTGCGGATGGAGGAGGGGCACCGAGGGATCCAGGTGATGACCGTGTTCCCTGGCTGGACCGCCAGCCGCTTTACCGAAAACCAGTTAGGTTCGCACCGCGCACTGGCGCATCGCCGCGGATCCTTCGAGGTGCCCGCCGAGAAAGTCGCCCGTCGGATCGCCGAGGCGGTCCTGCGGGATGAGCGGAACGTCTACGTGTCCTGGATCCCGGACCGGCTCGGGGTGGCGAGCAACTGGCTGGCCGGGTGGGCCGTGTCGGCCGTTCTCTCCCGCTGGGCGCGCCGCGTGCCGCCGGTCGAAAACTGAGCATCGGCTGATGCGGGTCGAGCAGTCGCCCCCTGCGAGCTACCGCGCCCTCTTCGCCGTCCGGGGCGTCCCCCGCCTGGTCGCCAACTCCGTGCTGGCCCGGCTGGGCGGCCAGATGTGGACCGTGGGGATGGTGCTCTTTGTGCTCCAGGTCTTCCACTCGCCGTCGCTGGCCGGGCTCACCATTTTCGTCAACGTCCTCCCCGGCCTCCTGCTCAGCCCGATCACCGGGGCGCTCCTGGACCGTCACGGCCGGGTCCGGCTGATGCTTCTTGATCTGACCGTGGGGACGGTGACTCTGCTCGTGATTGTGGCGCTGGCTGCCAGCGGCGCGCTTACGCCGCCGCTGTTGCTGGGGGTCGTGCTGGTTGGCTCGCTGACCTTCACCTTTAGCGCCACCGGACCACGGTCGCTCTTTCCCGTGCTGGTGCCGCGGGCGCTGTGGGACCGGGTCAACGCCGTCGATAGCGGCATGTACGCCCTGACCGCGGTGCTCGGGCCGGCGCTGGCGGGCGGCCTGGTCGCGCTCTTCTCCGCTCGGGCCGCGCTGCTGGTAACGGCGGCGGCCTGGGCCCTGGCGGCTCTCGCCTTGATCGGCATCCCTGACCCGATCGGGGCGAACGCGGCCGCGCGCTCGATCTGGCGCGACGCCTGGGAGGGAGTGGTTTACGTGGTCCGGCGCAACGCCACCCTGCGCGGGCTGGCACTCGCCATCTCGTTGAGCAACGCCGCCTTCGGCATCCTGGCGGTTGCCCTGCCGGTCCTGGTCCTCACCCGCCTGCACGGCAATGCGGCGCAGGTAGGGCAGGCCTGGGCCGCGTTGGGGCTGGCCAGCCTGGTGACGGCCCTGGTGGTCGGCCGGATGAACAGCGAAGGCCGCGAGAAGCTGATGCTGGCGGGCGGTATGCTGGTTCCCGCCTTCGCCTTCGCCGTCATGGCGTACACGAATTCGCTGGCAGTCGTGATCGTGGCCATGCTGGCGGTCGGCCTGGCGAATGGCCCGCTCGACATCGCCTTGTTCTCCATCCGCCAGCGCCGCACCGACCCGGCCTGGTTCGGGCGCGCCTTCGCCGTCTCTATGAGCGTCAACTACATTGGCCTGCCTATCGGAGCCGCGATCTCCGGGCCATTGATCGGTTGGTCCTTGCCTGCCGCCCTGCTGCTGGCAGCATTGATCGCCGTGCTGGCCGCGGTCAGCGCCGTAGTCGCCATCCCATCGCACCAGCGATGAAGGCCCGTCCCACCGCGACCACCACCTATGGCGACCTGCTCCGCGTGGCCGGATTCCCGCGAGCGGTCGGCGCCACCCTCCTCCAGCGGCTGGGTGGATCGATGCTGCAGGTCGCGATCGTGCTGTTCGTGCTCGAGAAATTCCACTCGCCCGTGCTGGCGGGGATCACCGTTTTTCTCCAAGCCGCGCCCGGGCTGGCGGTCAGCCCCATTGCCGGCGCCCTGCTCGACCGCCATGGCCGGGTCCGCCTGATGCTGCTCGACTACACGGTGGCCGCCCTGGCGCTGGGGGCCATCGTCGCGCTCTCGGTCACCGGGAACCTGACGCCCGCCACACTCTTGCCCATCGTCACGGTCAGCTCCTTGACCAGCATTCTCTCGATCACGGGGGCCCGCTCGCTGTTTCCCCTGATCGTGCCGTCCGCGCTCTGGGATCGGGCGAACGGCCTGGACAGCAGCCTGTACGCGGTCACCACGATTGTCGGACCGCCCATTGCGGCGGGACTGGTGGCCTGGCGCGGCGGGGAGACCGCCCTGCTGGTGACCGCCCTGGCGTTTCTGGGCGGAGCCGGGATGCTGGTGGGGCTTCGCGAGCCGACCGTGGAGACCGAATCGGCCGGCCATCTGATCCGGGATGCCCTGAATGGCCTGCTGTACGTGCTGCGTAACCCGACCTTGCGCGGGCTGGCGGTGTCGATCTCGATTTGGAATCTTGGCGGGGGCGCCCAGGTGGTGGCGCTCCCGGTGCTCGTGCTGGATCGGTTCCACGCCGGGCCGGCGGTGGTGGGCCAGGTCTACGCGATGCTCGGGGTGGCCGGCCTCGTCTCGGCGATCGTCGTCGGGCGCCTGAACAGTGCTGGGAGGGAGCGGCTGATGCTGGCGACCAGCATGGCCATCTACGCGGTCGCCTTCGCCATCCTGGCGGTTGCGGGAAATCTCGCGATCGTGGTGATGGCGGCGCTGCTGATGGGGTCGGTAGTGGGTCTGGGCGACGTTGCCCTCTTCTCCCTGCGGCAGCGACGGACCGAGCAGGCGTGGTTTGGCCGCGCCTTCGCCGTCTCCATGAGCCTGAACTTCGCCGGCTCGCCGATCGGGTCCGCGCTCTCCGGCCCGATCGTGGCGCGCTCGGTCACACTGACTCTCATCCTTGCCGCCGCGGTCAGCATCGTGGCAGCGCTCGCGGCGCTCGTCCTGATCCCCGAACGCCTGTGAGCCGGGTGGATTCAGTCTGAGACGCTGAATGGTCTTCCTTCTGATCCACAGCCCCCTGGTCAGCCCCGGCTCGTGGAGGTTGGTCGCCGAAGAGCTCTCGCGTCACAACGTTGTGGCCGTAACCCCGGACCTGGACGGTGATGAGAGCATCGGGCAGCCGCTCTGGCAGCAGCACGCCCAGGCCGCCGCCGAAGCGTTTCGGGGGCTTCCTCCGCACGAGAGGCCGGTCCTCGTCGGCCACTCGGGTGCCGGCTCGCTACTCCCGGCGATTCGCCAGGCCGCTTCGCGACCGGTGGCGGGCTACCTCTTTGTCGACGCGGGGCTGCCGGACGGCAACCACGCACGAATGGCGATCGGTGAAGGGGATTTTGCGGAGCAGCTCCAGCAAATCTACGCGGCTGGCCGCCGGTATCCCGACTGGACAGAGGAGATGCTCAGGGATGTCGTGCCCGAGCCGGAACGGCGGCGGCAACTGATCTCCGAACTGCGCCCGCAGCCGTTTCGCTTCTGGCAGGAGACCGTCCCGGTCTTCGAGGGCTGGCCGGACGCGCCGTGCGGCTACTTGCGCTTCTTAACGAACCCGGCTTACGAGGGGCCGGCATCCGAAGCCGTAGCCCGTGGGTGGCCGTTGCGCGAGATCGCTGGCGACCACTTCCACATGCTGGTGGACCCGGCGGCGGTGGCCCGCGCCATCGTGTCGCCTTAGCGACGCATAGCCCGGGGAGGGGACCGGCCCTCGCCGGGCCGGCCTCACACGGCGCTCAGTCGACGTACGGTCCGTTGTAGATCGGCGTCTCGCCGTACGGCTTCCCCGCCATGAGCACGAACCGCGCCCCCGGCTGCGCATCCTCCACAGTCAGCACACTACCCGGTCCCAGAACCGCGATCTGACCGCGCCGCGCCCGGCTTCCGTTGGCGCCGAAGCGGGCCTCGCCCTCCAGCATGTGGACGAAGCCGTTGAAGCCGGCCTGGACGGGGATGTTCACCGCTCCGCCCGTTGGCAGCTGGACGTCCAGGATGAGCCCCGGGGTTCCGAGATGGACGGGCGAGCCCTCGCCGACCAGCACCCGAACCGTCGCATCGCCCTCCCGCCGGACCGGCACCTCGTTCGGCTGCACCACCTGCGCGGTGGGCTCCACGTTCTTGTCCTTGCGCGCCAGGTTCACCCAGAACAGGAGGCCACGCATCTGGCTTGTCTTGCCCTCGCGGCGCTCGTCATCGCCGATGCCCTCCGCGTGCAAGACGCCGCGACCGGTTCGGATGAACAGCAGCGATCCCTCGTCCAGCCTGGCTCGCTCGAAGGTCCCATGGGGGCCGGTGCTATGGCCGGTGCTCGACGACCCCGTGATCGCGTACCAGAGGTTGTCGAACCCCCGGTGCGGGTGCGTCGTGTCCTGGGGCGCCTGCTCCGGCGTGATCTTGAGATCAGCCTCGTGGACGAGGATGTAGGGGTCCACCAGCGAGTACGGGATGTGCCGTGACGGCAGGGATTCGAGGACCTGGTTGCCCATCATCGGACGAATGTGGGCGTCCTCGACCAGGACGATGTCGCGCTGTGCAGTCTCGACTTGAGTGGCCATCTGACGTTTCCTCCTCGACCGGAATATACTTGCATTTGCAAATACCTCTCCAGGAGCGAATTTATTCACATGGCCGTACGGTCGGAGCCTGACACCGCCCGCCTCCTCGATCGGCTCGTAGCGAACGAGCTGCCGGGCCGGCGCGGATTGGGGGCCTGGAACGCCCTGTTGCGGGCCCACGCCGGGCTCCTGCGACGGCTGGAGACAGATCTCGAACAGGAGACCGGTCTGGCGCTGGCCGACTTCGACGTTCTCGCCCAGCTGGCGGTTGCCGGTGGGGAGCTGCGCATGACAGAGCTAGCCGACCGGGCGCTCATCTCGCGGTCGGGGATGACTCGCCGCGTCGCCCGGCTGGTCGAGGCAGGTCTCGTGCGTCGAGCCGATGCCGATGGCGACGCGCGAGGCGTCGTGGTTGCCCTGACCAAGTCGGGTGTGGCCCGCCTGACCGAGACGGCGCCGGTCCATGCGCGCGCCATCGCCGAGCTCTTCATCGCCCGGCTGGACGATCAGGAGCTCGCCGTTCTCGAGCGCGCCCTGGAGAAAGTCACCCCCGACTGCACCTTCGGCTAGGCCGCCTAGTCGCAGCCCCTTCACAAATGGCCCGTTTCTGTGCATGCTTAATGCTTCACGGGGGAGACTTGAAGGGAGGTGAGTGCAGGGCGCCCGAGTGGCGAGCAGTCGTCGGCCAGTGTTGACGTCAATCAACCTTGAAAGAGGTGATCGCACGTGGCAGTAACAGCGGCCGTTGACGAGCGGCGGCAGCTCCGGAGGGCGGTCGTCGCCAGCACCGTCGGAACGTCGATCGAGTGGTATGACTTCTTTCTCTATTCGACCGCGACCGGTCTCGTTTTTGCGAAGCTGTTCTTCCCCAAGTCCGATCCGGTTGTCGCCACCCTCAACGTCTTCCTGATCTATGCGGTCGGGTTCATCGCCCGCCCGATCGGGGCAGCGATTTTCGGCCACTACGGCGACCGGATCGGGCGGAAGGCAACCCTGATCGCCACCCTCCTGCTGATGGGCGTCGCTACCTTCCTGATCGGCTTCGTGCCCAGTTATGCGTCGATCGGCATTTGGGGCGCCGTTCTCCTGGTCGTCCTCCGCTTTATCCAGGGGGTGGGCGTCGGCGGGGAGTGGGGCGGCTCGGTCCTCCTCTCAATGGAATGGGGCCACAAAGGCAGGCGTGGCCTGATCGCCAGCTGGCCGCAGTTCGGTGTCCCCGTCGGTCTGTTTCTCGCGAACGGCGCCTTGCTTATCATGAGCAATCTCGCCGGCCCGGCAGGCTTTGCGAACTGGGGCTGGCGGGTGCCCTTCTACTTCAGCATTGTCCTGGTCGCCGTCGGATTGTACGTCCGGTTGCGCGTCCTCGAGACCCCGCTGTTCCAGCGGCTGCTAGAGGCCAAGCGGATCGAACCGACTCCGGTCCTCGAGGTCATCCGCCGCAACTGGAAGGAAATCCTGCAGTCGGCCTTCCTCCGGCTCTCGGAGCAGGCGCCCTTCTACATCTTCACCGCCTACGTCTTCACCTACGGGACGACGGTCCTCAAGCAGCCGCGCAACTTTGTTCTCTATGCGGTGCTTGCCGCCTCTGTCCTTTCCTTCTTTTCCATCCCCTTGTTCGGGTACGTGTCCGACCGGATCGGTCGGAAGCGGATGTACATGGCCGGGGTGGCCGTGATGGGCGTTTGGGGCTTCATCTACTTCGGCCTGCTGGACACGAAGGTCGCGGCCCTGATGTTCATCGCCATCTTCCTCTCGCTGATCCCGCACGACATGCAGTACGGTCCACAAGCGGCGCTCATCGCCGAGAGCTTCACCGGACGGCTGCGCTACAGCGGCGCATCGCTGGGTTATCAGCTGGCCTCGGTGATCGCCGGCGGGCCGGCGCCATTGATCGCGACGACGTTGTTCGCCGGGCCCAAGTTCCTGGGCATCGGCGCCTACAAGACCAGCCTTGCCATTGCTCTCTACATCCTGGTGTGTGCGGTGATCTCCTTCATCGCCGTGTCGATGGTCCGGGATCGGTCGAAACAGGACATCTCGGCCGAGTATGACGAGCAACCGTCCGTGGCGCGGGTCGCCGTCGCCCCGCAGCCGACGCAGGCTTGAGACCAGGGGCAAATGGGGAAAGGAACTCCGCCGAGTTCCTTTCCTCCCGTTTACGACGCTGAACCTGGGATGACGCCCAGCTTTGAGCGGTCGACTTTGCCCATCGCGTTGCGTGGGATCGCCTCGATGAAGCGCACATCGCGCGGGCACTTGTAGGTCGCCAGCCGCTCCCGCGTGTAGGCGATCAGGTCCTCGCTCTTGACCGGCGCGCGTTTCACCACGAAGGCGGTGACCTCCTCGCCCCAGCGTTCGGACGGGATCCCAGCCACTGCCACCTCCGCTACCGCCGGATGCTGCTCCAGCACCATTTCCACCTCGCGCGGGTACACGTTGTAGCCGCCCGTGATGATCAGCTCCTTGATCCGTCCGCGGACGGCGAGCGTGCCATCGCCGCCGATCTCGCCGATGTCGCCGGTCCGAAACCAGCCGTCCTCAAAGACCTCCGTGGTCGCGGCGTCGTTCTGCCAGTAGCCGGAAAAGACCTGGCCGCCCATCAACTGGACTTCGTCCTGTTCCCCGAGCCGCACCTCCACCCCGGGCAGCGGATACCCGACTCGACCGGGCTGGCGAGGGCCGGCATATGGGTTGGAGACGACGATCCCGCCCTCGGTGATCCCGTAGCGCTCGAGGGGTGGCTGGCCCAGCGCCCGCTGACACCGCTCGAAGAGGGTCACCGGCAGCGGAGCGGATCCGGATACAAACAAGCGGACATGCCGAAGGTCGGCCGGATTCTGCTCCAGGTATTCGCACAGCCGCTGGTACATGGCGGGCACGCCGAAGAACATGGTGCCGCCCGCCTGCAGCTCCCGAATGACATTCTCTGGGGTGAACGGCACCAGGACGGCGCAGCCGCCCGCGACCAGGGAGCCGTGCAGGGCGATGCCTAGGCCGTGGACATGGAAGAGCGGCAAGGCCAGCACCAGCCGGTCCTCCGGGCCCCAGCGCCAGGCCTCGACCACGCCACGCGCCTGGGCCAGCAGGTTGCCGTGGTCGAGCAACGCGCCCTTCGGCCGCCCGGTCGTCCCCGACGTGTAGAGGAGTAGCGCGGGATCGTCCGGCCGGAGCTCGGGCGCAGCGAAAGCTCCGCCACCAAGGTCCAGCCGGCCGATCTCCTCGACCCGGGCAGTTTGCCGCAAGGCTTTGAGCCGCCGCCGCAGGGCGTCGATCAGTGGCTCCCCCACCCCGTCAACCAGCACGATCGAGGCTCGGCTGTCGCTCAAGATCTGCTCGGCCTCGGCCGCCTTGTAGGCAGGGTTCATACCCACGACTGTTGTGCCCAGCAGCTGCAGCCCCAGATAGGAAAAGATCCAGGCCGCCGAGTTCCCAGCAAACAGGGCGACTGACATCCCCTGGGTCACGCCCAGCTGCTCGAGGCGCGTAGCGGCGGCCCCGGCTACCGCCCTGAGTTGATCGTGCGAGAGGGCGAGGTCTCCGGCGACCAGCGCCGGACGGGATCCCCCGCCGAGCAGCGCCCCGGGCAGGTTTCCGCGCCGAAGGTAGTGACGGGCGGCTTCCTGCTCCAAGGGGATCGGGCTACCCGGACGCAGATGGACAGCCCAGGCCGGCTGTACCCGGATGGTCATGGTTGCCTAGCATGGCACGGCCCGCAGGCCCCGGATGAGCCCTTGTCAGCCCTGGTATGCCGACTTAGACTGGCGGCACGTGGAAACGCCGCTTACGCCGTTGGAATTCAAGCGCCGCAGCGGCCGGCTGTACCCGAATCGCGAGGCCGTGGTCGACCGCGAGCGGCGCCTGACCTACGCGCAGTTCTTCGATCGCTGCGACCGCTGGTCTGCCGCCCTCCAGCAGCTGGGCGTCGGTCCCGGAGATCGGGTAGCGTACATCGCTCCCAACATCCTTCCCCAGCTGGAGTCGTTCTACGCCGTCCCCCAGCTGGGCGCGGTGCTGGTGCCCATCAACTACCGGCTGACGGCCGACGACTTCGCCTACATCATCGACCACTCCGGGGCGAAGGTGGTCTGCGCCGACGCCGACTACCTGGCGGCGGTGGATAGCATCCGTCCGCAGCTGAAGTCGGTTCAGCATTTCGTGGCCCTGCAGGGCCAGGCCGGCGGCTGGCTCGATTACGAACGCACACTGACCGCCCACGAGCCCGTGTTTGCGCCACCTCCCGATATCAGCGAGCACGACCTGCTGACCATCAACTACACGAGCGGGACCACGGCGCGACCCAAGGGCGTGATGATCACCCATCGCAATGCCTGGATCAACGTGGTGGGCACGCTCATTCACTTGACGATGCGACCGGGGGATCGCTACCTATGGACGCTGCCCATGTTCCATGCCAACGGGTGGTCCTACGTCTGGGTGGTGACGGCTGCCGGCGCTACCCACATCTGCCTGCCCAAGGTGGAGCCGTCGGCGGTTTTTAAGCTGGTCCGGGATGAACACGTGACCTGGATGTCTGCCGCGCCCACGGTGCTGATCGGGCTGGCCAACGCTCCGCCACAGGTGCGCGGCGAAGTTCCGCCCGGCGTCCACGTAGTGACCGCCGGCGCCCCGCCCGCGGCGGCCACCATCGAACGGCTGGAGGGCGACCTGGGCTGGGAGGTCACGCAAGTCTACGGGCTGACCGAGACCTCGCCCTTTATCACGGTCTGCGAGCCACTCCCCGAGCACGCCGCGCTCGCGCCCGAGGACCGAGCGATCATCAAGGCTCACCAGGGCGTTGAGCTAATCACCTCCGGCGACCTGCGCGTGTTCAACGACGAGGGGACAGAGGTGCCGCACGACGGCGCGACGCTGGGCGAGATCGTGGTCCGGGGAAACGCCGTCATGGCCGGTTACTACCGCGATCCCGAAGCCACCCGGAAGGTCACTATCGACGGTTGGTTCCATACCGGCGATGCGGCCGTTGTCCAGCCCGACGGCTACGTCGACATCCGAGATCGGATCAAAGACGTGATCATCAGCGGCGGCGAGAACATCTCCTCGATCGAGGTTGAGGGCGTCCTGCTGCGCCATCCCGCCGTGCAGGAGGTAGCCGTCGTCGGCATGCCGCACGAGAAATGGGGCGAGGCGCCCCACGCGTTCGTGGTGCTCAAGCCCGGCGCCTCGGCCACCGAGCATGAGATCCGGGAGTTCGCCCGTGGCCGGTTAGCGCACTTCAAGGCGCCGCAATGGGTGAGCTTTGTCAGGGAGCTGCCCAAGACCGCGACCGGCAAGATCCAGAAGTTCGTGCTGCGCAAGGGCGCACCGGCGATCGTCCGCCAGTAGGTGATGATCTCCCTCTCCGTCCCGACGGGAGGGTCAGGGTGGGGTGCTTGACTAACGGAAACCACCTACATGCGCCGGGCGTATGCTGGCACAGGAAGCAACGTCGTTCGGATTGGACACACGGGGAGGGATCAGCATGCCAACCGTGAGAGCGGGCGACATCGACGTCTATTACGAGACCACCGGCTCTGGAGAGCCACTTCTGCTTATCCCGTACCTGGCCGCGGACCAGGCCTGCTATGCGTTCCAGGTGCCTGAGTACGCCAAGCACTTCACCTGCATCTCCGTTGACCTGCGGGGCGCTGGCCTTACGGACAAGCCGGCCGGCACCTACACCACCGAGCTCTTCGCCGATGACATCGCGCGGTTCATGGACGCCATTAAGGTCGAGAGAGCCCACATCACCGGTCTCTCGCTGGGCGCCGCCACCGGCATGTGGCTGGCGGCCAAATACCCGGACAGAGTCCTAACGCTGTCCTTGCACAGTGCCTGGCCGAAGTCCGACCCGTACTTGCGGGCAGCCGTTGGGGGCTGGCAGCTGATCGCTAAAGCCCTGGACAGTGTCCCGGAGATGGTGATCAAGGGGATCCTGCCGTGGTGCTTAACCCCCGAGCTATACGCGGCCAAGCCCGAGTACGTCGATTCGCTGGCTGCCTTCGTGAGGAGCCGGCCCGTTCAACCGCTGGACGCGTTCATGCGCCAGTCGGCCGCGGTGATTGCCCATGATTGCCTGGCCCAGCTGAGCAAGATCACGGCGCCGACTCAGATCACCTTTGGCCGGCATGACGCGGTTACCTCTCTGCGATTTGCCGACCCATTGAATAACGGGATCAAGAACTCGGAGCTGGTCATCTTTGAGGACTGCGCGCACGCACCCCTTTACGAGAAGGTCGACGAGTTCAACCAAAGGACCCTCGCCTTCCTGATGGCGCACTCGGGCCGCGAGGTCGCTGCTAGTCGCGCGTAGCGGACAGGTCGACGGAAGGAGCGGGGCTTGAGTTGGGCCGGTGGGGGCCCGCCGATCACGCCGGTCGAATCAACCCGCTCCGGTTGGCGGTTAGTAGCTGTCCAGGTACGCTTCCAGCTCCCAGGGAGTGACCTGTTTCTGGAAGGCGTTCCACTCCATCTCCTTGGTCTCGATGAAGCGTTCCAGCAGGTGCGCCCCCAGCACCTCCCGCATCACCTCGTCGTGCCGGAGATCGATCAGCGCCTCGGCCAGTGATTGCGGCAGCAGGCCAACCCGCAGGCGGGCCAGGCGTTCGGGATCGAAGGCGTACAGGTTCTCCTCGACGGCCGGTGGCAGCGGTAGCTTCTGTCGGATCCCATCCAGGCCGGCCCGCAGCATGACGGCGAAGGCGAGGTACGGGTTGCATGAGGGGTCGGGGGCCCGGAACTCGACGCGGGTGGCAGCCCGATCGCCCTCGCTAATTCGGGGGACGCGGATCAAGGCGGACCGGTTCAGCTGGGCCCAGGTGATCGCAACCGGTGCCTCGAAGCCCGGCACCAGGCGCTTGTAGGAGTTGACCAGCGGGGCGACCACGGCGCAAAGCGACCGCGCGTGCGCCAGCTGGCCGGCGATGAAGTGCTGGGCGGTGGGCGAGAGGTGGTACTCATCGCTCCGGTCGTAGAAGGCGTTGCCATCAGCACTCGAGCTGGTCAGCATCTGGTGCACGTGCATGCCCGAGCCGGTCACTCCGTAGAAGGGCTTGGGCATGAAGGTGGCGTGCAGGCCGCGCCGGCCGGCGATGGCGCGGACGGTGTACTTGAGCGTGACCAGCTGGTCGGCCGCCCGCATGGCGTCCAGCGGCCCCAGGTCCAGCTCGTGCTGGCCGGCCGCCACCTCGTGATGGCTGGTCTCCACGGCAATGCCCAGTGGCACCAGCGCCGCCACCATCTCCTGGCGCACCTCGCTGCCCAGATCGAGGGCGTGGTCAAAGTAGCTGGCGCTGTCGTGGGGCAGCGGCCGCAACGGCCCATCTTCCCCCTTGAGCAGGAAGAACTCCACCTCGGTGGCGACGCTGTAGCCGAAGCCCATCTCGGCGGCATCCGCCAGAGCCCGGGCCAGCACCCCGCGCGGGTCGCCGGCGAACCGTTGGCCGTCTGGGGTCACGATGTCGCAAATGACCTGGGCGGTGCCGCCGGCGGCGGGCCCGGCGATGACCAGGGTGGACAGGTCGGGCCGCAGGTACATGTCGCTTTCGAAAATTCGGGCGAATCCTTCCACGGAAGACCCGTCAAACCACTCGCCCTTCTGGACGGCGTGGGCGAACCGCTCCGCGGGAATGGTGATGCTCTTCACCGTGCCCAGCACGTCGATGAATTGCAGGCTGAGGAACCGAACCTCCCGTCGCTGGAGCAGGTCCAGCGCTCGGTCCAGTCCGGTGGTCTTGGCCGCCGGGGCCTCAGTCCTCGGCGTCGGGTTCTCCCTTGTGCCCGTCCGTCGGCTCCTCAGGCGGGGCCCACGAGGGGCCGGGCCGGGGATGGTCTCCGGGTCGCCAGGGTTTGTCCTGGGTCGGCATCTCGGTCTTCATGATGAGGCTCCTTCCTAAAGATGAAGAGGGGCGGCTGCCTCGCCAGGCAGCCGCCGGAGGGACGCGAGCGGCTAAATGTCGTGGTACAGGTAAAACTCCCAGGGGTGCGGTCGGAGCGCGACCTGCTCGTATTCCCGTACCCGCTTGTAGTCGATCCAGGTCTCGATCAGGTCGGTCGTGAACACGCCGCCCTTGGTCAGGTAGGCGTTGTCGTCCTCCAGTGCGGTCAGGACTTCAGCGAGCGAGCCTGGCGTGCTCTTGACCTGCCGCTTCAGCTCGGGGTCGAGCTCGTACAGGTCCTCGTCGATCGGCTTGGGCGGTTCGATCTTCCGCTGAATGCCGTCCAGGCCGGCCATCAGGCAGGCGGCGAAGGAGAGGTAAGGGTTGCACGAGGGATCCGGGGTGCGGAACTCGAGCCGCTTCTGCTTGGGATCGGTGAAATACATCGGGATCCGGACGCAGGCGCTCCGGTTCCGCTTGGAGTAGATAAGGTTGATGGGCGCCTCATAGCCCGGCACCAGGCGGCGGTAGGAGTTGGTGGTCGGGGCCGCGAACGCCAGCAGGGACGGGGCGTGGGCCAGTAGCCCACCGATGTACCAGCGGCAGAGGTCGCTGATCAGCGCGTAGCCATTCTTATCGTAGAAGAGCGGGACGCCATCTTTCCACAGGCTCTGGTGGGTGTGCATGCCGGACCCGTTGTCCTGGAAGAGCGGCTTGGGCATGAAGGTGGCCACGAAACCGTTCTGGGCGCACACGTTCTTGACGACGTACTTGTACATCATGACCCGGTCGGCCATCGTCACCAGGGTCTGGTACTTCATGTCGATCTCGGTCTGGCCCGCGGTGCCCACTTCGTGGTGGTGGACTTCCACGTCGACGCCGGCCTCGATTAGCTTCAGGACTATCTGCGAGCGCAGGTCCTGGAGCTTGTCCGTCGGCGGAACCGGGAAGTAGCCCTCCTTGTAGCGCGGCCGGTAGGCCTGGTTGGGCTCGCTGTTCTTGCCCGAGTTCCAGACCCCCTCGATGGAGTCGATCTCGTACATGCCTGAAAACTGGTTCTGGTCGAAGCGCATGCTGTTGAAGATGTAGAACTCACACTCGGGGCCCCAGTAACTGGTGTCGGCGATCCCGGTTGTGCCCAGGTAGGCTTCCGCCTTTTTGGCCACGTAGCGCGGGTCCCGGCTGTAGGGCTCTCGGGTAATCGGGTCGAGGACGTCGCAGATCAGGCTCAACGTCGGTACGCGCAGGACCGGATCCACGATTGCCGAGGCGGGATCCGGGACCAGCAGCATGTCACTTTCATGGATGTGTTGGAAGCCGCGGATGCTGGACCCGTCGAATCCGATGCCGTCGCCGAAGAGGCTGGGCGTCAGCTCCCCGACCGGGATCGAAAAATGCTGCCAGGTGCCGATCAAGTCGATGAACTTCAGGTCGACGATCTTCAGACCCTGCTTGTGGGCCAGGTCGATAACCGTGTGGACGTCCGCCCGGGTCTCTTTCTTGGCCCGAACCCCCTGGTCGATTGCCATATGGTCCTTTCCCTCCACACTGATATACGCGAACCCTCTGGAGCCGATCCTAGGGTTGGCTGCCGCCCTCGTCATTGGTGTGGCCGCCTTGACTCCGACGGAGGTTTTTGTGCGATTCGCCCAAGACCTTGGTCGCTAGCCAGCAGACGTGCTTGGCGAGACCGAGGGAGTCGGGGCGTGATCGACGGTCACCGTGAAATCGGTTGCCGGCGTCCCGCTCTGGTCGATCAGGACGATGACCACGAAGTCGCCCTTCCGATACCGAAGTAGCGCGGCCCCTGGATTCGCGTCCTCGGAGCTCCAGCCCCGCTTAGGGAGCGCCTGCGTGTAGAAGCTGGCGACCTGGGACAGATCTGGAACCCGGTAGTCGGCCACAATGCTCTCGCTGCCCGCCAGGCCCGGATGCTCGCTCACCAGACGGGCGCGGGGCGGCACCGGCAGGCCGTCCAGGATGGGGCGGGTCTCCCGGACGTCGGCGCCGGTCAGCGTCGAACCCACCTGGAAGCTGGTGGCCAGGAAGAGGACGGCCGCCAGGCCGACCAGCGCGCTCCCGGCCGCCGCCGCCACCCACCCCCAGGCGCGGCGGGGTATCCGCTCCCGCCGTCGTACCAGCGCCGCCCGGATGAAGAGAGTGCCGGTCAGCAGTGTTAGGCCGAGCAGGGCGCTAGCGGCTAACTCCAGCCAAGGCCCCGCCGTGTCGGAGTTCAGAAGCTCGGCGCCGGCGAACACCAGCGTGCCGGCCAGCAGCGCGCCGAGCAGCGCCGCTGGTCTAATTAGGCGCCGGCTGCCTGCTCCCACTGCTGATAGAGGGCGTCCAGCCGCCGCGACTGGTCCTGGTGGGCCCGACTAAGCCGCGCCACTTCCTCGGGGTCGTCGTAGGTGCGGTGATCGGCCAGTTGCTCCTCGATCTGGCGAACCTCCGCCTCCGCGGCCGTGATCTCGGCTTCGAGACCGGTGGTCTGCCTCTCGGCTGACTGGGCGATCGAGACCGGCCGTCCGGGTGCCGGTCGGGAGACAGCCGGCTGCGGCGCGGCGGCGGTGGCGGCCAGCCGTTGGCGGCGGCGGGCATAGTCGGCGTAGTTGCCGAGGTGCTGGGTCACCCGGCCTTCCTCAATAACCCAGAGCCGGCTGGCCACCGCGTCGATGAAGTAGCGGTCGTGGGAGACGAATACGATGGTGCCTTCGTAATCGGCCAGGGCCTCTTCGAGCATCTCTTGCGCGGGAATGTCGAGATGGTTGGTGGGCTCGTCCAGCAGCAGCACGCCGGCGCTATCCAGCATCAGTTTGCCCAGGGCCACCCGACTCTTCTCGCCTCCGCTCAGCACCCGGATCTGCTTGAAGGCGTCATCACCACTGAAAAGCAGCCGCCCCATAAAGGTGCGCAGCGTTTCGTCCGGGAGCCCCGAAGCCGTGCGCAGCTCCTCAAGGATGGTCTTCTCCGGGTCCAGATCGGCCAGGTGCTGGTCGTAGTACCGAAGCCGAGCTCGCGCCCCGCTTTTGACGCGGCCCTCCAGCGGCCGGATCTCACCCATCAGCGCTTTCAGCAGGGTGGTCTTGCCGGTGCCATTCGGCCCCACGATGGCGAGCCGATCCTGAGCTTCGATGACGAACGCGGGCACCGTCACCAGGGTGGTCTTGTCGTATCCCACCCGGAGGCCATCGCTGGAGAACAGCTGCTGGCTGGTGGTGTCGGCCTTCAGGCGGATGCGCAGCTGCCGGTCTTCGGGCGGTCGCTGCACCCGGGGGAGGCGATCGAGCTTGGTCTGGCGCCCGCGCGCCTCCCGGGCGCGCTGCCCGGCTCGGTAGCGGCGGATGAACTCCTCCGTCCGGGTGATGAACTCCTGCTGCGCCTCGTACTCCTTCTCCCGGCGGGCGCGCCGTTCTCCCCGGAGCCGCACGTACTGGGTGTAGTTGCCTGGATACCACTCACCACCTCCGGCGTGCAGCTCCAGGACCGCGCCCGCTGCCCGGTCGAGGAAGCGCCGGTCATGCGACACGATCAGCATGCCCGCTCGGTTTACTCGGAGGAAGTCTTCCAGCCACTCGATGGCTTCCAGGTCAAGGTGGTTCGTGGGCTCGTCCAGCAGCAGCAGGTCCGCGTCCTGGAGCAGAAGTCGGGCGAGGGCCAGCCGCCGGCGTTCCCCGCCGCTGAGTGCCGCCGGCTGCAGGGCTTGTTCGGCCGCCTGGAGCCCGACTCCGTGCAGCACTTCGGCCACGCGGTTGTCGTACGCATAGCCATCCAGCCGCTGGTATTCGTGTTGGACGTCACCGTAGCGGGCGAGCAGCGTGTCCAACCGATCGGGTGGGGCAGTGGTCAGCGCAGATTCGAGGTCGGCCATTTCGCCCCGCAGGCGGAGGATGTCCGGCCGGCTGTGCAACGCGTCCTGGTATACGCTCTCGTGCGGCCCGGGTTCCAGCTCCTGCGGCAGGTGCGCCACCCGCGTGCGGGGAGCAACGGCCAGGCTGCCTCCCACGGGCGCCAGCTCGCCAATGATGGCTCGCAGGAGGCTGGACTTGCCGCTGCCGTTGGCGCCTACCACGGCCAGCTTCTGGCCGGGCTCCAGTTGGAAGCTGAGGTCGCGCAGGATGATCTCTGCGCCGTAGGCGAGAGTCAGGCGGTCGACCGTCAAGAGGGCCACGAAAGTCAGTGTAGGGAGCCGGCCTTTAGCGGAGACGGACCCTGCCAATCCTGGTCAGAAACCGGGAATAAGTCCCGCGGACTTCGTGTTTTCATGAGCGTCCGAGCAGTAGCAGTCGTGGAAGTGAACGGAGAGCCATGATGGATATGCTGGCGCAGACAAACGTCGAGATCCGGGAAGCGGAGCAGCGGCATCGCCTGCGGCGGGCAGAGGACAAGCGGTTGCGCCAGCCGATCATGATGGTTGACCGCATGCTGTACGAGCTCGAGGAGCTGAACGTACGGGGCATGAAGCGGGTCCCGCTGTCCTATGAGGAGCGCTTGCGGACGCTGATCGGGTTGGTGGCCGGGGTTCCCAACTGCGGCGCTGCCATCGAGAACCTCAAGGTCAAGATCGGGATCGGCAAGCTGATGGACGCGCTGTTCGGCCTCCAGGAGGCCCTGTTTGTCCAGCGGCACGGCGCCCTCTACGAAGCCGACGACGATCTGATTTTCGCCGCGTGACTGAGCCAGGATCCACCGAGGTCGAGCTGGCATCTGGGGCGCGGATGCGGCCGATCCGGCCGTCGTCTTCTGCGCGCGCTCGCTCACGCATCGACGGATGCGCTCCCTCGCGTGCTCGTCGCCTCCTTCGGCTCGGCACGCCCCGCATCCCGATCTGCGTCGCCCGATCGGTGGATCCGGGCGTCGACGCCGCGCACCGGGCCGGCCGCCCGGACGTACCATATCGGCGTGATCGGGATCAACGTCCTGGACGTGATGGTGCGCCTGTTTGTGGCTCTGCTCCTGGGCGGGTTGATCGGGCTGGAGCGGGAACGGCAGGAGCGGGCCGCGGGGCTGCGCACGGTGACCATGGTCTCGCTGGGGTCGTGCCTCTTTACCCTTTTGTCCGCCTTCGGTTTCGAGCACACCGATCCATCACGGGTTGCTGCCCAGATCGTGACCGGCATCGGCTTCCTGGGGGCCGGGACCATCTTCATGCGCAAGGACCTGGTGCGCGGCCTGACCACGGCCGCCACCATCTGGGCAACGGCCGCCGTCGGCATGGCGGCTGCGCTGGGGCAGTTCTACGCCGCCTTCATCACCACGCTCCTGGTCCTGATCGTGTTGATGGTGCTCAAGCCGGTCGAGCGGCGGTTCTTCCGCCGCCACAATGAGGCCACCCTTTCGCTGACCCTCGGCCGGCGGCCGGACTCGCTGGCGTACGTCCAGGGCGAGCTGCGCGCCGTGGGCGCAACCGTTCAGTCGATCGTCTTCTTCGAGGCCGGCGCCAACGAGGAGCGGCTGGAGTTGCACCTTGAGCTCCCTTTCAATGCCAGCATTCAGGACCTCTTGCAGCACATCCGCAAGCTGGAGGGCGTCAGCCGCGTGTCGGTCGCCCAGCAGTTCCTGGAAGACCATTCGCCGGGTGACCTGGATTCGGGCTAAGGACCACAAAAAAGAGCGGCGCCCTCAGGCGCCGCTCTCACTTATCTGAGGTGTTTCTGTCATTGGCACCACCTCCTTGTCCTTAGGGGCCGATGATACCAAACTTACCGACCCTTGAACGCGCCCGGTCGCTTCTCGAGGAATGCCTGCATTCCCTCACGCTTGTCCTCTGAGGCAAAGAGCAGGTAGAAGAGACGCCGTTCGTAGGCGAGGCCCGCGCCGAGGGCTGTCTCGTACGCCTGGTTGATGGCCTCCTTGGCCAGCCGCACGGCGACCGGCGGGCGGGAGGCGATCAGCATGGCCATCCGCTTGGCTTCCTCGAGGTACCGGTCGACGGGGACGACGCGATTCACCAGGCCGAACCGCTCGGCGTCGACCGCGCTGACCGGGTCTCCGATGAGGATGGCTTCCATGGCGCGCACCTTCCCCGCCACCCGCACCCAGCGCTGAGTGCCGCCGGCACCGGGCATGATGCCGAGCTTGACCTCCGGCTGTCCGAACTGAGCGGTGTCCGACGCGACGATCAGGTCGCACATCAGCGCCAGCTCGCACCCGCCGCCAAAGGCGTATCCGCTGACGGCCGCGATCAGCGGCTTGGTGAGCGCCTGGATGCGCGCCCAGCGGCTGAAATTGTCGTCGTTCAGCACTTCGATGGCGCCGGCCCCGGCCATCTCCGTGACGTCCGCCCCAGCGGCGAACGCCCGGTCGTTGCCGGTCAGGATGAGGCAGCGAATCGCCGGGTCCCGGTCGAAGCCCTCCAACGCTTGAACGATTTCGGCGATGGTCTTGTGGTTCAGCGCGTTGCGGACCTGGGGGCGATTGATGGTCACGATCCCGACCGGGCCGTCGGCCTCGGTCAGGATGAACTCGAATGACACCGGCGATCCCTCCTTTTCGCCCAGCATACCGGGGCTCGCCCGCCAGTCGGATTCGGCCGTCCGGCCCGTTATACGGGCCGTGGGTCGGGTCGTCGTCGCTGCCTGGTTAAGCCTGGCGCTGTTGCTGGTGGCGGGCGTCGGCGCTGGCGCCAGCCTGGAGCCGTTCCGCACGGTGATTGGGCCGGTGGCGCCGGCCATTCCCGGATTGAAAGTGGAGGGGGCTCCAGGCGGCTGCGACCTCTATCTTCTCAACCAGACGGGCCAGGACGTCCTGCTGGTGGACGACGGCTCGCCGGCCTTTGCCATGCGCTTCCCATCGGTGCCAAAGTCCGCCACTCCACCGCCCGCCCCGCTGGTGCACCTGGTCGGGAAATGGAAGTGTTCCGTGCTGCCCGGGATCACAGAAGAGCAGCAATGGAACCAGGTCCCGGTCACCGTGCTTAACTGGACGCTGCGCGGGTCGGTGGGTGCGCAACAGTTCAAAGCCCCGGTGCAGACCGTCTACGACCCCGAGCTGGACCCCAATGCCACCCTCCTCGGGTACGTCCGGATCGGAGCCGTGCTGCTGGCCGTCGGCGGCCTGGTATTTGGCCTCCCTTACCTGATGATGCGCCGGCGGCAGATCCTCAGCCAGTAACGGAAGGCTGTCCGGCCCGGACGGGCTGTGCGACGGTGCACCAGCACCGACAGTGCAGGCGTGGCCCTTTACGGCCACGGAGGGCGACCCTATAATTCGCCAAGACCTACTCCGGCAACCGCGGCTGAGGGCATCATGGGGGTTGCTCTTCATGACAGCCCGGTTGTAAAGTAGGGCGGCAGGCGGACCACCGAAGAAGGAAGGGCGATTGGGCAAGCGGGCGTTCATCCTGGGTGGCTTTTGCCTGGCGCAAGTGCTGGACGTCGCCACCACCCACATCGGGTTGTCGGAGGGACGCCAGGAGCTCAACGGGATCGCCGCCTGGATCATCGCCCATGACGGGGAAGTCGCGGTCTACCTGGTGAAGTTGAGCCTGGTCGCCCTGCTGGTCGCCTTCCTGCTGGTCGTCGGGCGTCGCCGCCCCGGTCTGTGGAACGCGTACCTGGTGGCTGCCTGGATCACGGCCATCGCCGTGATGAATAACCTTTACCGGATTCTCACCTAGCGGACCGATCGCCCTCCCCCTTGCTGCTTGCGGGGAGGGGTAGGGGAGGGGGTCTCGCTCGAGCAAGTTGGCTGTCCTGGATCGGTAAACCACGGCTGGTCCATATACTCCGCTGGTGAGGGCGACAGTGTTGGCCGCCGTCGGTCTCATCGAGATCACCACCTCGATCTTTTTCTACGTGGTGATCGCCGCCTACATCGCGTTTCTGCTGGCCAGTGCCTGGGAGTTCTCCCGCCGCCGCGAGCCGGGCCGTCCGCTGCGAAGCATCAATCTCACGCTGGTCCCCTTCGGCATCATGCTGGCCCTGGTGGGCGTGCTGGCCGCCAGCTTCAATGCGTTCCTGCACCAGAGCGGTCCCCCCTCGACCCCCTGGGCCATCGTCATGGTGGCCCTCGGCCTGGGTGGTGCGTCCTTTGTCCTGGCCGTGGAGGGGCTGGTCGTCCGTTCGCGATTGGGCGACAACCCCGCCGAACGCCGGACGGTCAGCCTGCGCAGCCTCAGCCTGGTCGCTACCGCCATCCCGCTGGTCATCCTGGGCGCGTTCTTCCTGGCCTTTGCCACCTGCCCCTTCGCCTGTCGCTGATATCCTTGACTCCGGGAGTCAACATTGGGTATCCGGACGCGGTTCGCCATGAAGACGGAGTACGGGGTGCGGGCCATGTTCGAGCTGGCTGCCCACCACGGCGGTGATGCCATCCAATCGGCGGAGATCGCCCGGCGGGAGCGGATCCCGGGCCCGTTCCTGGACCAGGTGCTGTTGATCCTACGGCGGGCCGGCTTGATCCGGTCCGTCCGGGGGCCCCACGGGGGTCACTTGTTGACCAGGTCGCCGTCCGAGATCCGGCTCGATGAGGTGATCGCCACACTGGAGGGCCCCGGGACAGAGACCGATTGCGCCAGCCACGAGGACGCCTCGCCCTATGGCTGCATCTTGCACGGCGTCACCAAGCAGGCCGATGCCGCCGCCCGGCGCGTGTATGCCGCGCACACCCTGGCGGACCTGCTGCGCGACCAGCCAACCGGAGCTCCCGTGTTTCACGGGATCTTCAAACCGGTGCCGAGCCGGCCGCGGCGAGCGGCCCGAGGCTGAGCGTGCCCCATCATCCGCTGGCTCCATCGCAGGTGGAGCGCTACGCGCGGCACATCGCTCTGTCCGAGATCGGGCTGCGCGGCCAGCACCGCCTCCTGCAGTCGCGCGTGCTGATCGTCGGGCTGGGGGCGCTCGGCTCGCCGGCGGCGACCTATCTGGCGGCGGCAGGTGTCGGGACGCTGGGGCTGATCGACCACGACGAGGTGCGCCTGGCCAACCTCCAGCAGCAGATCCTCCATCGCACCGAGACGGTGGGGAGCAGCAAGACCGACTCGGCGGCACGCACCCTGGCCAGTCTGAATCCGGAGGTCCGCCTGGAGATCCACCCGCGCCGGCTTGACCGATCCAATGCCATGACGTTGATGGAGAAGTACGACGTGATCGTGGACGGCACGGACAATTTCGGCTCCCGCTACCTGCTCAGCGATGCGGCCTTCTTCTTGAAGAAGCCGCTGGTGCACGGCAGCATCTTCCGGATCGAGGGACAGGCCACGGTCTTCCTGCCGGGACGCGGCTGCTATCGCTGCCTGTACCCGGAACCACCGCCGCCGGGTCTGGTCGGCGACGCGCAAGACGTCGGCGTGCTCGCCCCACTGGCGGGCATCATCGGCACCATCGAGGCCATCGAGACCATCAAGCTGGTGACGGGGAAGGGCGAGCCGCTGGTCAACCGCGTGCTGCTGCACGACGCCCTGGCCATGACCTTCCGCGAGATCCGCTACCGGCGAAACCCTTCCTGCCCGGTGTGCGGCGATCACCCCCGTATCCGCCAGCTCCAGGACTACAACGCGTTCGTGGGAGCGGTGGCCCGATGAGCGGCGAGCGGCACCATCGCCAGCAGATCCTTCCCGAGGTCGGACAGGCCGGCCAGGAGCGGCTTCACCGAGCGTCGGTGCTGATTGTCGGCGTGGGTGGCCTCGGCTCGCCGGTCGCCCTGTACCTGGCTGCCGCGGGCGTGGGTCGCATCGGCTTGCTGGACGACCAGAGGGTCGAGCTGTCGAACTTGCAGCGCCAGACGCTCTTTGTGGACGCCGACCAGGGACGCCCCAAGGTGGAAGCCGCCCGCGACCGGCTGCTGGCCATCGACCCGTCGCTTCCGGTCGAAGCCCTGCGGGATACGTTTCGCCCAGCGAACGCGGCGATGCTGGTGTCCGCGTACGACCTGGTGATCGATGGCACGGATGCCTTCGAGACCAAGTTCCTCCTCAACGACGCGGCCATCCTGCTAGGCCGGCCTCTGGTGCACGGGGCCGTGCTCCAGTGGAGCGGCCAGGTGACCACCGTGCTCCCGGGCGGCCCGTGCCTGCGCTGCCTGTTTGGTGAGCCGCCCGATCCGGGTTCCGTCCCGTCCTGCGAAGAGGCTGGCATCCTGGGGGCGGTCACCGGGATCGTGGGAAGCGTGCAGGCCGAGGAGGCGCTCAAGGTCTTGCTGGGTGCCGGCGCGCCGCTGCAGGGCCGTCTCTGGCAGCACGATGGGCTGCGGGGAGACACCCGCGTGATCGCGTTCCCCAAGGATCCGGCGTGCCCAGTCTGTTCCGCGGAGCCAGTCATTACCGACCTGGCGCGCTATGCCGACCAGGTCTCGCCCCGCGGACATGTCCTCGCCCAATCGCGCTAAGGCCGCCGCCACCATCGGCGTCTTCGGGGGCTCGGGTTTCTACCAGTGGCTCGAGCAGGTCGAGTCGGTGACGGTGGACACGCCATACGGCCCGCCCAGCGCCCCGGTCGCCATCGGCACCCTGGCCGGACGGCGGGTCGCCTTCATGCCTCGGCACGGTCTGCACCACGAGATCCCGGCCCCCAACGTCCGTTACCAGGCCAACGTCTGGGCCATGCGCGAGCTGGGCGTGCGCCGGCTGCTGGCGCCCTGCGCCGTGGGCAGCCTGCGCCCGGAGCTGCACCCCGGCGACCTGGTCATCTGCGATCAATTCATCGACCGCACCTGGGGACGGGGCGACACCTATTACCGCGGTCCCGAGGTCGTCCACATCAGCAGCGCCGACCCCTACTGTGCCGAGCTCCGTCCGCTAGCGGCCGCGGTGGCCGCCGAGCAGCGACTGCGGCACCAACCGGCCGGCACCATCGTGGTGGTGCAGGGTCCCCGCTTTTCGACCCGAGCCGAGAGCCGCTGGTTCAGCCGCATGGGATGGGACGTGGTGGGGATGACCCAGTACCCGGAGGTGATCCTTGCCCGCGAGCTCGAGATGTGCTACCTGAACCTGTCGCTGGTTACTGACTACGATGCCGGGCTGGAAGCCGACCCGAAGGTGGCCGCCGTCCAGGCCCACGACGTGATGCGGGTCCTGGCCGAGAACGTCAGTACGGTGCGGGCGTTGCTGGCCGCCCTCATCCCCCGGATCCCAGGGAGGCCCTCCTGCACCTGCCAGACCGCTCTGGCCGGCGCCAAGCTCTAGGATTACCGGTCGTCGCGTCACACAACTGTCACAGCCTCTTGTCTGTTCCTTAACAGCAGCTCCGATAAGGTGTGGCCACTTCCCCTTCCTTGAAAGGCCGAGGCCCACTCGGCCTTTTTCTTTGCCTCCAAGCGTCCCCGTAGTATTACTTCGCCAATTGAAAGTCCTGATCAGCGGGGGAGCCGGGTTCATCGGGTCGCTGACGGCCCTGCGCCTATCGGAACAGGGGCACGAGGTGACCGTGCTCGATAACCTGGCGCCGCCCGGGCATGCCGCGGTCCCGGAGCTGCCCGCGGGCGTGCGGCTGGTCCAGGGCGATGTTCGGAATCGCGATGACTGGGTGGCCGCGCTCGAGGGCGCCGAGGTCATCCTGCACTTGGCCGATCATCACGATTACCTGCCCGCCTTCAGCAAGCTGTTCCAGGTCAATGCCGTAGGCACCGCCCTGCTATGCGAGCTCCTGGTGGATCGCAAGACGCTGGTCCGGCGGTTGGTGGTTGGCTCCAGCCTGGCGGTCTACGGCGAAGGCCGATATCGCTGCCCCCAGGACGGTGAAGTCTTCCCCGAGCCGCGGCCGGCCGAGGCGTTAGACCGCGGTGCCTGGGAGCCGCTGTGCCCGCGCTGCGCTGGCCCGCTGGCGCCACTGACCACGGACGAGACGGCCACCCGCCCGAGTAGCGTCTACGGACTGAGCAAGCTGGCCCAGGAGGAGATCGCCTGCCTGGTGGGTCCACGCCATGGGATCGAGACCATCGTGCTCCGCTACGGGGTGGTGCAGGGGGGCAGCCAGCCGTTTCAAAATGCCTACTACGGCGCGCTGCGCATCTTTGCCCTGCGGCTGGCACTGGACCGGCCCATCGTGCTCTTCGAGGACGGGAACCAGCTGCGGGACTTCGTCGACGTCGACGATGTGGCGCGGGCCAATGTGCTGGCGATCGGCCCGCTGGCCCCCGGTGTCTACAACGTCGCCAGCGGCCGGGCCAACGCCGTGTCCGAGCTGGCCCGCATCCTGTTGCGCGTCGCCGAGCGCGATGGCACGCCCGAGACGCCCGGGCTGTACCGGCTCGGCGACCCGCGCCATGTGATCGCGGATGTCACCCGCCTCAAAGCGGCCGGGTGGGAGCCCAAGCAGAACCTGGAAGGCACGGTGCGCGACTACTGGCAATGGCTTCGGGAGCAACCGAACCTCGATTCCTATTTCGAGGGAGCGGACCACCTGATGGAGCGCACCGGCACCGTCCGGGTGGCGCGATGACCGCCACGCCGCCCCGCTACACAATCCGCTACGCGGTGGAGCGCTGGAAGGACAGCCGGTGGTTCATCGCCTACCTGGTGATCGTGCTGGCCATCTTCTCGGTGTTTCTCAGGCCGAAGGGCCAGTCCGGGACGGTGGTGTGGATCCCGAGCATCGAGGCGGTCGTCATCGGCGGGGCCTACCTCGCCATCCTCTACACGTTTCAGCGGATCTCCTATCTGGAAGTAGGGACTGATGGACTCCGCCTTCGATATGGGATGACATCGGTGACGATTCCGTACGCGGCCATCAGCCGGGTCCGCCGGCAGCCGCTCGACGTAGCGTTCGCGGCGCCCGAGCGCCGGCGCTATCGAAACCGGTTCACCCGCCGCCTGGGTGGGCAGCCGGCCGTGTATATCCGGGTGGACCGGCGGCAGGAGGACCTGATCGCCCAGCTCCAGCGCCGGCTGGGTCCGCGGTTCCTCCTGGGCCCCGACATCGTGCTGCCCATCTCCGATTCCGAGGGTTTTCTGGCCGCGATCAAGCCACGGATCCGGGCTGGATGACGGTCGCCGCCTGGTGGCGCGTCGAGCGGCGCGACCTCGCCTGGTTGCTGGGGCTGACCGTGATGGCCGCCATCCTGCGATTTGGCAGCCCCATTTTCCTGGACGTCTTCAGCCATCCGCTTTCGTGGCCCTGGGTCTCGGCATGGGGCGTCGGCCACTCCAACCAGTATTCGGTGGCTCCCAACCAACCCTGTACCAGCACCATCGCGCCCTGCACGCCCTATGTGTTCGACGAGCTGTATTTCGCCAATGATGCTCACGACGACTTGCTAGGCCACGACTACTTCGACCCGGAGCCGCCCCTGGCCAAGCTGATCATGGCGGTGGGCATCTGGCGCTTCGGCTTTACCTCCCTGGGATGGCGGGTGATGGGCGCCCTCTTCGGGACGGCGCTGATCCCCCTCTTCTACCTGCTGGCTCGTCAGTTGCTGCCCATCCGCCTGCTGGCGATCCTGGCCGCCTTCCTGGCCACCTTCGACGGCATGACATTGGTCGAGGCGCGCACCGGCAAGATCGATATCTTTCCCATCACCTTCGTGGTGGCGGCCTACCTAGCGTTTCACCTGCACCTGCGCGCCGATACGCCTCGGCGGCAGCGGCTCAGCATCGTCCTGACCGGCGGGTTGCTGGGATTGGCGGTGGCCTCCAAGTGGACGGCCCTGGCAGCAGTCGGCGTCATCGCGGTGATTCTGGCCGTGCGACTGGCGACGGGACACGTCCGCTACAGCGCGTGGACGGCCGCCGTGGCGGTGGGCAGCCTGGTCGCCCTGGTGCCCGCCATCTACCTGCTCTCGTTCACCCGGTACATCACCATCGCGCACGGCATTACCGACATGACCGCGCCAGCGTTGGGCTTTAGCCCCTTCCACTTCGACCTCGGCCGCGCCTGGCATGACCTGGTGGTCTGGCACGTCGACACCTTCCGGTACCACTACACGCTCAAGGCCCCGCATCCGTTCTACAGCCCTCCGTATTCATGGCCGTTCCTGTACAAGCCGGTGGCGTACTACAGCCAGAACCTCGAGCTGGGGGTTGACCAATCCACCCGACTGCCTCTGGTCGCCTTCATCTTCGATCTAGGCAACCCAGTCATCTGGTGGGGGAGCCTGGCTGCGCTGGTGGCGACCGCCTGGCTGGCGGCGCGGCGCAGTTACCCGGCCGCTTTCATCCTGTTCGGCCTGGGCGCGGCCTGGTTGCCCTTCTGGCTGGTCCCCCGGGGCCTCTTCCTCTACCACATGATGGGCGGCCTGCCGTTCATGTTCCTGGCCGTCGCCTTGATGTTGACGCACCTGCGGCCGCAGCGCGTCTGGCTCGGGCCCCCCATCCGCGCCTGGCTCCCGGCCGGTCCGCCGATGTACGCGTACCTGGCGACGGTGGTGGGGCTTTTCCTCTTCTTCTATCCCCTGTGGACCGGACTGCCGCTCACCCAGGATGCCTGGTCGCAGCGGATCTGGTTCCCCTCCTGGAACTGTTGTTTCTGATTGGGGCCGCGCTGGTTCTGGCGACCGGGGGGCTGGCGGTGACGATCGCCCGCCGCCTCCCCCCATTCTTGAGCCTGGGGGAGCGCCTGGTGTGCGGCCTGGTCGCCGCCGTCGTCGGGCTGGACATGCTGGGTGTCATGGTGGCCCGGATCCTGGGTCTGCACTCGACCCTGCCGCTGCTGTTGACGGCGCTGGCCGCCCTGGCGGCCGTGGGCCTACTGATCGATCGTCCGGCGTGGCGAGCAGAGGTAGTGCGGGACTGGGCGGCCGGCACATGGTGGCCGCGGTCTCTCGGAGAGCGCCGCTTGCTGGCGGCGATCATCCTGGTGGCCGCCGCGCTGGCGTTTCTCTTCGGCCGAGCTGTGGAGGTCTCGCAGGGGGCCTGGCTGGCGCACTACAACAACACCTGGTCCGACTGGTCTTTCCACGCCGCCTACACCACCACCTTCGTGTACGGGCAGAACCTCCCGCCGCAGAATCCGCTGTTTGCCGGGACCCCGTTCCGCTACCCGTTCGCGCCAGACTTCGCCAGCGCCCTGCTGATGGCGGGTGGCTGGAGCCTCCCGGCCGCCCTCACCTGGCCGGCCTGGGCCATGGCCACGGTGGCGCTGTCCGGGCTGCTGCTCTGGGCCCGACGCCTCACCGGCAACCTGGCCAGCGGGATCATTGCCGTGTTGCTTACGCTCCTGGGCGGCGGTCTTGGCTTCTGGTTCTTCCTGGGGGACGCCGCGCGCCAGGGGCTGATAGGGGCGCTGCTGCATGCCCCGCAGTCCTACGACCGCTATCCGCCCCCGGTAAACATCCAGTGGTACAACCCCATCCTCAGCTACTACCTCCCCCAGCGATCGTTCGTCTTCGGAGCCGCCATCGTGATGGCTGTGCTGCTGCTGCTCACCGCCGCGCTGGAGGAAACACCGCTGTTCGGATGGCGGCAGGCCCTGGCCGCCCTCCTGCACGCCCGGAGCTGGCTCAACGGGCATGGGGTGGCGTTCCTGCTGGCCGGCGCGCTGGCCGGGTTGCTGCCCTGGTTTCACGTCCACAGCCTGCTAGTGCTGGGCATCGTAACCGTCGTCTGGGCGCTACTCTGGCCGCGGCCCGCCTGGCTGCTGTTCGCGGCAGCGGTGGTGGTACTGGCGCTGCCGCGACTGGCGGCGGCCATCCCGGGTGACCTGAGCGCCCCCACCGCGCTGCACTACCCGCGCCTCCAATTGGGCTGGGTCGCCAAGAATGGAGTGCAAGGATGGAACCTACTCCTCCTGCCCCTGGTCTGGGTCTGGTTCTGGATCAAGAACACGGGGTTGTTCCTGCCGCTCCTGCTGATGGCGCTCCTCACTCCATTCGCGCTCCCCCTCCGCAGCCGCCTGCTCCTGGCCCCGTTCCTCGCCGTGTTCCTGGTGGCCAACATCGTCGTGTTTCAACCGTGGGAGTGGGACAACACCAAGGTGCTGGTGTTCTGGTACCTGGCGGGAGGCGTGGCGGTGGGGGCCTTCCTCGTCTTTGTGGCCCGGCGCTGGCGAGACGGCTGGATCGCCTCTTCCCTGGTCGGACTCACGCTGGTGGCCTCGGGCCTACTCTCCCTGAGCCAATGGCTGCCCCCGCAGGGCCCCACGTTTTCTTGGTTCAGCCGGGAGGATATCGCGCTCGCCGATTCCATCCGCCAGTCGACCGATCCCCACGCGGTCTTCCTGACCGGAGACGAGGTCACCAATCCCATCCCGGACCTGGCAGGACGCCCCGTCCTTATGAGTTATCGCGGCTGGCTGTGGACCTACGGGATCGACTACTCGAAGCGTGAGGCGGACATCGCCCAGATGTTCATCGGCGCCCCTAACGCCCTCGATCTTCTGCGGCGGTATCGCGTGAACTATGTGCTCATCGGGCCGGAGGAGCTCTCCACCTGGCATGCGGATCCAGGATTCTTCGACCGCTCGCTGCCGCTCCTCACCAAGACCGAGCACTACCGCGTCTACATCGTGCCGCCGCCGCTGCCCGACTAGGCTACGAACTCCCTCTGCCCTTGCGGGGAGGTCCCGGAATCTCCCTCCCCCTTGCGGGGAGGGTAGGGTGGGGGTATTCCCTTAGCGAACCACCGCAACGGCAGGGTGGTCGATCGCTAAACAAGCGCGCGAATCGGACCCTCGGATCGCTTGCCCGTGCCCACGATGCCACTTCGTTCCGGTGGCCTCGGGCTTAGAATGAGCGGGATGCTCATCCGCCTGGCGATTCACGTGGTGTCGCTGCTCGTCGTCTTCTACTTCATCTGGAACGTCCACTCTGGCTTCTTCGTGGCGGCCGTCATCATGGCGCTGATCCTGGCCCTGGTGAACGCGGTGATCAAGCCCATCGTGCTGATCCTGACGCTGCCGATCAGCATCCTCACCCTCGGCCTGTTTGTCGTCGTGATCAACATCCTGCTGTTCGCCCTCTCCTTTGCCGTCCTGAATGCCTTCGGATACCACTTCGATATCTCATTCGGCCGAATCGCCCTTGGATGGCTAGTGTACGTGCTGATCAGCACGGTCTTGACCCGCGTGATTTAGCGGCGCAGCCTCCTTCGGGCCGCCCGCGCCATCGGCTGCGACAGGAGTTCAGACGGCCCGGTTCCTGCCAGTTTGAGAGCCGGGCGACGTTGAAGCGGGCGTGGCCATGCCGGCCTATACCCCGGACATCCAGGCGCCCTCCGAGCGCCTTCACTACTTCCATCCGTTCCGGGTTGTCATCGCCACCGTGGTCATCGTCGGGGTTTATGCCGGCCTGGCCTTCTCCCTGGGTGGCAACCACAGCGGGGCTGCGGGGCGCCTGGCTTTGGCGGTGGTCCTGGTCGTGGCCGGCGTATGGCGGACGTTCCTGCCGCGCACGCTGAGCGCCGACGCCACCGAGATCCGGTGGAAGCAGGCGTTCCAGCCCGTGGAGACGGTGCCCCGCCACGACGTCGCCGCCATCCAGTACGTGACGACCGCCCGGCCCGGCACCCCCCGCTACTACTTCGTGAACCGCGACGGGAAAGCCATCCTCTGGGCTGACCGCTTCACGCCTGCGCGGATGGCATCGTTCGCCTCCTATCTGGGGATTCCGATGCGACCGGTCAGCGTTGCCCCGGCGACGAACGCCGCGGCCGACGCCGCGGTCAAGCAGAACGCCATCGTGGGATCACGCCGGACATTTATGGTCGTGATGGCGGTCGTCGCCCTGGTCGGCCTGGCGGCCACCGTGGGCGCAGCCTTCTGGATGACCCACTCCAGCGCCGAACTCGCCGCCTATCGGCGAGCCCCGCTCTGCCGGGAGGCGTCGGCCGACCCGTTAGCCTGCCGCTTCGACGCGCCGGCGGTGGTGACGGACTTTTCGGCCAGAGGCCACATCGACATTCGGTTCCCCGCGGACGTGCCTACGTTTCACCACAGCACGACGTGGGTTCGGCTGGGGAACGGAGCGCAGCCCGATCCTCCGTTTGCCGTGGGGGACACCGTCCAGATCGAGGTTTGGAACGGGTACCTCCTGGCCATCAACGGGGCGGCGACGGACGAGCTGGGCACCCTCGTGTCGAACTCGAGCTGGTTGCTCGTGGCGGGGGCGGGCTTCTTCCTGGTCGTGCCCCTCATGGCGCTCCTGCTGGGCTGGAAAGGGCCTGATTCGTGGTTCGTGGACCGGACTGCCCCGGCCGCTGCGCCCAAATCGGTCCTCGACAATCCGCCCGCGGTCCCGGACCAGCCCGGGCCGAAAGAGAAGCCCGGCGCGATCGAGCGCTTTCCGGTGCGCGACCTCGCGGACGGCGCCGGCGACGGGTGGCCGACCCTGGTCAGCGTGCCGGACTTCGACTATGCGCGCTACGACGAGAACCTGAGCGCCACCGGCATCCCCGCCTCCGGCGAGCGGCTGCTGGCCAAGGCCCCCGCACATTACTATGGCGACCCGGGAACGCCATCGATCCTGCTGCTGACCGACCGTCGCCTGGTGGTCCTGGGGCCGACCCGGTTGGAGATCCCCCGAGGGCGCATTTCTCTGCTCGCCTACTGGACGTTCCGCGACTCGATCGCGGTCACTTATCAGACGATGAGCGGTCCGCGCGGCATTCTCGTCACCGGGCCGCAGCTGGTGCTTGTTGGCGGACCGACGAGCGACATGCATCGACTCTTCGAGACCATGCAGGTCGCCTTCACCAACCCGGATCGAATCCGCGAGCCGGTCGTGATCGTCCGACCGATCGGAGCATGGGGCCGCGGGATGGTCGCGAGCAGCCGGCTGAGCCACCGCCTCTGGCTGGCCTGGGTGGGCTAAAGCGTAAATCACCCTCCCCCTGTGGGGAGGGTAGGGTGCGGGTATTTCGAGAGCTCTAGCCGCCAGCCACGGGAGCGAACGCCTGACCGACATCGCACACGGCAAGCCGTCGGTCGTGGCACGAATGGCCCGCCACCGTGACATCGGCAGCGCGAGCTCATCGACTGGCGTTAGAAGGCCCACTGGCCGCGAGTGAAGGCGATGCTCAACACCAACAGCGCCGCCAGCGAGGCCACCGCGACTACACCCTGGACCACCGCCACGCGAACCCGGCCGGCCAGCACGAACAGGGGATACAGCGCCAGCAGATAACGCGGGATGCTGAGCCAGAAGGGGAGGAACGTGACCAGGACGGTGACCACCAGCGCATACGTGGCATCGCTGGGCCGCAGCCGCATCCAGCTGAGCAGCGAGACGGCATAGGCGACCGCGGCGCCCAGCAGCTCGCCGGCCCCCACCGTCAGGCGCAGCCACGGATCCCGGTTGGCGAACCACCGGGTCGCCTCGATGGCGCCGGTCCAGGGGGCGCTCAGCCAGTGGAACCAATGGCGCCGCTGGACGTCCACGAAGGCCAGCGCATCGTGAAGGACCCACCAGTTGACGGCCAGGTAGCTGACCAATCCCAGGGGGACGAGGGCCGCGCCGGCCAGGGCGCGCCGGCGCTGGCTTGGCACCAGCGGCAGCGTGGCCATCTCCACCAGCAGGAACGGGAGGAGGGCAATGCCGGTCACCCGGGAGGCCGCGGCCAGGGCGCCCAGCCCGCCGGCTGGGAGCCACCGCCCATGGCGGGCGGCTAGCACCGAGCCGAAGGCCAGGGCGCAAAACAGGCCCTCGCTGTAGCCGTTAAACAGGAAATAGGCCGTCGGAAACAGGACGAAGAGGGCCGCCGCCTTGAAGGCGGCCACCTCATCCGAATCGAGCCGGGCAATCTCGTAGAGCAGAACCGCCGCCACCAGCGAGCCCGCGTTGGAGATGGCCAGCGCTCCCACGGCCAGCGGGACACCGGCCAACCCCAGCAAGGCAATGGCGGCCGGATAGAGCGGAAAGAACGCGATCAGGTTGCGCAGGTCGCCGCTGGTGGCATAGCCGTGGCCCGCCAGGTAGAGGTAGTGGGAGGCATCCCACTGGCGCCACTGGAGGAGCACCGTGGTCGCCGGGTCGGCGGTTCGGCCGGACGCGACCAGGGCGGCCAGGACGATCAGCAGCTTGACCACCAGCGCCAGCCCCACGATGCCGGCCCACGCCCGCCACCGCGCCTGCGGGCTTCGGAGGGCGGGTTTAGTACGATAGCCAATCGACGGCGTCGCGGCCGTCTGTGCCATTGCCCGTGAGTCCATCAGCGTGGCTTCCAATCTTTCGTGGGATCGCCGCGGAAGTCCGCCTCGGTATTGCTCCCCTGGTCGGCACGCCCCGCGGCCAGGAAGTGGTGGGGCGCGGGGCGGGCGGCGACCGCACCGTCTATCTGGACGCCATCGCCGAAGGGATCGTCCTGCGCCACCTGGAAACAGCGTACCGTAGCGGTCTGCGGTTCCGGCTGCTCTCCGAGGAGCTCGGCGCGCGTGACTTCGGCGGCTCGGACCTGGTGCTGGTCGATCCCCTCGATGGCAGCTTGAATGCCAAGTTCGGCGTTCCCTATTACGCCATCACGCTGGCGGTCAGTGCCGGCGACCGGCTGAAAGATGTGCGCGTCGCCTTCGTCGTGAACCTCGTGAGCCAGGAGGAGTTCTCCGCCGAGCTGGGCCAGGGCGCCTTCCGCAACGAGACGCGCCTGCACGCCGCGGGGGGTTGGTCGAATGGGCGCTTTGGCATCGTCCAGGTTGACGCGCCGCACCCGCTGGACGCGCTCGACCGGGTGCGCGCCGTCCTGGCCAGGGCGGACCGTCTGCGCATCCTGGGCTCCGCCGCGCTCAACCTGTGCCATACCGCTACCGGCGGGATCGCCGTGCAGCTGGCGCCGCTTCCCGTCCGGACCTTTGACCTGGCCGGACCCTTGCTCATCCTCTCCGAAGCCGGCGGGCTGGCAACGACGCTCGAGGGCGGGCCGCTGGACGACCTCTCGTCCGGGCTGACCACCCGATCCACGCTGCTGGCCGCCGGTTCTCCGAAAGTGCATGCCGACGCGCTCCGGCTCCTGAGCGCCGCGGCAGCCTGATGCTCGAACCAGAAAGCACGCTGTTCGTGCTCGTCTCGTTCGAGGGTCCGGACGTCTACTCGCAGGCCGGCGGGCTGGGGGTGCGCGTCAAGGAGCTGTCCCGGGCGCTGGCCGACCGTGGCTATCGCACCCATCTCTTCTTCATCGGCGACCCCACCCTGCCCGCCCAGGAGGACCTGGTCGATGGCCGTCTCACGCTGCACCGGTGGTCGCAGTGGCTGAGCCAGCGATTCCCACTCGGGGTGTACAGCGGGGAGGAGGCCAAGATTGCCGACCTGAACCGAAGCCTGCCCGATTACCTGGTCCGGGAGATCGTCCGGCCGGCCGTGGCGCAGGGGTGGACCGTGGTGGTGATGGGCGAGGAGTGGCACCTGACCCAGTTCATGAGCATCCTGTCAGACGCCCTCTACTTCAACGATCTCCGTGATCGCTGCCTGCTCCTCTGGAACGCCAACAACCATTTTGGGTTCCATCGGATCAACTGGGGCACCCTCGGCTTCGTGACCACCATCACCACCGTCAGCCGCTACATGAAGCACATCATGTGGCGTTGGGGGGTCAACCCGATCGTGATCCCGAACGGCATCCCGGGCTCCATGATCGCCAAGGTCAGTCAGCTCCAGGTGCGGGCCATCCGAGCCGCTGTCGACGCCCCCGCCTTCCTCTTCAAGATCGGCCGGTTCTCCCCGGACAAGCGCTGGCACCAGGCGGTGGCGGCGGTGGCCCGCCTGAAGGAGCGGGGGGTGCGCGCCCGGCTGCTCATGCGGGGAGGGCTGGAACCCTTCGGCGGCGAGGTGCTGGAGTTCGCCGCCTACCAGGGCCTGCGGGTGGCCCAGCTGTCGCAGACGATGTCCGATGTGGCCGGCCTCGCCCGCACGGTGAAGGAATATCCCGACGCCGACATCTGGAACGTCACCGCCTTCCTCCCCGACGACCTGCTGCCTCCGCTGTACGCCTCGGCTACGGCCACCCTGGCCAACAGCGGGCATGAGCCCTTCGGGCTGGTGGGTCTGGAGGCGATGGCCTCTGGCGGCGTCGCCTTTGTGGGCGCCACCGGCGAGGACTACGCCGAGCCGTTCCAGAACGCCATCGTCATCGAGACCGAGGACGCGTCCGAGATCGTGGCCTATGTCACCTGGCTGGCGGACCACCCGGAGAGCACCCGCAACCTCCGGATCGCGGCCCAGCGGACCGCTCGCGAGTACACCTGGCAGCGGGTGATCGACATCCTCCTGCGCCGCCTGGAGTTCATTGCGCTCCGCCAAGGGCTCCAGAGCGTGCCGGTCAGCACTGCCGCCCCGGAGAGCTCGCCCCCGAGCACGTCCGTCCCAAAGACACTGGGCAGGGAGTCCACCGACGTCCCCCAGAGTGCGCCCCCCAGCACCTCCGTCCCTGAGACACTAGGCAGGGAGTCCACCGAGCATGCCTAACGCCCTCGTCATCTACATGGTCGCCCACCAGCCTCGCCGGGTGAAGCTGCCGGCGCAGGTGATCCCCCGCGGCATGAAGCCGGAAGCCATGGACGCGCTGATCTTCGACGAGGCCATGGATCGCCGCTACTTCGAGAAGGTCGCCCGCTATTGCTACCGGCCGGCCACCGAGATGTTCCAGACCCTGGTGGAGGGCGGAATGAAGATCTCGCTCGGGTTCTCGTTTTCGATCATCCGCCAGATGCGGCTGTTTGGGCCGGACGTCCTCATGGGGTTCCAACGGCTGGTGCGCCACCCCAACGTGGAGCTGGTCAATGTCGAGCCGTACCACTCCTTCATCTTCTATCTCGACATCGAGACCTTCGGTGAGCGGATGGCCTGGAGCAAGGCCCAGCTCGAAGAGATCTTCCAGAAGCCCATCGCCATCACCGACACCACCGAGATGTTCATGGCCAACGACGTCTACTTTGCGCTGCAGCAGGCCGGCTACAAGGCCGCGGTCATGGACGGCCGCCCCTGGGTGCTCGGCTGGCGGGAGGCCAACCACATCTACCGGTATCCGGGCCACGACATGCGGCTCTTCACCCGGCACTACGAGCTCAGCGACGACGTCGGTTATCGCTTCACCAACCGGGAGTGGAGCAGCTGGCCCTTGATGGCCGACACCTATGCCGAGTGGGTGCGCTCATCGATGGGGGATCTCGCCTTCCTCGCCTGGGACTTCGAGACCTTCGGAGAGCATCATCGGGCCGACTCCGGGATCTTCCCGTTCATGCACGCCATGCACGCCGATTTCAAGCGGCACAAGATGAACTACTTACTGCCGTCGGAGGCGCTGACCGCCTTTCCCACCGCCCATGAGATGCCGTTGCCGGACTACGGCTGTACCTGGGCGGGCGATGGGGGCATGGATTTCTTCCTGGGGAACCAGGCCCAGCAGGGCATCTTTCGGCTGATGCATCACGTCTACAACAAGGCGCGACTGACCGGCGACCCGCACCTGCTCGATATCGCCCAGTGGCTGCTGCAGTCGGACAACCTGCACCTGATCCAGTGGTTCTCCAAGACTGGAAGCCAGGCCGAGGTATCGGCCTACTTCACTCCTGACGAATGGTGGGAGCTGGGTGGGCTCGGCATTTTGCGCGAGCAGCAGCGCGTCTACCTGAACTTCCTCCGCGCGATGGACGCCTTCGTATAAACAAGCCCCTTCCCGCCTTCGCCATGGGGGGAGGGGACAATCAAGGGCAGAGTGTTTACCGTCGGGCACGGCACCCGGCCGCTGGACCAGCTGGTGGCGTTGCTCGCCGAACACGGCATCACCCAGCTGGCGGACGTCCGGCACTTTCCGCGATCCCGGCGCAACCCGCAATTCAACCTGGACGCACTGACAGCCGAGCTGCCCCGGCAGGGCATCACGGTGGTCTGGCTGGGGGAGGACCTGGGTGGCTTGCGCGGAGGAGGCTACCGGGCGTGGATGGCGACCGCCGCCTTCCGGCGTGGGCTGGCCCAGCTCGAAGAGCTGGCACAGCGACAGGTCACGGCGGTCATGTGCTCGGAGACCCTCTGGGTTCGGTGCCACCGGCGGTTTATCGCCCGCCAGCTGGTGGCCCGCGGGTTCCCGGTTACGCATCTGTTGCAAGTTGGAAAGGAGGGCGATGAGGAGGGAGCCCCAACCCAGGCCCAGTTTGCACTGAGCGTGAATTCAGGCTGAATTCGGGGCCTGCAAGAGGCCCCTGCCTAGCCCGTCATATACAAAAGGTCCTACGGGTGTCCACCACTGCCTTGTTCGACCTCTCGCTGGTCGGCATTGGGCTCGGCGCGCTCCTGCTCTTGCGCCTGGCCGGTGGCTCCCTGCCCTGGGGCCACCTGGTGATCGCGGTTGGCCCGGACGGCCGGCCCATGCGGCCCCGGGTGAAATGGCATCTCTGGTCGGTCAGCCGGGGGGAATCGCCCCGGTCGGCCGCCCTGGCCGGGTTCACCTCCGTGGCCCTGGGTGTGACCTCCGTGGCGGCGGTCACGCCGCGCATTGCCCAGCTCGTCCTCCGTCCCGTTCCGTCCAAAGAGACCTCCCTGCTGGTCTTCATCGCAGCCATGGGCTGCATCCTGATCCCCCTGGGCGTTACCGTCCTGCTCCGCGGCCTGATGGACGTGCTGGCCCGACGGGCGACCATGAGCGGCATGGTGGTGGGGTTGCGCCGGGACCTGGGCATGCTCGGCCATTCCTACCACGTGGCCATCCAGCCCGGCAGCCGCTCGCTGGCGCCTGGCCTCTGGGCGGAAGCCTTCCGCATCAATCGCGCGGCGTTCAAGTCGATGAGCCCCGGGGACCGCGTGACAGTAGAGTATTCGCCCCGCCTGCACTACGTGTATCGGATGGAGATCGCGCCGCCGGCCGCGCGGGCGTCCACCGGGTAACGGGGTAAGATAGCTCCCCGTGGCGCCTCCCCTGCATGTGGCCCTCGTCTGGCACATGCACCAGCCCTACTACAAAGATGACCTGAGCAACACGTTCCTGTTGCCTTGGGTCCGGCTGCGCGCGGCCAAGGACTACTACCGCATGGCGGCCTTGCTCGACGCCTACCCTGAGGTCAAGGTCACGTTCAACCTGGTGCCGTCGCTGATCGACCAGCTGGAGGACTACCGGTCGGGCAACGCCTCCGATATCTACCTCGACCTCAGCCGGCGGCGGGCCGATGAGCTGAGCGAAGAAGAGCGGGCCTTCGTGGTTCGCTGGATGACCGAATCGCCCAGCTTCCGGCGAGTGCGAGATGCGCCCCGTTACCTGGAGCTGGTCCAGAAGCGCGAGCAAGCGTGGCCCAAGACCTCCGCGGAGCTGGCCCGCCTCTTCACCGATAGCGAGGTCCGGGACCTGCAGGTCTGGTTCAACCTGTCCTGGATCGACCCGCACCAGGCGGAGACCGATCCCACGCTCCGGGAGCTGGTGCGCAAGGGGCGGGACTTCAGCGAAGAGGACAAGGAGCCGATCCTGCGGGCGCAGCTCGACCTCCTGCAGCGGGTGCTGGGGAAGTACCAGGACGTCCAGCGGCGGGGCCAGGCGGAGCTGATCACCAGCCCCTACTACCACCCCATCCTGCCCTTGCTCTGCGATGTGGCCTCGGCCAAAGAGACCCGGCCAGACCTGAAACTCCCCCGCCGCCCGTTCGCCCACCCGGAGGATGCGGCGGCCCAGCTGGGGCTGGCGCTGCAGGCACACGCCCGCACCTTCGGGGCCCGGCCAAAAGGTCTCTGGCCGCCCGAACAGGCGATCAGTGACCCGGTGCTGGACCTGGTCTCGGCCCAGGGGCTGACCTGGCTGATCAGCGATGAGGGCCTGCTGGCCCGCTCCCTGGACACCACCATCGGCCGCGACGGCGAAGGGCGAGTCATGCGGCCTGACGTCCTCTACTCGCCTTACCGGGTCGATCGACAGGCACCGCTGTCGGCCGTCTTCCGCGACGCGAAACTGTCGAACCTGATCGGGTTCGATTATCAGACCTACGCCGCCGACCAGGCCGCGTCCGACCTGGTCGGGCGCCTGCACGCCATCCGAGAACGGCAGGATCCGTCGGCCGCCCCGCTGCTGGTGACCCTGGCCCTCGATGGCGAAAACTGCTGGGATTTCTATGAGGCCAACGGCAACGCCTTCCTGGCCGCGCTCTACGCGCGGATCGGCAAAGACCCGGACCTACGCCTGGTGCACATCAGCGAGTTCCTCGCTGGCAACCCGCCGGGACGGTCCATGTCCAGCGTCCGGGCCGGGTCCTGGATCGACGCCAGCCTGGCGACCTGGGTGGGTGACAACGAGCACAACCAGGCCTGGGACCTGCTGGCCGAGACCCGCGACATCCTGGCCCAGCACAAAGACAGCCCGGCCATCGAGCAGGCTCGTCGCGAGGTCCACATTGCGGAGGGCAGCGACTGGTTCTGGTGGTTCGGCCGCGGTCACGACTCGGGCATGGACGTCATCTGGGACAACCTGTATCGGCTCCACCTGCGCAACGCCTATAAGCTGCTGGAGCAGCAACCGCGCTCCGCTCTGTTCCAGCCGATCGTCCGGCCCGGGGATACGGCGGCGGCCAAGCGCCCGGAACGGATGATCAGCCCCCAGCTGGATGGGACGCTGGACGAGTCCGAGTGGACGGCGGCCGGCTACCTCGACGTGACGGCCCTCTACGGCGCGATGCATCCGCCTCGCGGGATCATCCGCCGCGTCTGGTTCGGCCGCGACGACGCCCAGCTCTACCTGCGCCTCGACCTATCTGCGGCCGCCACCCGACCGGCCGACCTCTGCATCTACTTCTCTGGCGGTGCCCAACAGCCGGCGCAGGCGCCGGCCCTGGCGGGGACCGCCCATCGGGCCGACTTCGGCTTCGAGCCCGCGTATGCCCTGTCCGTCCGCCTCGAAAACGGCCGGGCGGCCCTCGCCCTGCGGGCGACCCGAGCGTCGGACGGCGCGGCTCCCATCTGGACCGGGGCGGCCACCGCGACCGGCGACACGCTCGCGTTGGGTATCCCGTTTGCGGCCCTGCAGCATGACCCGGGCGAGACCCTGGAGCTGGTGGCCGCGGTCCAGCGGGGCGGGACCGTGGTGGAGCAGGTTCCACCCGCGGGGTCCATCCGCGTCCGCGTTCCCGGCGACATCTTCAAGGGCCAGCCGCCCAAACCGCTCAAGATTCTGCTGGTGTCCGCCGAGGTGGCGCCCTTTGCCAAAGTGGGTGGGCTGGCCGACGTGGCGGGCGCCCTCCCCAAGGCGCTCAAGCAGCTGGGTCACGACGTGCGAGTGGTGATGCCCCGCTATGGCACCATCGATCCGGAACGGTACGAGCTGAAGCCCGTCGTCCGGGACCTCCCTGTCCCTCTGGCCCAGCAGACGATCTCCGCGGATGTGCTGGAAGGCCGCATCAGCGGAGGCGTCCCGGTCTACTTCATCGAGAACCAGCAGTTCTTCGGCCGGGAAGGCATGTATGGGTTCTGGGACGACGACGCCCGCTTCATCTATTTCAGCCGGGCGGCGCTAGAAATGCTTCGGCCGCTGAATTTCATCCCGGACGTGGTGCATGTCAACGACTGGCATACCGCGGTCATTCCCAACATGCTGGCCAAGCTCTATGCGACCGACCCGGCCTATGCGGAGATCGCCACCGTGCTCACGATTCACAACCTGGCTTTCCAGGGCGTGTTCGGCTATGGCACCCTACACCTGGCCAACCTGGATCCGTGGGGCCTGATCAAGCCGGGCATCCCCGGCCTGGACGACATCGTCAACCTGCTGGGCCGTGGGCTGTATTACGCCGACGCGGTGAACACGGTCAGCAACCGGTACGCCGAAGAGATCCTCACGGCCGAGTACGGGGAGCGCATGGACCCGCTGCTCCGCCTCTACCGGTCAAAGCTCTACGGGATCATCAATGGGATCGACTACGAGGTCTTCAATCCGGCAACCGACACCAACCTGGCCACCCGATACGACATCGACAGCATCGAGCGCAAAGTCGAGAACAAGCTGGCGCTGCAGAAGGAGCTGGGCCTGCCGCAGCGGCCAGAGGCGCCGCTGATCGGGTTGATCTCACGCCTCTACGACCAGAAGGGGCTGGACCTGATCGCCAACATGATGTGGGGCCTGATGCGGCTCGACCTGCAGCTGGTCGTGCTGGGGGCGGGCGAAGGCCGCTACGAGGACCTGTTTCGGGTCAACGCTCGCGACAACCCCCAGAAGCTCTCGGCGACCATCGGCTTCAAGCCCGTGCTGGCCCAGCACATCTACGCCGGATCCGACATGTTCCTGATGCCCTCCCGCTTCGAGCCCTGCGGCCTCGGCCAGCTCATCAGCCTGCGCTATGGCACCATCCCCATTGTGCGGGCGACCGGCGGGCTGGCCGACACCATCCACGACTGGGACCCGGTCAAGCAAACGGGAAACGGGTTCGTGTTCGACGCCTACGACCACTGGGACCTCTACGCCCAGGTGGTGCGCGCGCTGGAGAATTTCCGTCAGCCGTCACTCTGGCGGACTCTGCAGCGGAACGCGATGATGTCAGATGTCAGCTGGGCCAACTCCGCCCTCCAGTACGTGCGCCTCTACCAGCGGGCCATGACCAACCACGAGGAAGCCCGCGAGTACGCGGCCGCGCCGACCGGACCCTATACCTGGTAACCGGCGCCCGTAACTACAGCCAGCGCTAGCCTGTCCCTTCCCGAGGGGGAGGGGGCGGTCGGTGATACCGTGAATCCACCATGACTCCCGACCGGCTCGCCGCCCTGGCGATGTTCGCCGTGCTGATGGTGAGCCTTTTCTGGCTGGTGCGATGGGTTCGGCAGAGCCTGTCCTGGCGGCCGGTGTGGGACCGGTTTCGGCGGGAACCGCTGGCGCTGGCCGGCCTGGCCTTCATCCTGCTCCTGGTGTCGGTGGCCATCCTGGCCCCGCTGCTGCCGCTGCGCGACCCCAACCACGGCTACTACGAGTTGCTGCCCCTCAACGGGCGGCCGCTGCCGCCGGGCGCCACCTTCCTGCTGGGATCCGATGCCAACGGCCGGGACTTGCTGAGCCGGACCCTGTGGGGCGCCCGGGTCTCCCTCATCATCGGGTGCCTGGCGAACTTCTCGGCCCTGGCGCTGGGGATCAGTCTGGGGTCGGTGGCCGCCTACTTCGGCGGCTGGATGGACATGGTCCTGATGCGGTTTACCGACATCATGATGGCCTTCCCCGTCGTCCTCTTTTCCATCGCCCTGATTGGCATCCTGTACTCCAGCGGGCTGCATGGCAACCTGCTGGTGATCGCGGCCGTCATCGCCCTGTTCTACTGGACGGCGGTGGCGCGCATCGTTCGGGCGCAGGTGCTCTCCATCAAGGAAAAGGAGTTCGTGGAAGCCGCCCGCGCCCTGGGCACGCATCCGATCCGGATCCTGGCCAAGCACATCTTCCCGCACCTGATGCCGATCATCATCGTGTACGGCACCATCGGCATCGCCACTACCATCACCGTTGAGTCAATCCTCAGCTTCATCGGGATCGGGGTGCAGCCACCCACGGCCGACTGGGGGGTGATGGTCAATGAGGGGGTCACCTTCATGCAGATCGCGCCCTGGCTGGTGATCGTCCCCGGCCTGATGATCCTGTTGACCGTCCTGGCCTTCAACTTGCTCGGCGACGGCCTCCGGGACGCCCTGGACCCCCGCGAGCGGGCGCTCTTCCGGGGTGCGATCGGCGGGGTGGCGGCAGGCGGCGGCGGGCTGGCTATGGGCCAGCGGGCCACCCTGGAGCCGGGCGTGGAGGTGACGGTGCCGGGCACATTCGAGGTGGAGGAGGCCTCGGGATAGGGGCGAACCCAAAGGGCTCTTTACAAGGACCGCTGGGCGCGGTAGTTTCTTCGACAAGTTTCGATCGGAACGGGAAGGAGGGACGCATGAAGCGACGACCCACAGCCTGGCTGGCCGTGATGGCAGCCGGGACGATCCTGCTGCCGGCGTGCGCGAACACCACCCCAACTGGCGGGGAGACACCGACCTCAGGCGGCACGCTCACGATCAGTTTCAAGGACGACCTGAAGACGCTCGACCCCGCCATTGGCTACGACACGGACTCCTGGTCGATCGAGCGCCAGATCTACAACGGGTTGCTCGACTACGACGGCTTCACCACCAACCTCAAGGCGGACATCGCCGAGAAGATGCCGGTCATCACCAACGACGGCAAGACCTATACGTTCAAGATCCGCAAAGGCGTCAAGTTCAGCAACGGCCGGGAGGTCACGGCCGACGATTTCAAATACTCCTGGGAGCGGATGCTCGACCCCAAGACCAACGGCCCCATGACCGGGGGACCGTTCTGGGGCGTGCTGTCCGGTTCTGCGGACTTCTTCAACGGCAAGGCCACCAGTATCTCGGGGATCAAGGTCCTCGATCCCAACACGCTCGAGGTGGATCTTGACAGCCCGAACCAGTCCTTCTTGAACATCGTCGCCATGCCCTTTGGCTTCGTGGTTCCCAAGGAGGCGGTGGCCGCCGCCGGCACTGACTTCGCCCACAAGCCGATGGGCACCGGTCCCTTCGTCCTGGACAAGTGGACCGCCGGCCAGCTGATCGTGCTCAAGAAGAACCCCAGTTACTTCGGCACCAAGCCCTACCTGAATGAGGTCGACGCCCAGATCGGTGTGACGCCGGAAGTGGCCATCCTCCGCATGCAAAGCGGCCAGATGGATCTCCCGCAACCGGACATCAACATCCCGTCGGCGCAGTACGTGCAGTTGAGCGCCGACCCCAAATGGAAGAACCGGATCGTCAGCACGCCGAACGTGGATATCTGGTACCTGGCGATGAACCCCAACATGAAGCCCTTCGACAAGGTGGAGGTGCGCAAGGCCTTCAACTACGCCATCAACAAGGGCAGCCAGGCGAAGATCCTGGCCGGCAGGGCGGTCATCAACAACGGGATCCAGGCACCGCCCATGCCGGGCTACGTCCCGAACTACAATCCCCTCGGCCTGGATGCCAACGGCCAGAACGTCCAGAAGGCGAAGGACCTGCTGGCGCAGGCCGGCTACGGGCCCGGTAAGCCCTTCCCGCCGCAGACGCTCGTTTATACCAAGTCGAACGCGGACGCGGACCGGGAGGCGGCGGCCGTCCAGCAGGATCTGGCCGCCATCGGCGTCACCGTCAACCTGCAAGGCCTGGCGTTCAGTGCCTTCCTGGACGTGACCGGCAAGCCCAACACGACGGCCCTCAGCTACAACGGCTGGATCCAGGACTTCCCCGACCCGTCCGACTTCATCGACCCGATCCTGACCTGCTCCGCCGCTAACGTGACGGCCAATGGCTCCAATGTCGCCTTTTACTGCAACAAGACGGCCGATGCCCTGGCGGACAAGGCGCGCGGCGACACCAACGGCACCGAACGCCTGAACCTGTACAAGCAGTTCCAGGACGTTGTCGCCGGCCAGGATTTCCCCTGGGTGCCGATGTACTCGACGGTCGAGGCCAACATCTCATCCACGCGGGTGCACGGCTACCACCTGCACCCGGTGTGGCCGCTCATCGTTACGAGCATCTGGGTGACTGGCGCGGCGGCCAGTGCCTCAGCCAGCTAACGGTCGCCTGACGAGAGGGGAGCCGCGGCTCCCCTCTCCGGCGGGTCCGGCGGACCCGTGACCGCGTACATCGTTCGCCGCCTACTCTGGATGGTCTTTGTGCTCCTCGGGGTGGCGGCCATCACGTTTGTGGTCGCCTTCATGGTCCCAGGCGATCCGGCCCGCCTCTACGCCGGCACCAACGCCTCGCCGGCTGCCATCCGCAGCATCCACCACCAGCTGGGCCTGGACCGCCCCCTCATCGTCCAGTTCGTCGATTACATCTGGCGAGTCCTGCCGCCCATTCCCATCATCAAGCCCCACGGTCTGGACTTCGGCTACTCCTACCGCTATGCGGCTCCCGTGCTGCCGGCCATCCTGCAACGCTTCCCGGCGACCGCCGAGCTGGCCATCGCCGGCGTCTTCTTCGAGGTCATCATCGGCATGCCCATCGGGATCCTCTCCGCCATCCGGCCGGGCAGCTTCTGGGACCGGGCGACCATGGTGTTCACCTTTGTCGGTCTGGCCGCGCCGCCGTTCTGGTTGGGGTTGATTTTTCTGTTCGTGTTTGGCTTCCTGCTGCCAATCTTCCCCATCGGGGGATACGGGGGTCTCTTCGCGCCCCAGTACCTGGTGCTGCCGGCCCTCACCCTCGGCCTGGGCGGGGCGGCCTACTACGCCCGGCTGCTACGCGCCTGCCTGCTGGACATCCTGGAGACCGATTACGTCCGCACGGCGCGGGCCAAGGGCCTGACCGAGCGCCAGGTCGTGCTCCGGCACGCCATCCCCAACGCGCTCACGGTCATCGTCACCCAGTTGGGGATGGACCTGGGGTATTTCCTGGCCGGCGTGGTCGTCATCGAAACGGTCTTCGCCTGGCCGGGCATTGGCAAGCAGGCCGTCGACGCCATCTTCACCCTCGACATTCCACTGGTGATGGGGACCGTGCTTTTCGGGGCCATCCTGATCGTCACCGCCAACCTGGTAGTCGACATCTCCTACACGTTCCTCGATCCGCGCGTCCGCTACACGTAAGGAACTAGAGGTTCCCCTGCCACCCCCGGTTCCCCCTCCCTTCGGGGAAGGACTCAGGATTTTCCCCTCCCCTCTGGGGAGGGGTAGGGGAGGGGCGCCGAGACTCGAGCCCGAAAGTATTCGACGACGCGCCGGTCAGTCTGGCCGTCGGTGCGCACGCGCTCCTCCAGGTTCTCCCGGCCGGCGAAGGCCTCGAAGGCAGCCTGCGCGCTGCCGTCCCAGTCGCCGTCGGGCCCGGGATCGTAGCCGAGCTGCCGCAGCCCGCGCCGGAGCTCGGCCGCCAGTGCCGAATCGATGGGCACTAGCTCGCTGGCCAGGGCCTTTTCGAAATAGAGCTGCCACAGGACAAAGATTCGGCCCAGCTCAGCGACCGGATCGGGATGGTCATCGACCCGCAGGTCCAGGTACCGGTCGTTGAACCCGCCATAGCCGGCTCCCGGCTTGACCACCAGCAGCGCCGCGGATTGCCTGCCCCGGCTATCGCCGCCAGCCTGGTCTCCCGCGGAGAGCGCCGCCAGCAGCCGGGCAGCCAGGCGGCCGGGGGTCCCCAGGAACACCGCGAGCATGGTGGCGACCGTCTCTTCCGAGACCAGGATGTTGCCCTGGACCGCCACTCCGGGCGCGGTCCGGCCGCCCGCCCAGGGCATGCACTGCTCTCCGGTGAAGGTCGCCGACCGGCCCTGCATGTCGACCACGCCGACCTGGCGGTGGGAAGCCATGGCGTCGGCATGCGTCAGCCGCTCGATCACCTCCACCGGAGCCACCCCTTGCGCCAGTAGCCGGAGGCCGTCCGGTCCGTACGAGAGGTTGGCCAACGCTTGGGTGGCCACAGCCCCCACGCCGGCCTGGGCCCAGGGCACCATCACCCCCACCGCCAGGAACTTGGAAGCCACCGCGACCCCGCACTCCTGGGCCTCCGGGTCGGCCGCCGCGATCGAGAAGGTGGCGATCGGCGAAAGCTTGGAGGGCAAATCCACCTTTGGGATAATGAGGCTCCCGCTGCCTCACGTAAAGGAAATGCCGTGCCCCAACTCCGCCAGGACCTGATCACCGGACGCTGGGTGGCTGTCGCCACCGAGCGAGCCAAGCGGCCCGATTCGTTCACCCAGGCGCCCCGGGACGCCGTGGCGGCCAAGGACATCTGTCCATTCTGTCCAGGGAACGAGAAGATGACCCCGCCCGAGGTGCTGGCCTATCGGGAGCCGGGCAGCGCGCCCAATGGTCCGGGCTGGTGGCTACGGGTGGTCCCCAATCTCTACGCCGCCTTCCGATTGGAGCCCGATGGGCAGACAGCCCACGACGGGGTCTTCGAGCAACGGGATGCGATCGGGGCCTGCGAGGTGCTGATCAGCAGTCCCGACCATCGAGCCACTACCCCACTCCTGCCCCGCCACCAGGTGGAGGAGATCGTGCAGTCCTACCTGGACCGCTACCACGCGCACCAGCGCAACCCGGCGCTGGAGTACGTGCTGATCCTTTACAACCACGGGCGCCCAGCCGGCGCCTCGCTGGAGCACCCGCACTCCCAGCTCTACGCGGTTGGCGTGGTGCCGCCCGCCTTCCAGGAGGAGCTGGCCGGCGCGCAACGCCACCTGGCGCAGGGCAGCGGCTGCGTGTTCTGCCGAATCATCACGGAGGAGCGCCGCGCCGGGGCGCGGATCATCATGGAGAACGAGGCCTTCCTGGTCTTCGCGCCCTACGCCGCCCGGACGCCGTTTGAGACCTGGATCATCCCTAAGCGGCATGCGGCGTCATTCGGCGACCTCGGCGGGCGTGAGAAGGCGCCCCTGGCAGAGGCGCTGCAGCGGACGCTCAAGGCGTTCCGCACCGGCCTCAACGACCCGCCCTTTAACTACTTCATTCACAGCGCTCCCCTCAAGGCCCGTGTCGACGACGCCTACCACTGGCACCTGGAGATCATCCCCAAGCTGAGCATCGCCGCTGGGTTCGAGATGGGTGCCGGCATGTGGATTAATGTCGTGAAGCCGGAGGACGCGGCGAGCTTCCTGCGCCAGCAGATCACGGTGGAGGATCGGGCGGCGGTCTAAAAAATGAAAGCCGTGGTCATGGCGGGAGGCGAGGGGTCGCGGCTACGGCCACTCACGAGCGGCCGCCCCAAGCCGCTGGTCCCCGTGGTCGGCAAACCGGTGATGGAGCACATCCTGACCCTGTTGCGCAAACACGGGATCACCGAGGTGGTGGTGACGCTCCAGTACCTGGGCTCCGCTATCCGCGACTATTTCGGCGACGGCTCCGACTTCGGCATGGAGATCACCTACGTCGTGGAGGACTCGCCGCTGGGAACCGCCGGCAGCGTCAAGAATGCCCAGGAATACCTGGACGAACCGTTCCTCGTCATCAGCGGCGATGCCCTCACCGACATCGACCTGGGCGCAGCCATCCGGTTCCATGAAGAGAAGAGCGCCATGGCCACCATCGTCCTCTACTCGGTGCCCAACCCCCTGGAGTATGGGGTGGTGATCACTCGCCCGGACGGGGCCATCGAGCGATTTCTGGAGAAACCATCGTGGGGCGAAGTCTTCTCAGACCAGGTGAACACCGGGATTTACGTGCTGGATCCCGGGGTGCTGAACTTGCTGCCGCCCGCCACCGTGGTCGATTGGAGTGGCGACGTCTTCCCGCGGATGCTGCGCGACACCCTGCCGCTCTACGGCCACCTGGCTCCCGGCTATTGGTGTGACATCGGCAACATCCAGACCTACTACCAGGCTAACTGGGATGCGCTGTCCGGGGCGGTGGACGTCCAGATCGAGGGCGAACGCCGCGAGGGCAACGTGTGGGTGGGAGAGAACGTGGAGCTTGGTCACGACGTCCGGATCGTCGGCCCGGCCTATCTGGGACAGGAATCCAAGATCAAGGCGGGGGCCTTCATCAACGGCCCCGTTTGCGTGGGCAAGTATTCGGTGGTCGACAACGGCACCAAGATCAGCAACTCGATCATCTGGAACTACTCCTACATTGGCGAGAATTCCCGCCTGCGCCAGGCCATCGTCTGCAGTCACTCCAAGGTCAAGAACAATTGCCTGCTCGAGGAGGGCGCCGTGATTGGCGACAACGTCTCGGTGGGCGAGGGCAGCACCATCGAGGCCGGCGTCAAGATCTGGCCCGACAAGGACATCCAGCCCGGCTCGACCGTGCACGAGAGTGTTATCTGGGCCGGCTCGTGGAAGCGCGGCCTGTTCACGTCGGCCGGCCTCGTCGGCCTGGTGAACATCGAGCTGACGCCGGAGTACTGCGCCCGGCTGGGCGCCTCGTTCGCCGCCCTGTTTCCCAAAGGCTCGAAGATCGCTGCCTCCCGCGATGTCCAGCGTCCCTCCCGCATGATCAAGCGGGCCCTGGTGGCCGGCATGATGTCTGGGGGCGCCTCGATCGAGGATCTCAGCGAGCTGCCCATCCCGGTGGCCCAGGACTATGCCCGCCGCCCCGAGATTGCCGGCGGCGTGCACGTCCAGATGTCGCCGCTGGACAGCCGCTCGGCCGACATCCGGATGTTCGACAGCAATGGGCTGGTCCTGGACAAGAAGATGGAGCGGAAGATCGAGAACCTCTTTTTCCGGGAGGACATCCGGCGGGTCCACTTCTACGAGATGGGCGACATCGACTATCCGCGCGATGCCATCGAGGCGTACATGGACGGCGTCCTTCGCCTGATCGACATCGAAGCCGTGCGTCGGGCCAAGCTCAAGGTGCTGATCGACTTCGATAACGGCAGTGGCTCGATGGTGATCCCGCGGCTGCTCAAGGAGCTGAATGTCGAGACCGTCCCACTCAACGCCGGATTCGACGAGACCTATCAGCCACGGTCACCCGCCGCGTTCGCCGATTCGCGTCGCCAGTCAGCCCTGGTCACCCAGACGCTCAATTGCCAGCTGGGCGTCTACATCGACCACGGGTCAGAGCGCATTTTCCTGGCGGACGATGCGGGTGAGGTGATGGACAACCACGAGAGCTTCGCGGTCCTAGCCCTCCTCGGCCTCAAGGCCCGCCCCGGCGTCCTGGTGGCGCCGGCCAGTGTGCCGTTGACGATCGCGCGGATTGCGGTCGACGCTGAGTCTCACTTCGTGTCCAGCAAGACGGACCCGAGCTCGGTCCTGCGGACGGCCCAGCAGCACCAGGCAGTCCTGGCCTCGGACGGGTTGGGCGGTTACGTATTCCCCGATCACCTGCTGGGGTTCGACGGCATCTTTGCGCTGGTCAAGCTGATTGAGCTGCTGGCCATCGACGGTCGCAAAGTCTCGGCCCTCCGCAAGGAGCTCCCCCACTCGGCCTATGAACACCGCTTAGAGGACTGCCCCTGGGAGTCCAAGGGTAGGGTGATGCGGACCATGGTGGAGATGTTCCGGGACCAGCCGGTGGACTTATCCGACGGCGTCAAGGTCTTCGTCGACGGCGGCTGGGTGCTCGTCCTCCCCGATGCGGACACCCCGCACTACCACATCATCGTCAGCGTGGACGACCCGGCCAAAGCGACTGCGCTGGCCGACAAATACTCGGCGCTGGTGAAGGCCGCCGTCAACGGTTCCGGGACCGCGCCGGCCGCGCGGATCGACGCAGAAGGCGATGGTAGAATCGGCACTGCCGAGCGGGTGTAACTCAGTGGTAGAGTGCAACCTTCCCAAGGTTGAAGTCGCGAGTTCGAGTCTCGTCACCCGCTCCAGCCTCCACTTTCGGGTCGAAGGCGAATACGTTATCGGTCCGTTGAGCCCGTTTGACACGTCCCTGCACCACGTCCGAAGAGGCTCGAATGTTGCGAACGGGCGGCGATGAAAAAGCAGACTTCCCAGCTGGAACGCACAACCACTTGTAGCGACGATTCGCCGATTTGACGATTCGTCGGCAAGGCGCGATACCGGCGCCTGACAGGAACTAAGCCCGTGAAGACCATTGTCCGCATGAACGCCGAGGGTCGCATAACTGTGCCAACAGAAGCGCGTAAGGAACTTGGGCTTCTTAAGGAGACCGAGCTTCAGGTGGAGACTACCCCAGACGCGATCATTCTGAAGTCTGTGGTCGCCCTGCCTCGCGAAGACGCCTGGGCGTATACGGCACCACACCGTCGACTTCTGGCGAAGGCCCACCGCGACTCTCGAGAGGGCCGCGTCCGTCGGCTTAGGGAGCGCAAGTTGGAGCGGCTCGGAAGATAGCCGATCCGGACTACGAGTATCAGACCCTCGACTTCACGGAAACATTTCTGAGTAGTTACGCCAGCCGCGACTTCGCAGACGCTGATCGGAAGCTCTTCCGGAAGGCTCTGCGGTTGCTGGACCAGAACGAGCGTCATCCGTCGCTGAGCATCGACGGGCTCAAAGGTGATCGCGAGGGATCTTGGGTAGCTTATGCCTCGAAAAGAGTTACGGATGACCTTTGAACGTCGGGCCGGCAATCGCAAGCGCTTGCTGACCTGCAGCCGACACTACGACGGATAGACCCGTCTAGCCGCACGAAAAGAGGTTTGCGCTCCAAGGCAAATCAGGTGGAAAGGTACTCCAAGAATCCTGAATAAGGCGGTGCGATTCTTGACGACCCTATCCTTTTTAAGCGAGGAAGCAGTCGGTCGTGGATCGAAACGGCGCCAAATTGCCAGGGCATACTTATGCGGCGACTCTGACGGGTCGCCTCCGGCGAAGAGAGTGCGCTATCCTTCGCGACTCATCCGATTCCCCGGTAATCGAACCCTAGCCGTCGCATCGCCTCCGGATTGTAGATATTGCGGGCATCGACGATGATCGGCCGGCGCAGCCCGAGCCGGACTCGCTAGAGGTCCAGGTCCGGAACTCCTCCCACTCGGTCAGGATCGCGATGGCATCGGCTTCGGCCCCCGCGTCATAAGGGTCGGAGGCATATCCAAGGTGTCGGTCAAGGCCGTACTCGGATCCTGTGATCGGAGCTGCAACGTTCCCATCGCAACCCGACCTTACGGATTCCGTTACCACCCGTCGCCCTCTTGTCAGGGCGTGCTCCCTAATCTGGGGGTTGGGGGGGTCCCACCTCACGTTCGGGGATCGATCATGCGGCAACGCGAGGTGAATACACGCCTGAGCACACGCCCGGCGGCTGATCCGCCTCTATATCGAGCGATCGTAACCGGCGCGGCCGGCTTCATCGGCTCGCACCTCGTGGAGGCGTTGCTTGAGCAGGGCCATGAGGTGGTCGGGGTCGACGCGTTCACCCCGTCGTATCCGTCGGTTTTCAAACGGGCGAACATCGCTTGGGCCAGTGCGCATCCGCGCTTCGACCTCCTGCCGGCCGACCTCAATGAGCTCGCTCTCGACGAGGTGTTGTGCCCCGGCGACGTCATCTTCCACCTGGCTGGCCGGGCCGGTGTTCGGGCGAGCTGGGGCCAGGACTTCGTTGATTACTCGCGCGCCAATGTCGAGGCCACGCAGCGGGTGCTGGAGGCAGCCCTCAAACGCCAGGCCGCACGGGTCGTCCTGGCCTCGTCCTCCTCCGTGTATGGCGACGCCCCGCTCCCGATGCAAGAGGACGGTCCGCTGCTCCCCGTTTCTCCTTACGGTGTCAGCAAGTTGACCGCGGAGCTGCTCGGTCGAGTCTACTGGAAGGCTTTAGGGCTGCCAATCGTTGCCTTGCGGCTCTTTACCGTCTACGGTCCACGCCAACGACCAGACATGGCGTTCCACGGCTTCATCGACGCCATCGCCCATGGGCAGCGCGTGGTGTTGTTCGGCGATGGCAGCCAGCGGCGGGACTTCACCTTCGTCAGCGATATCGTGACCGCCCTGCTGGCCGCGGCGGCCCGGGGCGAGCCCGGCATCCCCGTCAACGTGGGTGGTGGGTCCTCGGTGACCGTGGCCGAGACGATTGCCATCATCGAACGGCTCGTCGGGCGAAAGGCCTTCATCGAGCAGCGCCCCGCCCCACCAGGGGACGCTCGCGACACCCAGGCCTCGACCGATCGCCTGGAAACGCTCGGGGCTCTGCCTAGGGTGGGGATCGAAGAAGGCCTTGCGCATCAGGTCGAGTGGCAGCTGGCGCGGGTGCGTGGCCACAACGCGAGCGGAACCATGGCGCCGAGCCCGCCTGGGGAGCGAGTCAGCGAAGGCAGAGCCGCGCATGTCCTTCTCTACTCGCATGACACCTACGGCCTAGGCCATCTGCGTCGCAACACCACCATCGCCCACGGCCTGCGGCAGCGCGCGCCGCAGCTGCATATCACCCTTCTGACCGGATCTCCGGTGGCCGACCAATGGCCGCTTCCCGAAGGCGTATCCCTGGTCCACCTCCCGCCGGTGGTCAAGGTCGGCCCTGATGAGTACCAGCCGATCGAGCCGCGTTCGCTGTCGGCCGTCCGAGCGGAACGGGCGGGGATCATCGCCTCGACCCTCCTTCGGCTTCGGCCTGACGTCTTTCTGGTCGATCACGCACCGCTCGGCATGAAGGGCGAGCTGGCCCTCGCGCTGCAGATGGCTCGCGAGAAGCTGCCTTCCACCCGGGTCGTGCTGGGACTGCGAGACATCCTGGACGCCTCCGAGGTCGTACGCACCGCCTGGGAGGCGCAGGGTCTCTATGCAACCATCGAGAACTCTTACGACCAGGTCCTCGTCTATGGCAGTCGCGAGCTCTTTGACGTGGCGCACGAATATGGGTTCCCCGAGTCCCTGGTGCGGCGGACCCGGTTCACCGGATATATCGCCAAGGACCGCGGGCTGGAGCCGGCAGTCAGGGGCCGGGAGGCCTGGAGCCGCGCCCGTCGCGCTGGCGACCGGCGGATTCTCCTGATGGCAGGCGGCGGCGGTGACGCGGCCCCCATGCTGCTGGCGGCCCTCGATGCGTGGGAAAGCCTCCGCCATCTTCTGTTCGGCGAGGCCGTCGTCGTCATGGGGCCTCTGATGTCGCCCACTGACCGGGCTGCCGTCGAGCGCCGCGCCCACCAGGTCTCCAACGTGCAGGTGATTGGATCCTCTACAACCGTGCTCAGCCTGGTGGCGGCCGCCGACCTGGTTGTCTCTATGGGTGGCTACAACAGCGTGGTAGAGGCCATCACCGCGCGCAAGCCGCTGGTTATCTGTCCGCGGGCCGCACCGCGACGCGAGCAGTTGATGCGGGCAGAGATCATGGCGGGTCTGGGACTGGCCCGCGTGGCTCGCTTGGACGGGGATGGTGATGCCGCGGCGCGCATCGCCGACGCGATGATCGCAGCGCTCAAGGCTGGCCCACCGTCAACGCCCGCCTGGGGGACGATTGACCTCAGGGGAGCGGAGCGGGTGGCCGACTTCTTGCTGGGGATGACACAGCGGATCTCCGAGCCGGTAGCCGCATGACCCCGCCGCGCCTCGCCTACCTCCTCAAGCGGTTCCCGCGTCTGTCGGAGACCTTCGTCCTGAACGAAATCCTCGAACTAGGACGGCAGGGCCTGGAACCGCGGGTGTACGCACTCACCGATCCCCTCGAGAAGCAGGCCCATCCGGAGGCCACCCGGCTCCGTCCGCACGTCATTTATTTGCACGACCCGCGCCGGCCACTTCGATCGTGGCTCCGACTGCTCGGCGGTGCCTTGGTGCAGGCGGTGTCGTGTCCCGATGGCGCCCTGCGAGTCGCGTGGGCGCTCTGCACCGTCCACCGGTCGCTTCCGTCAGTGAGGCACGCCGTCGAAGGGCTCTGGTTGGCGCGCGACCTGCGACGGAACGGTATCACCCATCTGCACGCGCACTTCATCCACAGTCCGGCCGCCGTCGCATACCTCGCCTTCCTGGCCGGCGGCCCGCGCTTCAGCATGACAGCGCACGCCAAAGACCTGTACACGACGCTGCCCCGCAACGTGCGGATCCGATCGCAGGCCGCCCGATTCGTTGTCACCTGCACCCATTTCAACGCCGCCTACCTGGCCGGCATCCTGGGAGAGGCACACCGGGTCCCGGTCCACGTGCTCTATCACGGCACGGACTTGCAACGGTTCAGCCCTGAACGGTCGGCCGGCGAACAGCACCGCATCCTGTCAGTCGGCCGGCTTGTCCCCAAGAAGGGGTTCCCGGATCTGGTGCGTGCTGTGGCCCTCCTCCGCGCTCGCCGAGTTCGCACTCGAACCGACATCTACGGCGGAGGCCCGCTTCGAGAGGAGCTGGAAACCGAGGGGCGGCGACTCGGGCTCGACGGCGAACTGACCTTCCACGGTGCCCGGCTGCAGGATGAAATCGTCGCCGCTTACCGACGGGCCGACGTCTTCGTGCTAGCGCCGGTCGTGACCGGCGACGGTGATCGCGACGGTATCCCGAATGTCCTGGTGGAGGCGATGGCTTCGGGTGTTCCTGTGGTGGCTACCCGCATCTCGGGCATCCCGGAGCTGATCACGGACGGTGTGGACGGCCTGTTGGTGGCCCAACACGATCCGGTGGCCCTGGCCGAGGCGATCGAGCGGGTGCTGCGCGACCCGGACCTCGCGGCTCGCCTGAGTCAGGCAGGACGCCAGCGGGTGACGGATGACTTCGACCTTGCCCGCAACACCCGCCGTCTCCGCGCACTCTTCGAGGGCATAGCGGTAGAGCACATCGGGCTGGAGGTCGCGGCGTGAAGATCGCGTACGTTTGCGCCGACGCTGGCATCCCGCTGCTCGGCCACAAAGGCGCGTCGGTGCACCTGCGGTCGCTCGCTGGAGCGCTGGCCCGGCGCGGCCACCGCGTGCTCCTGCTGGCCGATCGCATTGATGGGGAGAACCCGCCGCCGGCCAATGTGACCGTGGGTCCGCTCACGGACGGATCGCTGACTCAGGTCCTGCGGGACTGGGCCTGCGAAGTGGTCCTCGAGCGCTACTCCCTGGCATCTGGAAAGGCGCTGGAGGCGAGCCGCGCGCTGGGGATTGCCTATGTCCTCGAGCTGAACGCCCCGCTGGCCGACGAAGCCGCGAGGTACCGAGGCTTGCGGGATGTCGAGACCTGGCGCGTGCGAGAGCGTACTATCCTGAACGCCGCCGATGGGGTGGTGGCCGTCTCTTCCGGCGTGCGGGCCCATGCAATCCAGTGCGGAGTGGTGCCCGCGCGGGTGGTGGTGGTCCACAACGGCGTGGACCTCGAGCGCTACGAATCAGCGAGCGGGGAGCCGGTGCGCCACCGCTATGGGCTCGGCCGCGCGGATGTGGTGGGCTTCGTGGGGAGCCTGAAACCGTGGCACGGCGTCGACCTCCTCCTGCACGCCGCCGCTGGGCTGGATCAGGCCGTGAAGGTCCTGATCGTGGGCGATGGTCCTCAACGGGAAGACGTGGAGGCGCTGGCCCGCAGTCTCCAACTGGACAACCGGGTCGTGTTCGCGGGCGCGGTACCTCACCACGCCGTCCCGGACTATCTGGCCGCCATGACGGTCGGCGCCGCTCCCTATCGGGCGCAATTGGACTTCTATTTCTCTCCGGTCAAAGTGGCCGAGTACCTGGCAGCGGGCCTGCCCGTGGTGGCGAGCCGGCAGGGCGATCTCCCCGACCTGGTGCGCGAGGCGGGCCTGCTGGTGACCCCGGATGATGCCAGCGAACTGCGCGAGGCGCTCCACCGGGTGCTCTCCGACCACTCGCTCCGGCACCGCATGCGGCGCGCGGCGCAGCGGCAGGCAAAATCCATGACCTGGAATGAGACGGCGGCCCGAGTGGAAACGGTGCTTGCCTCCGCGCGCACCAGGCAGCACCCGGGGTCCGGCTCGGGACCCGGCAAGGAGGCGGCGGCCTGATCACCGCCATCCGCCTCCTCCTCCCTTTTGCGGCCCGGTATTGGGCCGGATTGTTGCTTGGGCTCATCGCCATGGGTGGCGAGATCCTGACCGCCGTCCTCGCGCCGATTCCCATCCAGCGGGCGATCGACCAGGTGATTCGCCCCATACTCGCCGGCCATGGTCACGTCCGAGGCCATCAGGTGGTCGCCCTGGCTGGCCTGGCGCTGCTCATCGTGGTCATCGCCCTGCTCGACGCGGCATTCACCTATCTCGATCTGCGCCACACCGCCCGGGTCGCCCAGCAAGCGGTCACCGACTTGCGCCGCGCCATGTTCGCCCACATGCAGCGCCTGTCGCTGGCTTTCCACCACGACGCGGAGACCAGGCTGGGTGATCTGCAGGTGCGCCTCGGGGCCGATGTGCAAGCGCTGCAGGACCTGCTGGGAAGTTCGTTAAGCAGCTTCATCACGAACACCGGGACCGCGGCATTGATGCTGGTCCTGTTGTTCCGGGTCGCGCATCCGCTCGGAATCGTCGTGCTGGTAGGCGCCATCCCCGTGCTGGTTCTGGCTGGACACTACCGCATTCGCATCAAGCAGGTCAGCCGCGAAGCGCGCAAACGGGAAGGGAAGGTGAGCGCGATCATCAGCGAGACGCTGGGGGCGGCTCGCCTCGTCCAGGCCTATGGAGGCGAGGCAGAGGCCAACGACCGGTTGCATCGCGAGAGCGAGGCCGGGCTGCAAGCCACACTCCGCGCTGGGGAACTGCAGGCCCGGATACAGCCGCTCGTGGAGCTGGCCGCTTCGCTGCTCACCGGGGTCGTCCTGCTGTTGGCCGCTGTGCTGGCCATCGAACGAGTGATCACGGTGGGTCAGCTCACGCTCGCCATTGCCTACACCCGCGGCACGTTGGGGGCACTGCGCCAGATCGCCAAGCTGTCTACCCAGACTCAGAAGGCGGCCGTCGGGGCGGAACGACTCCACGAGGTGTTCTCCAAGGCGCCGGTGGTTCGCGACCCGGCCCGGCCGCGCCGGCTGCCGGATGGCCCGCTCTCCGTCGTCTTCGAGCACGTCACCTTCGGATACACGCCCGGGAACCCCGTACTCGTCGATGTGTCATGGGCCATTCCCCCAGGGGCCTGCGCCGCGCTCGTCGGGCCCACCGGGGCGGGCAAAACCACCCTGCTATCGCTCGTCCCGCGCTTCTACGACGTCTGGAATGGGCGGGTTCTGGTTGGTGGCATTGATGTTCGCCAGCTCGCGCTCGCGGACTTGCGGGCACACGTGACTCTCGTGCTCCAGGAAAGCCTCCTCCTCCGCGACACGATCTGGAACAACATCGCCTACGGGCGTCCCAATGCGACCCGACGGCAGATCCTGTTAGCTGCCGAGGCGGCCGGCGTGACGAGCTTCATTAATGCCCTCGACGACGGCTGGGAGACGATGGTAAGCGAACGGGGTACCACTCTGTCCGGCGGGCAGAAGCAATGCATTGCCATTGCCCGAGCCCTCCTGCGTGAAGCGCCGCTGGTGATCATGGACGAGCCGACCAGCAACATGGACCAGGAGACCGAACAATTGGTCGTGCGCGGCCTCGAACGGCTGATGTATGGTCGCACGTCCATTACAATCGCGCACCGGCCCAGCACCATCCGGCACGCCACGGTGGTGGCCTCCATCCCGGAGGCGCCGAAAGCCCCGCGCGCCTGGAAAGTGCGGCCGTCCGGGCTGGGAGCGGCCTAACCGCGGGCCGAATGCCTACCCGCTGCCCTGGACACGGATAAGGGCCGAAAAAGCCCGATCGAACCCCTCTCACCGTTGCAGATTTTTCACCATTCTGGCGCTCGAAGGTCCCTTGCGGCCCCAGACCCCATCACTCATAATTTGAGCGTGCGCTCAAATCGCACGCTCAAGGCCAGCAAGCCGCGAACTGCCGCCTCTCCGCGGTCCAGCTCGAGAGCCCGTTTGCGTGGCCGGCGGGCGGCCAGGCCGCGCCAGGACTCGACCAAGGATCGCCTGGTGCAGGCGGCGTTGAAGACGCTGACCACGGAGGGTTTCTACGGTACCACCGCCCGGGCGATCGCCCGCACCGGTGGGCTCAACCAGGCGCTGATCTTCTACCACTTCGGCAGCGTGGACCAGCTTCTGCTGGCTGCCCTGGACGCCACCAGCCAGGGACGGCTGACCCGCTATCGCGAGGAGCTGGCGACCGTCACCTCTGTGACAGAACTGGTCGAGGCGATGGCAGCGCTCTACGAGGAAGACGTCCGGGTCGGCCACGTGGCCGCGGTGCAGGAGCTGATCGCCGGTGGGTCTTCCGTACCGGGACTGCGCCGCCAGGTGGTCAACCGCATGGAGCCCTGGGTGGCGTTCGCGGAGGAAGTCACCCGCCGGTTGCTCGCCGGCACGGTCTTCGAACCCCTGCTCCCGATCCATGACCTGGCCTACGCCGCGGTCGCGCTGTATTTCGGGGTCGAGACCGTGACCCATCTCCAGGGTGATCGATCGCGGGCAGCATCCCTGTTCGAGGCCGGGCGTCGGCTGGCCCCACTGGCCGACGCGATGCGGACGAATGCCACCTGGGCAGGTCAGGCGTGAAACCCGTCGTGTCGCTAGAGCTCGCAGGCGCGCGGCGTTTCAGCCGTTATGGAGCCATGCCGGCAATCCCGTCAGGAGGTGCCCTGGCATGAGCCAGAGTTCGCCACCAACAGACGACACGGGCATGCCATCCACCTCGGAGCAGCCGACCCCGGCGCAGTGGGCCCTCAGCTTCGTCATCTTCTGGCTGGCCGCCGCCGTCGCCGTCTACCGCTTCGACCAGGAGGGCCACCTGGATCAGACGGCCGCCCTCTTCATCGGCCTGCCCACGGTGCTGGCCATCGGCCTGACCCTCACGCCAAAAGCCAAGAGCGCGACCGGCATGGCGGTTAAGGGGCTGACCATCGGCCTCGTCCTGTCGGCCATCCTGCTGGGCGAAGGCGTGATCTGCATCCTGATGGCGGCTCCCCTCTTCTATGGGATCGCCCTTGTCATCGGTGTCATCGTGGATGCCGCCCGCGCCCGTGCGCGCAAGACCAACCAGGGAAAGCTCTACAGCATCCTGCTGCTGCCGCTGGCCCTGATGAGCCTGGAGGGCGTCACCCCGATCACCAGCTTTCCAGCTGCCGGCACGGCGACAGTGACCCAAACGGTGGCTGCCACACCAGCCGGCGTGGAAGCGGCCCTGGCGGCCGCGCCGCTCTTCGACCGTCCGCCGCCAGCCTTCCTCGGGCTGGGGTTCCCCCGTCCGCTGGCCGCCGACGGCTCGGGGCTGGCGGTCGGTGACCGTCGCACGATCTGGTTTAGCGGCCCCAACGGCACCCGCGCCGCCCTCGTCCTGGAAGTCGTCCAGAGCGAGCCGGGACACGTCCGCTTCCAGGCGCGCACCGACCAGACGGCCATCGCCCGGTGGCTGGGATGGCGGGACGCGGACATAACCTGGCAATCGACAGGCGCCCGTCGCACGCGCGTCACCTGGACGCTGCACTACGTCCGGCGGCTGAGCCCCGCCTGGTACTTCGGGCCGTTCGAGCAGTACGCCGCCACCCTCTCGGCCGGGTATCTGATCGGGACCGCCGCCACACCGCGGTGAACCTGAGGGACCCCGCGCTCATCCGGGGAGTGATCCTCTTCCTGCCGCTGGCCCTCGCCGTCGGGCTGTGGCGGTGGCGGCAGCCAGATCGACGTCTGGGTGCCGGCGCCTTCCTGGCTTCGGCCTGGATGCTCTCAGCCGGCCTGGCCATCCACCTCGTCGCCGTGCGCGCCGGCTTCTGGCATTACGACGCGCGGGGCGCGGTCTGGCTGGGCCTTCCCGTCGATGTCTACCTTGGCTGGGCCGTGTTCTGGGGCGCGGTCCCAGTGCTGGCCTTTCGACGGACCAATGTCGCCCTCGTCGTGGCGGCCATGGCCATTGCGGATCTCGTGCTGATGCCGGCGGCATACCCCGTGGTGCGGCTCGGCCCCAACTGGCTGGCCGGAGAAGCGATCGCCCTGGTGATTGGCGCGCTCCCCGCCTACCTGCTGGGTCGCTGGACGGCCGAGGGCGTCCACCTCGCGTGGCGGACCATCTTGCAGAGCGTGGCCTTCTCCGGGCTGGCCCTCGGGGTCCTGCCTGCCGTGATCGTGACGCGGACCGGAGGCTCGCTGCCAACCGTGGACAACAAATCCAGCGGGTACCTGGCTGTCGGTCTCCAGGTCGTGGCGTTGATCGCCATCGTAGGGCTGAGCGCCGTCCAGGAGTTCGTCCAGCGCGGCAGTGGCACGCCCTTTCCCTGGGATCCGCCCCAGCGCATCGTCACCACCGGTCCGTATGCCTACCTGGCCAATCCCATGCAGGCGTCGATGACGCTCCTGATGCTCGCCGTCGGGGCGATCGCCCACAGCTGGTGGGTGGCCGCGGCAGCCATCGTGTCGGCCGTCTTCAGTTCCGGGCTGGCCGCCTGGCACGAGGAGGGCGAGCTCACACGGCGCTTTAGGCCGGCCTGGGATCGCTATCGGGCGGAGGTCAGGCCCTGGCTGCCGCGATGGCGACCAGCGGTCGCGTCCGAGAAGACCGCTCGCCTGTATTTCGCCGAGAGCTGCACAGCCTGCAGCGGCCTGGCCCGCTGGCTGCGAACGCTGGAGCCACTGGGACTCGACCTGCTGCCGGCGGAAGGGCTCGAGCCCCAACCGCGGCGGCTGACGTACGTCGGAACCGATGGCGCCGTCGACCGCGGCGTGCGGGCCCTCGGTCGCGCGCTCGAACACGTCAACCTGGCGCTGGCATTTATCGGATGGACCATCCGGCTGCCGGTGGTCGGCGAGTTCGTCCAACTGCTGACGGACGCGGTGGGTGGTGGCCCGCGTGAGCTACCCCAGCCCGTCAGCGCCTGAACGCGGAGGTCCCACGGCTAGAATTGGGGCCAAATTTGGGTGAAGGGGGATATCGTGGCTGACAAGGTCGTCCACTTCGAGCTCCCTGCCGACAATCTCGAGCGCGCCCAGAACTTCTATCGCGCCGCGTTTGACTGGTTGATCAACACCGTTCCCGGGATGGGCTACACCCTGGTCCAGACGACTCCGTCGGGCACGGACGGGAGTCCCACCCAGCCTGGGGCCATCAATGGCGGGATGCTGGCACGGCAGGCGCCAATCAAGAATCCAGTGATCACGATCGAGGTGGCCAGCATCGACGCCTCCCTCAAACAGATCGAAAAGCTCGGCGGACGGGTGCTGCGCGACAAGCAACCCGTGGGCGAGATGGGATTCGCCGCCTACTTCTCGGATACCGAGGGCAACGTCTTAGGTCTCTGGCAAACTGCCTGACCAGTTTCAGTCGCCCATACTGGGCTCGGAGGAATTGCCATGAGCGAAAAAGTGGATGCGGTCGTCATTGGCATGGGGCCGGGCGGCGAAGAGGCGGCGGGCAAGCTGGCCGAGGCCGGCCTCAACGTGGTGGGGATCGAGAAGGAACTGGTAGGGGGCGAGTGCCCGTACTGGGGGTGCATCCCCAGCAAGATGATGATCCGGGCGGCCGACCTGCTGGCCGAAGCCCGGCGCATCCCAGGCTTCGCCGGCTCGTCTACCGTCACCCCCGATTGGGGCCCGGTGGCGAAGCGAGTCCGCCAGGCGACCGACAACTGGAACGACAAGGTGGCGGTGGATCGGTTCGAGGGCAAGGGCGGGCATTTCGTGCGGGGAATAGGCCGCATCACCGGGCCCTCGAGCGTGTCGGTCGATGGCCGGAGCTTCGAGGCGGGACGGGCCGTCGTGATTGCCACCGGCAGCGCCCCGGCGACGCCGCCGATCCCGGGTCTGGCCGGCGTTCCGTACTGGACGAATCGGCAGGCCATCGAAGTGGAGCAGCTGCCGCGCTCATTGATCGTGGTGGGGGGTGGGGCCATCGGCCTGGAGCTGGCCCAGGTCTTCGCCCGGTTCGGGGTCGCGGTCACTGTCGTCGAAGCCTTAGCGCGACTGCTGGCCATGGAGGAGCCCGAGGCGAGTGAGGTCGTGAGCGCCGTCTTCCAGCGGGAAGGCCTCACGGTTCACGCCGGCGCCGCCATCGGGTCAGTGGAACGGCAGGGCAGCCAGGTCGTGCTCACCCTCAAGGGCGGCCAACGGCTGGCTGCGGATCAGCTGCTGGTGGCCACCGGCCGCCAGTCCAACCTGAAAGCGATCGGTGTCGACGCTCTGGGCATCGACACCGCCCAGCGGTTTGTCCCGGTGGACGATCACTTGCGGGTGAAGGAAAAGATCTGGGCCATTGGCGACGTGACCGGCAAGGGCAACTTCACCCATGTGGCGACCTACCAGGCCGACATCGCGGTCAAGGACATCCTGGGAATCCCCATTGAAGGCGCCAACTATCAAGCGCTTCCGCGCGTCACCTTCACCGATCCGGAAGTCGGCGGCATCGGCCTCACCGAGGCGACCGCGCGGAAGCAGGGCATTCGGGTGGAGACTGGCATCCAGCAAAACGCAGCTATTACTCGCGGGTGGATTCACGGCCCAGGCAACGACGGCTTCATCAAGCTGGTCGTCGACGCCGATCGCGGCGTCCTGGTGGGCGCCACCTGCGTCGGCCCGCGCGGCGGCGACATGCAGTCGATGCTGGAGCTAGCAGTCAGGGAATCCATCCCGGTGGACCGCCTGCGCCACCTGATCTACGCCTACCCCACCTTCTATCGGGGCATCGGCGAGGCGGCCCGTATGCTGCCGGCCGGAGTGGCGCAGAAGGCCGCCATCTCCTAGGGCTACTTCTTCGACGCCTGGTAGTAGGGGTTCGTCCCCGCCGCGTGGTCGGTGGTGTCGACGATCCGGGTGACTTCCGGGACGGCGGCTTTGATCGCCACCTCCACCCCCTGGCCGAGGGTCACCGAGACCTGGGCGCACCCCTGGCAGCCGCCGCCCATGGCGATGTAGGCGGTGCCGTTCTCTACGTTGAGCAGGTCGACATACCCCCCGTGCGCCGCGATGGCCGGGTTGATCTGGTCGTCGAGGACTGCCTGCACCCGGCCGGCGATCGGGTCGGCCCAGCCCTCGTTGGGATTGTCAATGCGGAGTGCGCCACCCAGCCGCGAGTCGTCGTAGGCGATGGTGGCCCCATCCAGGTGGGTGGCGCTGATGGGATCCATCAACACGCGCAACCCGTCCAGGTCGACCGCGAGCTCGCCGGGTGGAGCGTCGTGCGGGTCGACCAGGTCCAGCTGGTAGACAAAGCGGCCGCTGCGCCGCCCGGTGATGGCGATGTGCAGACAGGCGTCGGGATGGCCCGCACGCTCGCGCACCGTGCCGATCTTGTGCCGGGCATCCGGCGTCACCGTCAGGGCCGGTTTCTCCACTGGTTAATACTAGAACGCGATGGCCCGCGTGCTCCTCCTGGTGCCGACCCGGACCTATCGGACGGCTGACTTCATGAGCGCGGCGCGATCGCTTGGGATCGAGGTGGCGATCGGCTCCGAGCAGCGGTCGGCCCTGGCCGGCCTGATGCGCGATCGGATGCTGGGCGTCACCTTCGAGCACGTGGATCGGGCGGTGGCGGCCATTGCGCGTTTCGCGGCCCGCCATCCGCTGGCTGCCATCGTGGCGGTGGACGACACCGGGACCGTGGTGGCCGCCGCCGCCTCGGCGGCCCTGGGCCTGGCCGGTAACTCGGTCGAGCCCGTCCGCGCGTCGCGCGATAAGGGGCGCGCCCGGGAGCGGTTCGCGGCCGCCGGGCTGCTCACGCCGCGATTTCAGATCTTCGGCAGCGATGCCGACCCGGCGTCGGTCGCGGCCGCCGTGCGCTACCCCTGCGTCGTCAAGCCGGTGGACCTGTCCGGCAGCCGAGGCGTGATTCGAGCCGACGATGCCGACTCGTGCGTGGCGGCCTTCACCCGGGTCGCGACCCTGGTCCGATCGCCCGATGTGTGCCGGCCCGGCTCCGCCGCACAGTCGATCCTGGTGGAGGACTTCATCCCCGGGGCCGAGTTTGCCCTGGAGGGCCTGCTTCGCGGCGGCGTGCTCGAGGTGCTCGCCATCTTTGACAAGCCCGACCCGCTCGACGGTCCATTTTTCGAAGAGACCATCTATGTCACCCCATCGCGCCAGCCCGAAGCCGTGCAGGCCGATATGGCGCACACGGTGCAGCGCGCCAGCCGGGCCCTGGGCCTGACCGAAGGTCCCGTCCACGCCGAGGTCCGGCGCAACGAGGCCGGCACCTTCATGCTCGAAGTCGCGGCCCGTTCCATCGGCGGCCTGTGCGCCCGCACCCTGCGATTCGGGATGGGGGTCTCGCTGGAGGAGCTGATCCTTC
>Ga0209802_1000032_pt1 | contig 80969 bp, 82 predicted proteins | sample GraSoiAngelo_129_FD_185886 | JGI IMG/M metagenome (GOLD analysis project Ga0209802, IMG submission 185886) | Grasslands soil microbial communities from the Angelo Coastal Reserve, California, USA - 14_0927_12_40cm (SPAdes) (version 2) | ecosystem: Environmental > Terrestrial > Soil > Grasslands ...
CTGAAAAAGGGCTAACGGTGGAATCGTTGTTGTTTCTGGAGAATATAAAGCGCGTAGAAGCTTTTTCGTTAGAATGGTAGGCCACGATTATATCGGCGAGACATAGCTGAAACTAATCTGAAGCATAGTCGAGGCAAAGTGGGCGAGATCATGACAGTTGCTGAGGAGATAGCTGAGTCGAAGGCTGTTATTGACCCTCAGCCAACTGGTCAGCTAACCACTGTCCAGGCTCAGAAGCCGGTAATACCAAAGACTCTACGAGAGTGCCGGGAGCTGGCGAAGCGTCTAGCATACAACATCGTCACTGGCTATGTGGAGCATGATAGGGGTCATCTGGACAAGTCTGCTGAAGCTTTCTTTCAGGTCTACTTGCACCTGTTTCCCGACCTTAACCCTGTTAGATCTTGGAGGGCAGCCGAACTGTATGTCAAGATTCTCGTTAAACAGGATGAAATCGAGAATTATCCGGGTCATGACCGAACCCAGGTCGTGGATGATCCTCACTGGGAAGAAGTAAGGACGATGTTCTTGGATTTTTCCAGAATCCTTGGAATACCTGATTCCTATGCAGACAGCACAATGAATTATTACAGGTTTCACGGTGTCCGAGACAGTCGATACGTAAATTACTGCATCGAATCCGATCGGGTCTTCAACAGCCGCGTTATCGGCAATGACTATTGGTCCAAGATACTAGGTTCTCTTCTTCTGATACTTACAGAGTGTCACGATAAGCACGATCCAATGGGTCTAGAAATGGGGTTGCAATTTGGTATGAAATACTTTGAGATTATACTTCGGGCTCGGTCTTCCGCGTCTCAGAAGACACCCGGCCTTGTAGCGTAGAATATTTGTTCTAAGGAATTCTCAGCGGCAAAACAGAGTACAAATCGTTCTTTGCGAGGGTAAGTTCGAAAGGCTAGCTCATGGCCGTCGCTTTCTTTCTGATTTTTGGAACTCCACTTCCTAGCTCGTCGAGAATCTCCAGGTCGAACATGTTCTCAAAAATGGACATTATCTTCTGGTCATGAGCCTTGGAGTTCATGACGAATATCGCCGTAATCTTATCTGAAATCATCAGCTCTAGAGCCTGACGGACCAGTGAATAGGTCCTCTCAGGTCCTAGCGTGAAGACAAAGTGTGTGATACTGTCAAATATGATTGTAAAGAATGATCCAGCGTACGCCTCAATGGTCTTGTTCATCGCGTCGAGCGTTAGAGAAGTGTCATACGATGGTAGCAAGACCAGATTCTCATTCTCTACCTTGGGATACGAGACTCTAGACGTCAGCACGAAAATTTTTGCTGCCGGTTGTCTCTGTGCCATTGAATAGACAGGGCGCCCTTTGCGCGTGAAGACCACGGTTCTTTCGAAGCTGGACGCGGCTTCCGCAAGTATGGACTTCAAAATCCGGTCGTCGTTAGACTGGGGATCGAATTCAAAGAGCAACTTCTTTCCCGCGATCTGTTCGTGAGACAGTCCGACCGTCCTTGAGAGAGTATCCATGGATTCTGAGAGGTCAAGGGTTCGGATCTTGCTCTCCATTTGGGCCAGAGATGGCTCTTCACCCCGGAAGACTGTCGAGTCGAATGCTATGAGGACATGCAAAGAGTGATCGGGACTGGTCCATCGCGGATCGGTTAGGTGCTGGACGAATTTTTGGAGAGGGCGAATTGTGAAATCATCATAGTCGAGTATGACGCTGAGACCCTCGTTGCCCAACGTTTTTGCCTCAAGAAGGAGTTCGTGGGTGAGTTCAAGAGGCGTTTCGTCAAGCGTTCCTTTGTTTGGATAAATGCTGCCCAGAGGTGTAAGCCTAAGAGAACCTTTCAGCGTGTATTTCGTGACGTCTATTCCTCGCCGGGAAAGACCTTCCCTGATAGCGGCCTCATCGTCATGATGGAAGTAGATTACTCGGTTGTGTTGACTCACTCCATCAATGATGTATTTCGAGATTGGGCCAAATTTTTCGGCCCCTGAACCGTGGAGCAGGACTGTCTGATCAGAGTGAGAGGCAGTTGGAGAAGACTGAAGTGAAGGCACCACGCCGAGGAACGATTTCAGAAAGGTTGGTTTGCGGAAGGCGCGAACGGCGACAATTATCAGAATTACGGATAGAAGATCTGATGGTCCCTGAATGCTTAACCCGAACGATGATAGCGCGCTGGCAAAAAGCAAAGTAGTACCAATAACGCTGAAGGCTGAGGCGAAGGTTCGTAACGCTCCTCGGACATCCTTGTCTTTTAATTGAGATCGAAGCCGGGACAGAACGGCAAAGGGATAGATCGTGAAGCCCGACACGAGCGATGCTCCGATGGCTAGCGAAAGTGGACCGAACGATGCCGATGGCTGGGTGGTGCCCTCTATGACATACTTCACCGTTACCTGAATGGTAGGACTAGAGGTGGAGATTGCGGAGGGGTCGGTCCATGCGACAACGACTCCAAGAAACATGGGCACCAAATATATGGCGTATAAGAGAAATATTGGTCGAAACGGGCCGGACAGGATTCTCCTTAGCGATAGGGGCTCAGGGTACAAGTACAATTTTGTGGCAACATAACCCCATATTGCCGCAATAGAAGCCCCTGACGTTAGGATGGACTGAAGCGCCAGCCGCATCCATATGGGCTCTGGAGCGGCGATAAGAGTTAGGTCTCCGACGGGGAAGGCAAGAAACGAGAGATAAATTGCCACGAAATAAATCTTGTAAGATTGGAAGTATGATTGTGAATCTCTAAGCAGAGAACGTATCATTATGGCGTCCGCTAAAATTGAAATGGCGTCCAGAGTAGCGTCTATGTATGGTACCGTGTTCCCTGGCCTCTAGGCACGACGTATCCCAGCGTCTTCAGTAGCTGGCGTGATACCCTCCTTGCGGAGGCAACCCTATTGCAAACTGGTTTGAATGACGTTACTCGCGTAGCGACTAGTAAGTGACAGTCTACGCTACGTCTGGAAGACCCAAGGACTTTGAGGCCGTTTTGAGGTCTCTCATTCGGCTTCGAATAGTGACCTCAGAGACCCCCGCCGCCTTGGCCAGGTCACGCTGCATAACCATGGAGCCCCTTATTCTCGCTGCAAGGTCCAATGCCGCAGCCGCCAGCCCGTCAGGGTCCTTTCCTACATTCACCCGTAATCTGATTGCTTCTCGCAGAATCTTTCCAGCAAGCATCTCGGTCTGTGAGTCCGCACCGGCCCTTGAGGCGATCTTCGAGACTCGTTTGAGTGGGTCTTCGATCGCCATCGTAACATCCAAGGATCTAACCAAAGCTCTGTAGTAGTGAGCAAGTAACTTTCGGCTCATACCTGAGGCCTTTGCGATTTCGCTGAGAGACCGTGGAACATCAGTAAGTCTACATGCTGCATAGGTTGAGGCTGCAACCATTCCATTTATCGGGCGTCCCCTGACCAAGCCCTTGTTGAGGGCTCGACGATACATCAAGGCCGCTCTTTCAGTCACAACCTCAGGAAGGTTGAGGCGTCCGGATAATCCCCTAAGCTGGCTCATCGCGCGAGACAGGTTTCTCGCCATGGACGACCCGGCAGAAGCGCGTAGCTGGGTCCGTCTGAGCCGCCAGAGCTGGAGCCTTTCGTCAGCGTTGAGGTTCCGGTTTGAGGCCTGGGCTCTGGAGATTATTGTGGATAGGTTCTTGTCGAATGCGGAGAATCTTCCAGGCGGTCCTGACTGGCTTTCAAGTAGTCCTTCCTCGGTGCGTCGTGGAACTGGAGCCGCATAATTCTCTGATGGGTCTGACAACACAAAGCCACAGTTGGTGCAGATGACCTCGCCAGTCTCTGCGTCTCTTACAAGGCTGGGGCTTCCACAATTTGGGCAGACATAGTGGCCGACTTCGTCTCGGGGTCTGGTCTTCCGACTGCTCATCATTCGTCCCTGGACGGGATATGTCTGCGTAGTCTGCGCTGACCCGAGTTGGTCCTTTTCCGGAGTAACAGTAGAAGTGCCCGCCATCTCTGCCAATCTATATGGCGTAGGGCCCAAATGAAGCTTGTTACTGTTTGGAGAAAACGGTCAATTTTGGCCCCTGAATACGTACCTGGCAGGTGCAATATTGGCAGGCGGGGAAGGGCCATACGACTCGCCACAGGGCTAGTGCTTATCGCACTATCGATAATACTCGAATTATGGGTCCTGAGCCCATCAAATCACCTAGTCCGCCTAGGGCTAGCCTTCCCCTTCTACATCGGATTCTTGACCATTCTCGAGGGCTCGATGTCATTCTGCGTCTTGCACGCAGCTAGGGGGACCTACGACCTTAACGAGCCCTATGGATTCACCTCCAGGAAGTCAGATACACTGCAGAAAGTCGGGTCTGAAGACTGGAAGAAGCTTGATCGGAGGAAGGCTTTGAATATGCACCTCGAAGCTCTGACCGGCGCAGTATTGTTGGCTTTGCTACTCGCCCTTACCTAGTTGAGCCCCGATCGTTGGGGCTCTCCTTCTGGAGCGCTCAGCGGAGAATCTTTCGATGGGAAAGCCGGGCTCCCTGTCCAAGGCTAGATCTGATATCAGTCTCCCAATCAGAGGCGCAAACTTGAATCCATGCCCTGAGAAACCATAACCGTACACAACGTCTGGATGATCCGGGTCCGTGTCGAGGACGAAATCAGAGTTTTCAGTCATATCATAAAGACAGACCTTGGTGTGGACAACTTCTCCATCGGCGAGGTCGGGCACGAACCTGCGACATATGTCTCTGCATGCGGCGATCTGTTCGTCGTCCACGGACCGGTTCGCCTTCTCCGGGTCGACTGGATCGTTCAACTCTTTCGGTGAAACTTTTACCCCGTCGATTCCAGCCGCGGGTAGACCATAGTGCTTGTCCGTGAAAAATACGGGGCAGGTTCTCGGGCGAAACAGATCTAGATCTTTCTGGGGTTTGAAGTAGATGAGTTGCTGTCGGGTCGGGATCATTATGGGTAGTTTTGGATTTAGGAGACTGTTGGACCAGGGGCCAATCGTCATGACTAGTTTGTGAAACTGCACATTCTTACCATCGGTGGTTTCTACCGTGGGGTGATCCCCAAATACCAGCCTCCGGGCCTGTCCTTTGCGGGTCCTGACCCCGTGCTTCTCCACCAATGAGCCGAGAACTGAGAGCGCCTTGGAAGCGAGGAGGACTCCTCCGTGCGGGTCGAAGAATCCATTCCCCGCTCTAAACTGAGGAAATCGCTTCTCGAGTTCCGCTTCACCGAGTTGTTCTGCCCCTAGTTTCATGCGCGATAGCGTTCGATAGCTGGCTTCGTTGAAACCGTTGGCGCTCTGGTCCTCTCCTTGAAGCATGAGGAGACCTGTTGGAAGTAGAAGTTCTCGTCCCGATTTTTGTTCTAGGCTCCTCCAGAGCTTGAGACTCTCGACTGCCATTCTCGTGTATAGTTCGTCGTTTCCGTACGAGTACCGGAAAACTCTGTTGATGTCGTTGGAGCTGCAATGGTCGTTTCCTATTCCGTACCTATCGAGGATGAGAACTCTGGAATCACTAGTGTTGGTTATCCAGTAGGCGGTTGCAAGTCCCATGATGCCACCGCCTAGAATGCATATGTCGGTGTTGACGACCAAAGGATGATCCTCGGCAGACAGGCCTCCTAACTTAACGTAACTAACCTAGGACTGGTGCGTTCGGTTTCCGGACCTGGAGTTGCTTGGGCTGGATCAGGACCGCGTCTCCTGTAGAGAAAGCCAAGCAGTGCCAATGCAAGTGCAATGGCTAATGGCCATCCTACGAAGGACAGCATGATTATTGAGATTGCAAGGGAGATCCATGGGAACAGTTTCTTTGCATCCTTGATCTTGAAGAGCTTGATGCCAGAATTCGATCCGATAATGTAGACGAGTATTGCGGTGCCGCTGGGAATCAGTAGCTCGGTTTCTAGGGGAACGTTGAACGCGTAGAATAGTAGCAGTATGATCCAGGAGAGTCCAAGCAGTAGCATGAGTGACCGGTCTGGGACTTGGGTCTTGGCATTGACACGATCAAACAACCTCGGCAGTCCTTCGTCTTTAGCGGTGGCGTAGATGACGCGAGAGATGCCGGTGGTATACGCGTTCATAGTCCCAAATATGACGATTACAGCAAGGATCGCCGTTCCTATAGCGCCATAGATTCCGAGAGCGTTCGACAGCATCACTGCAAACGGCGCGACGCTCCCTCCAGTTGCGTAGGCTTTAGTTCCAATGGTCGCAATAGCGACTGAGATGTAGAGTAGACCGATAACTATCACACTGAAGAGAATGCTTCGGTGGAAATCCTGTTCCGGGCTTTTGAACTCCTCGGCAACATTGGACACGTTTTCATAACCCAGGTAAGACCAGAAGGTCAACGCGGCGCTAACCCCGATCGGGACATAGCCGTTGGGAAAGAAGGGAGTGAAATTGGCAGGGTTCACGGAGGGAGCTGATGCGACCACTGCGGTGATTAGCAGTCCAACGATAGCGATTATGACTGCAAGTTGCACTCTGCTGCTGACGACGATTCCTCTGTAGTTGACTAGGAATGCTCCGAGTGTTAGAGCCCCTGCGATAAGGAAGATTTCGGTTCTAGTCAAGGGAAACGCAGAGGCCCAGTACGAGGCCGCGATCACTGTGACTGCAGAGGCTCCAGTGACGTACCATAGGATGAACAGCCAGCCACGGCGTTCGCGGCTCCTGGACCTAGACTCTCACGGGCGAAAGAGTAGACTCCTCCAGATTCTGGTTTCCGGGGAGAAAGGCTTGCAAACGTGTAGGCGAGTGGATAGCTGATGAGCGATAAGGCAACCCAGGCGACTAGTGAAGCGGGTCCGGCTATCTGGGCTGAAAGTCCGGGGAGGACTAGGATTCCTGACCCGAGAACTGAACTCATGTAGAGTGCAACGGCACAGCGCGTCGTCATTGCCTTGCGGAGAGCAGGGCTGGGTGCCGACATGTCTATGGCCAAGGGTTCTCCGCGGGACTAGCGCATGATAAGCCCTACTCGAAAGATCCTAGGACGCAGATTGATCCAGAAGATAGTGTTGTCAGCTCTTGCGGGTGGCCAGTGCGACTCCAGTAAACATGAGGATTGCGCCCAGAACCGTTAGGATCGTCACGCCTTCTCCGAGCAATACTATTCCTCCGACTAGACTTACTAGTGGAACTATGTAGAGCTGGATTGAGAGCCTTGACACGGATCGGTTCCCGATAAGCAGGTACAGAATCACGTTTGCGAGTACAGTACTCAATAGCGCCAAGTAGATAACTGATAACCAGGTTATCGTAGAAAGCTGTTGGATCTGAGTGATGAAGTTCAAGCTGATCAAAGGCAGCGTGAATGCAGTCCCAATTAGTGCGACCCATATTGCAGTAGGCAGCGCTCCGTACTCCTTTACTAGAGGTTTTGAGCCGACCGCAAACACTGAGTACATGAAGGCTGAGAATACTACGGCTAGCGGACCTGCTATTTCTTGAAAGTTCAATCCCGCGTTCAATGAAAGCACTACTGCCCCAGTCATCGCAGCTGCCAGTGCAAGCGTGAGTCTGTGCCCGATTTTCTCTTTCAGGAACAGTGCTGAGAGGAGAACGACGAAGATGGGTCCGAGCGAGATGAGTAGACCTGCTAGACCAGCGGACACGATGGTCTCAGCATAGTTCAGCGATAGGTGATATCCAGTGACACTCGCCAGGGACACGACAAGGATTCTAGGAATGTGATGTTTCTGGATTGGCTGCTTTGGTCTCCCAAAGATAGGCGCGAGAGCGATAAAACCGGCAGAAGCGATGAGCCAGCGCAGTAGTGTCAGATTGACCGGGCTTAGCTGGAAATCTGCTGTTCTTATCGCGACGAACGCCAATCCCCAGATCACGCCCAAGATGACTACTAGGCTGTTGGTGAAGATTCGACTCTCTCTGAACGATTCGTGCTCCATTTCTGTTTCTAGACTAGTCTCTAGGGTCACTGGGTAGCCGTTCCTCGTCCGTCTATTGGCTAGTTCGGTCCGGTTGTGTTGCGTTCTCTAGCGATAGCAAGGCCTTCTTTCTCTTTACTCCCCAGGCATAGCCGCGCAAGCTTCCATCCTTCCCGATCACTCTGTGGCATGGGATCACGATCGCAACCGGGTTCTTTGCACAAGCTCTTGCTACTGCTCTCGCCGCTTGAGGCGTTCCTAGAGACTTGGCTATGTTACTGTAGGTAGCAGTCTGACCGTAAGGAATAGACTGTATCATTCTCAATACTCTCCACTGAAACGCTGTAGCCTTCAGATCCAACGGAAGGTCTCGCGGAAATTCGTGCCCGTCGAAATATGACATGAGCGCTGCCGCCCATTTACTCATAGCTTCATCGTCTCGGTGGAGGTCTGCCGCGTAGTAGTCCTCTTTGAGAGCCGCTTCGACCGCTTCATCAGAGGCCCCCATGCAAACAGCGCAAGCACCTCGTTCGGTGGCCGCGAGTAGAATACGTCCAATGCGAGAGGCAACTATTGTATAGTGTATGCGTAGTCCTTCTCCTCCTCGTCGCAATATTCCTGGGCTGACGCCGAATTTAGGAGTGGTCTTCTCGTACAGTCTGCTCTTGGATGTGAAGCCTGCCTCGTAGAGTGAATTGGTCACTGTTTCTCCGTTCGTCAAAGAACGTTTCATCTTCTCGAGACGGCGTGCCTCGACGTATTGGCGGGGAGAGATGCCGAGTATTCTCTTGAAGGTCCGCTGGAAATGAAAGGCGCTTAGACCTGCTTGACGGCCAAGGTTTTGGAGGGTGAGTTTTTCATCGAGGTTCGCTTCAATGTATCTGCAGGTCTTCTCGATTAGCTGTGCTCTGGCGGAGGGCCTTGAATCTCGTGGCTGGCAGCGTTTGCAGGCCCGGAAGCCAGACCTTTCTGCTTCATCAGGCTGAGAGAAGAAAGTGACCTGTTCTCGGTTCGGGTGTCGAGCGGGGCACGAGGGTTTGCAGTAGATTCCGGTGGAGCGAACGCCGAAGACAAAGACTCCGTCCTTGGTCTCGTCTCTCTCAATTACCGCTTTCCATTTTTTTGTGTCCGCGGTGATGTTCTGCTGGTCTTTCTGCGATTGTTGCAAATCAGAATTGTTCTGTTGAGCGGTCAGCATGGGAGGATTGTTCGGTTGGATTGAATAAGTAGTTTGACTCCAAATCTTGCTCTCAAACTAGGAGATCATGAACCAGCCGAAGCGTTCTTGGAGGAAACTGTAGTATTCTTATCATGTGAATTTAAGGGAATTGGAATTTTTATCGGGCAGAACAGTAGGCGGCTCTTTTCTATCCTGACTCGATGATCTGTCTCAAGAGAATGTCCCAGATTCCTGTCAAGTCGTCTAGAAGACTATTGTTTGGAGCGATACTTCTCTTCGCGATAGTCGGGTCTGCAGCGATTTCTGCGACAGTTGCTGGAGTGTCGCTCTCAGCGGTAATTTTGGTTCTCGTCGCTTTCGCGGAAGCGGGGTTGATCATTCTTGGACTCGTTATGGTACAGAATGAAAAAGGTGCCTCGGCGAGTCGCGAGAACGCATAGTTATCCGGTCGCTGTTATGAATGGGGCTTGAGGGGTAACGCTTAACCCGCGGTTGCAATCCTTCATAGACAGCATATGAAGTATACCTGTCCCTATTGTGATTCAGCTTTTCTGCAGTTCATAGAGTCGGAGGAGCAGCTGAGAGACCATATGTTGAAGGCTCATGGTCGAGAGCTGAGTTTCGCGGGCAAGTCGTTGGGAGAGATGCCTGTTCGGAGCGAAGAAGACAGGGAAAGATAGTCGGCCAAGTCTCTCTTTTGGAGAACATTCTTTTTCAGATGACCAACGACTGATTACGGCATGGAATTTGCTAGGGTGGTTCGTAAGAGGCGGATGATCCGCGCGTTCAAACCCATTCCAGTCCCAGAGGGCAAGATCCGGCGAATCCTAGAGCTGGCTCAGCACTATCCAAGCGCTGGTTTCAGTCAGGGAGTCGCGTTCATCCTCGTTACTGAGGCGGAAAAGATTCGAAGACTCCGAGAAATGAACCGGCTGCGGGGAGACGCGCCGGTACTGGTTGTGCCCTGTGTGAGCGAGAAGCTCTATCATGATAGATACCATGAGCCCGACAAGATCCGGCAGGATGGGACAGAGATTGATTGGCCAGTACCCTACTGGTATTTTGATGCAGGATGCGCCTCTCTTCTAGTTCTCCTGTCCGCCGTCGACGAGGGGTTGTCCGCGTACCTGGCCGGTGCGTTTCGGCCCGACCTTCTAAGACAAGAGCTAGAGATTCCAGAACATTTTGTGCCGGTCAGCGTAATCTCCATCGGATACCCCGACTACGAAAGACACATTCCATCTCCGTCACTCGATCGCGGAAGACGCCCCACTGGTGAAGTTGTTCACTCTCAACACTGGTGACCACAAACACCGAGAAGCCTTAATTCGACTAGGGGAACAGTATCAGTTTGGTCGTTCTAATTGCAAGAAGCCCTTGTGAAAGCACGAGACCAGATCGTTCTCGACCCTGATGATCTTCCAGGTTCATGGTACAATGTCCTCGCTGATCTGCCCGGCGAGTTTCCGAAACCAAAGGATCCAGAGGATGGTCCTTCTAGACTAGAATTTCTCTCAAAAGTTCTCTTGAAGCATTGTCTCCAGCAGGAGATTTCTACGGAGAGGTGGATTCAGATCCCAGGTCCTATTCAGGACCTCTATCGCCAAGCAGGTCGGCCGCGACCTCTCTACCGCGCGCGTCGCCTCGAACGCTTCCTCGGGACCCCGGCTAAGCTCTACTACAAGCGAGAGGACCTTTCACCGACCGGGTCGCACAAGGTCAACACGGCGCTCGCGCAGGCCTATTATGCAGCCGAGGAAGGTTGCGCAGGTGTCTCCACAGAGACCGGAGCGGGTCAGTGGGGGACTGCGCTTGCCTATGCGGCGAGCCTTCAAGGTTTGAAGTGTATCATTTTCTGGGTACGATCAGTCTACGATTGGAAGCCTGATCGCCGGGCGCTAATGCAATTGTACGGAGGAAAAGTCTTCGCATCACCGAGCCGTGAAACATCCGTCGGGAGAGACATACTTGAGAAGAATCCTGACCACGTTGGAAGTCTAGGAATCGCAGTTTCCGAGGGACTGGAATACGCCGAGAGAAACCCTGGCTACGCTTATTGTCTCGGGAGCGTCCTGAATCACGTCCTCATTCATCAGTCAATCATCGGCTTAGAGACGATGAAACAGTTCGACCTTATCGACGAGAAGCCTGACGTGATGATTGGCTGTTTAGGTGGAGGAAGCAATTTTGGAGGCTTCATTCTGCCCTTCGCCGGAGAAGTTGTTAGGGGCAAGAGAGAGTGCAGATTCCTCGCAGCACAATCCGCATCCGCGCCCAACCTTTCCAAGGGCGAGTACAGGTACGACTTTGGTGATCATGCTGAGAAGACGCCTCTGTTGAAGATGTATACGCTTGGGCATCAGTCAGACATGTCTCCTATCAAGGCGGATGGTCTGCGATATCACGCGGCGGCGCCCTTCATCAGCTATCTCAAGCATCTCGGACATATCGAATCAACTGCCTATCCACCAGATGAACAATCGGTTTTCGAAGCAGCTAGGACCTTCGTCCAGGTCGAAGGCTTTCTACCCGCGCCGGAGTCTGCGTATGCGATCCGTGCTGCGATAGACGAGGCTCTGGAGTGCAAGCGCAAGAATCAGTCGGAGGTAATCGCGTTCAACATATCAGGACACGGATTCCTAGATCTTGCAGCTTACCAGGAGAAACTGAAATTCTAACTTTTCCACACCTCGTTGGGCAGTAAGGAGTTGTGTGGTGCGGGGGGTGGGATTCGAACCCACGAAGGCCTACGCCACAGGATTTCTCCTGCGAGCCGGATCTTAAGTCAAGCACCATTCGCCTGTCGAACGGTCCTGCCCCTTTGACCTGAATCCCGCCACGATAGGACGAGGACCCATGCATGGTCTCGGGAACCCCCGCATACAACACTCGCCTCTCTTCGAGGCTCTTAACGATCATTCTAATCAAAGAGTTGTCTGCCGAAAATCATCTGTGGCAACCGACCCCTTCGCCGGCAATTCGCTTGAGATGGCTATGGTACGCGGAGCTTCGGGATCTTGACGCTCGCCAGCATAAGCATGAATCCCATCAAGATGAAGAGGATTCCTGCGGTCAAGTAGATGTTCGCAACTATTCCGCCGTAAGCAACCCTAGCGGTGGTAATATACAGTGCCTCCGCGACGACACCGGAAAATAAGAGTATCACGCCGATCAGAAGTGTTAGCTTCCTCATATCGTTCCAGCATGCCTTGTTGCATTGAGAACACTTAAGCCCTGTTTAACCCTAGACCAGCCAGAGACGGAAAACGACCGTCAAGAATCGGACCAGAGTTCGAAGAGCGGATTCGGGATTCCAAAAAAAGGATTGGCTCCGGCTTAGAGCCAGAGCTTTCTTGTCAGCGATTCTCTAGTCTTGTTCCGCTTCTGTTGGCGTTATGGTCAGCTGCGTGAGCTTCTCGCCGCGTAGTACCGAGATGTTGACGTGTCTTCCGATCGCCTTGTCGTCTAGGAGTCCTCGCAAGTCTGCGAGAGTCTCAACTGGTTTGCCGTCGAGCTTCACGACTACATCGCCTATGGCGAGGCCTGCTTTCCTAGCAGCACTGTCCTTGTCGACGCCGTATATGATTAGTCCTGCCGATTGGCCGATGTCAGTTTGGCTAGATAGGCTTTCCGGGAGACTGATTGTTTCAGCGGTTATGCCCATGTACGCCCGCTTGATCTTTCCGTCGTGCAGTAGCTTGTCGACGACTGTCTTGACCGTGTTGACGGGGACTGAGATGCCGCGATTGTTGGCGTAGGCTGCATTGATTCCCAGCATTCTACCACGAGCGTCTACTAGTGGTCCGCCGGAGTAGCCTGGGTTGAGTCGTGCGTCTGTGACTAGTACTTTGTCTAGTCCTCCGCCACCCCACCATCTTCTGGTGCTGAACGCAGGGTTCGTGACGATGCCCGAGGTTGCACTTGGTTGTCTTCCGAAGGGGTTTGCGACTGCTAGCACGAATTGTCCAACTTTGAGCCCGTCGGAATTGCCGGTCTCAATGGCCGTGAGATTATCCGCATCGACTTTCAACAGTGCAAGATCCGAGTAGGGGTCCTTTCCCACTACTTTGGCTGTGTGTCTTGTTCCGTCGCTGAAGCCTACTTCGACTTCGCGCATGTCGCCTATGACGTGGTTGCTGGTTACTATATGTCCGTCCTTGCTCCAGACGGTGCCTGTGCCTCCTCTCCATCTTCCGGCTCCTACCTGGACGACGGATCGGGAGACTCTTTCAGTAACATCGACGATTGCGTCTGAGACTGATTCGAGAATTGCTGACGAACTTGTTTGTTTACTCATTTTTTCACCTACCACTGTAGGGTAGGGTGGCCTATTTGTTGACCAGTCAGTACAGAATACCGGTCACAGTCTAGGCGAAATCCATGCTGGGGTAGTAGGCTATCTGGGACGCCAGATGCTGGCGCCGGCGAGTTGGCGTACCATATAGTCCTGAAACATGCCCTAATAGCTGGTGGGCAGCCTTCACAGCCTGACTAACTTCCTTCCCTTCAGCAACCTTCGCATCGATGCTCAGGTAGCTGTCAGCGAATCTTGCGTCAATCTGAATCCCGTCCTCTTCTGCAATCCATTTCAGGATCGTCGAGTCGTCGTTCTGACTATATCCGAGCCATCGCAGTCCACCGAACCATCGACCCTTCAAACCGGAGATTATCTGCTGAAGATCGACATCGCGAGGGAGAAGGGACTGGACGATGGGGATCGGTTGCTGGGCTGTGCTTAAAGCGCGTGGAACGGTCTCGTTTCCTCTTGCGGTGACTTTGTAACCCTCTACCACCTTCTCCAAGAGACCCTCTTCTTCTAAACGATCGATAATTCTGGATAATTTCTCCTGGTGCAAGCCCGTGAGGCGTTTTAGCCCGTCGAAGGTGAAGACAGTCAAACCTTCCTCCATTACTGTCTGGAGGACTCCGGTGTCTCTTGGCGTCAGGTTGCTCTCTTCGGACTCGTCCAAGATTGAGTTCGGTAGAGAAGCGTCTATCTGTCTGGGAATTGTCATCACGTAACCTGACATCGCTCCATGTTATATACTTAGTAGTCAATACGAACTGAGTAGGTTAGGCTGACTTTAGCGAGGCCAAAGACATCCCGAGTGGGTTAACCCGTATTCCGTGATGTTTCGTTCTCTGGGACGCTGTAGCACGGGTACAATCTTCTCAAATGCCCTGCCGAACGTTGACTCAATATTATCGTAGGCGTAGAGGCCAATCGCAGATTGAGTCCGGCGAGGAGTCTAGTAAAGCCTGTCACTCCTAGCTCTGTCAAGATTCTGATGGTGGTCGAGGCCGGTGTCATCGGGTTCCTGTCCTATTGGATCGTTAGTGAGTACACTTTCAACGCATATTTTCAGTCATACGCTGACCAGTTGATTGGAACGCACATCACCACGTTTACCGCTGCTCTCGGACTATCGATTGGTCTAGCGGGGTCTGCCGTCGCCGCGGCAATGTATAGAAATCTCAAGCATGCAAAATATCGCCTTGAAACCGTAGCCGCTCCGAAGATCAGGGGTGCAGTCGACAAGATATTGTCCGGCCTGCCGACCCTTGACGAGCTTCAGCGTCCCAGAGTCGCGAAAGACTCAACCGTGTCTCCAACACCTCAGTCGCCCGCGGTCCAAATACTAGCGTCTGTTCCAGCTTCACCGGAACAGAAACAGATTAAGTTGGATGATACTAAGTCCTAGAGATTCTCTCCGCGTAGTCGAGCAAGCTCCTGCAACAATTCTCGTTCGCGTTTGTTCAACTCTCGCGGAATGTCGATGTCGACCCTGACTAATTCGTCTCCCCGGCCCCAGCCTTCCACGTGTGGGAAGCCCTTCCCCTCAAGCCGGAAGACTGTCCCCGCCCTCGTTCCAGGTGGAATTTTCAGTTGAGCCTTCCCATCGATCGCAGGCACTTCAAGCTCACCGCCGAGAGCGGCTTTGGGGATGCTGATCTTCGTCTCATACAGAACATTGTCGCCTTCGCGTTTGAAGGAGGGATGAGGCTTCAAGTGGATTCGAACATACAAATCGCCGGCCCGTCCGCCCAAAGCAGCGTTCCCTTCTCCGCGAAGTCTCAAGCTCTGTCCTTCATCTGCTCCCGCTGGCACTTTTACCTGTAACTTCGTTCTCTCACGGGTGAGTCCGTTGCCGCCGCAGTTCTTGCACGGCTTATCGACAACCGTTCCCGCGCCATTGCATTTGGGACATGTGGTTATCTGGATCATCTGTGCGAAACCTGATCGTTTGACCTGCTGCACCTGTCCTCGCCCGTAGCACGTCTTGCACGTCTTCCTCTGGCTTCCGGGCTGGGCGCCGGACCCGCCGCAGACACTGCACTGGGCTAGTCTGGGAACCTCTACCTCTCTGCTGGCTCCATGAGCTGCGTCGTCGAAGTTAATCTCGAGATCATGGACCAGGTCCTCGCCTCTGGAGGGTCGTTGTGGGGTTCCGAATCCTTGGAATGTGCTGAATCCGCCGAATCCTCGGAGGATCTGCTCGAAGATGCCTCCTAGGCCGCCTATGTCGCGGAAAATTGAGTCGAAGTCTGCTCCGCGGAAAATGTCCTCGGCGTTGTACCGTTCGTAGATTCCGGCTCGTCCAAACTGGTCGTACTGGTTCCGTTTCTCGTCGTCGGAAAGAATGGCGTAAGCTTCGGAGATTTCCTTGAAGCGCTCAGTTGCTTCGGGCGACTTGTTCCGGTCTGGGTGGTATTGTAGTGCGAGTTTTCGATAGGCGGATTTTATCTCGTCTTTGCCGGCGCCCTTCTGGACTCCAAGGACGTCGTAGTAGTCTCGCTTGTCCATGCCCTATTCATTCTACTCGTTCTCTACCGGGAACCCTCGTCTTTTACTTCCCGATACTCGGCATCGACCACCTTGTCACCCTCGGGTGACGCCTGTGTTCCCGGCGGTGGCGCCTGTTGGGCTTTCTCTTCACCCGGCTTTGACGCGACCTTCTCGTAGATCTCTGCGCCGATCTTCTGGAGTGTTCTGCTCAGCTCGTCGCTGGCACTCTTGATCTTGTCTGGTTCCTTTCCAGCTAGCGCGGCCCGCAGGACTCCTGAAGCCTTGTCGATCGTCTGGACTTGGTCAGGAGTGATCTTGTCCTTCAATTCCTCCTTGGTCTTATCCGCAGTGTAGAGCATGCTCTCTGCAGTATTCTGCAGCTCAATCTCCTCCTTCCGTTTCCGATCCTGCTCCGCGAACTCTTCCGCTTCCCTGACCATCTTCTCCTTGGACTCCTTGGAGAGTTTTGTAGACGCGGTGATGGTGATCTTGTTCTGCTTACCAGTGCCCAAGTCCTTGGCGTTCACGTTGAGCATACCGTTTGCGTCGATGTCGAAGGTGACCTCGATCTGTGGTACGCCTCTTGGCGCGGGCGGTATTCCGGTCAGATTGAACATTCCCAGAGAAATGTTGTCTCCTGCCATGGCCCTCTCTCCTTGGAGAACATGGATGGTCACTGTGGTCTGGGAGTCTGCGGCGGTCGAGAAGACTTGACTGCGTTTTGTGGGAATCGTCGTGTTACGTTCAAGAATTTTCGTCGCGACTCCGCCGAGGGTTTCGACTCCGAGAGATAACGGTGTCACGTCGAGTAGGAGAATGTCTTTGACTTCGCCTGCCAAGACAGCTCCCTGAATTGCGGCTCCGACCGCGACGCATTCCATCGGGTCAACCCCTCGCTCAGCCGGCTTCCCGATCATATCTTCAACGAACTTGCGTACCAACGGCATGCGAGTCTGGCCTCCGATCAGAATTATCCGGTCCACATCCTTCGCCTGGAGCTTTGCATCCTCCAGCGTTCGTTTTAGCGGGGTCTCGACTTTGCGAACTATTGGGTAGGCAAGTTCCTCAAGCTTCGACCTGGTGAGGGTAACGTGAAGGTGTTTTGGTCCAGAGTTGTCTGATGAGATGAAAGGTAGGTCGATGTCAGTGGTTAGGAGTGTTGAGAGTTCGATCTTCGCTTTTTCCGCCGCCTCCTTCAGCCTGGTCATTGCAGACTGGTCGTTTCGGAGGTTGATGCTGGTCTGGCGTTGGAACTCTGTGAGGAGATGATCGACGATTGCATTGTCGATGTCGGTGCCGCCAGTCTGTGTGTCGCCGCTCGTCGATAGGACTTGGAAGACTCCTCCGCCAAAGTCCATCAGCGTGACGTCGTGGGTTCCTCCTCCGAAGCTGAAGACCATGATTTTCATCTCCTTGTCCGTCTTGTCCAGGCCGTAGGCGAGACAGGCGGCGGTTGGTTCGTTGATTATCCGGTCTACTTCGAAGCCCGCGATCTCCCCCGCATCTTTCGTCGCCTGGCGCTGGTTGTCGTTGAAGTGCGCGGGAACAGTGATGACGGCTTTCTTTATCGGTCGCCCGAGAAATGTCTCCGTGTCCCGTTTGATCTTCTGGAGTACAAAGGCTGATATTTGCTGTGGAGTGTATTCCTTCCCGTATACGCGGACCTTGTAGTCGCTGCCCATCTTCCGCTTGATTTCTTGAATCGTTCCTTCGGCGTTGGTCGCAGCCTGTCTCTTGGCAGGCTCTCCCACAATCATCTGGCCGTCCTTCGTGAACGCGACTACTGACGGGAACATCTTGCCTGCGGCTGTCTGGCCTTCCCCACTAGGGATGACTAGAGGGCGACCGGCCTCCATTATCGCCGCGGCGCTGTTAGTCGTTCCCAGGTCTACGCCTAGGATCTTCTCGGTCTCAGGCTTACTCATTCTCTATCAGCCTCACTCGTTTCAGCTTGCTCATTTTCCTCCACTAGGTTCTTCCCTGCCACTTTAACTATGCTCGGACGTAGGACTCTTCCCTTCAACATATACCCCGCGCGGACCTCTTCAACAACCGTTCCTTCCTCCTTGTCGGAGACGACTCTAAGGGCGGCTTCGTGATAATCCGGATTGAACCTAGACCCCGCACCAGGAATCCTCTCCACACCCTCCTTGGACAGGATATTCTGAAGCCGCTTCTGGGTCATGCCTACTCCTTCCAACAAGACCGGGTTCTGCTTGGTCTCACGTGCTTTTGTAAATGCCAAGTCAATTTCGTCCTTCACCGTTAACAGATCCGAGAGGAGGCGTTCGTTACTGTATCTCTTCACATCTCCCATCTCTTTCTCGATCCTTTTCCTATAATTCTCAAAATCAGCTTGAAGATATTGAAGCCGGCGCAGCAAGTCGTCAGATTTCTCCTTTTCGTGTTCCAGAGCTTCTTCAAGCTCGGAAGTTCGGTTCTGGTCATCAAGCGGCAACTCCTCCTGCACTTGTTGCTCCGGAACGAGAGCTGTCTTGGACGGTTGACGGGCTAATGTTTCCGAAACAGGCCCATTTTCCTTCTCATCCAAGATGTAGCTCACCAGGGGATCGACTCTTCCAGCCCCGTTTCAGTCCAACGTTATCTGGGGCGAGAGTCTAGCCTCTCGGGGAAAAATTAAACCTTCTGACACAGTCGCACCCGCTGCCTCTCTTCCAATACCGATTCCCTCGATTTTGCTGTCTGGGTTACGCTTTCTTGATAGGATGCGTGCCTTGTCAGTAAGAAACAGTTGGGAGGACGCGCAAAGTGGGCTTATTCGATCATTTGAGAGCGCCTAAAGGCAAGGTCTGGATTAGCTTTGACAAGCCGACGTTCGTTGAGGGAGAAGGTGTGGTTGGGAAAGTGAATGTTCAAGCTCAAGAATACATCCAGTCTCTAGGGGTTAGAGTAGAGGCTCGGGTGTTTGAAAATTACGAAGAGATGGTATGGGTCACGCTTCCCAATAATCAGAGGATTCAGGAAAGGCAGCGTAGGCAGAACGTCCTCTTTTCGAGAGACGTCCAGGTGACCGGGCCCAATGACTTTGGCAGTGGTCCAACTCAGACTTTTCCTTTCAGCGTAGGTATTCCTCCCTGCAGGGCAACTAGGGGCGGGGCAACCGTGGAGAACAGCATCAAAGCCGTTGTCCAAGTCAAAGGCCGCCCAGATCTCACCGGGCAGACACAGGTTGCATTCGTTCCGCCTAGTAGCATGCCACAGCCGATGCAAGGCTACATGCCGCCAGGTTATCCTGTACCACAAGGTTATGGCCCCCCCGGATACAATCCGGGATACAATCCCAACCCAGCCTACGGGGTCCCGATGGGTCCAGGATATGGTCAGGGTCAGCCAGTGCCAGGATACGGGATGCCTCCACAAAGTCAGATGCCTCAGCAACAGGTCGCGCAGGTTCGTTGCAAGTATTGCCAGAGCCTCATGAATCAGAATTCGAGCAATTGTCCCAACTGCGGGGCCCATCAGTAGACAAGACTGTACCTTCCGCGCTGCCTAGGCAGCCGTGCTGACTAAGACGACGCCTGCTATTATCATGAATGCGCCCGTCCCAGAATAGAGATTGAATGGATCACCGAAAATAATCACCGATAACGCGACGGCGACCATAACCTCAATTGGCAGGATTATCGAGGACACGGTTGGAGAGACGGATTCTAATCCTTTCATGAAGAAATAGTACGCTCCCACAGTCGCGAAGACGGCCAGGAAAACGACGTAGAACAAAGCTACCGGAGCAAGATTGATCGAAGAACTAAAGTCGAAGCCGACGGTTGGAAGTAGAAGCGTGGCCGTCACCAGGATAATCCCTCCTGTAACTGGTCTTCCTCCCTTCTTTTCGACGAGGTCCTTTGACAGGACGAAGACCAGCGCTATGGTTACGGCCGTTCCTAGAATCAAGAAATCGCCGAGCGCTTCGGAGCTCCCGAGATTTACTGTCTGTCCTCTGGTGACGAGGAGCACGATTCCGATGAACCCTGACAAGACTCCCGCTCCTTTTCGCATCCCCATTTTTTCTTGTACATAGAACAAGGATAACACCGGAATCATCAGAGCAGCAGTGCTGATTATGAGAGCGGCATTCGAAGAAGAAGTGATGAGCTGTCCCTGAAACTGGGTGACGTATCCTAGGGAGTTGATGAATCCAATGATCCAGATCTGTCTTGACCTGAAAAGATCGCGTTGCACCCAGCCTCTTCCTCGTAACAGGAGAATGATGAGTGCTGAAGCAAACGAAAATCGTAGGGTGACAAATGTATTGGGCGGGATGAAGTTTAGGCCGAGTTTTATTACTGGAACACTGGTTCCGAACAGGAGTCCAGCAAGTATCGTTGCTGCGAGCCCTCTTCGGTCGATCATACTTGGGTGCCTGCTAAGCAGTCAGGGATGGATGCTGCAAGAGCTTAAGTTCATAATCTCTGCTTGAGCGGGTCACGGCTACGGTCATCATAATTCAGACAATCACGCATACGTTCATCATGGATGATCCTAAGACTGTGCGGTCAGGAAATATTGTGTACGCTAGGCTTATCTTTCACCATTCCGACCATTCCATCCAGCATGAGTGAGGTCACCCTTCTCCCAGGCAACACGGTAGAGTGTGCCTGGTGCAAGGATCCTAAACCGATAACTGAGACTACATGGTTCATGCCAGAACCCGGGGAAAGGTCGGTTCGGCTCTGCAGCTTCTGCTACGAAGAAGCCCGCAAACAGGTCCGACTATTGAGATTCGTCAGGACCCGCGGCGAATTCCCTGTAGAAGCAGCTTCCTAAGCAACGCTCTCCTCCCAAGAACTCATACCCACATCGTCAGGATGCACGCTGGTCCCGAGCTATCACAAGGGCTAGGCAACAGCAGGCCTCCGAAGCTTGGGATCATAGCGTAGAATTGCAAAACGTTATGCCGTCAAGAAGAGCAAGACACTCGAGTCTGAGGAGTACTTGCCTTCGGAACCTAACGTTGTCGTTCTCGGTTGTGGAATGGGCGGTTTCACTGCAGCCAGTCTGATCTCTAGACAAATGGGCGGTTCGGGTCTTGTCACCGTTGTAGAGCCGCAGTCGCGGCTACCTTTTCCGCCGGCGTTTCAGTGGCTGGTGTTCGGCTGGCGTCAGCCTGAGAAAATACAGCGCAATCCAACGGGTCTTACCAAGAGAAAGAATGTTCGGATGGTCAGTGAGAAGGTGGAGAAGATCGATGTCAGCGGACGGAGTGTTAAGACCCAGTCTCAGACGATTCGATATGACAAGCTAGTAATCTCCCTAGGCACCGAATTCGCCTTCGATCAAGTAGCTGGTCTTCATGACTACAGCCATAACGCCTACTCGATTGAAGGAGCTCTGAAACTCCGCGAGGCGATTGACAACTTCAATAGTGGCACAATCGCGATAGGAATATCACGACTCCCAATAAAATGCCCACCTGCGCCCTACGAACTGGCTCTACTGATGGAGGAACACTTCCGACGAGCAAAGAAGAAAGTTGAGATTCAATTCTTCACGCCTGAGCCCCACCCGGTTCCTGCGGCAGGCAGCGTAATCGGAAAACAGGTCGAGCGACTCTTGAACAGTCGTGGGATCAAATATTTGTCGAAGACGAAACTGGCTAGGGTTGACAAGGATAAGATTCTCTTCGATAATGGTTCAGAGTTGAAGTACGATATTCTCGTCACTACTCCGCCACATCGTTCATCTCAAGTTGTAAGAGATGCAGGTCTGACCGACGATTCCGGTTGGATTCCCGTGAACCCCCATAATCTCGCAACGCGACACGAGGACGTGTTCGCCATAGGCGACATTACCTCAATTGAGACCCCTCATGGGCATGCGCCCTACTTGCCGAAAGCAGGGGTCTTTGCACAAGGCCAGGCCGAGGTCGTCGCCAACAACCTGGCGATATCAATTACCAACAAGGGAGAAATGAAGCAATGGAACGGTGAAGGCTCCTGCTACCTGCAAGTCGCAAAATCTGAAAGCGCTTTTCTCAAGGGTGCCTTTCTCTCCAATCCTCCTCGGCTAGAGTTTCACCCTCCTCGCAGAAAATGGTTCTTGGAGAAGTTGAGGCTCGAAAAAGAGTGGTTGAAGCTAAAGTGAGACTCTCAGCAATCAGCTTCTCTGATTAGCCCTTTCGAACTTGCTCAATCTGGAAGCTGCCATTTCGATAGTGTGAGGCATCTTCGAGAAGGAGAAGCGCAGCTTGCGCCTACCTTTAGATGGAAAATGATAGAAGCTTGAGCCTGGTACAGCACCAATCCCTATCTTCTTTATCAGATGCTCTGCAAGTTTCCGATCATCTTTGAAACCCGTTCGAGTGATATCCGTCCAGACGTAGTAGGCACCTTCGGGGACAGTGCATATGAAAGAAGCATTCTCCAGTGTCTGCAATAGCAACCTTCTGCTCTTCGCGTAAAGGCTCCGGAGGTCCCGATAGTAGTGGAGCGGGAGCTTCAGAGCAGCGATGCAGGCCTCCTGCAAAGGCGTTGGGGCGCAGACCGTCAGAAAATCGTGTACCTTTCGCACCGCGAGCGTCAGTTTCTTCGGAGCGATCACGTATCCAACTCGCCAGCCAGTCGCGCTGTAGGTCTTTGAGAATCCAGAAATTGTGATTGTGCGATTGTCCATACCGTCCAGGCTTGCGATGCTAATATGTTTCCTGTCGTCGTATAGGATATGCTCGTAGATCTCGTCGGTGATTGCAAAGGCATCATAGTCCGTGCAGAGGTCTCGAACGAGTTCTAGCTCATGACGCGTGAAGACCCTGCCTGTTGGGTTGTGGGGAGTGTTGATTATGACCGCTTTGGTCTTTCTGGAGAAAGCTTCCTTCAACTTCTCTTCTTCGATCTTGAAGCTAGGCTCTTCGAGTCCAACGTATCTGCACTTTGCTCCCGAGAGAATTGAGTCTGGACCATAATTTTCGTAGAACGGTTCGAAGATTACAACTTCCTCACCTGGGTTCAGGAGGGCCAGAAGAGATGAGATCATGCCTTCGGTGGTTCCGCATGTTACCGTGACATTGTCGTCTGCATTGCATTCGACGTGATTGAAAGTCGACATCTTGTGAGCGATAGCCTGTCTGAGAAGGGGAACTCCGTGAGTAGTCGAATACTGATTATGGCCCTCTCGGATAGCTTGCGCAGCTGCACTCTTCACTTTGTCGGGAGGATCAAAGTCCGGGAACCCTTGCGCTAGGTTAATCGCGTTGTAAGCTTGGCATAGCCTAGTCATTTCTCGTATTACGGATTCAGTGAAACCCTCAGCTCTACGGGATGGTCCTTTGCCCATGGCCCACGAGGAGAATTCTACGCCTAGTAAGGGTTCTTCTATTTGTCCGATACAAAGTAGGTGGGGTCTAAATAAAGCCCAGTCAGTTCGAGGATGAGTCACTACCATTGGCTTACTGTTCTGTCTTCTTGTACAGAGTTCCGAGAAGAAAGGCAGAGGCCTTTGTACATGCTCTCAAACCGATCATGAAACTGTTCGAAGATGCCGGATGCTTGTCCGATGAACTTCTGCGACCGAAAGATATGACAGCCAAATTCGGTGGAGCTAGCCTGCCCTTAGCCGTCGAGCTTGCCAGTGATGAAGAACTCTGGATCGAGATCGCCAAGTTCAAAGATGCGTCCCACATGAAAGAAGTTCATTCTCAAGTAGCCAAGAATCCCGACCTCGAGAAGCTTCACTCCAGATTCGATCTCCTCATCTCCGGGAAGCAGGTCTATCACGCAGAGTTCGAATCTCTGCGTCCCCAGCCATAACCTAGGTATTGGAGCCGACAGCGCGTTCGGAACAGTTCCCACTTTTCTATTGTACTCGAAGTGTTGGTAACACTACTCTGAAACTTCAGACTCTGCGAATGCTTGATGACGTACATGGCAAAAGCCGTAAAAAAGAGTCAACCTTCAAGACGACAAACCAAGTCGAAGAAAGCTCTAGGCACTGTGAGAGCAAAGAGATCAACCGATCATACGAGAGCGTCACCTAAGGTTTCGACCAGAAAGACAGTTTCAAGAACCGGTCACCAGCAAAGTAGTGACACCACTTACATTTTCGAGTGTACCAGATCTGGATGCGGATATCGAATCCCACGCGAAGAGAAGGCTGAGTTAGGGTCGCTCCGCTTCGATCTCAAATGTCCCAAATGTCATAATAGGGAATTCAAGTGCCTAGGCAAGGGCGATCTTCCAGCAAGTTTCGAATTGCCTGTGCCCACAACGAACATCGACTTTGACAACATTAGACCTGTAGACCTCGGATCGAACTAGAACCTCCCATTTCACGAATCTGAGCTTTTTTGGCCGAGGAGAAGACGAGTCTCTACTCTCTTTTCTTCGAATCAAGAAAGAGTATCGAGACGAAGACTTAACAGAACCTTTCCTCGTTCAGCAAACAATGACTGTTAGTGAACTTTCTTCTGAAAAACTGAGATTGGAATGTCCGCCCGACCAGGTCGGATGCGAGACCAGTGCAGAACTGGGTCCTGTAGATGGCATCATCGGGCAAGACCGTGCCCTGAAGGCATTGAAGTTCGGGGTCGAAATGAAGGGTAAAGGCTTCAATGTCTACGTTGCAGGTCCACCGATTACCGGAAAGAGACCTGCCGCCCGAAGCTTCCTAGAGAATATTGCGAAATCCCGTCCAATTCCTCCTGACTGGGTCTATGTGAACAATTTTCAGAACCCATACGAGCCGAAGGCACTGAAACTCCCCCCGGGTAAGGCTAGGGTATTCCAGAAAGACCTCAAGAATCTTGTTGACCAGGCTAAGAGGGCCGTTCCTGCGGCGCTTCAGAACGACGAGTTCGTTTCAAGAGGGAATGGCATTACGAAGAAGGCTGTCGCCGAACGAAACAGGATTCTCAGTGAGCTGAACAAGCAAGCAGAGGTTCACGGCTACACGGTGCGCATGACCCAGCTAGGCATCACGATAATCCCCGTTGTTGATGGCAAGACGGTGAGTCAGGAAGAATTCGACTCTCTTCCGGCCCGCGTGAAGAAGAAATACGATCAGAGCAGAGACACCGTCCGAGCTGCGCTTGACAAGGCAGGGAAAGAAGTCAATGATCTGGATGCTAGGACCTTAGAGGAGCTGAAAAAACTCAGAGACGACTCGGTGCGTTACGCGATTGGTGGTCTCATGACCAATCTCGTTTCTCGCTACGAGGGTATGCCAGACGTTGTTCAGCATCTCAACGAGCTCAGGGACGACATCATGGAGAATACAGAACTGTTCACTCCCGGGGGGGCTGAGGAGAAACCGGACGCGGAACAACAGAGTCCCTTGGAGAAGAGTCTACCTGAGTTTCTGTTTCGCCGGTATGATGTGAACGTCATCGTAGATAATTCAGAATCGAAAGGGGCTCCAGTAATATCGGAAGACAATCCAACAGTAACTAATCTGCTTGGCAAGTTTGAGAACGAATCACGATTCGGAGCGCTCACAACAGATTTCACCCTCATCAAGGGAGGCTCGATACACCGAGCTAATGGAGGCTACCTCATCCTTGGGGCTGTTGAACTGCTAAAGAACCAGTTCTCCTATGACGGCTTGAAGCGGGTCCTACAGAGCGGAAGTATCCTGATTGAGGAGACTGGGCAGAGGCTTGGAGTCGCCAGCACTAAGACCCTGGTCCCTCAGCCAATACCATTGAATGTGAAGATAATACTCGTCGGAGATCATGAAATCTACCAGGCGTTATACACTCAGGATCCCGACTTCGGGATCCTATTCAAAGTCAAAGCCCACTTTGATGATTCCATCGAAAGGAATGACCAGAACCAGAAAACATACGGCAGCTTCGTTCACTCTCTCTGCGAGAGAGAGGGGCTCAACCATTTGGAGGCTCCAGCTTTGGCGAAGGTTGTGGAGTATGGGTCCAGGTTGGCTGAAGATCAGACAAAGTTGTCAACAAAGTTTCCCGAGATAGCCGATCTCGTTCGAGAAGCAAATTTCTACGCGGTACAAGAAGGAGCCAAACTGATCAAAGATGTTCACATCACGAAGGCCCTGGACGAGAAAGTCTACCGTTCCAATCTTCTCGACGAGAAAGTGAAGGAGATGATTGAGCGAGGAATTATTCTCATAGACACTTCAGGAACCCAGGTGGGACAAGTAAACGGCCTCTCAGTAATAGGCCTCGGAGATTTTGACTTCGGCCAACCCTCCCGGATTACCGCTAGCCTGGGATTGGGGAGGAGAGGAATAGTCGACATCGAACGCGAGTCTAAAATGGGGGGACAAACGCACACCAAGGGCGTCCTCATAATTTCAGGCTATCTCGAGAACAAGTATGCTCACGACAAACCATTGAGCCTCTCGTGCAGACTTGTCTTCGAACAGAGCTACGGTGGCGTAGACGGCGATAGTGCGTCGAGCACTGAACTCTATGCGATACTCTCAGCTTTGTCGGAGCTGCCCCTCAGACAGAATCTTGCGGTGACAGGCTCAGTCAATCAGAAGGGTGTGGTTCAGGCAATTGGCGGCGTTAACGAGAAGATAGAGGGTTTCTACAAGACCTGTAAGGCCAAAGGACTGAAAGGTGACGAGGGGGTTATGATCCCTAGAAGCAACATCCAGCACCTAATGCTGAACGAGGAAGTTGTCGAAGCAGTCAGGCAAGGCAGATTCCACATCTATCCGGTCGCTACGATTGACGAGGGCATAGAAGTTCTGACTGGTGTGAACGCCGGTCAGTTGAGGAGCGATGGAACCTACGAGCCCGGCACTGTCCATTATAGAGTTAACAAGCGTCTCGCCGAGATGAATAAGAGAATGGCTGCGTTAGGGGGTCCCTCAAGATTGGAGGAAGAGGCTCCAACATCTGAGCTCGAGGCTCTGGCACGGACCCGGTCAAAACAACAGCCCGAACCGTCTGTCACGGTTTGATGGTTCTTCGCACCAACAGATGATGAGGTCCCATAGGACCGACTAATTTGAAATTCTCCCGTTCGAACATGGATTCTGTTCCGAACCAGAACCAGCTGGACCATTTCGACCACGCCTTGGCTGACTTTTGCGTTACTGGATATGCTTCGACTACTCCTCCACCGTGTTCCTTGATCGAATCTAGCGCAGCCTTCAAGGCGAGATCTGCAACTCCCTTCTTGCGATAGTCTCTATCGACAAAGAAACAGGTGATGCGCCAAAGCTTCTCCGGCTCATCCAACTTGTCAAGTCGTTTGTAATTTCTACCATTGTCGATTCGTGGGAACTCTTGCCTCAATCCGTACGCGCACCATCCGATAGGATTTCCGCCATCGTAGAGAAGAACTCCATGAGAACGGTCTTGATCAACAAGCGATTTCTTGTCACGCTTGTTCTTGGCACGCCTCTCGGAAGGTGTCAATTCTTTCATTGTTCTACCACGGGGGCGCTGATAGTGCATGCACCAACAACCTCCAACTCCTCCGTGCTTAGAGAACAATCTGTCAAAGTCCGGCCATGTAGCGGGGCTTAGCTCTCTAGCGCTGTAGTTGGGTTCACTCGACAACAAAAGGCTCGCATAGTTGCGATGCCTCTGTCGAGAAATAACCTCTCTGCCGGCGAGCGCTGACCTGTCACACGACGCCGATAGCAGTTCGATCACCGGTGTCACGTTTAAGAAGGGCGAGTCCGTCATCGCTTCCCTGGTTTCTAATGGAAGCAGCTACAACCACAACCCGACCTCAACCGCGAGAATCTACGCTAGTGCACTTCGAGATCCCTACCAACGAGCCGGAGAAAATAGCTCGCTTTTACGAGCAACTTTTCAGCTGGAAAATTGCAAAGGTCCCGATGGGACCAATGGACTACTGGCTCATATCCCACAAGGACGCCGGTGAGAACGAGACCATGGGCGGACTCTACAAGAAGACCATGGGCGAAACAGGATTTCTCAACCATTTCAGCGTAGTCAACATCGACCAATCCCTCGCCAAGGCTACGAATCTTGGAGCGAAGGTTGCCAAGGGCAAGGAAGAGATCCCGAACATCGGATGGTTCGCGATCCTCCAGGACCCAGACGGCAACAGTTTCGCCCTGTTCCAAGCCTCAGGCAGAATGTAGACAAGGACTCGCGTACAATCCTACTCCCTCTTTTTTCTTCATATCGTAGCGGAGAGACTGGCGATGCTTGCATCGAATAGTGTGACCAACTCTCGGTCACGGCGGTCAACAAGAGTAGGCTCGCTTCGTTCAGAATCTGTAGGTGGCTTTCGAATATGATGGAAGACGGAGATCAGAATCAGACTTTGGTGCCCCCAAGCAATACTCCTAGTCCCGCTCAGACCTTCACGCATACGCGACTGACCTTTGCACTGATTATTGCAGCTGTCTTTCTAGATGTTGTTGATTTCTCTATTATCCAAGTAGCTCTACCATCAATTCGAATTCAATTCATAGTGTCCTTGGCTGACAGCCAATGGATAGTCGGCGCTTACGGGATAACGATGGCGGGCTTTCTATTGCTTAGCGGTCGAGCTGGGGACATTTACGGCCAGAAGAAACTGTTCATTTCCGGAATAGTGCTCTTCACGATAGCCTCGATGACAGGCGGCTTTGCAACTTCACTCCTGTTCCTCGTCGTATCCCGAGCGATACAGGGGATTGGTGCAGCAATATCCACCGTCACCGCCTTTGCGATCTTCATTGGCCTGTTCCCTGAGGGTAATGAAAGGAACAGGGCGTTGGGAATTTTTATTGCAGTACTCTCCGCCGGTTTCGCAGCCGGGTCTGTTGCAGGCGGAATCCTCACAGTTACGTTTGGCTGGAGGTCTGTTATGTTCATCAACGTTCCCATCGGGATCGTTGCGGCCGTTCTTTCCCAAAAGTATCTCCCCAATGCGGCCGGCCGGCTCATCAATTCTCACCTTGATCTTCCAGGCGCGTTGACGGTCACCGGGGGACTGTTGCTTCTAGTCTACGGCTTGACGAACGCTGCGAATAGTTTCACTTCGCTTGAGACAATCATCCCTCTAGCTCTCTCGATTGTTGCCCTCGCGGCATTCGTTGCCATCGAATCGGCATCGAAGGCTCCATTGATGCCTCTGAGCTTCCTACGTCGGGGAACCGTTCTAACCGCTAACCTCCTATCCTTGATACTCGGAGCAACGGTTGCGGGGCTCTCATTCATCCTGACGATCTACCTCCAGCAGGTGCTCGGCTATTCCCCCGAGCTAGCCGGTGCAGGTTTTCTGCCTGGAGCGATCATATTCTTCATCGTCGGTGGCTGGGGCGCTTCGCGCTTGGTCAACAGATTCGGCATCCGGAGAGTGTTGGTCGGGTCGGCTGGTCTGATCGCCGCAGGGTCCGCCCTGCTTGTTGGGATCTCTCCAAACGGAGACTATTTCGGAATACTTCCAGGAATGATCCTCTGGTCTCTAGGCGCGAGTATTGGATTTCCCGCAATTAACGTAGCTGCGATTGCGGGTACGAAGCCGGGAGAGGAAGGGCTTGCGTCAGGGCTGATTTCGACCTCAACGCGGCTGGGATTCCCCCTCGGATTGGCATTGCTATTGACGGTGGCAGGTGCGACCGATCCTCAGCCGGTTGCAGATGTAGTGTCGGCTGCCGGGCTTGTTAGAGGATTCCAGTTTGCAATCGCGACGGCGGCGCTCTTGGGCGTGTTAGGTGTGCTAATTGCTCTTCGCGTAAAGGAGCCGCCTAAATGGCAGAACTACGCGCCGGGACCACAGTAGAACCGATCGATAAGGCCCGACCGGGCCTTCTAGGCCACCACGAGTTTCTCGAATACCAGTTCTTTGGCTAGCCTTGCTAAGTCTACAGGCGATGTCCCGTTTGTCTTGGCAAGTTGCTGGGCGGCCGGTGGTTCTGAGAGGTAGCTTGGTAGTCGGGCCTTGATCCGGTCTTCGTATGTTGGAATGGTCTCGTTCTGGTAGAAGACGCCGATTGGGATCTTGTCGCCCCACTCTCTCGACTTTTCAATTATCCGCGACATTTTCTTCTCGACATCATCCTCGCTCATCATTGGCGTAATCTTCCCATCATAACCTGTAGGTTCCAGCTCGTATGGGCGGGGTGTAGGTTTTTTCGTGACAGGGTCTATTCGGTCTTCCCCGCCATACCATTCCTTCGTGTTGATATCGTTGTAGGTGGGACACGGTTGGAGTATGACGACTAGTGCGAAGCCTTTGTGGGTGACCGCTTTCTTTACCGTCTCTTTGAGATGCTTCGTGTTGTAGGCGTAGGAGCGGGCGATGAATGTGAATCCCGATGCGAGCGCGAGTAGTATTGGGTTGACGTTTGTGTTGATGTTAGGCATAGGTAGTGATTTGGTCTGCATCCCGAGTTGTAGCGTGGGCGAGGCTTGCCCCTTGGTGAGTCCGTAGACTCCGTTGTCGTGGATGATGTATGTCATGTCGATGTTTCTTCGTCCTGCGTGGACGAAGTGTCCCACTCCTATTCCGAGCCCGTCGCCGTCGCCTCCTATTGCGATGACTTCGAGGTCAGGGTTCGCAAGTTTCGCGCCCTGCGCGAAGGGTAGAACTCTGCCGTGTAGCGTGTGTACGCCGGTAGCGTTTGTGAAGTGGACGATCTTTCCGGAGCAGCCTATTCCGGAGAAGAGGACGAGCTTGTTCATGTCAATGGGCAGCTCAGTCAGTGCCATCTTGAGCCCGGCTTCTATACCGAAGTCTCCGCATCCGGGGCACCAGTCGTTGTGGACATCTGTCCGGAGGTCCGAGAGTTTAAGCGCCATGGGTCAACACCATTCTCTTGTTTTGTGTCGGGTTTGAGATTATCCGTTTGACGCTCTCGTAGATCTCGTCCTGGGTCATCGGTCTTCCATTGTACTTTAGGATCTTGTTGTTGATGTCTATCATTGTCTTTTCCGCAATGACCTGGGCCATCTGGCCCGAATAGTTCTGCTCGATATCGATCGGGAGTTTGGCCTTTGACAGTTTTTCCTTAACACTCTCTGTCGGGAAGGGATTTGCAAGTCGTATCTGCAAGAACTCGACGCTGATTCCGTCTTTCTCGAGAAGTTTCATCGCGTCGAGTATTGGTCCCTTCGTTGATCCCCAACTGACAAGTGTGGCGTCGGCCTGTTTCTTGCTGGACGGGAAGAAGTTGAACTTCTCCATTTCAGGAATCTCCCGTGCCGCCGTTTCCAGTTTAGTCATCCGCTTGTCCATCATGCTAATCCTGTTGAATGGATCCTCCTCGATGTGTCCCATCTCGTCGTGTTCGTCTCCGCTGTTCCAGAAACGGTGTCCCGAGCCGAGAACTGCTCTAGGCGATACGCCGTCGGGGGAGAACGCGAATCTGTGGTATGGTTCGCCGTTCCCGTTCGGGGATTCGTTGTTCTCGACCATCTTTCCGCGATTAATCTTGACCAGGTCCGCTTTGAGTTGTGGGATGGTGACGCTGGTGTTTGCCATTGACTTGTCGATGAGGTGTATGGACGGCATCTGGAATTGTTCTGCATAGTTGAAGATTCGGATCGCGTCGTAGAAGCATTCTTCGAGGTCCCCTGAGCAGAGGACGATGCGCGGGAACTCGCCGTGGGAGGCGCTGAGTACGAATTTGAGGTCTCCTTGTTCGTGGCGTGTGGGTTGGCCTGTTGAGGGTCCTCCGCGTGAGTATTGTGTTATCACTACTGGGACCTCGTTCATTCCCGCCCATCCTAGACCCTCGACCATTAGTGAGAATCCTGGTCCGGAGGTTGATGTTGCGGCTCGGGCTCCGGCTAGTGCCGCGCCCGTGGCCATTGTGATAGCAGCGATCTCGTCCTCTGTCTGCGTGACAAGAACCGATCCTTTCTTTCCAAGTTGACCCCCGTCGGAGAGGTCGAAGTTTTCGTGTGATTCTATGAACTCGCTCTCGTCGGCGGCGGGCGTGATAGGGTAGTATGTCTGGACTCTGCATCCGCCGACAATTTTTCCAAGGGCGACTGCTTCATTGCCCATGAGTAATAGTCTGGGTTGGTTCTGTATGGGCTTGAGCTGGTACGAGAAAGACTGTTTCGGAAGTCCCTTGGCGATATCGTAGGCCATCTTGGCCCCGATCTCGTTCATGTCGATGACCTTCTTCTTGCTTCCAAAGGTCCTAGCGATCGACTGGTTGAGGTAGTTGACGTCAAAGCCGAGGATTGCGAATGAGGCTGCGACCGAGAGGACGTTGACTATCCGTGAGACTTTGCTGAGCTGGTGTTCTCCAATCTGGGCCGCCGTCTTTGCGACTATGTCATTATACGGTATCGGGTAGAGGTTGACGCTTCTCTTCTTAGCCTCTTCCAGTATTCCCGCGACCGTTCCGGGCAGTCCCTGCTTGGCTAGCCTGTCTTTGACCCGGGCTACGACTGGTTGTTCGATGGTGTCGACCTTGTCTATCTCGACCGCGCTGAAAGTAGGGTCGTAGATTATTCCCCCTCCGGGGCAGACCTCATCGGCATGGCGAATGAGGGTCTCGGCGTCAAATGTGGCTAGGAGGTTGACGTTGTTTACCTGTGATCTTATCCTCTCGCTGTTCGCCCGGACCTCGAAATAGCTGTGTGGTCCCTTGATGCTCGAATAGTACTCTCGCGAACCGAAAGTCCAGAGACCAGAGAGGGCGCAGGCTCCTGCGAATATGTTGGCGGATGAGTCAACTCCGCTGCCTTGCGGGCCACCGGTCATCCAAGAGAGGTCGTTCGTCTTGGCTGGAGCGTTGCTCGTGGACTAGCCCCCGGTCGCCCTTCCGTGCCCTACCGCGCAGTCGCAATCGCTGCTCTCGTTACAGTATGGACAGGCGCACTCACAATCGTCCATTACGGTTTCACAGTTGGGACACAAATACAGTTCGTTTTTGTCCAGCACAATTATCGCACCAAGAAGGTGCTGGTCTTCTCAAATAAGGCTTTACGGAAGAAATGTTCATGTCTTAACTTTGGAGGTTACTTCATTTCAAATCCTAATTCTTAGTGCGACTGATCTGTCCTTTCTTGTCTGTAGCCAGTGAATGAACCGAATTAGTCGATATTGAATGCCGTATTTTGTCTTGAGAAGTGAGAACGCAATCTTCGCCTCTGCCTCGCCAGTTATGATGGCTTCCGCCTCGATCCAATTGCTCTTGGTGATGCCTCTTCCGGTAGACGGTGCAATTCGGACGTGTGGGTTACGCCGAATTCTCTTGGCTTTCCCAGTGTCCGTGTTGGTCCTGACGTAGATGATTCCTTGATGTTCAACAAACCAGACTGGGGTTCGAACTGGGTCTCCATTCTTCCGATAGGTTTCAATGACGAGGTATGGCTCGGCGACAAGGTCCGCAAGCTTCGCCGTTGGAGCGTCGGCACTTGCCGGTTGAGACGAATCCCGAGCCTCGATCCGGTTTTTCTCAGACTAGTTCAATATTCTCTTCGTTGAATCCAAGCTTAACGAGCTCATCCCGTGCCTTGGTTCGGTGATCTCCGTGGAGGACGATTCGCTTATCCTCGACATCGCCGCCCGTGCCGAGCGCTTCCTTGAGCTGATGGGCAAGTTCTCTCAGCGACGATTCATCCTTGGAGAGTCTGTGCGGTTCGACGATCGTCACTTCTCTTCCGGAGCGATGGTGCGCCTCCAGTCTTACTACGAAGTGCTCTGATTCTTTGTCGATGTGTTTGAGTATGTCTTCGAATGTTAGATCTTCGCTACTCATCTAGTCTCTCTCCTATGCCTCAACCATCTGATGTGGGTGTTCGATGGTGTGATGGTAGTGCTCTGGTGGCATAAACGACTGGAATGCTCTATCCACTACTTCGCTTAAGGCTGGGTGAATGTGCATCATATCCCTTATTGGCCTGTAAGTCTGTTCGGGCGTGTACATTAATGGGATTATCTCGTGTATTAGTGTTGAGGCTTCGGGGCCGATGATGTGGGCGCCTAGGATTCTCTCGGTGTCTGCTTCCACGATTACCTTGACGAAATAGTCCTTGACATTCAGCGCTTCTCCTTTGGCAGTGTCCTCGTACTTGTGGTGGCCTATGAGCACCTTGTCCGTTCCATACTTTGCTATGGCTTCTTGTTCTTTCATTCCGACCCCGGCAATCTCAGGATAAGTGAAGATGGCATGTGGGACGGCGTGATAGTCTACCTTGACCTTTCGCTTTAGTATCGCGTTGTAGTAGACTATAGCCGACTCGTAGTTTGCAACATGTTTGAAGAGGTACTTGCCGTCCGCATCTCCAAGCGCCCAAATGCCCGGCTGAGAGGTCTCTAGATATTCGTTGACCGCTATCCATCCATCGGGTGTTGTCTTTATTCCAGACTTTTCGGGATGAAGAATGTCAGTTATCGGACCTCGTCCGCTTGCAATCATTATCTCACGAGCCGAAACGGTAAGAGTCTTTCCCGTCTTCCGATCCAACGCTTCCAGCTCTTTCAAACCGGAGGAGGTCTCTCGCACTTCCTTGACCTCATGATTTGTCACGATGCTGATGTGTCGGCCCAGTACTTTCTTTGCGAGTTCAGAGACTTCGGGCTCTTCTTCCGGGACGAACTGAGGGTTTCTGCCGATAATCGTGACTCTGGATCCCATGCACGCAAAGAAGTGGCTGAATTCTGCTGCTATGTATCCGGCCCCTACGATCGCGATGCTTTCGGGTAGTTGTTTCATCTTGAAGGCTGTGTCGCTGGTGTGGTAGCTTATCTTGTCAAGTCCTTTGATGGGCGGGATGATGGTTTTGGAGCCTATGCAGAGGAAGATCATTCGCGACTTGATCTCAGTCCCGCTGACCTTCATCGTGTAGGGTGCTACGAATTCTGCTGGTGCATGGTAGTAGTCAATGTTCTTGGAATTGGATAGTCCTTCTCTTATCTGGTCGATGTCTTGATTGATCAGTCTCCGCATTCTTTCCATTACAAATTCGAAACTGATCTTCTTGATCTGGGTGTCAATGCCGAGTTCTCGTGCCTCCTCGATCTTTCTGACGAGCTCTGCGGGATAGAGCAGGATTTTGGATGGTATGCATCCGCGAGTTAGGCAGATTCCGCCGGGCTCGTCCTTGTCGATGACTGCGATACGAATGTTAGGATTCTCCTGAATCAAAGGATCGACGATGTTCATGGCCGATCCACTGCCGATAATTATCAGGTCGTACTCTTTCATAGCCGCGAAGTTGAGCTTCGATGCAAATAAGCATGAAGCCATGCTGGTGCAGAATGTCGAGTGGAATAGACATCTGATTAGGGGATCGATGGAAACGCTCATTTCTGGGAACTCCAGTATCTTTAGAGTAATGGGTTGTACAATCTGCAAGGAGAAAATGTCACGCAACACGTTTAGGTGGTGGAGACAATCGCACTATCAATCATTGCATGCAGATTATGCAAGGGCCGTCGGGCGTTGGTACAGAAACTTCTTTGCCCGGCTCGGACTCTTCTTGGTAGCGCTCCTTCTGACCCAGTATCTTTGGCTTAGCTACGGGGGCTTGTACGCCACAATACGGGTGGTTACGATTCTATCTTTCATCGCATTTTGTGTCTATGAAGTCGATCTTCTCTTCCGTAGAATTTCTCGGCATTACCTTAGTGATTGGAAGGATCGGCATCCTTCACAATAGCTCCTTTATCCTCTCAATAAGACTGGCAAACAATCTACCAGTGGTCACGGGCTTTGGATAATATCACGCTTGCTCTGAATTTCTCGGGAACCTTCGCTTTCGGGCTCAGCGGTGGGATACTAGCGGTAAAGAAACGGATGGACCTCTTCGGAGTACTAGTTCTCAGCGTGGCAACAGGTCTTGGCGGAGGAATCATGAGAGATCTCATTCTCGGACATACGCCACCAGCGACGATAACCGATTGGCGTTATCTGGCCGCGGCCGCTCTAGCGGGAATCATTGTCTTCTTATGGTACAACAGAATCGCGAATCATGGGACGTTCGTAACTACCTTCGACGCCGTTGGACTCAGCGTCTTCACAGTCACCGGGACGGTTATCGCGCTCGATGCTAGCCTGGGTCCTGCTCCTGCGGCCTTGCTAGGCATGCTCACTGGCGTGGGAGGTGGCGTGCTGAGAGATGTATTGGCCGCTGAGGTTCCGTTGATCTTTCGAAGCGAAGTCTATGCTGTCGCTTCGATGCTAGGAGCAGTAATAATCATAGTTGCTAGCCAAGCCGGGTTTTCCGGGATTCGAGCAGAGATTCTTGCAGCCCTTGCGACCTTCATTCTGCGGATGGTGAGTGTTCAGAGAGGATGGAAGATTCCAGTTGCGAGACCGAAAATAGAAACTCGATGATACAGTCCTGTTCATCATTGCCGGTATCAAGGTCGATAAATTGTCATGTGTCTATTTGCTCTGTGTTTTGTTTGTTTACTTTTGTCTTCCAAGACGTTCTGAATCATTTTCGACACTGATTCGCGAATTAGTCCGTCCCGCTAATTGTAACTATTTAGGTGATTTTCCCTGATAGTAAGAGGGAATGTATCCACAGTTCGGACACTTGTAGGTTGAGCGAAGCATGAGGTTGGTGCAGAACGGACAGAACCAGCCCATCGTCTCCTGATCACTGAGTAGTCCCTTCTGCTTCTTTATGGCGTAACCTGTGAGAGCCTTTGCCGAGTTTCCACATGTGTTCGCACATCGGTTTGTCTCGATCGCAATGGAACGAGATTTCCAACTGGTCATTCTTCTCGTAGAGATGAGCGTAACAATAGTACTTCTCATATGCTGGACAGTCATTGTGTACGCAATTGAACGGGATGCAATCCAATAGTTTCTCACTGTGCTGAGCTCCCGTATGCTTCTCCGAGACCGGCTTCAAGGACTATTCACCTTGGAGTGTTCTTCATTCCCGCCAGACCGAACAATCTCTTAATCCTGTTGCTCTAATTGTTGCGGTTTGCTCATGCGATAACGGTCTTCACGTCTGAGCATTCGAGGAATCTGCCGAGGTCTGAGGCTTCCTCCTTTATCCGCGAAGAAATGCCGCTTAAGATTCTGGAGAAGGGTGTAACGCGAACAGCCAGGATGCTCTTGTTCTGCTCGTGGGACCAGATGCCTTGGGCTCTGCCATCCACTAGGAGGACCGGGGAGACCCATCCTTGATCGCGATAGATCTTTTTGTGGTTTCTTTGATCTACTATGTTTCTGTGAGACTTGTGTCCTAGGAGGAAGGAGTCGAAGTAGGGTAGAAGGCGTACGACTGGTTCGTCAAGCTCCGCCTTTTCTAGATCTAGTAGGTCCGATTGGAGGATACTGGCTTTCCAGCCTTCAACGTCAACTTGGACAAGGTTCTCCACTTCGCTCTGCCAGATCGGCTTTGCGTCACGCACGTACATTCCAGCCCACAGTGCAAAGTCCTGCAATGTTGTAGGTCCGAAGGCTCTTAGATACTTAACGAGTAGCTCCCGCTCGGCCTTGTCAACGGGCATGTCCCTCCAGTGTGGGATCCACTTGTCAGCTCTGACATAGGTCGCTTCGTTTCCGTCGCCAGGTCCCGAAACTATTACGTCGCGCGCGGCAATGACATGGAGAAGCCATCCAACCGGCAACAATGATCCTCCGACCCTGACCCATGGTACAGGTCTCTTGTTTCCCCATCCTCCTCCAGCCTTCGACTTCAACTTGTAACCGTGGGATTTGGCGAGTATCTCTGCAAGGTCGGAGCGTGTGCGCGGCTCGTGTAGAGCGCCGAGAACAGCATCTAGTAGCTCGTCAAGTTTCTGTTGGGAACCGATGCGAGAAAGAGCGTGGCGGAAATGATAGGTTGCTCTCCGGGTCGTTCCTCTGACGAAGACCGCAAGTTGCTCGGATGGCAGGAGAAACATTGTTCTCCTCATTGCCCACGCCCTTACCAGCGTGTGATCATTCCATATCGCTGAATTCACTTGCCGGATGCTTGTTCCTTTGACTCGTGCCCAGATCGACATCTGAGCAGCGGACAATACCTGTGATTGTGCACCGGCTATGTCCGCGAGAACCGAAGCCATGGAGGCTGAGGGCCTGCGCTTGGAAAGATGGTGCTGGGAGAGCCTGAATGCGGCCACTTGTTTCCAGGAAACAGGAATGGGCTCTTGCTCTGTCGGATGGCGCATTGTTCTAGCTGAGCACTTTGTAGCGGACGACCAAGTCAGGTCCGTATTTCGCAGTGCTAATCAGCTTGAGATTGACCCCATTCCTGACGAGCTGGCTTCCTTTCCCTTCGACGAGGCTAACCGCTTTCTCTCCTCCCAGAATCCTGGGAGTGATGGCGACCGAGACCTCGTCAACAAGGCCACTACTCAGCATGCTCCAGTTCAGCGCGCCTCCTCCTTCTAGGAGAATCTTCGGGATTCCGAGCTTTCTCAGGGTCTGGAGGAGGATCTTTACTGATACTAGCCGGCCTTTTCCGCAGACAAATACTTTCACGCCTCTCTGTTCAAGAATCTCGACTCTGTTCTTTGGTGCTCCGGACGTTACGGCGACGATTGTCGGGATCTCTTTCGCTGTTCTGACTACGTACGATGTGAGGGGTGTTCGTGCGTTGCTGTCTACGACGATCCTGTAGGGTTTGCGATCTTTTGCTAACTTCACTGTAAGTTTTGGGTTGTCTCTGAGCAATGTTCTCATCCCGACCATTATGCCGTCGACTGAGGCTCTCAAGCGATGGACCCTTCTGAGGTCGGCGGGCGATGACATTCGCGAGTCGCCAGTGTATGTGGCGATTTTTCCGTCTAGGCTCATCGCGGCGTTGAGTATCACGTAGGGACGGGAATTCCGGCTAGCTAGCATTGCTATTAGTCATTGTAGTCGAGTGTTGCCTAAAAGACCGAATCTGGTAGGCGTCTGATTAATTAGCGGCGGAGCGTATCGAGGAGTGCGGGATTCGTTGCGAAGAGAGGATGCTACGTCCCCGGGATTCTTCTCGACTATTCCCCGAAGAGTGAAGTGGCTTGTTCTACTCTACAGCCAGTTCAGGAATATTCACCCCAACAACTGAATCAAACAAATCCCTTCGCCGTTTCGTACGTTAGATTACCGTCGAGTGTTGGGTTTAGCGGCAAAGAGGCGAGGTCACGCCCTCAGTCAAGTGAATTTGGGCGGAGTAACTAGCAGTGGTATCGTATGTTAGTTCGGCGGGCTCCCGTGGGGAGCAAAGGCCTCATGTTCCTTCCATTTCGCTAGGGCTACTCCTTTGACGAGTAGCCATAACCCTAGTGCGACGAGAGCTATAATCATCGGTAGCGTTAGGAGGAAAGAAGCGTATGCCGGCGCAATGAAAAACACTAGGGTCGCGATCACGAATCCGAATCCGCCGATAACCCATAATGCTCCTATGATTCTTGGAAGGTATCCTGATCGCCAGATCAAGTATCCGAGGATGATTGAGCCCGTCCCGTAGAATATGGTGGATAGGCTGCCAGATGCTCCGTAGACGTTGAATGACAGTAGTGCAAGCGTTTGTAACTGTTGAGTCGAAAAGGTGTTCAGATACGCGTCCCCTCTCAGAATTAGTATCTGGGCGAAGTAGAATATCTCGCCGAATGCAAACGTTGCGGTTGCCATTAGTAGAAAGAGCATGGACGAGAACGCTAGATTACCACGGACTGGTCGAAGAAGGACGTAGAGGAAGAAGGTGAGTGCAACGTCAGTTAGGGCCTCTACGATGTAGGCGACAAAGCCCAGGCGAAAGAGCAGGTCATTCGTCGTGATGTTTTGGGCGGTCGTAGCCGCATCGCCCGGCACTACGAGCATGTTCGGAACAATTGCCTCACCAATAGAGCCTGCCACGACTGCGACTAGAAATATGACTCCGGCGATCCTTGCGTAGGTTAGGATCCACGGTCCCTTTCCTTTACTCTGGATAGTCTCAGCCTCTGCGAAGGTTATCAGTCTGCTTATTCTAGGACAAATATTACGTTTGAGGGGAGAATCTGATTGGTCCGGTCGGTCTAACCGGTCTTCCCGGCATCGATCTCCTCCATTCGTAGCTTGATGAGTTTCACTAGCACGGGAATTGGGACCTTGGTGCCGAAGGGAAATTGCAATCTGGCTAAAGCGCAGGTTGGTGTCTAAAACTATTAGAGAACTCGGGGCTATTAATTAGCCTGGATACACCATGTTGTTGAGGAACTTGAGGACTCGGTTCCAGCTGGCTCACAGGCGATCTTACTATGTTGGGGACGAAAGCTTTGGGAGCTTGTCAAAGATGGTGGTAGAGAGACGGCAACTGGAAATCCTTGAGTGCTTGATGAAATGAAGGCGTCAAAGGCCAAGGTTGACAGGCATCAGGAAGATGTCTACCCGTGGGATCGGGCTAGGGGACAAACGAACAAATGCTGTTACTGCAAGGCCGATTGCGTCTGGATTGTCTGTAAAGAGTGCACTGATCTCATCGCCCAGGGCAAGCCTCCCAGGACCCCGACCTATCGCCCATCAAAGAGGGGCCTGATTCGTCGTCATACCTTCGGCGGCGAAGTTCGATGAAGGATGTCATGTCGCGGGCGTCTACGAATGTCCAGTCTCGCCGGGACCCGGAGTTCGGCATCAGTATTACGCCATACAGCAGTAGTGCGGACGATATTTTCAAGATAGCAAAGACAGCCGACGAAGTGGGCCTAGATATTATTGGTATTCAGGATCATCCGTACAATGGTAGTTTCCTTGATACGTGGACCCTGATTAGCGCCTTGGCCGCGTCAACTAGGAAAATTAGGTATTTTCCAGACGTTAGCGATCTACCGATGAGAGCACCTGCAATCTTGGCAAAATCGGTCGCTACACTGGATATCCTAACGAAAGGACGTATAGAACTGGGCCTGGGGACGGGCGCGTTCTGGGATGCTATCCAGTCATGGGGAGGGACTAGGAGAACTCCTAGAGAAGCTGTTGCAGCGTACGAGGAAGCGCTACAGGTTATTCATCTCATCTGGAACTATGGCAAAGATCGTAATCGTGTAAGTTTTCCCGGAAAATATTACCGGCTGGAAAATGCCCAAGCAGGTCCGAGCCCCTATCATCGGATAAGCATCTGGACTGGCGCGGTCGGGCCACGTATGATGCGACTTATCGGCAGACTAACGGATGGCTGGGTTAATCCGCTCAGTACCTACACGTCCAGCGACGAGATAAGGGGACGACAACGACTTATCGACGAGTCGGCAAAGAAGAACGGTAGATCACCAGAATCGATAAGACGAATCGCTCAGGTTGTCGGCGTGATCGATGATCAGGAGCGTTCGGAGACGTCTGAAAAGAAACCATTCTTCCTCCATGAAAAGAGGCCATTTGTCGGCTCCGTCTCAGACTGGGTAGACTGGCTCGTCTCATCCTACAAAGACTTAGGGTTGGATACATTCATCTTCTGGCCCTCCGCGGAAGAAGAGGAAGAGGGCCAAGTTCGTATCTTCGCCGAGCAGGTCGTTCCAAAAGCTAAGGAATCTATCAGGGAGTCGAGACAATGAGACTAGACCGCGAGACACGGTTGCTTGCACTATGCCCATTAGAGGGTCCCAGCTCACTCCGCCAGGGCCAGGCGGTGCTGAGGTCGTTGTCCCATGTAGGGATTCCTGTCTCGTTTTCTGTTACCGTTTACGGTTACCAAACCCGTTACCAGACGATAATTCTTAATCGTACTTGATCCTCGCGACGCAGAGTGCGAGTTCTATTTCTAGCTCTCCGCTAACAACCGTCTAAGGTTTCTTGTGGCTGCTCATCCATTTCTTCTCTTCACGCGTCGGAGTCAACTCACATCCCGACGCCCAAAGAAAAGTCCTAGCGGTCGATGGTCCAACGTGTTGAAACCGTTCTTGTACGGCCTCTAACATGCGGTCCTCATCCTTTCCGAACGAGTTGAGATATTTCTGGAAGGAGCCGAAATCTTTCTCCAGTTTCAAAAATTCGCCTGCATTATGCACAGTCGCCTGGATTTTCTTCTCGTTCCGGACAATGCCCGTGTCAGTCATGAGCTTCCTGACATCATTGTCAGAAAACCGTGAAACTTTGCTGATTGAGAATCCTGCGAACGCCTTCTGGAAGTTAGGCCACTTTTTCTCTATCACTTTCCAGTTGAGGCCCGCTGTGAAGAGTGATCTTGTCATTCGCTCGAAGTATTCGTCGTCGTTCTTCGGAGGCTTACCATTCCAGTTAGGAGACACGGATTTGGGAAGGCCGGTCTAGATTTTAAGGATTGAACCCGGGCTCTTCGAAGCCTTTTCTACTCGAGCCCATCTTGCTAGATCCTCAGAATTGTCAGTGACCATGACTCCCAGCGCAACCATCAGTCCCCACGAGGTTCTAAGAAAGTACAAGACCATAGCGGTTGTAGGTGCCAGCAAGAACCCGGCCAAGGATGCCTACACTGTCCCACAGTTCATGAAGGACCACGGCTACAAGATCATACCCGTGAATCCGACCGCTGACGAGATCGTCGGCGAGAAAGCCTATCCCAGCCTCATGGACCTGCCGGCGGAACTGGCAAGCAAGGTCGAGATTGTCGACGTGTTCCGTCCCAGCGAAGAGCTACCCCCAGTGGCACAGCAGGTCGTCGACTTCCACCGCAAATATGGGCGGCCGTTCGTCTTCTGGGCGCAACTTGGCCTAGAGAACGAGGAAGCCAAACAGATCCTCGCGAAGAACAAGATTCCGTATATCATGAACGCTTGTTTGAGGATTGTCCAGAGATCACTCTAGCTGCAAACTCTCACGGTTCGCTGTCGAGCAATCTTTTTCACTTGCATCAAGTAACAGAACTATCGGTCCTTGTTCGTATCTATGCCAGGACATTGTCCAATCTGTAGGGAAGAGCTTTGGACAGACTCAACGATGATAGACCCGTACTTCTACAGAAACCATCTCGCACGACGATACTACTTGGACCACGTTAACCTGAAACACAAAGAGTTCGCCGTATGGGATCATAAGATTCAGCTGATCTATGGGCTGGTGGCTCTCACAACTGCTGTCTCAGCCTTACTGTTTTTCGGAGCGTTGGACGGTCGCTTTCCAAGCGTCTACACGTCCATGTTCGAGACCTTCTTTGTCTCATCTTTTGTCGCAGTAGCCGTCTTTGTCTTCATTGTCGCGAGAGGCAGAAGAAGATTCAGAGAATTATGGAATCAACAAAATGGCTTGTCCGCTAACAGACAACCCGACGCTTAGTCGTCCGGAGGATTGACGTAGATGGTGAGTGACGTATAGTGGTGGTCATTCGATCAGAGCTGCGCCAGAGAATCTATGACGAGGTCTGTTTCTCAGAGTGTCCAGTTAGTCTAGTGCGCTAGGGTATTCCCATGGTGTTGCCTATGCCGGCAACTATCACGGTATCTCCCGATTTCGAGGCTGACTGAATTGTATTCTTGACTCTTCGAATTGCCTCGTCTACAGCCAGTCTGACCTGTTGAGTCATTGCTGAGATCGCTTCCTTGTTCGACATTTTCACTACTATGGCGATCATGGGTATGTGACGCTGGGAAGCGCTCTGTTCGATGTGGTACCTGTCGACTCCGGGACCACCGATAGCCGCACCCACGCCTTCTGCGACTTCTCCGCTCGGTTCGCCTTCAAACTTGAGTGCTGCGTCAACAGTCACGACCAGGGTGGGCGACTTTTGCTCTATGAGCTTCTCTACGGCGACTCCGGGCTTTCCTACACTGCCCCCTGGACCTTTGGCTCGCACTAGGAGCAGGCTTCTGCCGTCTAGGCCTGTCTCGTACATTATGGTGTCTTGTTCGATCTCTTGAGGCTGAGCACCCTCAGCCATTTTGCTTGCGATTAGGGGTCCTATTCCATCCCCTATCGGATTACCTTTGGCAAAGGCGTCTATAGCAGAGCTATAGGCTTCAGCCTCCTCCATTATCTGAGGCATGGCCATCTGGAGTTGGTATAATGCGAGGATTCCGCCCTGTTTGCGTGCTAACAAGTAGAAGTGGCGGACCACTCTGTACATTTGATCCAGTCCAATAGAGATTTCCATCTGGTTAGATAGCGTGTTGACTTCTGCCTCCGTTGCGCTAGTAGCAATTGCCTTGACCTCCGTCCTCAGGTTATCATCGTAGGTGTCGAGAATGTGTTCGAGTTTGCCCACGATCCCCGAGGGGTCCATGCTTACGGGCTGAATGGCGAACGAGCCAGTCAGTCGGTCAATGCGAGATTCAACGGCTTTCTGGTCGCCCTTGAATCGGAGGGCTGAGCTGAGAACACTATCATGCGCTGCCTTTCGCAGCCTCTCCAGCTTACCCAGATTTCGTTTGACACCAACCAGCATCATGCTAATCTGGATTCGCTGTCCGTAGAACATTAGGACGATGAATGATCCAAAATATGCGAGTTGGATGATGCTGCTGACGTCTATAAGGGCCATTGTTAGATCAATACTCCGTTCCGAGATATACGCGTTGCTTCGAACGACAGCACGTTGAAAATCAACGTTTTCCCGATGCTTATCATCTTATCGTCTTTGGACGGTCTGCAAAGGAGTCTCTTGGAGCAGTAGTCTAGTCACTCGTTTTGTGCCTGTTCTGATGAAGCGCAGGTCCACTTCTTCGCTGATCGCATGTTTGGAGAGAGCTGAGAGAACGTCCTTCATCTGGTTGATAGTCTGAGATCCGATCGCAATTATGACGTCTCCCACTCGTAACCCGGACCGGTATGCGGGTCCCCGAGCGTCCACTTCAACTACTAGCACTCCGGAGTCGGCTCGAAGGTCGTATCTTCTAGCGAGTGCCTCGTTCAGGGTGGTCCCGTAGATTCCCAGCCAGGGTCTAACAACACGTCCCTTCTCTCGGATCTGCTGCATTACCCACTTGATCGTGTTGACTGGAATCGCGAACCCGACGCCTTGGGCGTAGGGTATCATTGCGGTATTCATTCCGATGACGTTTCCGCTGATGTCAGCGAGGGGTCCTCCGCTGTTGCCGGGGTTGATCGCGGTGTCTGTCTGGATTAGTCCTTCAAAGATGAAATCTGCACCAGGCAAGGGTCTTCCTAGGGCGCTTACTACACCTAGCGAGACTGTTGGTCCGCCTTGGAGTCCGAGAGTGTTTCCTATGGCGAGCGCGAGTTGGCCGACTTTGAGTTGTTCTGAATCTCCTAGTGTGGCGGCTGGGAGATTTTCAGCTTCAACGTGGACAACGGCAATGTCCGTGGATGGGTCGCTCCCTATGACCTCTCCTACAAGGGAGCGTCCGTCTTTGAGATGTATCTGGACCTTAGCGGCTCCGTCTATGACGTGATTGTTTGTAATGACGTAACCCTTCGAGTCTATGATTAGGCCGGAGCCTTTTCCCTCGATGGGTACGACACCGTACGCGAAATCGCGTGTTACTCTGACGCTGTCTATGCTGACGACGCTCTCGCTAAGCCTCACGACTGCTCCCGTAATCTGGCTCTCTAGAGATGTGAGAATTGACATGTTTAGAGCCCCCAGCTCGTCTTTCCGACGGGCTTAATCCTCACATACAAGTAGTCACTCTTCTCCTTTGACTCTGCCTTTCCAACAATCTCCACCCCTCTCGGCACCCACTTTGTAGGTGAATCAATGTCGTCGACCAATAAAGTGACTGAGTTGTTCTCAGCTAGGTCACTGAACCGCTCGCTATACTTCAGATTCCATCCACTTAGGTAGAAATAGGAACCGTCGAACTCGAAGAGCACAGGCATCACGTGCGCTTGGTTGTCAGAGCAGACGAACGCGAGTCTGCCTAGGCTCCTCTCCATCAAGTACCGGAGTTCCTTCTCCGTGAATCCGGTAGGCGATGTTTTCCTCGTTCTCTGCATCATCATAATTATCTAAAAGATCATAGGTCCGGTCACCCTTATATACTTGGTAGTCATTGTAGACCAAGTAGGTGCGAATTACTTGAGTAAGTTAACACCAGTTGACCAAGACATAACAAAAGAGCAGTCCGAGGAGTGCCACCTCTTACATTCCGCCTGGAACGATCTCACTAAAGTATGGACGCTCCCGGTCATCCATGCTCTGAGCCTCAAGCAGCCAGCCCGGTTCAACGAGCTCAAGCGAAGAATCCAGAACATTAGCGCAACCAGTCTCGCGGAGAGACTGAGCGAGTTAGACCAGAGAAAGGTGATCGAGAGGAAAGTCTACCCAGAGACTCCACCGCGGGTTGAGTACGCTCTGACCAAGAAGGGAATAGAGCTCTCAGAGATACTCGGTAGCCTGGCGGAATGGGTCATGAAATGGGACAAGCCGTCAAACAATACCGCTGGAGCCAGTGACGAGAAAGTTCGAGCAGCAGTCCGTTCCAAATAGGCAACTTAGAAGATTTCGATGTGATCTTCTGCAAATCCCATCTTTACCAGTTCATCCTTTATCCTGCTGCGATGGTCACCCTGAAGCATGATCACACCCTCCTTTGCCGTTCCACCAGTGGCCAAACGGCCTTTCAGCCTGTGAGCAATCTCGTCGAGTGATCGTCCCGTCTTGGGGAGTCCCTGAATGATCGTCATGGGTTTTCCCCATCTTCGAAACTCAACCCTGACAACGAGATGCGTCTCGCTCTTATCCAGCTCCTTTAGAGCCGCGTTAAAGTCGAAATCTTCACTCAAACTCTCAATCAAAGTCGACGTTGAGGGCCCATTAGTTCCTTTCGGCGACGTCCAAGAACTGTCGCAGATAGTCGGCCAGAAGTCTTCTGTATTCTTCGGCTGTCATGTCTTCTCTCAGGTTCTCGAGTAAATTGCGAAAGTACTCGAAACGTTCTGCGACAGGGGGTGATACTTGAGATAGGAATTTCTTGTTTGTCTGTTCTGCTCGACCGCCGATATCTTCCACCTTGTGTCTCGCCATTTGAGCGATGGCACGCGCATTGTGTGTCAGGATCGAGGCGTTAATCCAATCATCCATCACAGGATCGTGTGACTTCGATGGCTCGTCCTTTACCCAGTCTTGGAGGAATCTGGTCATCTGGTCTGACTCCATTATTGGCGTATTGCGGAGGACCTTGAACGAGATGTCATCAGCGTAGAGATCCTGAATATCATTCAGCAGATCGTGGACAATTTTCTGTTGATAGTCGCGCAAGACCGACTTCTTCCCAAGGTTGTCAATCGCCTCTTCAAGGATCTGACCATTGTGCGAGGGATGATTTGTCTGTATCCTATAGACGTGCGACATTTCGTGAACCAGCAATCCCTCCAGTAGTCCGGATCCAACAGCCCCGCCAGACACAACTATTGTAAAGTTCCCTCCTTGAGGCATCGTGTATCCCATGAATGGGAGGTTCGGATCGACGACGACTTTCACTTTATTGCCGATATCATATCCAGCTTTCCTCATCACCTCGATGGCTGTCTGTCGAGCCTTGCGTATTGCTTCCTCGACACCTTGGCTTTTCCCGAGTCTCTGAGAGGTTGAGGTTCTTGCGCTAGCCATGGGGGTCTGTCACAGTCCGATTAGGTGGTCGATCGAGAAGGTTCCGCCCCCTAAGAATGTAAGGGCGAGAGATGCTAGGAGGAGCGTTATGTCAATCTCCAATCCTCCAGCGTATTTCTTCTTGATCTTCGTCACTGAGAGCCATGTCGTGGATAGCATCCAGAGCGCAGAGAGAAACGCGATGACGGGGGTAAGGATACCGAGGATGAGGCCCAGTCCGCCGAAGAATTCGACGACTCCTGCAAATGGAATCAAGGCTACCGGCATTCCCATACTCTTCATCCAGCCTTTTCCCTGCTCATTCGATGTGAGCTTTGGATATCCGTGAATCATGAACGCGGATCCGATTGCGAGTCTCAGGATGAGGGATGAGAGGTCTATGTATTGGGCGAATAGCACTACCGTCTATCCTCCAACTGTCCGTTGTCTGGAGTTTGGTGAATATTGTTCATCATGCTCGTAGACGCTACGAGTCTATGTTATAAACCAAGTAGTCAATTGCTACCAAGTACGTTGTGCGAATCGTATCAAGTAAATCCGCCTTGACTGATCTGTGAAGTTGTCTTTCCCAACTCCGCATTTTCGTCCGCTCACAGATGTTTTGCCGTTCCAGGAATTAACTTGTCCAGAATTGGTAGTTGACACAACCTACTCCCCGGTGACGGTCTGTGGCTCGAGACGCTGGATCATCCGAGCACGACGCGGAGAGAGAAGGAAGACTGTCAGAAAGGCGGACAGCGCAATTACTGCAAAGAGAGGCAGAACCCGCTCAGAAGCATCGAGGTGTGAGACCGCGGATGCTTGATTGCCTAGGAAGCTGTAGAAGAGGAGGCCGAAGAGCGAGATCCCGATCGTGTTGCCAATCTGAAAAGAGGTTGAGACTACTCCCGAGGCCTCGCCTGCTTCCTGAATTGGAACGCCTGCCAATACGACGCCGAGAAGTGGTGAGAGTACAAGCCCTGCACCTTCTCCGAAGATCAAGAGAGGAGTCGCCAGCTCGTTTAGGTTCAGATTCGTTCCGTAGGAGTTGAGCGTGATCAACACTGCGACGATCCCTAATACCTGGATCGCGTATCCGAGACTTAAAACCCGAGTTCCGAACCTTGGGATCAGCCTCGGGCCCAAGAGGGAGGCGGTGATGAAACCGATGTTGATGATTCCGAAAGCCAGGCCCGAGGCTAATGGCGAGAATCCGAGACCCGATTGCAGGAATAAGACGAAGGTAAAGAAGAAGCCGCTGACGAGAACGTAGTAGCTGAGCGTCAATGGAATTCCGACCGCGAACGAACGATGACGGAAAAGGCCCAGGTCGATCAGCGGGTCCTGTTCTTTTTCGGTCAGCCTGCGCTCGTGGAGGATGAATAGTCCGAGGATTGGAAAGGCTAGCCCTAGAAGCATTACCGTCCATAAAGGCCAGCCGAGCTGCTGACCTTGGGAGAGCGGCAGGACAAGTGAGACAAGGAAGAGAGTGATCAGTCCCACTCCTAGCAGGTCCAGCCTCGGAGGCCTCTCCGAGCGCGAAGATCGTAGAACCAGCGACCCGACCAATAATCCAACTATGCCGATTGGAACATTGACGAGGAAAATTGGCCTCCATGTGAGACCCCCGATGTTCAGCTGGATGAGGAATCCGCCGAGGATGTTGCCGGTTATCGCGCCTATTCCATTGATGGCCGCGAAGAGCGCCAGCGCTAAGCTTCTGTCGGGTCCCTTGAAAGTGACTTGGAGGATGGAGAGAACCTGCGGATACATCAACGCCGCTCCAATGCCCTGAAGAGCACGAGCGCCAATGAGGAATGCGGGAGAGGGCGCGTAGCCCGCGAGGGCTGAGGCGACTGTGAAGATAGTTATGCCGAAGAGGAAGATTCTCTTCCGATCTAGAATGTCGCCGAGACGGCCACCGGTTACGAGTAACGCTGCGTAGACGAGTGAGTAAACAGAGACGACAAGCTCGAGATCAGCACCACCGGCTCCAAGTGTAGCCTTGATTGAAGGGAGTCCTTGAGTTACGATGAAAACGTCTAGAACAGCCATGAACGAGCCGATGAGTACAATCCCCAGCACGAGCCAGCGACTGCGGAGACCCTGAGCGGCTTCTGCCAGTGTGGCGGTGTGCGGCGCCTGTATCGTGTTCGAGAGATTCAGATTCTTGGGTTCGAGCCTAGACTCGTGTTCTATTACTCTCCCGCCGGAGACGAGCCCCGTAAGTCGGTGGATGTGGCATCTCCAGCACTGACACGAGGCTAGGTTGTGGCTGACGCCTCTCTTGTCTAGCCAAACCATTTCCTGGCCGGGAGGCATGATTTAGCGATCCCTCCCTGGCTGGAACTGCCGAACAAGAACGTCATCAACGCTAGAATGCTATCCACTCTTAACGTCTTGCGTCCCACGCTTCGGATCTCGGGTGATCGATAGAACAAGCCAAACCCTGAACGGTTTGGCCAGGCATTCCAACAGAAACCCGATCCATTTACACGGACCACCTTTCCAAGGACGCAAAGAAAGAAAATTTTCTAGCCCCATGGAGGGGTATTACGATCTCCAGAGACAGCCCCCAAACAGGCGCTATAGATCGATAAAGACGCCCTCGAGGGTCACCGTGACCTTGAACGTCCTCACCCTCAACGTCGGAATGAGAGAAAACGAACCATCGACCAGACTATACCTCCAGCCATGCCAGGGACATGTCACCTCGAAATTCCTGACCTCTCCCTCCCCAAGCGGACCCCCACGGTGGAGACAGTTGTTCGCTATCACAAAATACTGGTCCTTGACCCTGAACAGTGCAATGCTCCTACCTTGAACATTCACGATCTTGGAGCCGCCATCAACAATCTCGGCCAGATCCGCCACCTTGAGCCTACCTACACCGGAACCCGCTGCTTGTTCTTGCCCGGTCATATCGTGTGACCTCCACGCACCGCGATCGGCTGTTCCTTCTTCGGCAATGGCCTCGTCTCCCGCGTATACTGGGTGAGCCAGTCTTCCAGCGCGCGTATCTGAGTGTTATCTGTTCCCAGAGCGATGAGCTCCTGCTTTGTCAAATGGACTGTCTTGAGGAGAACCTGTTCCATATGCGAAGCATGAGACTCGGTCGGCGGCCTAGGCTGCGTCTCGGCCAGATACTCGAAGTCCTCCTGTAAGTGTTCGATCTGGAGTACTACATCGCTTGTCAAACGTGCTATTTCGACGTCGAGGACGTTGCTGTAGACTCCCAGGAGTGTTTCAAGATCGGATTGTGCAGTCTTGAGCTTCTCAATGTGCAACATCAGCACGTCTTTTGGAATCGGGCTCTTTTCTCGAGACGCGCTCGTGATGTCTATGACGAGTGTGATCAGGAAGGTTGTGAGGAATCCGACGCCGAGCTTAGATCGGAGCCGTTCTTTTGCTAGCTTCTCTACTGGTACCAGTTTCTTCTTTTCGTTGTTGTCAATTATCCGGTCGACTATCAGATACGTGATGGGGAGTGTTACTGCTAGGCCGATGAAGGCGGCGATTACGGAGAGTTCGATATCATCAAACGTAATAGGCAAAGATGAGGCTGCCTCGCTTAGCCTTCCATATTTCTGGCTTGTAGAATCCGCCAAAGACAACAGGGCGGAGGAAAAAGGAGACTATGGCTCTGTGATCTTGATCGCTTGAACCGGGCACTGGATCTCGCAGGCTCTGCAGAAGATGCAGTCCTTCTCCCGAGCCGGGTCCGCCTTCCAAGTAGCCAATGGAGCCTTTCCACTATCATTAGTGACGCCCTTGTCCATTTTCTCCTGTTCTCCGGGCAGTTCCATTCTGTCGAAGACGTTGACTGGGCAGACGGTGATGCAGATCCCGTCGGCGATGCAGATGTCAAAATCTACGCCTACGGCTGATCCGTGAACGCCATACTCCTTGCTGACTCCATCCTTCCACTTTAGTTGGTGGTCGATGTGGGTCTCCTTTACTGGCCATCCGTTCGGGAAGGATGGATCTTCAATCAGTTTTCGAACTTCGCCCATGGCAGAGTCTTCTGACTATCGGCGGAAAGTCGGGCATATAAAATCGTTGAATACCAATTGTACACAGTCCGGTTTGACTGGTCGCATTTCCTCGATTTCGCAGTTGAACCTAGCTGTGGTTTTTCAGGAATTCGGGGCCGTAGAACCTTGCAGAGGAACCAAGCTCTTCTTCGATTAGCAACAGACGGTTGTACTTTGAGGTCCTCTCTCCCCGGGCTGGGGCGCCAGCCTTGATCTGACCTGTGGCGAGTGCAACTGAGATGTCAGCAATCGAATTGTCTTCGGTCTCACCGGACCTGTGGCTCAACACGAGTCCGTAGTCGGCCTTTCTTGCCGTCTCCACCGCTTCCATTGTTTCAGTTAGGGTGCCAATCTGGTTCATCTTCACGAGTAACGCGTTTGCGGCTTTGGCTCGGATTCCTTCGGCGACCCGTTTGATATTGGTGACAAACAGGTCATCTCCGAGGATCTGGACCTTTGCTCCAAGCTTTTTTGTGATCTTGGAGAAGTTCTCGAAGTCCTCGTCATGGAAGGGATCTTCAATCGATTTTAGCGGGAATTTTTCTTGGAGGCTGATGTAGAGTTCAAGAAGTTGCTCAGTGTCAATCTCTTTTCCATCAACATTGTATGTCCCGGCCTTTTCATTGTAGAAGCTGTCTGCGGCAGCGTCTATGCCAAGGATGACGTTCTGGCCGGGTGAGTATCCGGCTTCCTCAACTGCATCATAGATTTGGCCCAATGCCTCCTCGACGCTGCTGATCGGCGGTGCAAATCCGCCTTCGTCTCCGACATTGGTCGCGGGCTTTCCATACTTCGCCTCCAGTCTCACTCGCAGTGCGTGATAGACCTCGGCCCCGCATCGGAGAGCATCTTTGAACGTCCTGAACCCCGCTGGCATAACCATGAACTCCTGGAAGGATAGATCGTTCCCTGCATGCTGTCCGCCGTTAAGGATGTTCATCAAGGGCAATGGGAGGATTGGCTTGCGTCCTCCTGCCAGCGCTTGATAGAGGGACGACTTGGCTGTGTCTGCCGAAGCGCGTGCGAGAGCTATCGATACGCCTAGGATGGCGTTTGCTCCTAGCCTGGCTTTGTTGTCAGTTCCATCTAGTTTGATGAGGATCTTGTCGATCTTCGCTTGTTCTCGTGAGTCCATGCCCAGAATCTTTGGACCGAGAACGCTGTTTACGTTCTCCACTGCTTTTTGAACTCCAAAACCTGTGTAGCGTTGTTTGTCTCCATCTCGCAATTCGATCGCTTCGAGGCGGCCTTTCGATTTGCCTGAAGGTACGGAGAACCGACCAAACCCGGACCGGGTGTGGAGGTCTACTTGCACGGTAGGATTTGCTCGTGAGTCCAAGACTTCCCTTGAGACGATCCTCTCGATTCTGAACTCGGAGCCTGCCAAGTTTCTCAACGGTCGAGTCTCGTTCTCAGCCTCCTTTTACTGGTTTCCAGATCTCGGTCGAAGCTAAGCAACCGCTTTGTCTAGCTAGGTCTGTTGGGTATCGTCGCGTGTAACACCATCCGTATTCGTCGAAAAGGGGTTTCATTGCATAGGAATGTCGTCTTGAGAGCTGCGATGGTTGCTACGTTCCATGACACGGTCTCCTACTGCTTCAGGTCGACATTGGAGACGATGGGCTCGAGTGTCCGCGATGTTGTGTATGACCATCTCCGTCGGAAGGGTATTCCGGAGTCTGAGATCCCAGCCCAGTTCGACGACGTGGTGAGAGTTCTCAACGAGTCCTTCGGGGGTTCTGCTCGCGTAATCATCTACAAGACCTTGGTGGAGCTCTATCAGCAGTATTCGATGAGGGTCGATTTCACCTACCAGGATTCACTAAGAGACCATCTGGGTCTCTTGCGGGAGAGAGTTGTTGTAGATCACATAATCCCGAGGAGAGCCCAGCGTGAGGATCCGAGCCTTGAAGGACGACTGCCCTTCGTTCAGAGCTTCGTATCGTCCGGCGCGCGTTGATCTAAGAATTCCGCTAGGCGCTGGAAATGGTTTAAGACTCGTTCAGCCTTCGTCGGCTGTTGCGCCGGGATGGCTGAGTGGTTAAAGCGACGGCCTCGAGATCCCGCATGGACATGTTCGTCGGTTGACATGACAGCCGTTGGGCGTCACGCCCTCGTGGGTTCGAATCCCACTCCCGGCGCCAACAAATACCCGTCTTTGGCGCAAAGTGTGAAGGACTTTTTTTGTTTTGAAATACCCCTGGGGGGGTCGAGAAATAGATAACAGAAAAAGAAAAGATAGCAGAAAAACAAAGATAGTAAATAACGCATTTTTCGGAAGAGAAGGTTTCCGCGGAAGAGCTGTTCTGTGTCGCGGGAAAGAATTTTTTTCTAAATTCTAGGAAGGGTCCATTCGCTGGCTGAAACGTTTCCAAGCGAGATTGCCGGTTTCTCGCGCAGAACAGGCTAATCAGCGTTTTTGAACTAGGGCACCAACGGGATCATTCAAGCGTGAACTGGGCATCATATGGGACCCCCCCACCGATTATTGATCTGGGCTTATTCTGAACGATTTCCCGACCGGAGTGTCCAGTCTAACCGACGTTAAGAGTAGTATTGAGTGTCGTTATCCCCGTCCCGGCTCGGGAGCATGGACTCGAATCCTCTGAAGGGGTCCAAAACTACTAGGTTTCCCTGTCAGACGGCCCCGGTTTGGCCGTGTTGGTATTCTTACTCTTTCTTTTTGAAGTGTTTTTCCCAGAATCCTTGCTTTCTCTTCGCGATTCTGGAAGCACGTTCGACGCCCGCGTCAACTTCGCTCTGGTTCTTTTCGGGAGACTGGGGCTGTGAGAGCTGATCCTTTACGGGGCTGATGGCTTTTGGCGCAGTCTTGGGCTCGTTCACGGGTGGACTACCCCTAGTTGGCTTCGACTCTTCAACCGGAGGCTTCGCTGGAAGACTCGGTGTCTCCTTCGAAGGCTGGCTTATTGTCTCTTTCACGGGTTGACTTACTGTTTCCCTAGGTAGTTCATTGCTGGGTTCTTTGACATCGGCCGTTCCTTCTATTGGTTCGGTGGTGGATATTTCGAACTCGCATTCAGGCTGACCCTGAGAGATGCACCTCGTCTCTCGGGCCTGGACCGTCTTATCAAGGACTTCAGCGAAAAGTCCAGCCAGAAAGCCGCTTGTGAACATGCAGTTCGGCTCTTCAGACGACCCGTTCTCCATCGCCTCGAAGCAGTTACTGATCACGACGTTGGCGTTTGCCTTGTCGAAGTCTATCTTGCGAATCTTCACCTTTCCCAGCCCGAGATTAGTATCTTCAAAAGCCGAGTGTACTAGACTCTCTAGCGCGGCTCTCTGATCCTCCCCCGTAGAGGTTATGCTGTCGCGGAATATGCTTCCTTCATGAATTCCTATTCCACTAGCCAGATATGAAAGAAAGGGAGCGGCCTGGTCAGCGACGAGGCGTTCGAGTCCGTCTCTCATGATTCTGATGACGTCGCGGCGGAGAATGATCATCTTCTGCCCGAAGAACGAGAGTTCTCCTTTGCTGTCGTTGAACCGCAGCTGGTTTACGGACCCTACTAGTCTCCGCAGGTCCCAGGCATTCGGTTTTCCTTTCGGACTAGTTTGCAGGCTGAGTCGCCTCCGCAAGTTCATTCACCAGCATCTCAGCTGCCTCGTTTATCTTGTGGGCGAAAGCCGAATCAGGATTGTCGACAACGAAGACCGATCTGCTGAGGTTGTTTATCACGTCCATCTGGAACTCGAAGGCTTGTAGGAACCTGGACTTGAAGAGGATCGCAAGCTCCTTGCCAACTTTGACTGCGTCCTTGATTCTTACTCCAGGCGGCACCATGTTGAGCGTCAGGAATGTGGGTTTTTCGAACGTCTCGGCCAGCAAGACCATGACTGCCGTTCCGAAGAGATCCTGCTGATCGACTCTAGAGACTAGAACTAGGACATCGCAGCATCCCATTGCTAGAACTGTATCGTTCTCGACTCCCGGGTGAGTATCTACGATTATGTAGTCGAGGTTGCATTGTTCGCCCACTTTTTGTAACGTGTCTTGGAAGAGGGAGACTTCGAGTCCCGATTTCAACAACCGCAGCATGTCCTCGACCTTGTTGCTAGCCGGGCAAAAGTACAGCCCTCCTTTGAGCTTCGGAAACCTGGGTGTTAGATCTATGATGACGTCACTTGGGGTCGCGTCGCCGAGGAAGATGTCAGTCATTGTGGCCTTGACCTCGCCCTTCTTGAGACCAAACAAAACGTGAAGTCCCGGTCCAGAAAGGTCCAAGTCCATTACTCCTACCCTGTGGTGAAGCGCGAGAGTCGCCGCAAGGTTGGCCGTCAGAGTTGTCTTTCCAGTTCCGCCCTTGAAGGAATGGACGGCTATGACCTTAGTCATCTTTGTCCTTCTTCAACTGGTCTTTTACCGATTGGAAGAATTCCTGATTCTCAATCCGTCCCGCTTCTGATTTGACGGCTTCCAGGTCGATCTTCAGCTTTGCGTGGGTGACCTTGTGTCTTCTAAAGGCGAGAAATCCTCCTACTAACAATGCTGCTACCAGTGCTGCTAAGATGGCGAAATAGTAGAGTGGCAGGGATAGGGTTCCTGAGGAAGATTGAGAGCTCGCTTGAACGTTTACGGTGGCAGTGCTTAGTGGGCTTGTGGATCCACTGTTGTCAGTAACGGTGATCGCTATAGCAAAAGTTTTGGAGCTAGCGGAGCCTGTTGAGGTATACTGGTGAGTGTCCGTCTTTGGTGCTCCCGTAAGTGTGTCTACGGTTCCGTCGCCCCAGTCAACTTTGGTTGAGCTTATCGTCCCGTCGGGGTCAGAAGATGTTATTGATACTGTAACTGTCTGACCTGTCGAAACAGACGCAGGGGATGGTGTGAACGTGATGACTGGGGGCCTGTCAGAGACTGTGACTTGTGACGAATATTTTCCTGTCGACCCGCTGTTGTCCGTTGCGTTGACTGTTATCGTGAATATGTTCGATGTTGACGTACCGGTTGAACTGTAGTTATGTATGTCGCTGGTCGCGGTCCCGGACAGAGTATCTATGGTTCCGTCTCCCCAGTCAACCTTTAGTGCGGTTACGGTTCCATCGGGATCTGCAGCGATGATCGTTAGGGTAACGTTCTGACTCGTGCTTAGCGCGGTCGATGATGGATTGAAGCTTGGGGTCGGAGCTCTGTCATTGATTGTTACTTGAGAAGAGGTCGAAGTATAGGATGCGTTGTTGTCAGTACCTGTGATGATGATCGCGAAAATCTTCGATGTTGAGGGGCCTGTTGAAGCGTAGCTGTGAGTAGCGCTAGTTATGGCTCCCGAGTAAAGCTGGGTCATGCCATCGCCCCAGTCAACTCTAGTGGTACTGATCGTTCCATCCGGATCGGTGACGGTTATCGAGAGCGTGATGCTTTGGGCAGTGTTCGCTGTGGCAGGAGAAGGTTGGAAGCTTACGACGGGAGGTCTATCGGTGATGGTAACCTGAGACGTGGTTGATCCGGTGATTCCGCCGTTGTCTGTGACTGTTAGGATCACTGTGTAGGTTTTGGCGTAAGTGTAGGAATGCGTTACAACGGATCCAGTGCTTGTCGTTTGATCCCCAAAGTCCCAAGAATAAGAGGCCACTGTGCCATCGGGGTCGTAGCTTGCTGTCCCATTGAAGCTGATAGATGTGGCGGTTGGAGCCGAGGAAGGTGTCGATGTGAAGCTGGCGATAGGAGGACGATCTTGCAATGTCACCGCCTTGGTACCGGATCCGCTGTTAGAAGGCGAGGAAGTATCTGACCCTGAAACCACAAGCGACCATAGTCCGCCGGGGTCAGAAGTCTTTGGGGTATATGATCCGAACCAATGTTTCAAGCCCGAATCGAAGACCCCGGAAAAGGTATCTGTTACGGTAGGAGTGCCGCTGTAGATCAGGGAGGCTGTTACGGTGCCAGATCCTGCCTGGAGCGTCGTGCCGTCCGGATAAGTGAACGTCGCGTTGAAATTGACTTGCTTCCCTATAGGCACGTACGCGGTGGCATTCACATTCGTCGCAAGAGTAGCTGGTAACAGCTGAGGACTATTCGTTAGCTCTGCTGCGGGCCCCGTATTGCCATTTCCATCATTATAGGAATTAGGCGCGAGAGTCGCAGTCCAAGACCCAGTCTGGTTTATGACTGAAGTCTTGTATTTCGCAACGAAAGACTGAGTTGCGGCATCGTAAGTGGTCACGAGGGTAACGTTTACTCTGTCAGGTCTAGCCAGGGTCACAAGAGAAGTTCCAGTCGAGGCAAGTGAGCCATCGGGGTAGGTCGCTTGGAAAGAGAACTGCATGGTCTCAGTTCTCTGATATGTAGATTTGAGGGACGTGAGGGAAGAAATGGTCATTGGGGCTGCGCCCACCGAAAACCCCGTGACATCGGGTGGGTTCTTCACCGTGATTTTGCCAGTTACGGACACAAGATAATTCCCAAGAGTTGCATCGCTCGGAATTCCCCAGCTAGTGTCCACCACTCCGCCTAGGGTTGCAAACATCGTCTGAGAGAAGACAAGCGTTGAGGAGGCTGATGGCCTGATTGTGACATTGACACTATCGGACGCGCTATATCCAATCGCATGAATACCGACAGTCTGAGTTCTCACATACTGAAAATTGTCGGTAAGAATAATGAAAAAGTGAGTTTGAGCCACGTTCGTCTTGAGGACTGGCTTGATTTGGTCGACCCAGGCGGTGTATTGATTCACCAGGTTCGTCGGGCCCGGCAAGGTGGTGCTTGGGTACTGGACGACGAGGTACAACGAAGATTGGGTGTTGGTGACATTCACAAGTATCGATTGGTGAACAGCAGTTGATGGGTCTTGGACAAAAAATCTAAACTGGTAAGAGGTAACGTTGGCAGGGTTTACTTGGAAAACGAGAGTTATCACTCCACCTTCTTGAGCGTACCCTGGGTACGCTGGGTACAGAGAATAGGGATTGGCAGCGAAGACCCTGGGAAGGAAAATGTTCGACAGCACCGGGACGAAAATGGCGACAATGAAAAGTAGAGCATAGCGTGTCGCCTTGGTGTATCGCACTATGTGCCTCCCCGTGACCAGAACTGATGCACGACAGTCTGGAACGGGACTAAAGGGTCGCGTAACTTCTAGGTCAACGCCAAGGTATCCAGTTCGATCCTAGAGTTACATGAACAGCCGTCAGAAGCGTTCAGCAACTTGTTTCCTTTGAATGCGCTCTAAACGTCCTCCGAAATCCTTCCGGAGAAATCGATAAGAACCCCGAACTGACCCAAAGGGTTGAGCGATCGTAGACTTGACTAATCTGACAGAGAGTGCGAGAAAGATGTTAGAAGGTAAGAATTTCGTCTATCTGGCGACTGTAAATCCCGACGGGACACCCCAAGTTACTCCCACCTGGGTTGACACTGACGGCAAGTTCGTACTTGTCAACACGGCAATCGGCCGAGTTAAGCATCGTAATGTGAAGAAGAATCCGAATGTGGCTCTTGCCATTACTGATCAGAATAATCCCTACGACCTAGTTGTGATCCGCGGGAAGGTGGTTGATCAGCTGACCGGACGCGTGGCTGAGGAACACATCGATAAGATGTCGAAGAAGTACCGAGGCATTGACAAGTACGCTAACCGAAGCCCTGGTGAGCAGCGAGTAATATTGAAGATCGAGCCTACCCGCGTTATCAGCCACTAGAACAACTCGTCTCTGCTCAGTCGGCCGGCATCCTGATTTTCTTGCATTGGCCATTTGCTGCCAGAAACCTTGCGGAGTAGAAAATCAGGTTAGCGGGAACTCAGTCTTTCGGCCCCTCATTCGATCTTCGCTTGATTGGTTGATTTGGAACAATCTGGCGTTCCGAACCGATGGGCTTGAAGCTTTCCGCTATGAGCATCTGGAACCCTTCGAGCGCATTGTCGATCACTCCTTTCAATTCTTCTCCAGCTGAAATGTCCCGGGTGACCGCTCCACGCTGGTTTACGATCCGTGACTTCTTGAGCACTTTTGCCATATCTGCCTCAGCAAAGCCGCAGAGTTTCATGAGGCTGATGAGATAGAAAGAAGTCTTTCCATCCAGGGATTCTTTGGACGCTCCAATGAGTTTTGCTAGCTCCCCCCTGTAGATGTTCCCCTGTTTCGAGATAGCTGCTCCGACGAGGTCTTCTAGGATCTCAGCCGGTACCCTGACCAGGATTGCCATTCCTAGCAACACCCCGTGAAATTGAATGACGCGGCTAGACCCTCTTGACGCAGGGGGGATAGGAAGAGGACTGTATTAGCCTGCTCTAACCTATGTTTTCGAGCCGATTTAGTAGAACTGGATTTTTTCCGGGCATGAGGTTATTAGTTTCATTGGCTTACGATATTATGGAGACTAACCCGTCCGGGTGCGGCGAACATTGCCAAAGCTGGAGACAACGTGTTCACTTGAGGCATTCCGAAGATTCATGATCACTAGTACGTGTAGGTCATTCATTCCGAACGACTACCAGTTGGATGCGCAGGTTTTCCCGGAGAGGTCAAGGGATCTTGGTACCATGTATGTTGAGGCCGAGGACAAAGTTACTCTCGGTAGAGTGAACGACATTAGCTTTGTCAAGGTCAACTTTGTACTTGGAATAATCTACAATTCGAAGAGCGGCCATACTGAGATGAAATGGCGGCATATACGTGGAGACCAGGGGCGCCTTTCCGGCGAGGCGAGTACGAATACAATGGTGAATCTCTACGAGGCTGGCGCGCTAGACCGATCATTCATCCGGACGATTGCCGCAAGAATTCAGTAGTAATCACGGCAGTTTTGGAATCGGATTTCTTAGGCAGAATAGCTGTAGGATTTGTCGAGTCTGCCCAGACTTGGGCATTCTCGGAATATCATACGAGTCCTAAGGATGGTAAAACATTATTTATCTTCTATTGACGCGAGTCCGGCTTCGATCGGACCGGCCAGAATTTGACTGGATTGCTTGAAACCGGGATCGAAGCTCTCGACAGGGTTCTCCCTAAAGGAATTCCGAGGAACACCATGATGATCCTCGCTGGCGAATTAGGCACAGGCAAATCCGTGCTCATGGGAGAGCTATTTTTCAATATTTTAAAGAAACGAAAAGAGCCCTGTATCTACGTAAACTTCGAAGGACCGCCTATCGCCGTTGAACAGGACATGGAGGCCTTCGGCTGGGACATCACGCCCTTCCTAGAATCCGGACAGCTGAAGTTTCTGGATTGTTTCTCATTCCGAATGGAACCCACACAAGTTCCACCTTATGTTCACTACGTGAAGGATCCCCGAGATCTTCACTCGGTAACAAGCGCGCTCTTCAGCATGATGGAGGAGATGAAGATGTTCGGTCGGGGGGCGGTATTTGTTGACTCTCTGACTGAAATGTTCACTCTGGTCCAAGAGGATCGTCCGCTCATATTCAACATGCTGGATGGCGTGAAGTCTTGGAGAGCAAAGGGACCCAAAGAGAAGCTTGTTCCTTTCTTCTGTTCTCACCACACGCCTCTGCGCGCCTATGCGGACTTGGACGATCTTCTCTTCTACGTTGTTGATGGTATTCTCGACATTAGATTCAACCCTGGATTCGCTGATAGAGGATTGTTAGTCAAGCAGTTCCGGGTCCGGAAGATGAAAGGAGCTCCCCACGAAACGTACTGGGTAACCTTCTCTGTCACGTCAAAAGGAGTAACCGAAATCCCGCTACCCGTGCCAGTCCTTTCGACTGAGAGGCCGCGTACCAGCAGAAAGAAGTAGCCGATTTCAGATCGGCTTCACCGAAGAGCCATGGCCGCTCACGTTGCTCACCATACTGGCCATTCGGATATTCATACTGGGCAGCCCAGAATCAAAGTTCCATACTCGAAGAATCCGGTCTTCGTGGCAGAAGGTTACAAGCCTCCAGTGGTTGTTGGCCGAAGCTTCGAGTATGAAACAAGTCCTGAGAATGTGGATTACTGGCAGACCCTTGGCTTGGCATATCGGCAGTACTTGAAGAAGGAAGCCGACACTCGCGCGATTGATCTGCGACTCCTCCTCGACGAGAGACGAAGCGGAGCCTTTCGCTGTGTGGGGTGTAGCAAGCCAATGGTCATGCGAGAACTATTTGCCAACGGTGACCGAGTCTACCAATGCCTAAACGGTGATTGCGTTAAGAGGATCATACGATACCAGTACCAGTCGCAAACGGGCCGCATTGTCGAAGTAGCCTAGTCTTAGGCTGTTACCCGGAATAGGCTCGTCTAGACACGTTCAGCAGTGGTGCAGCTACAGACAATCTAGCCAACGCCCTTATCACCCGGGCTAGGAAATTGTCTGTTCTATTCAGTCAGCACTAATCCGAAGATGCGGATAAATAGGGACAGGCTGAGAATTACTAGTAGATGAAGACGAATGTCGGCTCAGAAGGCTCCGCAGTCCGACGACCCTATAGAATTGCTCGCGGATTCCATGAACGTGTGGGTCGGAAAGCTCAGCGACATCGTCCATAAAGTCATAGACACCGAACCCATAAGGAACGTGATCAACTGGGCCAGAATGTACTCTCTTTGGCCAGTCAACATTACGACCGCGTGTTGCAGTGCAGAGTTTGGCGCCGCAAGTGGCGCCCGACATGACCTCGAACGATTCGGTGTTCTACCATACGGATCGCTCCGACAATCCGATCTTATCGTCATAGAAGGGACCATCACCAAGAAGATGGCGAAGAGGTTGCGCATGATCTACGACCAGATGGCCATTCCCCGATACGTGATCGCGATGGGCGACTGCGCCATCTCAGGCGGACTCTTCCACGATTCATACAGTATCGTCAACGGTGCCCACGAGTTCTTACCTGTTGACGTCTTCGTCCCGGGATGCCCACCAAGACCAGAGGCCCTCGAACACGGAATCATCATGCTTCAAGAAAAAATCCGAGGCTCCAAGGTGTACCCTCAGAGTTGAGCCTCTCCCACGAGAGAGAAGACAATCTCATCAAGAGACTAAAGGAAAACTTCCCAGCTGACATCAAAGACGCAACGACAGTGCGTCGCTCACGAGTGAATGTCACAGTCGCTCCCGAGAAGATCGTCGACGTAGCGCTCTTCCTTCGAGACAAACTAGGCTTTGACCATCCAACGGGCGTTTCCGCGGTTGACTATAACAGGGAATCGCGTTTCGAAATAGTTTACCACCTAACCTCGGTCACGAATCCTGCTCAGCGAGATATACTGATCAACCTGAAGGAATCTGTTCCTCGAAACACTCCGAAGGCAACGTCCCTTGTCAAAGTCTGGCCAGGGGTGGAGAACTTTGAACGCGAATCCATCGAAATGTTCGGACTCCAATTCGAAGGTCACCCGAGGCCCGAGAAGCTGTTTCTAAACGACAACTGGGACGGGCCGCCACCGATGCGCAAGGAAGTTAGATTCCCAACAGACTGAGAAACATTGACCACCACTGACAAGGTCCTTCAGGAAAGTGCTTTAGGATCGCCTAGCCCAGACGAGCCAGGAGCTCAGACGCTCACTCTTAGCGTCGGTCCCCAGCATTCGGGCTCGGGCCACATGAGACTCATCGTCGAGCTTGACGGAGACATCATCCTCAACGCTGAGCCGGACCCAGGCTACGTTCACCGTGGAATCGAGAAGATAATCGAGCTGCGAAACATAATCCGCAGCATACCCGTCATCGAGCGCCCCTCGATTATCGACGCGTCAAACCTGAATCATGCATGGGTGAAGGCCATTGAAGAGCTACAAGGCGTCGAGCCCCCGGCCCGCGGACAGTACCTTCGATGCCTGTTGAATGAGATGAACAGGATCATGAGCCACCTCTACTGGCTCTCCATCTACGGCGTATTCTTGGGCCATACGACGATGTTCATGTGGCCCCTGGGTGATCGCGAACTATTCATCGATCTTGCAGAGAGTCTTACAGGAGCCCGCATCACATACTCCTACCTCGTTCCAGGCGGAGTCAGAAGAGACCTACCTCAGGGCTTTGCCGAGGAAGCGATCAAAAGGACAGAATATTTCGAAAAGCGTCTCGACGAATACGAGAACATATTCTTCAAGAATCCACTGTTTACCTCTCGCGCCAAGGGTGTGGGTGTACTCTCCAGACAGAGAGCAATTGAACTAGGCGCAACAGGCCCGACTCTACGAGGGTCGGGTGTTGAATCTGATCTTCGCAAGGACGAGCCTTACGCTGCATACGGAGAGCTTGACTTCAAGGTTCATACTCGGCCTGATGGCGACTCATACTCTCGTGTAATGGTCCACGTCGACGAGATGCGAGAGAGCAGCCAACTAATCCGGCAGATCTTGAAGAAACTACCCTCGGGACCAGTCAGGCGGAAAGCTCCGATCGTTGTTCCCCGAGGCGAAGCCTACAGCAGAGTAGAATCGGCCCGCGGAGAGTGCAGCTTCTACATGATTGGCGAGGGAGGCGACAAACCCTACCGCGCCCGCTTCATCACCGGCTCATATCGAAACATGGCAGCAATATCCGCTGTACTACAGGGAGTTCGATTAGCGGACATGCCAACCTCATGGTGGAGCATAGACTATTGGCCAGTGGAGGCTGACAGGTAGACCCATGGCGCCGATCATAGGAAAGGTTCGCGGGGCCGCTAACAGCCTACTGGCCTACACGACAGGCTTGCGACACTTACTCCACAAACCCTACACGCTAAAGTTTCCCCAACAGCGATACGCAGTCGAGAAAGGGTACCGCGGAAGACACCTGTTGCACCTAGATAGATGCACAGGCTGCGGCATATGCGCCTGGATATGCCCCGAAAAATGCATCACGATCGTACAGCGCGGAGACCGCTGGTTTCCAGAATACTTCTACGGGCGCTGCTGTTTTTGTCATTTTTGCACAGATTATTGCCCGGAGTTTGCGTTGGAAGAAACGGTCGAGTATGATATTGCGGAGTATACTAGGGATCGGCTTGTATGGTCGCCCGAGAGGTTGGCTAAGCCGCCGTTGAAAAAGGATGACAAGTATGTCTTCAGTGTTGAGGGCCGGAGGGGAGCTTCGCAAGTCTCGGAGCAGGAGCACTAGACTGGTATGACGCAAGTTGCTACGCCTTCTCAGACGTTGAAGCCGAGTGCAGAGGGAGAAGGTTGGAAGGCTCGCCCGATCAGACTGAAGATCTTCGGCAATCTGATCGCAGAGGTTGTCCACAAGGGGATCTGCATGTACTGCGGCGCCTGTATCGCCTCCTGTCCCATCGACATTCTTTTCCACAGCGACAACGAGGAGCCGATAATGCGTGGGACCTGTGCCGCCTGCCAGGTCTGCTACTACAGCTGTCCCCGTATCGAACTTCCTGTCGCGGAGATCGAGCGGCGGATCTTTGGAAGGGAACGCACAGCTGACGAGGCGATTCTAGGAGTACACATTGGGTCTTACTCGGTCCGAGCGAAGGATCCGGAAATTGTTGCGAATGCGCAAGATGGTGGGGCCGTTAGCGCGTTGATGCTGTATGCGTTGGAGAAGAAGATCATCGACTATGCGTTGGTCTCGGGTTTCACGTCTCGCGAGCCATGGAAGCCTGCTCCGAAAGTAGCCCGGACCAGACAGGAGTTGATTGATAATGCTGGCTCCGAGTATACACCCGGTGGCCAGATTGGTGGAATGGCGGAGATCGCTGTGCCGAACAGGTCGGTGGTAAACTTCCAAGAGGAGAGGCTAGCCTTGGTGGGGCTGCCCTGCGAGTTGCAGGGTTTCTGGCGCATGAATACTCACTGGATCGCGGCGCCCAAGCTTGGCCGCAACCTCGTGTTTACTATTGGATTGTTCTGCTCGAAGGTATTCGATTATCAGAAGATGATGGTGGACTATGTTCAGGGGACAAGGGGGATTGATCTTGGGACGGTTACGAAGGTCAATATCAAGAAGAACCGGTTGCTCGTTTATGCTGGTGACAGGCTGGCAATTGATGAGCCGGTTGAGGTTCTTGCTCACGCGGCTCGTGAGGAATGCAATATCTGCGTTGACTATTCTGCCGAGCTGGCTGACATAGCCGTCGGGGCTATCGGGTCGGTCGCCGGCTGGAGCACGGTATTGACCCGTACTCCTAGGGGAGAAGATATTCTCAACGGCGCGGTGGAATCAGGATATCTAGAGATGAAGAAACTTGACCCTGCCGGAAAGGCCATAAAGTTCCTAGAGACCCTGTGTGAGAGGAAGAGGCTACGAGATCCATCCGCCTACATCAGACACTCCACTGCTTTCGGTCGGCCCGAGCCGAAGCTGATGGCTCTGGAAGTTCCGACCAAATAGGTACCTTCAGCTATTACAATGGATGGATTAGGCCGCTCCGCGACTCTTCAATCGTCCTAATCACATGGGAGAGTGGATTAGCAGTCCTATTTTGATGTCGACGGCCAAAAGCTCGAGGTGGGACGAGCATCTGCAAGAGATTCCTCATCGAGTTTCTTGAATCCTCCTCAGACGATACGAGAGTCGGCTCTGCTGAGACCGGGTCATCCGCTATGATCGGGAGCGACTGAGGTGTTCCCTGCTCATGAGAAGGGCTTGCCTGAAAATGTTCCATCAGAAGGGCTTCAGGAGCCTGAAGACCGCAGGTTGGACAAGAAGGAACGGCCTCATTAACGAAGGCAACCACCATCGGCGTGTCGCTTGTCGCTGTAATCGGCCGCAATATCGTGTCTCCCCGAGGCTTGGACCGTAATCTTCTTCGAGCCTTACTAGTTCTCGAAGGCTGCACCATCGTCCTTCTACGTGACTTGGATCGCGACCTGACCCGGATTCTTCTAGTCCTTACTGAGGTCCCAGATCTTCTGGGTTTTGCCGCTGAAAGTTTGAGAGAACTGGTTATCATGGAAGACAACGGCTTGACGCCCGCTTGGCGTACAATGGCTACGAAAGAGATAGTTACAGCAATCAGTCCATACAGGATTTGCACCGTTATGTTTTCCAAGATAATCATCTCTTAGCTCAACGGTATGTCTGTATAACTCTCCTCTGCGCAACCGTCACAGATCAATCTCCCGTGCGGCGTTCGTTGAATGCGGTCCACCTCGAGTATCTCTTGACCGCAGTCACGGCAGACAACGATACACTGACTCATTCGCTTTGACCGTCAATGGACACTCTGGACTCGGAAGGCGTATTCCTTGCTTGTTACCAATCCCGAAAGACCATCGTAACAGCCGCTTTAAGTACGGCCAGGAAGACCGGCTGCAAAATCCAACGTAAAGCACTCCGATTATTGACATTCTAAGAAATCAATTCATGTCCCGATCAGATCTCTCGGGACGAGAATGTCGTTTAGTTTTGGAGTCGTCTCCTGGTTATGAGCGGCCGAGTGCCTCTCCAGGTCAGGGGAGATCGCTCTGGAGAAGGTTCCTAACTACCCATGTCCCAGATGCGGTCAGCCCCAACTAAACGTGTACTATTCTGACAAAGCTGACAGCCGCGTCGGCGGATGGTGCGAGTACTGCAATCTGAAGGCATACTACGACGGCGAACAGCTTATTCCAATCGGATAGTAAGAATCGGATTCGAACTGATACAGTCTATTCGGGAGGAGTTGCTCCTTCTGGAATGTTGACAGTTAGCTCGCCCTCCACAAGTTTCCGTTGTAGCCGAGCGGTGAAGAGTTCCATATCCACATGGAGGCTCTCAAGTCTCTGGACAGCGTCAGGCGTTAGTGTAGGCATCACGTTCTGGCCGCCGATGCGTCCGTAGGCCACGGCCTCGAATGGAAATTTTTCGCCTTTGTAGACCGTGTAGCCTGTTAGGAAGTTTGCGACACCACCTCCAACACCGCTGGCCTCGTCCATCTGATCGATGAACACATCCATCTCGTACTCAAGGGTGGGATCCTCTTCTCTCCGGAACGGGTTTGTCGTCTTGCTCAAAGTCTCACCCGTAAGCGGGCATGTCGAGCGGGTGCCACTGCTTCTCGATCAATCCCTTAATCCTTTCCCGGGCCAACCATCCCGCGGCGATGTCAGCTAGGAGTAGTAGCGAGAGGGAATAGTCTGCAAAGCTGAACCCAGATCCGATCTTTGCGTAGGCGTAGACGATTAGGCCGATTACTGCGACTCCAAGTCCCAACAGCGGACTCCAGAGTCTTCTCTTGGATAGCATCCAAGTGCTACCCAAGGCTCCGGCGGCCACAAGTGCGAATAGAATTCTAAGTTCGGTCGCGAGTGACTGGGGCAATCCAGCGGATGATACGGCGAGAACAATGCTCCAAACGGTTGTTGCGAGAAAGAGAAGTGATGTGAGGTTCAGAATGTTGTACTTTGAGGGCGCGATGGTCGTCGCTGAAAGCGGAGGTGTGAAACTGAAGGGCTTCCCCAGTGCTTGGTAGGCGTTGGTGGTGGTTGTATGCTTCTGGCCGGTCTGGACATCGACAGCTAGGTTTACGAATTTCTCAATGACTATGATCCGGTGCTTGCCTATTCCACTGGCCGGCCCCTGTTCCAGATCGTAACTGGGCCCGACAGTTAGTTCGACCTTCGTATCAGGCGTACAAGAATGAGCGATTGTCATTCCAGGCTTCACCTGGGTTAGGGTCCAGTTGGATCCCTTGTCCCGGGTGCAGATGAGCGCGGCCCACTGAGTATTCGGCTCGATCTTCGGCAAACCCACCTCGGGCGCGAGATCCGTCATTCCATACCTCTTGTCCTCGCAAAAGAGCTGGTTGCATCCCCGGCAACGCCAGACATCGACGGCGCCCATGACGTAATTGTTGTCGATGAGGTTGACGACGCCGTAGTAAACGACATCGTGCTGGTGAGTCTGCAAGACGGAGGTGCCGTCGCCTCTGACGTAGAAAAGTCTTGGCTTAAAACGAACATCCTCTTCCGGGAAAATCTCTTTTTCTACCCATACCGAAACGCACATGGTTCGGAGAGATAGGCATGCTAGACATTCGTCTGGTGAGAGAATCATCGGAGAAAGTTCGAGAGAATCTCCGCCATAGAGGCATGCCCGAAAAGATTAGCGAGCTTGACAGGCTTCTACAACTGGACGCAGACTGGCGCAGAGAACAAGCCGAGGCCGACCGTCTCAGAAAAAGAAGAAACGAGATCACGCAAAGCATTGCGGCCGCGAGGAAGAAAGGCCAAGATGTCTCACTACTCCTCAAAGAGGCTGAAGCGATTCCGGATCAGATCAAAGCGATTGAAGCAAGAGTTGACAACTACAAACAGCAGGCCGACCAGATTCTGCTCAACCTTCCAAACCTGGTACATGAATCAGTGCCCGTTGGCAAGGACGAAGACGATAACGTTGAAGTGAAAAAATGGGGAACGATTCCAAACTTTTACTTCAAACCGCTCGACCATATCGATCTCGGCCTGAGACATGGTTTGATCGATGTGGAGAAGGCGGGACAAGTCGCAGGCGCACGATTCTACTATCTGCGAGATGATCTCGTCCGGCTGAATATTGCACTCATGCATTACGGGCTAGACTTTATCGCTGGCAAAGGATTCCAGCTCTTCCAGCCACCCAACCTTCTACATGGAAACGTCGTCGCGGGCGCAGTTGCTTTGGCTGATTTTGAAGATGTGATTTACAAAGTGGAAGGTGAAGATCTCTACCTCTTAGCGACTGCGGAGCACGCTCTTTTGGCATTTCACATGGACGAGATTATAGATGGCGGAAAGCTTCCGCTCCATTACGCCGGTGTGAGTCCCTGCTTCAGGAAAGAGGCAGGAGCCCACGGACGGGACACTAAGGGAATATTCCGGGTCCATCAGTTCGAGAAGGTGGAACAATTCATCTACTCACGACCAGAAGATTCTTGGAATCTGCATGAAGAATTGCTCAGGAACTTGGAAGAGTTCTGGCAGACCCTAAAGATGCCGTATAGGATCGTAAACGTTTGTACCGGCGACCTCGGAACGGTTGCCGCAAAAAAATACGACCTTGAAGCATGGCTACCCGGACAGGGAAAATACAGAGAAATGGCGTCCTGCAGCAACTGCACAAGCTATCAAGCAGTAAGGTCCAAAGTCCGCTACAGGGAGAAGCCTAACGAGCCGACCAAGTACCTACACACGCTGAACAGTACTCTGGTTGCGACTGAACGTGCGATCGTCGCGATCCTCGAGAATTATCAGAAACCGGACGGGACCATTCAGATACCTGAAGTTCTGAGAAAGTACATGGGTGGACAGGAAATGATTCCCGGATCGAGAGTCGTGACACTATCTCAAAAGTGACGGCTCAGAAGAAGCGCTTGACGCGCAGGGCTCTTGGTCTAGAAAAAGCCGATCACTCCGCCAATTAGGTATAGGATTCCCGCAGCGGCTACTCCTATGAATAGGGTCTCTAGCCCACTCTTCCATAGTTTCCTCCTAACGACACGCCCTTTCCAGGCGCCGACGGCGAACAGGAACAATGGGGAGATCAAAGCTGAGACGGCCAATGCTGCTGTAGATTCTTGGATAAAGAGGAAAGGGACTAGAGGGATTAGTGCGCCGACTAGGAACGAGAGTCCTATAACTCCACCCATCTTGATCGGATTAGGCAATCTTGTTTGATGAACGTGAAGCTCGTGCATCAGAATGTCCTCGAGGAACTTTTCCTTGTTTGACGCTATTCGTCCGACGATCTTCTCGGCCTCTTCCGAAGTCAAGCCCTTTGCGATGTAGAAGCCTCGAAGCTCTCCCTTCTCTTCCTCAGGTTCCTCCTCAATCTCGCTCGCTTCGCGCTTCTTGTCAGCTTGGAACAGCTCGTACTCGGAGCGTCCAGCAAGGATCCCGCTGAATAACATGCTGATCGCTCCCGCTAACATGGAGGCTGCTCCAGCAATACGTACGAGATGAATATTGGACTCGACGGCCGCGAACCCGCTTAGAAAGGCAAGATTGGTCACGAGGCCATCAGAGACTCCTAGCGCGGACCCTCCGATGTAGCTTCGAGCGCGGATGTGCTTGTGAATCTCTCGCGGGACTTGTCTCAGTTGAGCCATGGGTTTTCGCCGATAAGAGACGGGAACGGGGCCGCGATTGCTTATTTCAGCTCTAGCCCGAGAGTAGTGCTTTGACAATTGGTTCGAAGTCTATGCGGGGTCACTGTCGTTTAGCGCGTTGACAAGGAACCTCGAACCAAAGGTAAATATTGAATCCAGACCCCCAAGCGTGCAGAGTCCTAGCCATGGGGAGAAGAAGACGACGAGTAATCCGCATTGTCAAGAAGAAACTCCCCACCGTGTTTGTTTGCCCTCGATGTGGAGAGGAAGCCGTTAGGGTAACTATCGCTAAGGATACAGGGCACGCAACTGTCCTGTGTGCCTTGTGCAATCTCAAGGACGATTTTCCTGCCCATCCCGCGGCTCAAGCAATTGACATTTACTCATACTTCACGGACAGGTTCTACGGGGTCAAGGATGCCCGTCCAATCATTCCACACGAGCGGGAATTCTCCAACGTCCCCACCGAAGAAACGCCCAGCGAGGAAGTGCTAACTACACCAGAGTCACCCAAGGTCGAGGCACCAACAGAAACCTCTCAGCCACCGATGGTGGTCGAAAAGTCTGTCCCACTGGAACAAGTCAGCGTGGCGGACCAGTCACAAGTCTCAGCCCAAGAACCCGCGGTGAAACAGGAGACTCCAATGGAAGTTGTCGACTCTCAAACGGCGGAAGAAGAGAAGGAGAAGGAAGACGATAGTGAACCCTTCGCGGACATTCTTGAGAATAGTAAGGACAAGAAACGTTACAGTTCTAACCCGTTGCCCCAGCAACCGTCGGAACAGACCAGCTAAGCTTTCGTTCTTGTGTTGTTCGGTTTCCGTTCCTCGTATACTGGTATCAGGAGATTGACTACCCGATCAACTGTAGCTCTCCGGTCCCGGAGCGACTGGACCAGTTCTTTCTCATAGATCTTGAAGAGGTTCGTAACGGCCATTCGGGGATGCAATGGAGCGTACCTCTTAGGGGTGCCAGTTGCTTCGATTATCAGCCCTCTCTCAATCATGCTGGCGACGAGCGCTCTAGTTCCCTCTTCGGTGAGGTTGAGTTCCTTCGCTATTTGTTCGAGAGTGAGGTCCGAGGTATCAAGGAGCTTAAGGTACGCCTGAGTCTCTTCCCTTGGTAGGTTGAATTGGCGTGAGAGGAGTTCAGCGATTTGACCCTCGTCAACGGGCATCTTCCTTAGGGACCCTGGTACGGGCATATGTCAACCCCCTTCGCTGTTACCCTATTTCACCTTCGGATTAGTGCCAGAAGGCTTAATATCCATGCGACCTTGCGTATTCACTACTCAGAGTGGTATGAATGGCACTGCTTGAAATCGAATTACCAGAAGCATTACTTTCTCAGCCCAAACAGATAGGACAATTCATCCGCCGAACACAGAGCGTCTGTCCAGAATGCAACCGAATCCTACCAGCCACCGTCTTCGAACGAGTAGGCAAGGTCTTCATGACCAAAACCTGCCCAGAACACGGTGAGACAGAGGAACTTTACTTTGGATCATACGACATGTATCAGAAATTCGCAACCTACTGGAGCGATGGAAAAGGAACGCATGCTCCAAACGTCCCAATCGAGAGCTGCGCATGCCCAGCCAACTGTGGTCTATGCTCAAACCACCTCAGCCATACTGGATTAGCAAACATCATAGTTACCAACCGGTGTGACCTTACCTGCTGGTACTGCTTCTTCTACGTGAAGAAGGGTCTAGAAGGAGCCTACGTATACGAGCCCAGCATGGACCAGGTCCGCGAAATGGTCCGTGCGCTGAAGGCCGAGAGGCCTGTTCCAGGAAACAGTCTCCAGATAACCGGTGGAGAGCCCACCCTGCGCCCCGAACTTCCCGAGATCGTCAAGGTCATCAAAGAGGAAGGAGTAGACCACATCCAGCTCAACACCAACGGCATCAACCTAGCACTCAACCCGAACCTCGCAATGGAGCTCAGGGACGCGGGTCTAAGCAACCTCTACATGAGCTTCGACGGAGTCAGCCCGAAGACCAATCCGAAGAATCACTGGGAAGCACCTTACACGATCGAGAGCTGCCGTAAAGCCAACCTCGGAGTCGTACTCGTCCCAACAGTCATCAAATCGATAAACGATCACGAACTGGGCGGAATACTCCGCTTCGCGCAGCGCAACATCGACATTGTCAGAGCCATCAGCTACCAGCCGGTCTCCCTCACGGGAAGAATGAAGAAACAAGAGCGTGAAAAGTACCGAATCACTATACCTGACTGCATCGAGAGGATTGAGGAGCAGACTAACGGCGAAATCCCGAGAGACGCATGGTTCCCGGTCCCCAGCTGCTCACCAGTAACCCATTTCGTTGAGGCATTCACCAAGAGACCACAATACGAGCTATCCATCCACTTCGCCTGCGGCGCGGGAACCTACGTGTTCGAGGATAAGAACACAAAGTCGCTTGTACCCATCACTAGCTTCGTCGACCTCAAAGGCCTCTTCGAATACCTCGACGAGAAGACCGACGAGCTCAACTCAGGCTCGAACAAGTATCTGGTTGCAGCAAAGTTCATCAGCAAACTCAACAGCTTCATCGAGAAGGACAAACAACCCGCAGGACTCAACTTGGCAAAATTGCTGGTCGGAGCCTTGCTCAAACACGACTACAGTGCAGTCGGACAGTTCCACATCAAGAGCATGTTCCTCGGAATGATGCACTTCCAAGATAAGTACAACCAGGACGAAGAGAGACTACAACGCTGCGACATTCACTACTTGACACCGGACATGAGGATCATTCCATTCTGCTCGTTCAACGTCATACCCGAGTGGTACCGAGACAGGATACAGAAGAAGTACGGTATCACCGTAGACGAGTGGGAGAAGAAGAACGGCGAGAAACTCGAAGCCCGACTCTACCGGGGATCACTCCGCAGAGGAAAGCACGCTGACGGCTGCGGATGCAGCAGCGTCCACATCGAGCCCATAACGGGCACCTAAACTCCCCTTTCAACCAAAGACCTTTTTCTATCCTCGATAACTACCGGACGGACTAGACCGGGAAGCGTGAACTGGGTTTGCAGTCATCTCTTGAGAGAGTGAAAGGCGAGCAGTGGGCAAGTATTCAGGACTTGAACATAGCAGCTTCGCCTCAACTCGCGAAAATAGACGATAATCTCGCGCTCACTGTTGGCTTCAAGCTCAAAGGTGGGATCAGGCGCAATTTTGTCCGACCCCTCTGGGAGAAGGCCTACGACGAGCACGACCTCGGACTCCGAATGGCCTACAGAGTCGACCTCTCTAGACGACGAGCCAAGGTCTTGCCTGGAGCCGAACTCAAACGCGAGAAGTTTGTCAGGCGGGGAGTGTTCTTCTGGACCCGGAACCCCGAACTGCCCTACAGGGTCTGGGCAACGGTCGCTACTGAATTCGAAACTATTCTTTACCCGAAGACGGAGGAGGAAGCTCAGACAATGCTGTTTGATGTTACCCGAAGCTTCGAACTACCCGCCTCAAGACTAGGGAAGGGACACCACACTCTGGAAGCCAAGGTTCACGCAAAATGGGGAAAACACGTTTTCACGGAACGAGGAGAAACAACAGCCAAGACACCCACTCTCAAGATCGACGTGAGATAAATCATCAAAGATTTAAGAAAGAAATCCTGGCCAAGGAAATCAGGGAAGGCGATCTGAATTGGCAAAGTATGATGGGATAATCGGACAAGATGTCTTGACGGTAACTGAAGGGGAGAATGAACTTACGATCATATTCCGGGATAATCGATACTTATTCGTTAAAGTGGTCAACGGGAAGCTAGTGGCTGACTCAGTCCCAGAATAAGGCCCCAGCTGGCGCGAGCATTCTAGGTCTAGCGGGAACCCGACTCCGTCTCAAGAATCTAGAGGGGATGCTCTGAGAGAACATCCTGAAGCCAATGAGGTTTCACGTAGAGCACTCTCGTGTCGCGAGGATCATATTTCGGCCCCCCTTTTTTCAGAGAGCTCTCGCCAGTTGAAACCGTTCTAGGCGAGCTTTGCGTTTCAGGGTGCAGAATGGAACGATCAACTGTTTTTCCAGGGTGGAAATTAAGGGTATAGCTCGTCGTGAAAATCTCGCAATCTGAGGACGCCTGCTCCGATTGGTAATCAGGGCTTGTTCTGTGCTCTTCCTGTCTGACAGAACGCGGTCTCCGGTTTTTCTATCTTGAATGGAGCAACGCAGGGGGTGAGACTGACTCCGAATTAGGATCCGCTCCAAGGGATTTCGAGGGCTAGATCTTCAGAACAATCTTGCCAAAATGTTCGCTCTTCTCCATCCTAGTTTGGGCTTTCGCCGCGTCAGCTAGGGGAAATACGGAATCGACAACGGGCTTGAGTCGGCCGTCTTCAAAGAACGTCAAGACCTTGAGCAGCTCTCCCCGCCCACCCATGAAAGACCCCATCAGGGAAAACTGTCTGACGAAAATGTAGCGGATATCGATCTCAGCCTTCCCACCGCTGGTTACTCCACAATTTACCAGTCGACCCGCAGGAGCCATCGACCGCATGCTCTTCTCCCAAGTAGCCTGACCGACGTGGTCAAAGACTACGTTCGCCTTTCGGCCATTCGTGACTCGTTTCACTTCAGTTGGGACGTCTTGGGTGTGATGGTTTACGACCCAATCGGCTCCAATTTGCTTAGCCTTGTCGAGCTTCTCGTCATTTCCCGCGGTGGCTATGACCTTGGCGCCTAGGACCTTCGCGACTTGGATCGCGGCGCTTCCCACTCCACTCCCGGCCGCCCAGACCAGAACGGTCTCCCCAGCAGTGAGATGTGCTCTGGTGGTTAACATATGCCAGGCTGTCAGAAAGACTAGAGGGACGGAGGCGGCCTCCTCAAAGCCGAGATGATCAGGAATCGGTAGAACGTTCTGCGAAGGGACAGCCGCATACTCTGCATATCCTCCTGGCGTTTCATAGCCTATGATCTTGTAGGATTCGCAGAGACTATCCCAGCCTGTTGCACAGTACTCGCAAGTCCCATCACTGATTCCGGGCGCGATCAAAACCTTGTCACCGGGATTGTGGTTCTTGACGAAACTCCCGACTCTAGCTACTTCGCCAGAAATGTCGCTTCCAGAAATGTGAGGCAGTGGGATCCGTTCTGATCGTGTCCCTCCTCTCGCCCAGATGTCGAGGTGGTTTAACGCGCAGGCTCTTACACGGATCAGAACTTCAGTCTCATTGATCTTCGGGTCTGCAACGTCCTCATAGCTGAGTTTTTCTGGGCCGCCGAATTCCCGAAACAAGACAGCTTTCAATTTCCGTCAAGGCTGCTCTCTAGGAAGCCTTGGTTTAAGCTCCACACTAAGCTCCACTTGAGCTGCCTACACTTATTTAGAACAGACTCGCACCGGACACTCGTTCTAGAGGAACCGGTTTCTTTGAACTCGCAGGAGCAGGCAGAAGCAGAGAAAGTTGCCAGCGAGCTCAAGGGGAACACGCTCAGAGTATACTGGTATGTGATGAACGCGAAGGAGCAGACAGTAGGGGTTAGAGAGGTTCAGAGAGCCCTCAACTTTTCGAGTCCCACTCTCGCCCTATACCATCTTGACAAGCTCAAAGATCTGGGGCTTGTCTCAAAGGATACCGGAGAATATCGTCTGATCAAGGAGGTAAAGGTAGATGTTCTCAAACAGTTTCTGCGATTAGGGAGAGTTTTCGTACCAAGATTCGCTCTGTACGCTGCCCTCTTTACAGTACTTTTCGTCTATTATGTGCTAATCATCCCAGATCTGAACCTCTTCACCTTTTTCGGCATAATCTTCGGAGGCCTGGGGTCGGCTATCTTCTGGTTCGAGACGTGGAAGGCATGGAAACAACAACCGTGAGCGTACAACGATTGAACAGACCGATCAAAATTGTAGGTCTATGAGTCAGATAGCCCCCTATAGAGGCGAAGAACCACGAATAACCCGGTTACGAAGAAACTCCTTGGATACGGAATTGTAGGGCTTGTGATTGCAATCGCCCTCATCGCGGGATTGCAAATGAGGCCGCAAAACCTTCTCCCATCATCGGGGACGCTTCAGGTCTTGATAACGGGCGATCCACTGACCAGTGATCCACTAAGTGTGACATGCCATGGCGGGCAGGACAGCCAGGTTCAGCTCTCAAGTCTGATGATGAACATTTCCTCAGTCGAAGCCCATAGGACGGGGGAGTTGAATCTCACCGGCGACTGGATACCAATTCCAGGTGCCCCGAAGACACTTGATCTTCTAGATCTCAAGAGCTTCACCCAGCTGCTAGGTTCGACAAGTGCGCCAGACGGTGTGATAAATCTCGTGAGAATAACCGTGGGTCCTACAGCGACCGCTAGCATCGGCACAGGTTCAGCGACAGTAATTGTTTCCAGCGGTCATCTTGATGCTCGGACAAGCGCGCAAGTTACAAGCGGGAAGGTAACCAGCATCACTCTAGAAGTCATTCAGCCCCACGTAGTATGTGAGGGCAATGGCACTTTCAGGCTTACTCCGGAGCTGACGGCGATCTCCGAGACTACAGGGTAGTTTATCCCGGAACCAAGTTGGATTGGTAGCGGGGGGTGGAGTTTCGGGTCCCACTCGGGCCCTTCGAACCACCGCTTGAGGATCGAGAGCTTCGACCAATCTCAGGGTTATGAGCCCTGCGGGTTAAACCTGGATAGGCTTCTCCGAAGAGAATCTACCCCACCCCGCTACACGCGACGAACCGGCTTCGACTGGTTTTAAAGTCTTTAATTGTAATCCTCGACGCGCAACTGAAATTCTTCTACCCGCGCCATGCGTTGGAAAATGTTTCTGGGTCTCGAATCAGGCATGGTAAGATGGCGACGAGCCCTCGGCGGAGGAACGTAGACAGCTGGTTGAAGATGTCGATCTTGTCTCGCGTGGATCTTTAGAGCCTTTTCATTTCGTTGGCCACATCTCTTACATCTGAGCCCTTGTCCGACGCCCATTGATTCGCATCGACCTCCACACTCGCTACAAGTCGGATTCGAATGCTCAATCTTCTCCACCAAATGAAGCACCTCAAGCTTTTCCACATTCAGTGTAGGCCTTCCATATCGACGACCCCGAATCCCTCCACTAGCCCTGACTCGGTCGCCAGGCAATAGATCCCGTGCCGCCATCGCGAGGGACCCAGTTGGCTTATAGACCGCGCAATCAACCAACCCTGAGTCATCGCTTAATCTGAAGATTACGTGGCCGCCTCGTAACACGCTGGGCAACTCGTCCACTCTCCCTGAAACTACTGCCGATTGATGAGGCTTAAGATCGACGGCCGCTCTTGTCTTTCCAAGATGAGCATCTGTACCTTGGTTTGTCCTGAAGATCATGACTCTTTCAATTTCTTCTTGAAGCCTGACCTCATTGAATGCAGCTAGAACATCGTGGGGATTGTAGCCTCGAATTCCGAGAAGGACAGGGTCCAAACCGTGCGGGCTGACTAGGACCCTTCCAGATTCAGGGTCCAGATTGTTGAAAGTCCTGTCCCCAGATTTTGAATTCATCAGTTTTACCGATTCACGATCGATCCTTCTGGGGCTTCCGAGGTTTTCTCTGACTCTATAGGCGATGATTTCGAACGTATGCTCTACAGAGTCTATAGCAGCTCCAATCGCTGCAAGCGATCCGATCACTCCCCGGACCCCCATCAACGAATGAACTTCTGCGCAAGCTCTCCTAGCGGCCGCCCTCGCCTCACGGACAGACAAAACATCGTAAAGAGCGCGCGTCGAATATTCACGTAGAGTTGCCGGGACATGCCCCTTCAGAAACGCCACGGCGGGGTCGGTTCCACGAGCCGACGCAAAAGTAGTCTTCTCAACAATCTCTAGTGAAATGTTCTGGACATCTTCGATCTCCTTTTCATCCACAAAGAAATGAATCGCAAGGGCTCCGTTGCCGCGTGTCTTCCACGGAATATTAGGATTCAGTCTTACGAGCCAAGGAAAATCGGAGGGTTTGAAACCTCTACCGAGCAGTTCTTGAAAGAGGACGGTCGCTGTGTAAGTGGTGCACCCGCCCTTCTCGGAATCCGTATCATCAATTCCGATGTGGAACTCCGTTAACATGACAGCCGATGTCTCGGAGAATTTATGGGATGAGATCTGGTCTAAGTCGCCTAGTTCTCGATTACTATCATCGTCAGAGTTGACTTGACCTTGTTGAGCCTTCTAACCTTCCAAGTTATGATCTCTTTGAGTTTGTCCATACTGTCCGCAGCAACCTTAGCAACGATGTCGTAGACCCCGTAGACCATGTACGCCTCCTTCACGTTACTTACTGCTTTGAGTTCCTTGACTACCGCATCTTCAGAGCCGATTTCTGCATTTATCAGGACAAACGCCATTGGCATTCTAATTTTGCCTCAGTGGTCAGAGAGTTTGTCCTTTGCATTAAAAGCTTTGAGCTAAGCAGTAGGGCATTACTGCTGACTAGTACCGGGCGTCACTAGCGCTGGTTCCAGAAGTGATATGCTCATTTTCCCAGCGGAAGGGAGGTTCCGAGATCGAATGAATCCGCCAGTGCCTTCATCATTGGACTTGGCAGCGTTGTTATTGACCGTCGGCGTCTTCATAGCTGCCTCCCTAAGCGATCTCAAGACTAGAGAGATCTCGAACAAGTTCTGGTTAGTATACGGGCCGGCGGCCACGTTGGTCTTCGCCCTCAGGATAATCGTCGCCCCTGATGCGTTGCCGATCCTGGCGGTTTCAGCTGGTGCGACAATCGTCGTAGCCTTCCTATTATTCCAGTTCAGCGTAATGGGCGGTGCCGACAGCAAGGCGCTGATGTGCCTTGGCTTAGCATTGCCTGTAGCGCCTAGTTTCTTGGCGCCGTTTTGGCAGCCTCCCTTCATATTCTATCCCTTCCCGATTGCTATCCTAGTAAACTCGTTCCTCCTATCGATTTGCTCAGCAGTTTTCCTTCTAGCAAGAAATCTGTTTCAACGAGCTTCTGCAGGTCGAGGATTGTTTCAGGGATTCGAGCGCGAATCTATTCTGAGGAAAGTTCTGGTCATGCTGACATCATACAAGACTAGTTTCAATTCGCTTCAGTCGAAAGTCTACTTGTATCCCGCTGAGGAAGTCTCAGTCGTAGATTCCAAGCCTGTGAGACAGTTTCACTTGGTCGCGTCGGCGGCGGAGGAGCGGGACAAGCTTGTGTCAGGACTCGAGAGCTACAAGGAACAGGGAATGTTTTCCGATGGCGTGTGGGTGACCCCCGGTCTTCCTCACTTGGTGTTTCTGACTGCGAGCCTGATAGTTACTTTCATTGTTGGAGATCTGATGATGTGGTTGTTTTTCCGAGCGGTGGGTTATTGACAATGACAGCCGAGACTAGTTTAAAAACGGTCGTCAGTGACTACGGCAGAAATCTAGGCGTAAAAGTATTGGCAGCGGACGAGTTCAGCGTACAGTCACTGATGAAACTCGGCCTCACCGAGTACGAGGCCAGAATCTACGTCGTCCTGACAAAAATGGGTCCACGAAACGCGAGCGAGATCAGCTTCCTCGGCAAAGTCCCGAGGCCCAAAACATACGGAGCCATACGAGGCCTAGAAAGCAAAGGACTACTACGGATCGTCCCAGGCAAACCAGAACGATACATGGCAGTCTCACCCAACGATGTGCTGGTCCCACTTGTTGACAAGTTGAACAAAGAGACAACCGAATGTGTGAACGTCGTAGAGAACCTGGCAATGGCCTTTGAATCCTCAAAGTACGTGTACACAGAGAAGCCCTACGAACGATACGATCTCTGGAGCGTCAGGGGCCGCGACAAAGTCTACAAACGAGTACAAGACATGATCAGTGAAGCCAAAGTCAACGTCTTCTTCACCACCACTGCAAACGGACTCGTAAGAGTCTACAAAGCACAATCAGAGGTCTTAGAGAAAGCAGCTCAAAGAGGAGCGAAAGTAAAGGTCGTCGCACCGGTAAACCAAGGCAACGCAAGTGTCGCAAGAGAACTGGCCGAGGTAATCGAAGTCCGAAACGTCACAGTTCCAATCATGCACTTCGCTAGCGCAGACTCAGCCGAAATAATCTTCTTGGAAGACATCCCAGACGATACTAATGTAAATGCTGGTCAAGACGTTGCAACATGGACCAACGATCCCTTGCTGGTAAAGTCGCACGAAAAAATATTCGAGACGATCTGGGCAACGCTGCAACCGAAGGAAGCTATCAAGGCCAAAGCTCGCTAAAGATCATCATTCGCTAGTCTAAACGGATCAAATCTAGCCATCGCTTCGAGGTATTCTGGGAATATCCCAGAGGCTTGGCAGATATCCATCTAAAGCCGTAGGTTGACGACTGCGGTTCATGTAACTGTTCGAGAATTTTCGAGGTTACATGATGCATATGTTCGGTGCGGCTTTGGCTATAGTCGTGGCTTGTGGGTAAAGTCCAGGCCATAGCCCCAGAGCGAGAAACATGTTGAGTCGGCCAAACAGATCTAAGGATACGTTGCGTGACAGAATACTACACGTTCTCTCCGGCGCGCCCATTCCAATGGATGTCGAGAATGTACGGATCAAGTCTGGGCTGAAGAACTGGGAGAGCACCAAAGCGCTACTTCTCGAGCTCGTGGTGGAAGGAATCATCAGCGGACAAAAGACGACAAAGTCATGGGTCTTCTGGATAGACCACACCGACACTAGAATGAGTATTGCAGGGAGAAACCACGCATGACCTTCAACTCTAGAAACCTCCACCGCGGATCAACGGTATCAGCGGACAAATCAACGCGTCCTTCTCGATATGCTCCGGCTTGCACCCAATCTGGGGAACTAGCCAAGACAAGCCCACGGGAAACACGAAAGGAGTGAAAAAAATGAGAAAAATCAGAAAAATAACACGGGACAAGAAAGGCATCGACACCATACTCGCAGCACTACTAATGGTCGTCATCGTCGTCGTCGC